>JABAOD010020067.1_pt1 | contig 13324 bp, 11 predicted proteins | sample 7062151 | NCBI WGS metagenome assembly JABAOD01 (sample SAMN14538626, study PRJNA623070) | marine sediment metagenome | biome: marine biome [ENVO:00000428]; feature: marine pelagic biome [ENVO:01000023]; material: deep marine sediment [ENVO:00002113] | place: India: Gulf of Khambhat ...
AGCTTCACCCCGGTGACGAAGGCGGTGAAGATCTGGGCGATGAACAGCGCGCCCAGAGCGAGCGGTACCTGCGGCGTGAGCAGGCGGGCCCGAAGCGTCTTCACGACGGCTCGTCCAGCAGGCGATCGATCAACGCCACCACCCGCGCGGTGGCCTGGTCGTTGGAACCGAGCTGCCGCCGTACATACGCTTCCACCTGCCGCTGCCGCTGCTCGGAAGGCGCGAAGAGCGCCTCGACCCGCGGCGCCATGGGCGCATCCCAGGACAGTCCGCTGGCGGCGCCCGACTCGACGTAATCATACTGAAAGCCGTGGCCGGGGATCTCCAGCACCGCCAGCGGCAGGCCGGCCGCCAGCGCCTCGAGCCCGACCGTGGAGGCGATGACGACCGCGGCCGACGAGGCGGCCAGCAGCTCCCACAGCGGCTCGCCGGTGAACAGCGAGGTCCGCTCGCGCCTGCGCGACGCGATCAGACGGCGAAACTCGCCGGGGTCCTCGCGCCCGTGCAGCTTGATGGCGAGGTGAAACTCGGGGTCGGCGAAGAGCGGCTCCAGCCCCTCGAGAAAGCGCTCGATCAGCTCCATCTTCTGGCGGGTGGAGCAGAAGCCCTGGTCGTCGATCGGGTTGCTCACCAGCAGCAACGTCCGGGCCGGCAGGCCGTAGCGCCGGCGCGCCACCGCTCGCGCCGCGGGGCTGGCGAGATCCGCTAACCGCTCGAAGCGGGGGCTGCCGGTGGCGTGGATGCGGTCCGCGGGCGCGCCAGCAGCGGCGAAGTACTCGACGCTGGTTTCGCCCCAGGCGGCGATCGCCGCGGCGCCGCCGGTGCCGTAGCGGTCGGGGCCCGGCTGGGCCGGAAGGGGGAAGCGGATGCCCTCCTGCATCAGCAGGGCCGGGATCCGGCGCCTGCGATAGCCCGCCATGATGCGGTTGTAGGGGAAGGCCGAGTCGTTCGGGGTGACCACCAGGTCCGCTGCCGGCCGCTGCGCCCTGGCCAGTGCCGGCGCCAGCAGCAACCACCAGCTGAGGCTGCGCAGCAGGCCCATAAGGCCGCGACGGCCGCCTGCAGCGCCGCCGGAGAAGCCGGCCGGCCGGCGCGGCGGCCACGACAGCACCGGCACCACCGCGGCGCCGGTGTCCGCCAGCGCCTGGCGCGGAGTGCGGAAGCCCCGGAACTCGCAGAGGGACACCACCCGGCAGCCGACCTCCGGGCCNNCACCACCCGGCAGCGGTAGCCGCCGCCTGCGAGCGGCCCCAGCACCGGCCGCACCGCGGCGACGTGGTGGCCGGGGTTGGAGATCAGGAAATCAACCCGGGGCATGGGGAGCGAGCTGCTCCTCGATGCGGCGCCCGATGAGGTCGGTGTTGCGGATCACGTAGTCGATCTCGGCCAGCGGCGTCGGCGGCGTCGCGGCGCCGCGCAGATGGTCGCCGAAGGCGCGGATCAGGCGCGCGTGAGGGGTGGAGCCGCGCAGGCGCTGCCAGAGGTAGCCGGCGCGGTCCGGCAGCCAGCTGCCGAGGGTCGCCGCGCCGTCCTGGAGCTGCGGCCCGACCGCCCGCCGCCAGCGGGCGTCTCGCCACCGGCTCAGGCGCGCCGAGTCGCTCAGCAGCTCGATCTCGATCCAGCCTTCGCTGCCGTGGACCGTCAGCCGACGCCGGTTGAGGCGGCAGCTGGCCGAGTAGTGGATGGTGGCCAGGCAGCCGTTTCTCTCGAGCGTGATCAGGACCTCGTCGGCGGCGGCGCCGGTGCCGCTGCCGGCGGCGCTGGCGGCCACGACGGCGCGCAGGTCCATGGGACCGGCGAGGTGATGCAGCAGGTAGAGCTCGTGAGGCAGGGTCTCGAGCCAGCGCCCCCCCGGGAGTCGGTGCGACCAGTGACCGCCGTTCAGCATGCGGTCGCTGCTCGGGTGGGTGAGGAACTCCCGGTTGAGGCGCAGCACCTTGCCGATCCTGCCGCTCTCGATCCAGCGGCGGGCACGCTGCACGGCGCGCGAGAACTTGAGGTTGTGAACCACGGCCAGCCGGCTGCCCGAGTCCTCGAGCAGCCGGCTGAGCTCCTGCCAATGGGCCAGCTCGGTGACGGCAGGCTTTTCGAGCAGTAGGTCGCGGCCGGCGACGATCGCGGCGCGGGCGAGCGGGAAGTGGGTGTCGGGTGGGGTGCAGACGTCGACCACGTCGACCTGCTCGACGAGCTCCTCGAACGTCTCGAACACCGCCGGCAGCCGGAAGCGGCGAGCGCTTTGCTCCGCCCGCTCGCGCTCGCGGTCGTGGACGCCCGCGAGCGCGAAGCCCTGCGCCCGCCGCCAGGCCCGGGCATGGGTGGCGGCGATGTGGCCGGCGCCGACGAGTCCCACGCGCCGGAGGCTCATCGAAGCTCCGCCGCCAGCAGGGCCTCGGTGTAGTTCCGGAGGGCCGCGGCGACGCCGAAGCGCTGGGCCGAGCGCCGCGCGCGCTCTCCCAGGCGGGCCCGCCGTTCCGGGTCCTCGAGCAGACTCAGCATGGTCTCGGCCAGAGTCGACGGGTCTCCCACCGGCGTTAGCAACCCATCATAGTCCGGCCGCACGATCTCGGCCGGACCGCCCGGGCAATCGGTGGCGATCACCGCGGCGCCACAGGCCATGGCCTGGATGAGGACGCCGGGCAGCCCCTCGAACGCCGACGACAGGACGAACAGATCACACCGAGCCATGTAGCGAAACGGGTTGGGATCGAACCCCGGCAGCTGCACGGACTCCTCGAGCCCGAGCGCGCGCACCCGGCGCTCCAGGGCGGGGCGCAGGGGGCCCTCGCCGAGAATCAGAAGCCTGGCGGGAAGGCGGGCGCGCAGCCGCGCGAAGGCATCCAGCAGGGTGGCGTGGTCTTTCTCCGCCACCAGCCGACCGGCGGCGAGCACCAACGGCTCCGCGCCCCCGCACCAGGGATGCTCCAGCGCCGCCGCCGCCAGCTCCTCCAGCTCGGCGCTGACGATCGGGTTGTGGACGACGCGGATGCGCGCCGGGTCGAGTCGCAGCCGCCGGCTGAGGTCCTGACGGACGCCCTCGGAGACCGCGGTGATAACGTCGGCCTGCCGGTAGAGGAGCCGCTTCAGCAGGAAGAGCGCGATCCTCTTCGGGTCGTAGCGGCCGCGGAACAGCAGACCGCGCTCCGAAAGCACCACCGCGTAGGGGCCGGGAGCGAGGCGGCGGGCCACGAGCGCCGCCAGGTTGGTGCCGCTCGAGGTCGAGAAGAGGATGGCGGGGGGGCGCCGGCGCAGGAGGCCGGCCAGCGGCCGCCAGGCGGACCAGAGGCTGGCGGCGTCGAGCGACACGATCGGCACGTCGACGGGTACCTCGGTCAGCAGCGCCCCCTGCCGGCGCATCAGCACCAGGCTGGGGGCGAAGCGGCGCCGGTCGAGCTCGCGCAGCAGAATCAGGGTGACGCGGTCGGCGCCGCCCTCGCCCAGGGTCGGGCGCAGGAGCCAGACGGGTCGGGACCGCCGGCCGCGCTCAGAGGCCATCGAGAACCTGCCGAGCCCTGATCTCCCAGGTGTGCTTCCGGACGAGGTCGTCCCGCGCCGCCGACCCCAGCCGCCGCCGCAGCTCGGGGTCGTCGATGAGGCGCCGCATCGCTGTCTCGAGGGCGTCGACGTCTCCCGGCTCGACCAGCAGCGCGTTGCTGCCGTCGGTGAGGACCTCGCGCAGCACCGGCAGGTCGGAGGCGACGATGGCGGCGCCTGCCGCCATGTACTCGAACAGCTTCATCGGCGACATGAAGGCCGCGATGTCGGTGCGGCCGCCGGCTCCGGCCACCCGCCGGCCGTAGGGCAGGAGCAGAATGTCGAAGCGCTGGCACCAGGCGGCGACCTCGGCCGGCGGCACGAAGCCGTGGAACCTGAGATTGGCCGGCGCGCCGCGCCGCCGCGTCAGGTCTTCCGGCTCGGGCCCGACGAGGTGGAACTCCACCTCCGGCAGGCGGCCCGCCAGCTCGAGGAGCCGCTCGCCGCCCCGACCGCGGTAAAGATTCCCGACGTAGCCGGCCGCGAGGGCGGCTCCGTTGCGGCGCGCGGCGGCGGGCTCCGGCGTCGGCGCGGCGGCGTCGTGGGCCACCATGGTCTTCTGAGCCGCGGGCAGCAGCCGGTCTTCCGCGAACAGCCGTTCGAGGGCCGCCGAGATGAAGACGACCCGCCGCAGGCTGGCGGCGCCGGCGACCCGGCGCATCAGCGCCCGCCCGAGGGGACCCGCGGGCGGGGCATGTGCCTCGAAGAGCAGCGGCAGCCCGGCGCGCGCCGCCAGCCAGGCTCCCGCCAGGTCACGGCTGTACACGAGCTCCGGCCGACGCTCGGCGAGCAGGCGACGCATGCCCTGGAGATAGACCAGGCCGCCACCCTTGAGGCTTGGGCGGGCGACGGGCAGCAGCTCGAAGGTCGGCTCGACTCCGTAGAAGGCGAAGACGTCCTTGACCCCCGCCTCCTGGCGCGCCCGGTTGCGCTTGCTCACCAGCGTCACCCGATGGCCCTGGTGCGCCATCGCGGCGCACATCCGCATCACCTGGACGGCGCTGGCGCGGCGCGACGGCACGTAGGAGAGCGAGAGATAGAGGATCCGCACCCCGGCTCCATCGGCTTAGCGCACAAACCGCTTCCTGAGTACCTCGACCAGCCGTTCGGCGGCGTAACCGTCCCACAGCGGCGGCCGCGTTGCGTTTGCCGACGGCGCGCTCTCCAGGACCTCGAGAGCCGCGGCGCTGACCGCGGCCGCCGCGCAGCCCACCAGGCGGTTGGTGCCGTGACTCAGAGTGACCGGCCGCTCGGTGTTCTCGCGCAGGGTCAGGCAGGGCACGCCGAGGACGGTCGTCTCCTCCTGGATGCCGCCGGAATCGGTGAGCACCAGCCGCGCCCCGTCCAGCAGGCCGAGGAAGTCGAGGTAGCCGAGCGGCTCGCAGAGTTTCAAGGCCGCGAGATCGGATTCGGCGAGGCCGCCGGCTGCGAGGCGGGCGCGGGTGCGGGGGTGGACCGGAAAGACCACCGGCAAGCGGTTGGCGAGCTCCCGGATGGCGCCCCACAGGGCTCGCAAGACGTCGGCATCGTCGACGTTGGAAGGCCGGTGGAGGGTGAGGACGGCGTAGGCATCGTCGGCGAGGCCCAGCTTTGCGCACACCGCGGGGCGCCGGCGTCGCGCCTCCTCCAATCCGCCCAGCAGGCTGTCGATCATGGTGTTGCCCACCAGGTGGACCCGCTCCGGGGCGATCCCTTCCCGGCGCAGGTTGTCGATGGCGCTCGCCTCGGTGGCGAACAGCAGCTCGCTCACCGAGTCGGTGAGCCGCCGGTTGATCTCCTCGGGCATGCGGTCGTCGAAGGAGCGCAGGCCGGCTTCGACATGGGCCACCGGCAGGCCGAGCTTGGCGGCGGTGAGCGCCGCCGCCAGCGTCGAGTTGACGTCGCCGAAAACGATCACGCCGTGCGGGCGGCGCTCCTCGAGCACCGGCTCCAGCCGGCGCATGACGGCGGCGGTCTGCTCGGCGTGGCTGCCGGAGCCGACCTCTAGATAGATGTCGGGATCCGGCATCGACAGGTCCTCGAAGAACAGCTGCGACATCGCGGCGTCGTAGTGCTGGCCGCTGTGAACCAGCAGGCAGTCGAGATCGCCGCCGGCGCGGGCGGCCGCCAGCACCGGCGCCGCCTTGACGAAATTGGGACGCGCGCCGACGACGAAGAGCAGCTGCGGCGTGCGGTTCACGGCAGGTCCGGGATCTGGCGGTCGGGAGCCAACGGTCATTTCCGTACGGCGGCGGAAGTCTACCCGCCGCCGCCGGCCCGCGCCGCCAGGAAAGCCCGCAGGCGGCGGCCGCAGCGGTCCCAGCCGAGTCGGCTCTCGGCCGCCTGCCGGCCCGCGGCCGCCAGCCGCTGCCTCAGCTCCGCGTCGGTCAGCCGGTGCAGGGCCGCGGTCAACGCCGGGGCCGAGCCCGCGGCCACCACCCAGCCGGTTACCCCGTGCTCGACCACCCGCGCCTGCTCGCCGACGTCGGTCACGACGACTGGCCGGGCCAGAGCCAGGTACTCCGGCAGCTTGGAGGGAAAGCCGAAGCGAGCGCTGCGGGAGTCGGGGCGTGGCACCACCAGGATGTCGGCCGCCGCCAGCACCGTCGGGATCTCGCGGTAGGGCACGGCGTCCCGCAGATGCAGGCGCTCGCCGAGCGCCGCGCGGGCCCGCTCGACGAGCCGCTCGCCGCCGGTGCGGTCGCCGACCAGGAGGAGCTCGAAGCCGGGTCCCGCCGCGACCACCGCTTCGACCAGCAGCGGCAGGCCCTGATAGGGCCGGAAGTTGCCGGCGTAGCCCACCGTCAGGCGCTCGCCCGGGCGCCGCGGCGGCGCCGAGAACAGCTCCGTGTCCACGCCGCCCCAGACCACCTCCACCGGCTTGCCGAGCCGGCGGACGTGCCTCTCCAGGTTCGCGGTCACGACCGAGAAGCCGTCCAGCCGCCCGAGCCATCTGGCGTCACGGAGCCTCTGGCCGGCGAACGCGGCGACGCGGCGCGGCAGCGGCCGCCAGCGCTGCTCGAGCTTCTCCGCCGCGAGATCGCCGTGCAGATCCAGGATCCGGGCCGTCCGGCGGTCGCCGAGGGCCGCCAGATGGGGGGCCACCTTGTGGGTCTGGCCGTAGACGACGTCGGGTTGGAAGCGAGCCGTCGCCTCGTCCAGGCCGAGCGCCGCCAGAGACTCGTGCGGCGCCTCGACCACTCCACCCAGCGAGCCCGGCTCGTCGCCGCTCAGGACCAGCACCTCGGTATCCTCCTGGCGGGCCAGCGCTCGCGCCAGATTGCGGCCGCGCGACGGGGTGCCGCGGCTCTCGAGCAGGCGCGCGGTGGTGAAGAACAGGACCCGCATCGAGGGCGCCGTCAGTCAGCGGCGGCGACCGGCTCGGGTGCTGGCAGCTCGTAGACCCGGCGCATCCACGCGACGGTGCGCTCGATGCCCTCTTTCAGCGGCACCTTCGGCTCGTGCTCGAGGTCGCGGACGGCCTTGGAGACGTCGACCTGCTTGTCGCGGGTCGTGAACGGCTCGGCCTCCTTGTACTCGACCAGAGAGTCGTCCGAGCCCACTGCTTCGAGGATCAGGTCCGACAGGGTCTTGATGTCGTGGTACTCGGTGCTGGCGATGTTGTAGACCTCGCCCGGCTTGAAGCGATCGACGATGTTGGCCAGAGTGTCGGCGGTGTCGGTGATGTACGACGAGGTGCGGTGGTGGTCCAGATAGACGGTGTAGGGCAGCCGGTGCAGGGCCCGGTAGGTGAACAGGCAGTTCACCGAGCGGTAGGGGCTGTAGTACTCGCCCGGCCCGTAGGTGTTGAACAGCCGCACCCGCACCGACTCGGTGCCGAACATCGCCGCCGAGTTCAGGATCTGCTGCTCGTTGACCCACTTGGTCATGGCGTAGTCGTTGAGCTGGCGGATCTCCATCTCGTCCATGACCGACTCGACCATGACGCCGTCGTAGTCGCCGTAGACCTCCGAGCTCGAGGAGAAGATGAGCCGGAAGCCGAGCCGCTCCTGCAGCCGCAGCACGTTCTTGGTGCCGATGACGTTGGAGCGCCAGAGAGTGTCGTAGTAGTCTTCGCCATTCCAGCGTCCGAACTCGGCCGCCAGGTGGTAGACGTAATCGAAATCGCGACCATCGAGAACCCGCTGCACCTGGCGATACGAGCCGACGTCACAGCGCAGGTGCTGCGGCGCGTGATGGTGCGAGTGGTCCGCCGTCCAGACCTCGTGCTCGCGCTGGCGCAGTATTCTCGTCAGGTGGCGGCCGACAACTCCCAGGCCGCCGGTGACCAGGATCTTGCTCATGTCGGATCGCCTGCGTCTGTCGGTGGCTTGCGGATGGCTCGCTTCGCCAGCGCTCTCCGGCCAACCGGCCACGAGACAGGCTAGGAGGCCGGGAGCAGGGAGTATAGCGGAGGCCTGGTTGCGGACTGCGAGATGAAGAAGATCCTGGCGTGCTACCGCTCACGGCTTGGGGCCTTCGACGCGGTCGATCGCCGGGCGCTACGCTTTCTCGGGTCGATCTGCCTGCGGCACTGGCGCCTGGTGACCCTGACCCTGCTGGTCAACCTGCTGGCGGTGCTGTTCGAGAGCAGCACGATCGGCATCCTGGTGCTGGCGCTGCAGACTCTCGCCGCTCCCGCGGCCCGCGCCGAGGACCTGCCGGTGGTGGGAGCGATCATGAGTCGGCTCGCTCCCGAGCTCGGTCAGGAGGGCATCTTCCTGTCCCTGGTCCTGCTGGCAGTGGCGACGCAACTGATCGTCTCGGCGCTCGCCTTTGCCAGTCGCGCTGCCGCCGCCTGGCTGCAGGCGCGCGTCGAGGGAAGTCTGCGGGGGCGGGTCTTCCGGCAATTCATGGCCATGAGCTTTCCGACGGTCAGGAGCTTCAAGGTCGGCGACCTCAGCAGCTACAACGACCAGATCAACTACGTCGGCCATGTGCTGCAGCTGCTCAACCTGATCGCCAGCCAGGTACTGATGGGGCTGGCCTACATCGTGCTCCTGACCCTGCTTTCGTGGCCGATGACGCTCGTGGCGATGGCCGGAGCGCTGCTGCTCTCGGTGGCCCTGAGCCGGATTCTCGGCCGCATTCGCGCCTTCGGCAGGAAGTTCACTCGCGCGAGCGTGGCACTCAACGCGCGTACCGTCGAGTTCCTGAACGGCCTGCGCCTGGTCCGCACCTTCGCGCGTGAGACCTACGCCATCGACAAGGTGGAGGAGGCCGTCGCGAGCGGCGTCGCCCACCGCCGCCAGAGTCTGGTCTGGAGCGCTACGATCGGCCCGCTGTCCGACGCCCTGACCACTCTCGGGGTGGCATTGTTCCTGATCGGTGGCTATCTGGTGGTCTACGACGGGGAGACCGCGGCTCTGCCACGGCTGATCGTCTTCCTGGTCGTCCTCTACCGGCTGCTGCCGCGCATCAAGTTCGTCAACGATCGCCTGGGGCACGTTTCGAGCTACTGGGAGTTCGTGCGCCGGGTGAGCGAGATCCTGCGCACCGACGACAAGGCATACGCGCGGACCGGCGGCGGCGCCTTCGCCGGGCTGCGCCGTGGGGTGGAGTTTCGTGGCGTGTCGCTGCGCTACCTGGAAGACGAGAGCTGGGCTCTGCGCGACCTCTCCTTCGAGCTGCCGCGCGGCTCGATGGTGGCGCTGGTGGGCGAGTCCGGAGCCGGCAAGTCGAGCGTCGCCGACCTGCTGATCGGCCTCTACGAGCCGACGGCGGGGCAGATCCTGGTCGACGGCACCGATCTTCAGGAGCTCGACTGGCACGACTGGCGCGGGCAGCTGGCGATGGTGAGCCAGGATGCCTTCATCCTCAACGCTTCGGTGCGTGAGAATCTGGCCTTCGGCCGCCTCGAGGCGACCGACGAAGAGATCCGAGCTGCAGCCGCGGCCGCCGGTGCGGACGAGTTCATCCAGCGCCTGCGCGACGGTTACGACACCGTCCTGGGCGAGCACGGCTTCCGCCTCTCGGCCGGTCAGCGCCAGCGGCTGGCGATCGCTCGCGCCGTGCTGCGGGAGCCGGGGCTGCTGATCCTGGACGAAGCGACGAGCCACCTGGACAGCGAAGCCGAGCGACAGATCCAGGAGGCACTCGGCCGGCTGCGCGCCGATCGCACGCTGCTGGTCATTGCGCATCGCCTGTCGACGGTGGTCGCCGCAGACCGTGTCCTGGTGATCGAGCGCGGCCGGCTGGTGGAAGAGGGCAGCCACCGCGAGCTGCTGGCGCGAGGCGGCCCCTACGCCCGCTTCTGGAAGCTGCAGGCAGAAGCCGCCGACCGGCTGCCGGAGGCTGCGGCGCCCGCTCCCTGAGAGTGGGGCACCGCCGCCCCGCTCGCTGGCCCTACCGCTCGCAGCGGAGCTCGTGGCGAGGCGGCGGTATCCGCAGACGCGCAGCGCCCGGGCCTGGGACTGCTGCTACGCTCCTCCGACGTGACCGCACGGCCGACAGCACAGTGGCGCAGACGCCTCGAACGGGGCCACAGAGCCGCCGCGCTCTTGTCGTTGAATACCCTGATCGTGCTGCTCGGCCTCAACCTCGCCGCGGGCTTGGCGTTGGCCCTGTACCGCGGCCGGCTGGCACCGCCTCCGGGCGCGCTCCGCTACGGTCTCGAAAGGCTGGCGCAGGTCTATCCCGGCCGCAGCGCGGCGGAGATCGAGCAGTTGCTGAGCGAGACCTGGGCTCGCGAGTACGTCTACTCGCCTTTCGTGCAGCACCGCGAGGGGCCGCTGCGGGGCCGGTTCGTGAACGTCGACGCGGCGGGCTTCCGCCACTCCGCCGACCAGGGCCCGTGGCCGCCGGACGCCGACGCGCTGAACATCTTCGTCTTCGGCGGCTCGACGACGTTCGGCTACGGCGTGGCCGACGACGAGACCATTCCCTCACGCCTGCAGGAGGCGCTTGCCGAGCGGAGCTGTGTCCGCAGCCCGCGGGTCTACAACTTCGGCCGCGGCAACTACTACAGCGAGCAGGAGCGGGTGCTCTTCGAGGACCTGCTGTCGCGCGGCGCGATCCCCCAGGTCGCCCTCTTCGTCGACGGCCTCAACGAGTGGAAGGAGACGCCCAAGTTCACGGCGCGCCTGGAATATCTCCTGGCCGAGTCCGATGGCCAGCTCGCCCGGCGGGCCCTGAAGCAGCTCCCCATCGTGGAGCTGTTGCGGAGGCTGCGTGGCGCCGTCTTCCGGGAGACCGAGGGCGGGCCTGGTGCCGGCGCCGACGAGGCCGATCGGGCTCTGGCCGAGGTGGTCCTGCGCCGCTGGCGGCGCAGCAAGCGCCTGATCGAGGCGGCCGCCGCCGAGTTCGGGGTACTGCCGCTGTTCGTGTGGCAACCGGTCCCGACGTACGAGTACCAGCTGGATTTCCATCTGTTTGCCGCCGAGAGCGCTCGGGCTTTCGCGGCGCACGGGGCGCTGCGGCATGGCTACCGGCTGATGGATCTGAGTCGAGAGGCCGAGCCGGATCTCGAGCCCTCCGGTGACTTCCTCTGGCTGGCGGACATGCAGCGCGGCCGCCGCCAGCCCCTCTACGTCGACGCGGCGCACTACACGGCGGCCTTTGCCGACGAGCTCGCGGGCCGGATCGCGGACGCGCTCGGTCCCCGGGTCACCTGTGTCGGCCCGTCGGGCTGAGGCAAGAGAATTCCGACCCGGGGCCGAACGATGCGGGTTCTCTGGCTCTGTAGCACCCCGGCTCTCGGGGCCGAGCTTCTCGGCGTCCCCGCGACGCACGGAGGTGGCTGGGTAGCTGCTCTCGAAGCGGCGATCAAGGAGCGCCCCGGCATCGATCTGAGCATCGGCTTTCCGTGGAACGAATCCCGGGTTCGGCAGATCGAGGCCGGCCGGCATCGGTATCTCCCGTACCCGCGCTACCCGCGGGGCAGCCGGCTCCGTCGACTTCTGGTCGACGCCTCCTGCCGCCTGGAGCCGGCCTCCGAGATCGAGCATCTGGAGCGGGTCGTCGAGCTCAGCCGGCCGGATCTGATCCACGTCTGGGGCACGGAGGCGTTCTTCGGTCTGCTGGCCGAGCGCTGCAGCTTGCCGGTGCTGGTGGAGATCCAGGGAGTGCGGACCGCCTGCGCCGAAGCCTACTGCTCGGGTCTCACCCGGCTCGACCTGCTGCGGTACGGCAGCCCAAAGCGGCTGCTGAACGGACGCAGCCTGCTGCACACCTACTATCGATACCGGCGGAGCGCCGTCAGGGAGCGGCGCATTCTGGGGCGGGCCCGCTTCGTGTCGGGGCGCACCGAGTGGGATCGTCTGCGCTGTGCGGCCTTGGCTCCCTGTGCGCGCTACTTCCACTGCGATCGCGTCCTGCGTCCTTCTTTCTACCGTGCTCGATGGCGCCGCGGCATCCGCAATGGCCCGCTGCGCGTTGTCAGCACGCTGCGCGGCAACGCCTACAAAGGGATCGAGACCGTGGCAGGCGCCGCCGCGCTCCTGGAGCGGACCCTGGGGCGCGGCCTGGAATGGAGCCTTATCGGCATTCGACCGGGTGAAGAGGTCCACCATGTCGTGGAGCGCAAGCTCGGGGTGTCATTCGAGCGGCTGGGGATCAAGCTGGTCGGCCGCCAGCCGGTCGAGCAGGTGGTGCGGCGGCTGCTGGACGGCGATCTGTTCGCGATGCCGTCTCGAATCGAGAACAGTCCCAACGGCCTCTGTGAGGCCATGATGGTGGGCATGCCGGTCGTCAGCAGCGATGTAGGGGGCGTTCCCTCTCTGCTGGAGCACGGCCGGGAAGGCCTCCTGGTGCCGGCGGGCGATCCGTCGGCGCTGGCGGGAGCGCTGCGACGGTTGGCCGAAGATCACCAGCTCGCGGAGCGATTGGCGGCGGCGGCGAGAAGGCGCGCACGGAAGCGCCACGACCGCTCGACCGTCGCCGCGACGCTGGAGGGCATCTACCGCGAGGTCCTCGCTTCCGGACCAACGCCGGCGGCGCCTTCGCCGAGCCGGTAGTGAGCGTCGGGCTCGGTTTGGTGGCGCGGTCGCGGGGTCTGGCGAGATAGGTTACGGCCATGTGCGGGATCTCTGGGGTCTATTGGTTCGAGGCGCAACGCCGGGTCGACGGGCGGGTGCTCGACCGCATGACCGACGTGCTGAGCCATCGCGGGCCCGACGGACGCGGCGTGCACCTCGACGGCAGCCTGGGCCTCGGCCATCGGCGGCTGGCGATCATCGATCTGTCGGCGGACGCGGCGCAGCCGCTGTGCAACGAGGATCGCACGGTCTGGGTCGTCTTCAATGGTGAGATCTACAACTTCCAGGACCTGCGCCGCGAGCTGACCGGCAAGGGTCATGCCTTCCGCTCTCGCAGCGACACGGAAGTGCTGGTGCATCTCTACGAGGAGGAGGGAGACCGGCTGGTGGACCGCCTGCGGGGCATGTTCGCGTTCGCCCTCTGGGATGCGCGGCGCCGCCGGCTGCTGCTGGCGCGCGACCGCTTCGGCCAGAAGCCCCTCTACTACCGGTTGACCCCCGAGGGGCTGCATTTTGCCTCGGAGATCAAGGGGATTCTGCAGGACCCGGCGGTGCTGCGGGAGCCCGACCCGCTGGCCCTCGACGCCTATCTGACCTACGGCTACGTGCCGGCGCCGCACACCGCATTCGCAGGCATCTCGAGGCTGCCACCCGCACATCTGCTGGCCGTGGCGGCCGACGGCACCTCCCGATTGCGGCGCTACTGGCAGCTGCGCCTGAGCCCGAAGCGATGCGCCCCGACGCCGCAGGCGCGGGTCGACGCCGAGCGCCGAGTCCTCGAGCTGCTGGACGAGTCGACGCGCCTCCGCATGGTCTCCGACGTGCCGCTGGGCGCGTTC
>JABAOD010016306.1_pt3 | contig 13318 bp, 10 predicted proteins | sample 7062151 | NCBI WGS metagenome assembly JABAOD01 (sample SAMN14538626, study PRJNA623070) | marine sediment metagenome | biome: marine biome [ENVO:00000428]; feature: marine pelagic biome [ENVO:01000023]; material: deep marine sediment [ENVO:00002113] | place: India: Gulf of Khambhat ...
GGCGGCGGGAGCGACCTGGTACGGCGTTGCCGATGAAACGATGGCCACCGTGTGGCCTTTTTGCAGGTGCGCCTTTACCAACGCGCGCGATTCGGGATAGATCAGCTTCGCGATCTGCTTTTCGTAGACCTCTTCACCAAATTCGATATAGCTGACCTCAGCTACCCCCTTCATGAGCTTGCCACTGGCCGTCATGAGACCGGAAAAGCCGATCTTGCCGAGNNATTTGTTCTTTGAAGAACTCGGTCGCTGAAAATCCGGCCATGATCGTGCCATCGAAATCGAAAAACGCGCCGATTTGCGGGCCGTCGGGTGCATTGTTGACTTCGCGAGTCACGTCTTTGTATAGGGCCATGGTCTGCTCTTTTATTCGTTATGGTTGTTTATTGTCGGTGCAATCTTTTCTCTAACTATAGCTCATACGGCCTGCGCACTGGCTGCTGGCGCCTCGTTCGAGACTTGCCCGCCCGCCGCCTGCCTCGCGACGAAATGCGCTACGTTCTCGAGCGCCTCGGTCGACTCGGGCAAGATGTGCGAAAACATCTGAAACACGTGAACCATGCCGGGCCAGGTCTGCAACTCGGCTGGCGAACCCTGGCTAACGGCTTTATTGACGTAGCGGCGTGCGTCATCGATCAACATCTCGCAAGCACTGGCCTGCACGAGCGTAGGCGGCAGGTCATCCAGCCGACCGAATAGCGGAGACACGATCGGGTTGCGCGGATTGACTCTCGACAACAAGAGGATCAACAGTGCTTTGAGCGTCGCCGGCATGCGCACGAATGGTCCGAGCGCAGGCCCCAGCATCGGATCCGAGTCGACGTTGTCACGAAAGCTCTTGCCCTCGAGTGTGGAGTCGGTTGACGGCGAGAACGCAATGACACCGTCCATTCGTCGCACCTCCTCATCCCGCGCCCATGCCGAGAGCATCAGCGCAAGATTGCCGCCGGCAGAATCGCCGGCAACGAATACCTGGCCGGCCACCGCCGGCCCATCCGGACCGTTTTCGATAATCCAGCGATACGCTCGCTGACAATCCGCAACCGAGTCCATGCGCCGGTTCTCCGGCAACAGACGATAGTCGATCGAAAGCACGGCCACACCACAGAAACGGCTAAGCGCCGCGGTCAGCATGCGCGCGCTCGCCGGGCTGCCCGCATAGAATCCACCGCCGTGTATATAAAGAAGGCGCCGCCTGCTATCAGCGCCGGGCGCCAGCACCCATTCCGCACGCACCCCGCCCGCGTCGGCCGCTTGGGTAGTTACGCCGAGATCCTCCGCTGTTACCGGTGCGCCAAGCAGGCCCTGGTCCATGATGCGCCGCAGGACAGCGGTCTGCTCCCGGCGCGGCACACCCTGCACTTCGGCGGCCAGGTCATCGAGCAGTCGGTGGACCTCACCGATTTCCTTGCTCGCCTCGCGCCGACCGCTTACCGAGGGAATAACCGGTTCGTCGAAACACGAATGATCGGGTGCACGCAGAAAGATGCGGACTACCAGCCAGATTGCAACGACGACGATGGCGGCGACTAACAGGGTGTCCAGCACAGCAAAGCGCTCCTGAAATTGATAGCTCCGGGGAGTAAATGGCCAAAATGCGTAGATTTCTTGGCAGATAATGCCACATTCACGCAGTTAATGCCCGCTTTAGGGGCCCTAATTCGCAAAAAAAGTTGACTAAAACTACGTTTTCGGTAATATCGCCCGAAGGCGGTAAGCGCCGGGTCATCGGTACCCGATAACTAAGGACATCGAAACTGGCCACCTAACAATATCATCGCATTCCAAAGATGGGGGAACACAAATGGATCTCGGATCGAGAAAAACATGCGTAGTCTGCGCTTCGGTATCCGCGCTGGCGCTCGGAGCATTGGCGAGTATTGCGCCGGCGATGGCGCAGGACGAAAAAAGTAGTTTCGTAATTGAAGAAATCACGGTAACCGCGCAGAAGCGCGAAGAGAATCTCCAGGAAACGCCGATGGCTATCACGGCCCTTACCGCGGCCGGAATCGAAGACCGTGGCATCAAAGGCGTGGGGGATTTGTTCACCACGACGCCCGGCCTGGCCGGTTACGAAGCGCCTGCATCGCGCGGCAATTTCGGTGTCAATATACGCGGCATCGCCTCGGGTAATGCGAGCAACATTTCGCTCGACCCGGCGAATGGCATGTACATCGACGGCGTCTACCTCGGCAAAGCAATCGGTCTCGGCGTCGACCAGGCAGACCTGGAACGCATCGAGATATTGCGCGGGCCACAGGGTACGCTCTACGGACGCAACTCGACGGGTGGCGCGATCAACTTCATCACGCGCAAGCCGAGCGGTGAGCTTGGCATCCTTGCGCAGGTAACAGCAGGCAATCATGGTCTTCAGGAATACCGGGGCCGCCTGGATCTGCCAGCGATTGGCGACCTGCTGCTGTCAGTGTCGGCCAACAGCCGCGAGCGCGATCACCTGTACGACAACACCAATAGCAGCCAGCCCGGCTTCGACAATGTCGACCGCCAGGGTGTCCGTTTCGCGGCCCGCTGGCAACCGAATGACAACTTCACGCTCGATTACTCCTACGACTCGAACGAAATGGATGAAAACACAACGGTGCAGGATGTCGTTGGCTTCAACCCCCTGGGCTTTTCCAACTTCAGTTCGCCAAACTTAAGCGGGCAGCCCGGGTTCCCGGATAATCTCGGGTTTCGAAGTAACGATCGCCTCGTGGATGTCGCGACCGTGCAGCAATTCCTGCCGTTCCTCGGCCCGCTGTTCCTGGCCCCGCAGGTCCAGGATCTCAACCAATGGATGACCGACTACCAGGCCTGGGCTGGCGGCGAACTTGCACGTGGCTCCTCGCGTCAAGGGCTGGTGGGATCGTCTGACGGCGTAACAAGATCCAAGAATGAAGTCGACGGTCATGCGCTGACGCTGACCTGGGATGTCGAAGACGCGGGTGCCTGGGGTGACATCGAATTCAAGTCGATTACCGGATGGCGTGAGACAGAGGGCATCAACGATGCCGACCTGGACGGCGCAGACAACACGATTACGCGGCCCGGAGGCCCGGGTACGCCGTCGACCGGTGTAGTGACAGACCTTACCCTGGTAAACCTCGCCGGACTGTATCTTTCGGGTAACCCGACCTTTATTGGTGTCGCAAACGGCTTGATCGATGAGATGAATGCTCGCGGCCGCGCCGAGACCTTTAATACCTATTCGCTAAGAACATACGAACAGTTCAGCCAGGAACTCCAGGCGGTGGGTAGCACCGACAGGGTTGACTACGCAATCGGTCTGTTCTACTTCGACGACGAGGGCTCGCGCCTGAATAACAGCACGGCAACATACCCCTTGGCGTTTAGCGATTCCACCAGCTACGAGAATGCTACGACTGCGTGGTCGATCTACTCGCAGGTCACGTGGCTGCCTTCGGTCGAAAGTAAATTGTCGCTGACCGGCGGTCTGCGCTACACGGAGGAAGAAAAAGAGATTACCTACCTGTGGCGGACCCTCAACAGCCNNCGACGCGCTACGGGCCTAATGATCCCGCCAGCATTTTGGCCTATCCCGAAGTTGCGGGTATTTTCGGCCGCCAGTTCAAGCAGGACTTCGACAACATCAGCGGCAAGGTTACGCTCGCGTACAACTTCACGGATACCGTGAACGGCTTTGCGACCTATTCCACCGGTTATCGCAGCGGCGGTTTCAATGGTGACGAATTCGACAATGCCAATGACACGGCCGATGCCTTTGATGAAGAGACCATCGAGAATTTCGAAGTAGGCATCAAGTCGGACCTCTGGGACGGGCGCATGCGCCTCAACGCGACCTACTTCGCCTATACCTACGATGACCAGCAGGTATCGACGTTGAAGGCCAACCCCGACGGTACGGTCACGAGCAGAACGGAGAACTCCGGTACCGCCGATCGCAGCGGCTTCGAACTCGAGTTCACTGTGCTGCCGCTCGAGGACCTGCAGGTCTCGCTGAACTACACCTTGATGGAGGGCGACTACGACGTTTATCCCGATACCGTCGCCGATAATGGTGCGGTCCTCCCGCTAAGTGACCTCGCGCGTCGAGGGCTGCTGCCCGACAACCAGATCTCCTGGAATATCGACTGGACGATTGCCGAAGTTGGTTCGGGGCTACTGCAATTGAACCTCAACGGGCAGTGGCAAGAAGCAGCCCCAGGTATCGCGATAGTTACGGACTCCTATGACACTGACGGTGACCGCCTTACCGATACGCCGGTCGCGTTTGACCAGCCCCTGAACGATGAGCGCACGATCATAAACGCGCGCCTCGCGCTCAATGAGATTGAAATAGGTGATGGCAGCCTCAGCAACGGCGTGTGGGGTCGCAATCTGACCGATGACGACTATCGTACATTCTCGTTCAACTACGGTCCGGCACTCGGGCTGGTTATGGCGCAGTATGGCGAAGAATCAACCTATGGCCTGGACCTGATCTACCGCTACTAGGAATTAACGAACGTCGACAACGTCACGAGGAAGCCGGCCCGGGAGGGCCGGCTTCTTTGTACCTTGCTCTATTCCAACAACAGTGCCCGTAGCCGCGTTCGAGTCTCCGCATCGATCCCGAGACCCTTTTCGATGTAAGCATCGATCGATCCGTACTTCGCTTCCATCGCAGCAATAGCACCCTCGAGGCTCGCCGGACTGACGCCGAGAACCTGCCGCAACACCTCTTCATCGAATTCGTGTTCAGAATGCGCACGAATCGTCCCGATGTCAGCCTCGATCTNNTTGCCCCGAGGTAGTCGTTGCTGAGCAGGAAATCCTGCATCACCTGCTCTACGGATACACCCAGCGTCAGCAAAACGAGGGCCGCCCCAAATCCTGTGCGATCCTTGCCGGCAGAGCAGTGAAACAGGTGTGGGAGGTTTTCCGGATCGGCAAGGCCAGCAATCCACTGGCCCCACAGACGGCTGATCTCTAGATTTTCAACGTAGGGCGTGCGATCGGTCAGCGCCATAAGTTCGGCCTCGGATAATTCCCCGGCATAGACCTTTCTGCCCAATTCGCCCACATCCAGCGCTGGATTGACTATTGACAAAGCACGGTACTCGATAGCGGGCGATTGTTGCGGCAAGCGGTCGGGCGCCGCAGCTATTTCGGAATCGCTGCGAAAGTCCGTCACGGTGGAGAGTCTCAGTTGCTCCAGGTACGCAAGCTCATTGTCGCTCAAGTGCGCCAGGCTATCCGAGCGAAACAGCATGCCCCACTTGACTGTCCGACCGTCCGTCGTTCTGTAACCGCCCATGTCGCGAGCATTCAGCGTGCTCGAGAGCGGGAGCAAGCGTTGTTTCGCCGACGCCGTGCCGGCGTCCCCGTGGACACCCGTCACAAAACGTATCAGGCGATTGGCTGCAAGCGCTTCGAAATGAAGAGCGCATTGTTGTTCGTCCTCGAAGGTCGGCGATGAATAACGTTTCCAGCCACCATCGCGGCAGTCGCTGGCGCCTTCGGTGAGCACGACTTCATCCAACGCCGCGCCAAGGACCTCGGCCTCGGTATACGGCAGGTCATAGAACCGCTTCCCGGCCAGGCGCTCCGTCATGTCGGCATAGTGAGGTGAATCGGGATTGCCGGAAATCGAATAGGTCAGGATCCCCTTGGCGCGAGGCCCATCTTCGCCGAGTTCGGTGGCCATGATCCAGCTGCCGCTCGATCCCGTGACGTCCGGATATCCCTCCGCGCCGGCGAAGTCGAATTCCATTTTGTTGAACACACCCTCGAACTCGGGACCTCCCGGCACGGCGATGAATTCACCATTGCGAGTGACACCCTGGATGTCACCCAGGCGCGCATCGAGTGTGATCCCGGCTGAATCCAGTTTCGCGACCGCGGCGGCGAGCGCCAGCAAGGCATTCGGATTGTCGCCGGTATCGAGACCGGCAGGACCTTTCAGGGGACGTTCAATATCGAACGGCACCGTGTATTTCAACGAAGCCGGTAATGTCCGGGGCCGGTCCGTACGCCGGGCAAGGCGATTGGCCTCGCGCATGAACTCCCGAAAAAGGTGCGCGCCACGGCTGTCGGCATTTGCATGCAGATCCCAGTCTGCCAGTACGCCGCAAGCGTGGGCGAGGCTGACTTCGACCCCGGTCTCGAGCGTGACCTCGGGGTTGGCACGACACAGGGTGACGAGATCGTCGCGCAATAACTGGCCTGCCATGTTCTGGTTACTCATCAGCACGTCGATCAGGCTTTCGAGCGAAAAACCCTTGCCAGGGCGACCGTCACGGCCGTCGAGCCGCGACTGCACCATCTGCAGACCGGAGCGCGTCCTGAGCGTTCTTTCCGTCAGGATCTTGCCGAGGACCTTCGGTAACCCGGTAACAGGCTCGTTGGGATTGGCGAGCCAGTAGCTGTCATTGGAATTGGTGACAAAGTCGTCGCGAATCAGGGAGGGACGTAACCCGGGTGGGAGGATGCCCTCACCGGCGGCGGTCGGGTCGTTCATCCACTGGCACTCGGAACGCGATCCGTCGAGAGCCCGCCCATCCATAACGCTACAGTCCGCCAACTGCTCGTCGCTAAGATTCACGACGGCGCCAAAATCGCCGTACAGCACCTCGCCGCTCTTGTCCGCGGCAATCAGGTTCGCCGAGATGTANNGTCTTCGCCTGGTACGACCGGATCGTCGCCCCGTTTACGGCGCGGTTTTTTTCGTCGGCAATTTTCAAGGCGAAGGCAACGTGTTCGTTCCAGGGGAACTGGCCGATGACATGACCGAAATGCGTATTGTAGACGGTTCGCGACTGTTTGCTGATGGAGCCATCGGAATTCCTGACGGGGACAGTCACTACCCGGCGTTGCATTTGTCGTGGCTTGCCGTCGAACAGGTAGCTGGTCGGGTCGCCAGGCACGAGCGTGAGCCGGTAAAACGAAAATCGCTTCGCGGTCGAAACCGTATTCGTCCAGGCAATATCGCCATTGGTGCCGAAGCCGACACTCGCCCGGTCAACCTGGTTGGCGCCGAGCAGATTGACCTCCCCCGGGATGATCTGGTGCATTGGATAGAAGCGCTGGTCCGGACGCCACTCCAGATGCGGGTTCGCAAACAACAGCGCGTTGCCGGAAGCAGTACCCTGTCGACCGATGGCCACGCCGTTACTGCCCTTGTCCGCCGGATTGCCTGGATATGCGCCAGGAGAATTATCGGACAATTCAACCGGTATCCCGAGTTGCGCCTTGGGCTCGGCGCCCGGCGGCTCGGCCGACACCACCATCGGCATGAAGGCGGCAATGAAGAACGGGTTCAGGTGAACATTTCGGGAATCCTGTGCCGATATTTCCCGAACCCACCCGGCACCACGGCACGCCGCGTCGTTGACATTGTCGACACCCGTATCGCGCAGGTAACGGTTATAACCAGCCGCGTAGCCACGAAACAGCGCCTCGAACTCCGGATCGGCGGACTGGCTGAACTGGCCCTCGTCCTTCATCAGTTGGTAGAAGAGGTCGCTTTGCAGATTGCCGTCGTCCGGTCCGAAGTGTTCGGACAATCGACCATCCAGGCGCAGGAAATGACGAGCCAGGTAACAGAAATTGTCTTCGGCTGCCGCATAGGCCGTGCCGTAGGCGAGGCTGGCGAAGTCCGGTGCGATGACATGCGGGATACCACCCTCACTGCGGTAGAGCCTGGCTTCGTAGGCAGGGCCGGGCTCGTCGGTGGGAGTGGCAACACAAGCTGCCAGCCACACCAGGACGATAAGCAGCCCGCTGCCTGTCGCCAGTGGTTTGGTCAACATTCGGAATCTCCCCGCATAAGACTCTGGCCCCACTGTTATTATGTGTCCATTCTCAGGCACAAGAAAAATAATGCAAAGAACTTGAACGAATCAGTCCGAAACTCCGACATCGTCCCCGTGAGGCGGGGAATGGCGCACTATGCGCTGGGGCTGTTGACGGTCACTTACGTGTTCAATTTCCTCGATCGCCAACTTTTGGCGATCCTCGTCGAGCCCATCAAGAACGAATTCGGCGTCAGCGATACGGCCATGGGCTTGTTGTACGGCTTTGCCTTCGCTCTTTTCTATGCAACGCTGGCAATTCCGGTGGCGGCCCTCGCCGACCGCAGCGTGCGCCGCAATATTCTTGCCTATGCCGCCGGGCTCTGGAGCCTGATGACCGTACTCTGCGGCTTCGCCGCGGGATTCTGGCAGCTGCTGGTAATTCGAATCGGCGTGGCCGTGGGCGAAGCCGGTGGCGTGCCGCCGTCGCAGTCGATGGTGGTCGACTATTACGAGCCGGACAAACGCGCGACCGCAATGGCGATCTTCTCGAGCGCAACGTTTATCGGTACGCTCCTCGCGCTCGTTGGCGGCGCTTATATCGCACAAACCTTCAGCTGGCGGACAGCGTTCATCGTAGTCGGTGCCCCGGGGCTGGTACTGGCCTTGCTGGTTCGCTTCACGATCAAGGAACCGCCGCGCGGTGCTTTTGACAAGAGCACCATTGCCGAACCTACGCAAACGAACATGCGCCACGCGATTTCGGGCATGTGGAAATTATCAACCATGCGCTACACGGTGCTCGGCATAGGCTTCGCCGGCATGGCCGGTTACGGCATTGGTTACTGGACGCCGAGTTTCCTGATCCGCGTTTACGGCATGAGCCTCGTAGAAGCCGGTACGATGGTCGGTCTGATCGGTGCCAGCATCGGCCTCATCGGCTCGATTTTCGGTGGCTGGCTGTGCGATCAACTCAGCCGCAAGGACCAGAAGTGGCGACTGCTGGTGCCTGTTTGGAGCCTGGTCNNTCACTTCCGCTCATGAGCCTGTTTTTCATCTGGCCCGAGGAGCAGGTCTTCCGGATCGGCGAGTTCACCATGCCCAGGGCGATATTCCTTTATGCCGCCGCCGGCTTCGTCGGCAGCTGGTGGGCGGCACCGACCTATGTCGTCGTGCAGGCGCTCGTTCCACCCGGGCAGCGCACACTGGCCTGCGCGGTATTGCTGTTGTTCATGAACCTGATCGGATTCGGGCTCGGCCCCGTCTTCGTGGGCCTGGTGTCTGATGCCTTGACGCCGGCGTTTGGTACAGACGCTATCCGTTATGGACTACTGGTCGGCATGGTCACCTACGTTGCGGCGGGCGCCTGCTATCTTTTGGCCAGCCGCAAGTTCAACGAGCAGACCTACGAGCATCGGGCAGAGATCGAGGCCCTGGGAGCGACCGGTGCCGCGTAACTGGGATGATTTGCTGAAGAAATACGCTGACCGCGTTCAGTCGGCACGTGCCATGGGCCCACCGGACAAGCTCGACAGGCAGCGTGCGAGAAGCCTCGACGCGCGCCAGCGCATCGATGCTCTCGTCGACGACGACAGCTTCCGCGAACTTGGGACCCTGGTCGGCGGGCTGGGCGATAACCGGGGCGCGACGCCGGCCGACGGTATCGTCGGCGGGCTCGCTCGCATCGACGATCGCCCGGTGGTGGTCGCTGCCGAGGATTTCACGGTGCTCGGCGGGTCGATCGGATTCGGCAACCACGCGAAGCGATTGCGATTCGCCACGATCGCCCTGCAGGAGAAAATCCCGTTCGTGCTCATGCTCGAGGGCGCCGGCGAACGGGCCACAAACGCGCTGCAGCGACATCCCTATGCGCCGAACGATCTGCAAGTGCTCGCACAACTCAAAGGCCGGGTGCCGACGGTCGCACTGGTGCTCGGGGCTTCCGCGGGACACGGCGCCTTGTCGGGTGTACTCATGGATTTCATTGTCATGACCGACGATGCGGCTTTGTTTTCGGCCGGACCGCCGCTCGTTGCGGCCGCGCTTGGCAAAAAGGTCGACAAACTCGAGCTGGGCGGTGCAAAGGTACATACAGAGACCAGCGGTGTCGCCCACAACCGGGTGGCCACCGAACAACAAGCCTTCGAGCTGGCGCGAGACTACCTCTCGTACTTCCCGTCCAATGCCGGCGAGGTGCCGCCGGCAATTACACTTCCTGCCGTGCCGGCCGGGCCGCCCATCAGCGACATCCTGGACCTCGTGCCCTGTGACACTAACCGGCCTTATGACATGAAGACCGTCGTAGCGGTGCTCGTTGACGACGGCGTATTCCTCGAAGTTCAGCCGGATTACGGTAGCAGCATGCTGACAGGATTGGCACGAATCGGTGGGAGGGCTGCCGCCATCGTCGCCAACCAACCACTAGTCGTTGCTGGTGCCATCAACCGTGCGGCCGCCGACAAAGCGACTCGGTTCCTGAACGTCGTGGCCGATTTCGGACTACCGGTGGTGTTCCTCGCCGACAATCCCGGGGTTTTGCCAGGCACTTCGGCCGAGGCGGAGGGTACCCTGCTTGCAGCCGCAAACATGTACCAGGCGCAGGCGCGGATATCTGCACCGAAACTGCATGTAACGTTGCGCAAGGCCTTCGGCTTCGGCAGTTCCGTGATGGCGATGAATCCCTTTGATCAACAAACGATGACGCTTGCGTTTCCCGGTGCAACGCTCGGCGGCCTGCCCACGAGGGGCGGTGCCGAGGCAGCCGCGTTGGATCGCGATGAGACAGCCGCGATGCTCGAGGCAGAGGATGAAGCCTGCTGGCGCTCCGCAGACACGATGGCCTATGACGAGATTATCGACCCGCGGGAACTGAGGAATTACCTCATCGCCGGGCTCGACACTAGCAGGCGAGGCTATACGCGGTAGAATCAACAGACGAACAACAAGAATCCAGATCAACGAAAACAACCTCCAGGGCAAGACAATGACGGATCCCATCACAGCCAGCCTTACGGCCGAAGGCGCACCATTCGAGTTTGTCAGTATCGAGGTCCACGGCGTCCCCTGCCGCGTATTCCGCGACACGCCGCCCTACCTCAGCACCTTGTACGAAAACCTCGATGCCTTCGCCGACCGAACCTTCGCCGTTTACGAGGGTCGGCGGCTCACCTACGCCGAGGTATCGGCGCAAGCCGCGACGCTTGCTGCGCACTTGCGCGAAGAATACGGGATCGGTCGCGGTAGCCGCGTCGCCATCGTGATGAGAAATGCACCCGAGTGGCTCATCTCGTTCATCGCCATTACGTCCCTGGGCGGTGTAGCGGTGCTCGTCAACAGTCGCGGAACTGCCGAGGACACTGCCTATTGCCTGAAGTCGTCCGAGTGCGTGCTGGCGATCGCGGACCGGCGTTGTTCGACAGGGCTGGACAAGACCGGCGCCGCCGATGTGCCGTGCCTCATCACCGATGTGCCCGTTGGCGGCGAAACAGGTAAAGGCTCGCTCGACGAAATACTCGCGACAGCAAGTGACGACGCGAAACTCGAAACGACCGAGTGTGATCCGGAGGAGCCCGCCCTGATCCTGTTTACGTCGGGTACGACCGGTCGGCCCAAAGGTGCGTTGCTGACGCACCGCGGCGTCATGACAGCGCTCAAGACCAACCAGTTTTCGACGGCGCTCATCGGCGCACAAATGGCGGCAAAATACGGTATCGACATCGAGACGCTCGCGGCGAATCGACCCCAGCCCTGCACACTGCTGATGTTCCCGCTGTTCCACGTCAGCGGCTGCCACTCGGTCTTGCTGCCGAGCCTGACACAGGGCGGCAAGATCGTCTTCATGAAACGCTGGAATGCAAAGGAAGCATTGGAGCTTGTCGAGTCTGAGAAGATTACGACGTTTCCCGGCGTGCCCACGATGCACTGGGATTTGCTGCAGGTGCCTGACCGGGAGAGATACGATGTTTCCTCGATGTCGTCGATGTCGATCGGCGGCCAGGCCACTCCCCTGCCCTTGCTCGAAGCGCTCAGGGAAGCGTTCCCCTCCGCGGTGCTCGGTGTCGGCTATGGCATGACTGAAACCAACGGCGCAGTCGCCCTGACTATCGGCGACGATTTCCTTGCTGCGCCGACCAGCGCCGGCCGAGCTGTCGCGACGACGGAGATCCGTTTGCTCGGGGATGATGGCGCATGGGCCGGCGAAGGCGAGGACGGTGAAATCTGCGTGCGCGGGGCCACGGTGATGTCAGGCTACGACAATCGTCCCGAAGCCAATGCCGAATCTTTCCTCGATGGCTGGTTCCGTACCGGCGACGTCGGCTATATCGATCAGGATGGCCGTTTGTACATTGTCGATCGCAAGACCGACATGGTGATTTCGGGGGGCGAGAACATCTACTGTGCCGAAGTCGAGCGAGTGCTGCAGCAACATCCCGCTGTGCTCGAGGGCTCGACGTTTGGCGTCCCAGACGATCGGCTGGGTGAAAAGCTCATTGCGACGGTTCGCCTTCGCCCCGATGAGTCCGTCGATGCCGAGGGAATCCGCTCTTTCCTTAGCGAGCACCTGGCCGCCTACAAGGTGCCGAAGGGCATAATCATCAGGGACGAACCTCTACCCCTGAACGCGGCTGGAAAAATTCTCAAAGGGCAGCTGCGCGAATCGTATCTTGCCGACCAGGCATGACGACGACCTACGTCGTCCTGTGCCTTATCGGGGCGCTCCTTACGCTAAACGCCTTCCGGCCGGTTTATCGCCGGCCGCTCCTGGCAATGTTCAGCTTCGTGTTCGGCTGGCTCGTCAGCGAGCTCACCTTGCAGCTTATGGTGATGCAGATGCTCGGGACCTTGCTGTTCGTCTGGGGTGGGGCCGTGGTCGGCATGCCGGGCGCACTGGGACTGACGCTTTCGCTGCTTTCCTGGACGGGCATGGCCTACCTGTACTTCGACGCACTCAAGACCGGCGTACGCACCGAGGCTTCGCTGACGCAAACGCTCGGCGACGATTACGCCGATTCGATCAATGAGGCGCTCCTGAAGCAGATCCCCACGGACCTCGACAAGAAGCGATTGCTGAGGCCCTTCAGCCCGCATCTGCCCGATGTGGACTGCATCAAGGACCTGGTTTATGGCAATGAGGACGGCACTGAGCTGAAACTCGATATCTATGTTGGCAAATCCAGGCCTGATGACGCGCCGGTGCTGTTACAGATTCATGGCGGCGGCTGGACCGAGAAGATGGGTGACAAAAACCACCAGGCCTTGCCCCTCATGAACGAGCTGGCGAATATGGGCTGGGTCTGTGTGAGTGTGGATTACCGCCTGAGCCCCACGTCCAGTTGGCCGGCACACATCATCGATTGCAAGCTCGGACTCAAGTGGATTCGCGAACATGTGACCGAGTACGGGGGCAACCCGGATTTCGTCGTCGTGACGGGCGGTTCGGCCGGTGGTCACCTGAGTTCATTACTCGCACTCACAGCCAACGATCCGGCGTTCCAGCCCGGCTTCGAAGATGCAGACACCTCGGTAGACGCCTGCGTCCCTTTCTATGGCGTCTACGACATAAC
>JABAOD010006110.1_pt1 | contig 13313 bp, 12 predicted proteins | sample 7062151 | NCBI WGS metagenome assembly JABAOD01 (sample SAMN14538626, study PRJNA623070) | marine sediment metagenome | biome: marine biome [ENVO:00000428]; feature: marine pelagic biome [ENVO:01000023]; material: deep marine sediment [ENVO:00002113] | place: India: Gulf of Khambhat ...
GATGGCACTGATAGCAGACGACGTCGAGGCTCAACAGATCGGCCGCCGCGCTACCGCCCATCATATCGGTCCTGGTGAAGAGGCTATCGGGATTGATCCTGAACAGGTGCGTGCGGACGTCGGCTCGATACACATCGCGGTTCTGCGCCGACTTCGTGGCGTACGGCATGTGACACCCCTCGCAGGCGACCGTGGTGTGCCGCAGCACCATTCCCTGATGGCAGTCCACGCAGGCGGTGCGAATGCCGCCGGCCGCCGCCTGGCCGTAGCGCACCCCCGTGTGCGGGCTGTGACAGTCGACGCAGTTCCGTGCCGAGTGCGCGCCGGCCAACAACTCGTTGTACTGCGCATAGTGATTGATGAACCCGCCGCTCGTGGCGATCGTCGCGGGATCTCCACGCGCATGGCACTGGCCGCACATGGCAGCGCTGTTGTCCACCACGATGTTGGCGGCGTCCATCGTGGCCACGTGGGTCGCACCCGGTCCATGACATGCTTCGCATTTGACGCCCGGTTCTTCCCACGTCCCGTCGATGCCCGGCAGTCCATCTTGGTTCACGCCACCGTTCTGGGCGGTGGATTGCCACCCGGTGGCGTGGCAGGCCCCACAGTCGTAGGGCTTGGGGCTTGCCTGCGCCGGCTCGTAGGGTGCCCAGCCTGCGGGATACCCTAAGGCGGACTGCGGCACGTTGTACTGCGTCTGGGTCCCGGCCTTGCCGTCGGTGAGGATGTATCCGTCCGCGTCCATGAAGAGCGTCTTCCACCCGAAGCCCCCGATCACGTACGAGATATCACCCCACGAGTATCCGGCGGGCGGGTTCGGGACGCTGGAGGAGGGGAACGTCGGCGGCCCACCCGCGACCTTCTGGATCACGTGCGCATGGCCGGAGGCGGACAGCGCGTTGTAGGGAACGACGTGGCAGTTCCGACAGGTGTTGGAGGTCACGTAGCCGCGGGCCGAGTGGGCGATGATCCCGAACAGGTCGCTCTCGTCGGTCGCGGTCTGTCCCGCCGCATCCTTGGCCGTCGCCCGCACTCTGGCCGCAAACAGATTGGCGTCGGGCGTGGTCCACGTGTAGCTCGAGCCGGTGACGTCCCGCGCAATGACGGCCGGGCCCCCGGCGGACACGACGAACAGATCGACGCCGACGACAGCGTTGTCATCCGTGGCCGTCCAGGTGATCTCGACATCCGATCCCGGCTGGATGGCCACGCCGCCGGCGGGGGCCGTCAGGTCGATCGTCGGTGGATCGTCGACAGGTTCGAGCCCGTTTTCCTCCGTCTCGCAGGCGGAAAACACGAACGCCACAGCCAGCACGCCGAGCCCCCAGCGAGCCAGTAGCGAACGGCGCATACGGGAACCTCCTGATTTACCGTCACGTCCCATGCGGGCCGCAGGCGCACGCGTCCGCGGCGCTGCGTGATGGACGAAGGACCGGCTGCGACCGACCCCTTTCCTATACCACGTAGAACCCTAATACGGCAACTTAAAACTTGAATGAAGATGTAGTGAATCGCCGAGCGGTGCCCGCCCGCTGTGCCGTCAGGCCTGGTGCCGCAGCCCCGTCACGGGGTGATGAACACGTGGGTCCAGCGTTGGTCCTGGAGCCCCACCCCGTGCTGCGTCAGGAGGCAGTTCTCGATGTTGGCGCGGTGGCCAGGGCTTCCCAACCACGCGCTGAGCACGGCGTCGGCCGTGGGGTGGCCCCACGCGATGTTCTCCGCCGCCCGCGAGTACGCGATGCCCGCCTCGGTCAGGCGGTCGAACGGAGATTCCCCATCCGGATTGGTGTGGCTGAAGAATCCCCGGTCCACCATGTCCTGACTGTGCGCCTGTGCCACCGCCGCCACGCCGTCGTTCCAGCTGAGGGGCGGACACCCCACGGACGCCCGGTGGTCGTTCATGAGGTCGACAAACCGTACCACGTCGGCCTCGACGCTGGGCCCCGGCCCAAGGCCGCCACTGTCACTGCACGCGGCGAGGAGAAGCGAGAGGATGGAAAGGGCGACCTTGAGCACGGGGAACCTCCAGCACGGAGTCTGGGGGCGGCCCGCAAGAAGCGGGACTCGCGTGGTCCCAAAGCTATCCGCTGCAGGTGCGACCGTTCGTGATCTGCCTCACGTCGCGGGCACGCGACCCACCGAAGCGCAGGCGCGGTTACGCGCGGCCGCCCCGGAACACCCGGCGAAGGGCAAACCCGACGGCCAGGAGACCCGTCCCGGCCAGCCAGATGGGCGGCTCCACGAAGAACGCCAACCCGAAGCATGCAACCAGGCCGCCCGCGGCCACCCAGCCCGGGAATCGGCGTGACGCCGCCGGCAGTCGCAGCGCGGCCAGGTTGGTGATGCCGTAATAGATGAGCACGGTGAAGGCGCTGAAGGACCACGTGGTCTTCACGTCGCCGAGCAGCACCAGCACGCCGATGAGAGCGCCCACCACCAGCACCGCCCGTCGCGGGCTCTGGGTAGCGGGCTCGACGTGGCTCAACGCGGCGGGCATCTCACGCCGCCTCGCCATCGCCAGCAGGACGCGGGAGAGGCCGAGCACGAGATTGAGCAGCACGCCCGCCATGGCGGTCACGGCCCCGACCGCGACGAGGAGTGCCACCTGCGGCGTATCGAACCCTTGCGCCACAGTCTCCAATGGCGCCGCGACCTCGCGCGTGGCTCGAGCAAACGCGTCCGCCCCCGCCGTACCGACCGCCGTGGCACTCACGGTCACGTAGAGCAGCATCGAGATCGCGAGCGTTCCGATCACTGCGCGCGGGATGATGCGGGCGGGATCCCGGACCTCCTCGCCCAGCGTGGCGATGCGGCCGTAACCCGTGTACGCCACGAACATCAAGGCGGTGGCCTGCAGCAGGGCTGCGGGAGAACCGATCCCGTCCCTCAGCGCTCGCCACCCCAGGTTCGCGCCCAGCGCCTCGCGTTCCATGCCGGATAGCCCGAACGCGACGAACGCTCCCAGGGACACCAGCGTGAGTGAAACGATCACGGCGTTGACCGCGTTCGACCGCTGCATGCCGCCGGCCACGAGTGCGGTCAGGGCGACCACGAGCACGAGGGCCACGACGACGCGCGTGCGGGTATCGGCGGCGGCGCCAAACACATGCAGCAGGTATCCCGCGAATCCCAACGCTGCCGTCGCCGCCGAGGCGCTCTTGGCGCAGAGAAACATCCAGCCGGCCGCGTACCCGGCGGCGGGATTGAGATAGCGGTGCCCGTACTCGTAGGTGCCGCCGCTCACGGGGTGGGCCGCGGCGAGCTGGGCACTCGAGAGCCCGTTCGCGGTCGCGACCAGCGCCGCCAGGGCGACCGCCACTACCACCCCCGAGCCCACGATCCCCGCGCCAATCCCCAAGCTCACGAACACGCCGGCCCCGAGGATCGAGCCGAGCCCCATCCACACGGCGCCCCAGAAGCCCACCACGCGGGCGAGGCCGACCGGCATATCCCGGTTCATCGTGGGCGTCCCCTGGATCCGGACGCTACTCGAACGGGGGTTGCGAACTGGCGCATGTTACCTCAACGTGGGCCCGCCGTCGCCCGTGCGATCCCGCCCGCCCTTTGAGCGGCGGAGCGATTCGACCTGACGGGGTGAAGGGGCGGGCGGGCGGTCGCGGGGCCTATCGGACCCAGAGGGGGACGGACGGCTCGGGCGGGGACAAGAACACGTACGCCCAGATTACGGCCGCAAGAACGGCCACGGCCGCCAAGATCCTGAGCTTGATCATTCTACGTCGGCAGGATACGCAATACTTCGTTGGAGACCGCAGGGACTCGAGGCAGCGCGCGCAGCGAGGCACGTGCAGCGCCGTAGACCGTCTGGACTGGCGGACACGGTTTTCCGGCATGGGGGCCAACGTGCACCCGTGGCACGGTGACGGCAAGGTCCAGGCTCGGGTGCCTGGGCGCGAGCCTCGAACGGTCCGCCGCAACGAAACGGCCACGACTGATTAGATTGCGTCCGCCGGACCCTGACCGCGACACCTCCGGCCGCCGGCAGGCCCTCCACCGACGAGCGACGAGATCACCCATGAGCGACTGGCAGGCCACGCACCGCATCTCGGCACAGGTCCGGTTCGCCCACGGTTCGCTGCTCGAGGGGGATCTGCATCTCCAGCCCGGCACGGCGCTCCATCAGGGGGCCGAAACGGCGTTGGACATGCTGAACCGCCCGGACCAGTTCTTCGCCATGACGCTGCCCGCGGGAGAGACCGCGCTGGTGGCCAAGGCGCAGGTGGCGGTCGTCACGTGTCCGGCCTCCGCGGCGGTCGTGGACGACCCCGAGCGCGCCTCGGTAGCCACGGAACTGACCCTCGAGGTACACGTCGTGGGAGGCCACCGGTATCGCGGCACCACCCGGTCGGAACTGCCGCCGCTCCACACGCGTGCCATGGACTTCCTGAACGACCTCCCCGGCTTCTTCGACCTCACTGACGGCGACACGGTCCAGTACATCAATCGGGCGTCGGTGCTCTACGTTCACCCCCTCGACTAGGTCCACCCGTGGCTCAACTGAAACGTTTCATCGAGATCCTGCATCAGCGCGGCGCCGATGCGCTCACCCTGTCCGGCGGTGCCCCCATCGGGCTCACCGCGGGCGGGGTCACGAAACCGGTCACACAGAATGCGCTCGAGGCCGCGCAGGTCCTGGCGCTGATCAGGGAGATCGCGCCGCCCGAGCTGCGCACACAGATCCGGCCGGGTGCCGACCTCACGTTCCAGCACCGGTCACCGTCCGGCGATGTGGATGTGGAGTTGCGGGCCGACAACGCGTCCCTGACAGCCACACTGCGTGCCCGCTCGACGCCGGCCCCGTCGACCCCACCGGTGCAGGCGCCGCCGAAGGCCACCACAGCTGTCGCCCAGCGCGATGCCGACGCCGACCGGGCACACCTCGACGACCTGTTGCGGCTACTGGTTCGCTCCGGCGGCTCCGACCTGCACCTCCGCGTGGGCGAGCCGGCCATCCTCCGTAAGGATGGGGCGCTGGATCGCGAGCAGGGCCCGACGTTCGAGGGCGATCAGCTCCGCGGCATGCTCGAGAGCATCATGCCGCCCAAGGATCTCACGGCCTTTCGCGAGACCGGCGATGCGGACTATGCGTACGAGCTGGAGGGTGTGGCGCGCTTCCGCTGCAACGCCGCGATGGACCGCCGTGGCCCCATGGGCGTGTTCCGCGTCATCCCGAGCCAGATCCCGACGTGCGAGCAGCTCGAGGTGAGCAAGGCGGTACAGAAGCTGTGCTATCTCACTAAGGGGCTGGTGGTGGTGACCGGACCCACCGGCTCCGGCAAGTCGACCACCCTGGCCGCGCTCGTGAACCTGATGAACCAGGAGCGCAACGATCACATCCTGACGATCGAAGACCCCATCGAGTTCGTGCACGAGAGCAAGCGCTGCCTCGTCACGCATCGCCAGGTGGGGCTGCACACGCGGTCGTTCAAGACCGGCCTGCGTGCGGCGCTGCGTGAGGACCCCGACATCGTCCTGATCGGCGAGATGCGGGACCTGGAGACCGTGGAGATCGCCATCGAGACCGCCGAGACCGGGCACCTGGTGTTCGCCACGCTCCACACGACCACGGCGACGTCGACGGTGGACCGCATCATCGATCAGTTCCCGGCCGATCGGCAGGCGCAGATCCGCGTGATGCTCTCGGAGTCGCTGCGCGGCGTGATCGCGCAGGTGCTGTGCCGCAAGAAGGGCGGCGGCCGAGCTGCGGCGCGGGAGATCATGCTCACGACCCCGGCCGTCAGCAACCTCATCCGCGAAGGCAAGACGTTCCAGCTTCCATCCATCATTCAGACCAGCAAACAACTCGGGATGTCCACCTTGAACGACGCGCTGGTGGACCTGGTGGAGCGCGGCATCGTCGAGCCGAAAGAGGCCTATATGAAGTCGGTGGACAAGGTTGGCATCGAAGCCGCCTTCAAGGCGAGGGGCCACAAGCTCGACCTCCAGGCCACGTAGACACACTGACCACCCAATCGCATCGCACCCGTAGGAGCATGAGATGCTCAGAACCTCGTTGACCCTTGCTGCCGCGGCGCTTCTGCTGAACGGCACGACCCCCGCCTGCGCGCAGTCACCGGTCCACCGATCGCAGGCGCACACGTTTCGTGTCGTGACCGTCGTGGAAGGCCTCGAGCATCCCTGGTCGATCGCCTTCCTTCCGGGTGGCGACATGCTGGTGACCGAGCGGCCCGGGAGGCTCCGCATCGTGCGGAACGGGGTGCTGCTGGACGCGCCGGTGCCCGGGGTGCCGCCGGTGTTAGCCCGCGGACAGGGCGGCCTGCTGGACGTGGTCCTTCATCCCGACTTCGCGTCCAACCGGCTGATCTATCTGAGCTTCTCGAAACCCGACGCCGACGGATCCGGGTCCACGACCGCGGTGATCCGGGGCCGGTTCGAGAACGATCGGCTCACCGGCGTGGAGCAGATCTTCGAGGCCGCCACACAGGGTCGCAACCACTACGGGTCGCGATCGGCCTTCGATCGCAACGGCTATCTGTTCATCACGGTCGGCGATCGCCAGGCACCGCCGCGTGGAAACCTCGAGGCGCACCCGGCACAGGATTTGTCAAACCACCACGGCACGGTCATCCGTCTCCACGACGATGGCCGAGTGCCCGCCGACAATCCGTTCGTGGATCGGGCCGGCGCGCGTCCGGAGATCTGGACGTACGGGCACCGCAATCCGCAGGGGCTCGCGATCCATTCCGAGACGGGCGACGTGTGGATCAACGAGCACGGACCGCAGGGTGGCGACGAGCTGAACCTGATTCGTCCCGGGCGCAACTACGGGTGGCCGGTGATCGGCTACGGGGTCAACTACGGGACCGGCTCCCGCATCCACGACACCACGCACCGCGAGGGCATGGAGCAGCCGGCGCACTACTGGGTGCCGTCGATCGCGACTTCGGGGCTCCTGATCTACAGCGGTGACCGGTTTCCCAACTGGCGCGGCAACGTCTTCGTCGGCGGGCTTGCCGGTGAGCAGCTGGCTCGGCTCACCATGGACGGGCAGAAGGTGACGGCCGAAGAGACGCTGCTCAAAGGATTGGGCCGCATCCGCGACGTGCGGCAAGGGCCGGACGGATACATCTACCTCGCCATCGATCACCGCGGAGGCGACAAGACGCCGATCGTCAGGTTGGAGCCGGCCCAAGGAAATTGAGGGCGGTCGGATGTCGGTTCCCGGCCGGAAGCGCCCCGGTCAGCGGCGCCGCGACCCCCACCAATCAGGCGGGGGTGGTCGGGTCCCGCGGCGCGCGTCCCGCCGTGAGCATGCGTTCGGCGAAGTCGAGGCGCTCCTGCATTTCGGCCAGCTGCGCTCGGGTCTCGTTAAGGTCATAGCGCAGCGCTTCGACCTCTCGTGCCAGCTCCGGATCGCCACCCTGCACTTCCAGCTCTTTCTTCTTGAGCTTGAAGTGGACCCACGCCCACACGGTCGACGCCACCACACCGGTGAACGCCAGGCTGCCCATCACGATGCTCACCATCACTTGATCGGGCGTCACGGCTTCACCTCCTCAGATTCAGCGGCGCCACGGCAGCTCTCCCCCGTCCATCCTACCACTCCCCGTGCATCTGCGTCGTGTCGCCGAGGAACGCATACTGGATGTTGCCGAAGTAGCGCTGCGCGACGCGCCGCACCGCTGACAACCTCACGCGGCGCAGCCGATCCACGTACGTGCCCGCCAACTCCAGGTCGCCAAAGAACAGGTGGGCCCGGGCCAGCGCCTCCGCCTGTCCATCCGTGGTCATCTGCTGCAGCGTCTGGTCGAGCGTGAACTGATCGAGAAACCCGCGCCACGGGGCGTCGAGGGGGTGGGGCGCCCCACCCAGGGATCGCGGTTTGCACGCCCCCCAGAAGGACCGTCGTCGCTCCGACCGTCCTGAGCAGTGTTCTCCTCACGGATGGCCTCCTCCCGCCCCACGCAGCGTCTCGGCGATATCGGCCACGGCGTCCTTCGGTCCCATCACCCCGATCACCTTGGGCCGGTCAGTCAGATACCGCTCGGCGAACCGCCGCAGGTCCTCCAGGGTGAGCCCCGCCATGCGAGCGGCATAGGTGAGGTACGAGTCGATGCCGCGCACGGCCCACCACGACGCGAGATTCGGCGCCAACGTGGCAACCGTCTCGCGCTCGATCGCGGCCTCGACGTTCCGTCACCTGGTCGCGATTAGCAGGTCCTCCTCGCGCACGTCCACGAGCCGTCCCACGCCGTCAATCTCCGCCAGGAGCGCCCTCAGCGCATCCTGCGCCCGCGCGACGGTCGTCTTCCCCGCAAACGTGATCGGGCCCCGCTCGGTATACGCCGCAAAGGATGCCTCGATGGACTGGAACGGTCCGTCGACCACGAGCCGCCGTTGGAAGTGCGAACCCGGATCGTTCAGGATGTCGAACAACGCGTCGGCCGAGTCGGTCGCCGCCGGATCCTCGCGCACCCCCGGGCCCTGCATCGTGATGTGAATCGTGACGTCCGACAGATCCCGCTCCACCATGACCGTCCACGATCGCTCGAGCGTCGGAAAGGGAACGACTCGCCGATCCGCAGCGGGGACGTCACGCACCGTCCACTCACCGAAGTGACGTTCCGCCACGTCGAACACGTGACTCGACCGCACGTCGCCCGTCACGATCAGGGCCACGTTGCCGGGCACATAGTACCGCGCGTAGTGCTCCATCAATTGGGTGGGCGTGATACCGGTGAGCGAGAGGCTGTCTCCCGACACATCCCGGCGATGCCATGCCGCGCCCCACAGCTGGCGGGATACTTCCCGCAGCAGCGCCTGCTCGGGATCGGAGCGCGCGCGCTCGAGCTCGTCGAGCACCACGGCACGCTCCTCTTCGAGATCGGCGGGTCGCAGCTGCGGCCGGGTCAGGAGCCGCGCCAGGATGCGAATGGCCTGTTCGGTGTGCTCCGACGGCAGCAACAGACAGTAGAACACCACTTCGCCGGCGGTCGCGCCGTTGTACGACGCATTGAGGCGCGCTGCCTCCGCACCAAACTGGGGTGGAGTGTCGCCGTAGGCGCGAAACAGCAGGTGCTCGTAGACGTGGACGAGCCCTCGTTCGGTTCGGTGCTGCACGGCCGCACCGGCCCGCACCGCCACCAACACGGTGGCAACCGGCGCCGCGTGGTTCTGCACCACGACGATCTGGAGACCGTTCTCCAGGGTGCGGCGCTGGAGCGACAGACTCCGGTTCGCCTGCTGGGCAGCCCCCGGGCCGGGCATGATGAGCAGGAGCAACAGGGCGAACAGCACGCGGGACACGAGTTCATCCTCCGCACTCGAGCCGGGAAGGAAGAACGGCCGACCCTCGAGCCGCGAAGATCCGGCGTGGCGGACCGCCGGTCGCGCTCCAATGTACGGACGGGAGCGTCGGACAGTAAAGACCAGACGTCTGCCGGTGCAGCGTCTCCCACGGTATTCTTCCCAGGCAGGACCTGACTCCACAGCGATTTGCGCTGTGTTGATCTTCGTGACTGCCGCCGGCCTCGACGGCAGGGAGGTAGCCCATGCGTCCGTGTTCCCGCGCACTGATTGTGGCTCTCGCGCTCCTCACGACCCTCGCTCCCGGCGCCGGGGCGCAGGCCAGTGAGCACCTGCTGGACGAGGTCAAGGTGCTCACGCCCCACGCCCTCGCGGATCTGGTGTCGGTCGCCGAGTCCGGCGATACCGTGGCCCAATTCAAGGTCGGGCTGGCCTACTACTACGGCTACGCCGTGAAGGCCATGCCTGACGGAGGCGGCGCGCTGGTTCCGGCGAGCGGCCGACCGCGGGTGTGTGGCCGCCCAGCACATGCTGGGGGTGCAGCTGCGGGATGGGAATGGCGTGGACCAGAATACCGGCGAGGCGCAGCGCCTGCTTCGTGCAGCTGCCGAGCGCGGGTACCCCGACGCGCAGTACGACTACGGCCTTATGCTGTTCGACGGCAACGGCGTGGAGCAGAACTATCCGGAGGCCTACAACTGGTTCAGCAAGGCCGCCGCGCAGGGCTCCGTCGGGGCGCGCACGTTCGTCGGCATCATGTTGGTGAACGGCCTCGGCGTGGACGCGAACCCGTCCGCGGGGGCCGACGCGCTGCGGCAGGCCGCCAGGGCCGGCAGCCCCATGGCGCAGGCCAATCTGGGTGCGCTGTACGCGAACGGCGTGGGCGTCGCGCCGAGCGTCACGGAAGCACTCGTGTGGTTCTTCATGGCCGAGGCGGCCGGATTCGAAGAGGTCGGGCCGCTCATTGCCGAGATGACGCTGTCGATGTCGGAGAGCGAGGTGACGGAATTGCGGCGTGAGGCGCAGCAGCGTGCCCAGCGCATTCTCGCGGGGGCGGCCGATGAGGCGCGGGCAGAGGACGAGACGCCCCGCATGGGCGACGCCGACCTGGCGGCCGCGCTCCGAGCCCTCGATGAATGGTTCGGTTCCCGGCTCACGGAGCTGGGCACGTTCACGTTCGGGATCAGAAGCGACGCCGCCCGGGCGAGAAGCGAAGACGAGCTGAAGGTGACGCTGCGTGGGAGGCATTCGCTCACCGAGGCGAGCCTCGACGGCTGCCGCCTACACTGGGCCACGACCACCGTGCTGCCCCTCACGAAAGCCGAGGACCGGGTCGACACCCGAAGCTCGGAGCCCTCTCAGCTGGACTGGTTCGTCGACCTCGAGAAAGTCGATCCCGCGCGACTCCAGGTGCTTCCCTGGGAGGTGCATGAACTCTTTCGGGTCGTCTCGGGACAGATATACGCAGTGTACCTGAGACCGCCGCTGAACGTCACAGACAGTTACTTCCTCGTCGTCGACTCCGAGGGGCGCACGAGCGGCGTGTTTGAGGTCGCCATCCCGCTCCGTGACCGCAGGGACGCCGAAGAGGTGATGGAGAAGCTGTTCGAAGGCGTCCAACTGTGCGCGAGGCGATAGGCGGGCCGGAGCGCGAGTCAGGCCCGTGTCGGGTTGCAGGCAGGGTCTCGAGGGCCGGGCATTGGACCGCCCGGCACTCATGGTTCGCGCTCGGGTATTGATGCAAGGCCTCGTGGACGACGGTTTGCCGGTATCCTATGAGCGCTCACACGTCACGACTGGAGTACAGATCGGCGGTTCTGCTGCTGGCCATCGCGGCCGCATGCGGCGGTGACCTGCCCACGCGGCCGCAGTGGAACGGGGTCGGTGTCCTTGGCGAGTACATGGTTCACCTCGGCACCACGCGCCGCTACAGTCTCAACGTCCCCGCCTCGTATCGCGCCTCCGAGCCGGCGCCGCTGCTGATCATGTTCCACGGCGCCGGAGACAATGGCGCCGGGTTCCAGCAGTGGAGCGGGCTGGACAGTGTGGCGGAGGCCGCCGGGTTCATCACCGCGTACCCCAACGGCAAGGGGTTGCCGTGTCTCGACGAGCCGCCGCAGGAGACCCCCGAGGATTGCCCGCCGTACGGGTGGCCCTCGGAGGAGGTCGAGTTCGTTCGACAACTCATCGCGCATCTGAGGTATGAGCTCACCATCGATCCGCGCCGGATTTTCGCGGCCGGATTCTCGTTCGGGGCAGTCTTCACCCACGAGGTTGCGTGTGACGTCGAGGACGTCGCGGGGGCGGCAGTGATTTCGGCGCTGCTGTATCCCCAGTTGGCCGCTCGCTGTGCACCCTCGCGCCCGGTCTCCATGCTCCTCATGAATGGGACCCTCGACGAGGTGTATCCGTGGGGAGGGGATTTCTACCTCTCCGTGCCGGAGACCGTCTCTTTCTGGACCGACGTCAACGGCTGCGCGAATGAGCCGATGGTCGAGTGGTTGCCCGACACCGAGGATGACAGTACCCGCGTGTGGACCGAGACGTACGGGAACTGCGACGGCAGTGCCGAGGTGCGCCTCTACGGCATCGAGGGTGGGGGCCACACCTGGCCGGGGGTCGCAGGCTTTCCGCCCAGGTTGGGGCTGACCAGCCATGACATCTCGGCCAGCGCCGAGATCGTCGAGTTCATGGCACAGCACGGGCGTCGCTGAGCGTCGGGGCGATCGAGACTCCGCGCGTCCTCACCCGGACACCCCTTCACGTCGCAAAGGACAACCCGGATCACCGTGAGGTCGGCGCGTCCCACTGGGGCGCGAAGCCGACGGTGAGGGTGGATCGCCCCTCAGAGCAGGCACCGTTTGTGAGCTGCGCCACGCTGTTCGGACCGCCCCGAAGACCCCCGGATATCGGGGCGTTTTCGGCTCCGAGCGAAGACCTGTAAGACATTATCCCACAATAACTTGCAATGTGTGACCCACGGCACGGCTGGCGACCGCCTGATCCACCATCTTTGCCCGTAGAATCGCACCCATAGCAGGAGAGGCAAGGATGCGTGTGAGCCTAGTGTTACTCGCGTTGGTCACGGCGCCGTTTCTCACGGCGGTGGCCCAAGGTCCTGATAAATCGTCCAGCCAACCCGCCCTGGCGAGCTCGGAGCAATGTGCGGCGGCGGATGCCAACCGCTCACCCAACTCGTGGGCCAAGAACGGCGAAAGCGCGCAGGCTCGCGGGCTCGAGCGCAACGGCGACTATCGGCGCGGATGCTCCCCGGTGGCACCGGATGGGGAACCGCCGCCGCCACCGGACGACCCGCTGCCGCCACCGCCGCCGCCCGCCGAGGGGACCGCGTGGATTGCGGGAGCACTCTTTGAGGACGCCGGGAACGTACCCGGTCTGCCGGGCTGGACCGTCGAGTTGAGCGGCCCGGTCGCTGCGACCACGCTGACCGACGGCTCGGGGAGCTACCGGTTCTCGGACCTGCCGCCGGGCAGGTACAAGGTCTGCCAGCGGATCCAGACCGGGTGGATCCAGACGTATCCGTTCAGCGGGCCCCTGTGCCCTACCGGCGTCGGGTACGAGTTCGACCTCGTTGAGGGGAAGGGTGCGATCTTCAACGACTTCCTGAACGTCCGCCAGTGAGGCGTCGGACCTAGACGCAACGCAGTTGCAGGAATCGGCACGGACCCATCGACCGAGTGGTCGATGGGTCTCGTGTTTGGGGGGCATCGTTCGCTGAGCAAGACGGACACGGAGGGCGTTCCGAATCAGATCGTGAGCACTGTTGTCGTCGAGGGTTGTGGGTCCGCCCCTTCTTGCTCGTCCGAGCTGACTCTCCTATCCTAAACCCGAGAGTGACGAACGGCATTACTGGAGCTGGTGTTCCCTCTCCAGACCTCCGGCAGCGGCCAGGGCTGGAAAGGCCGTTCTCCTGAAAGCGGGCACTTGGCATTCGACGTGGGCCAGCCGATGCGCGAGCGGTATCTCCTTACTGTCCTGATCGTCCTCGTCGTGCCCGTTGTGCG
>JABAOD010000811.1_pt1 | contig 13311 bp, 12 predicted proteins | sample 7062151 | NCBI WGS metagenome assembly JABAOD01 (sample SAMN14538626, study PRJNA623070) | marine sediment metagenome | biome: marine biome [ENVO:00000428]; feature: marine pelagic biome [ENVO:01000023]; material: deep marine sediment [ENVO:00002113] | place: India: Gulf of Khambhat ...
CGAAGAGCTCCATGGCCTTCTGCTTCATCATCTGGAGACGGTCTTCAATCTCCTGTCTCTCCCTTTCCACCTCGACTCTAAGAGCATCGAGCCTGGCTCGACTTTCCTCCTCTTCAGCATGTAGCCTCTCGGAGGCCTCTTGAACCTCTCTCTCCCGTCTCGCCACCTCCTCCTCACGACTCGTGAGTTCGGCAGCTTTGATGTCAGAGGCTTCCCTGGCGCCTGCAAGCTCCTCTTTCTCCCGCTCGACTTCCGCTCTCTGAGCAGCTATCTTCTCCTCTCGACTTGTCAGCTCTCCCTGGAAGCCCTCCAGCACGGCTCTCTCCTTATCGAGGCTTGCCCTGATCTCCTCCAGCTCTCTCTGCCTCTCCTCCTGGGCAGACCTGGCGACCTCAAGCTCCTCCAGCGCCCTGCGGTGCTCGTCCTGTCTAGAGGCGAGGTCCGCCTCTGCGGTTTCCAACTGAGTTCCCCTAGCCTCGAGCTTCCCTTGGAGGTCTTCGAGCCTCTCCTCCAGCTCTGAGAGGCCCTTGTCCCTCTCTGCGAGGCGTGTGGATTCCATCTGGAGGACCTGGGCGCGTGTGTCGAGGTCCTGCTTACGTTCTTGGAGCTCAACATCTAGACGGCTCAGCTCTTCCTGCCGCTCCGTCAGAACCGACTCTTGGCTCTTCAGAGAGGATTCCCAGTCCTCCAGGCTTGTCCGCCGCTCCCTGCTTTCCTCCTCGAAAGCCTCCCTGGCGCCCTTCAGCCTGTCCTCCTCCTGCCGGGCACCCATCTCCCGCTCTGTTACGCTTGCCTCCCTCGCTTCGAGGGTCTCAAGCCATTCCTGGACATCCGCCCCCCGGACCTCGATGGAGGTGGCGATCTCGGAAAGGCTCCTGGCCCTGGCCTGAAGGTCCTTGATTCGCTCGGCCAGATTGCCTTCCAGCTGGCTAATATCGTTTCGTATTAGACCGATGCCCTCAAGCTGACTCTGAAGAGACCCGTCCCCGCCTGCTCTTTGCTGTTCTTCACGGGCCTCTAGGCCCTCGTCCCTACGCCTCTTCCTGCGCATCGTGGCACTCACCCTAGGGGATTCTGACCATCAATCAGCGACCCTCCTGAGGTCCAATTAATGCAAGCGGTCCGGTTATCAATCAAGATATTCACACCTCGTTTCGGTCAGCCTGGAGCCCTTGTAGACCGAGGGCTTGAGGTAAGGCCGTGGTTGGGTACACAACCTCAAAAGATGCAGAGGCTACCTACCCTCAGTTTCCCTATCCTCTAAGAGGTCGGAGAGAAACCGCCCGACGATCTTGCTCTCTGACTTCCGAAGGTGCTCCAGAACCGTTGGGGTCGATAGCCCAAGCTTGTCGGCAAGTCCCTTCGCCGTGACCTTCCTTGGCCATGTGTAGTACCCCATCTCCAAGGCCCTCATGGATACGTCAAGTTGTCTCGGGGTCAAGCTGTCGGATGTCGACTTGGTCCGGTTCTCTGACCGGTACGGGTGGGCGGAGAGGGTGGTCACCTCACAGCCGGAGAGCCGGGGATCTCGCAGCAGTTCCGAGGCGATGCCTTCCGTAGGCGTGCAAACCTTCCAGTATTCATACCCATCCTGGGCCCAGGTAGGCCCCATTGGGAGCATGTCGTGGGATAATAGAGTGGAGAAGACGCTGTCCTTCAACTCGTACTTGGTGAAAAGTCTCAGGACCTTTCTCCTGGAATCGAAGTTGATCTTCTGGCTGTGAACTATTCGCCTGTCTCGGTCGATCCAGTCGATGAACCGGGCTACGAGGTCACCGTCGCCCTGGACCTGGGCATCGGCCACGATGTGTGGAGGATGGCTAGAGATGCTGCTGGCCACCACCTTAAGCCCCTGAAGCCGTTCCGTGACGTCGAGCGTCCAGCATCCAGGATGCCAGATCTTCAGTGTAATAACGCGAGACAACGGCCGCTGATGCCATTTTTGGGTGAAATACTTTTGGGAGAAGTACACATCAACGCACGGGACAAGCCCTCCCCGCCTCCACAATTATATAGGCACAGTAGCCTGCGGGAGTGGAAATGGGTGGACGCCAGACATGACCAACGTGCTTGTCGTGCCTGAGAAGAACGAGGGAACGAGTCCTCTCTCCGTCGTCGAGGAGGGCCTGAAGGCTGATTCCGTGGACGAGGTCTACGTCATAGATGGATGGTCCACGGACGATACGGTTGACCTGCTAAACGAAGCATTGCCTGAACTTGCTGAGAGATATGGCAAGGCGGTCAGCCTCTACAGGAGCAGGCTGAGGAACACGGGCAAGGGTGGGGCCATGGTCACCGGGATGGAGGTGGCCCTGAGAGAGGGCCATTCGAAAATCGCCTTCGTTGATGCAGACATCTCCTCGCTCACGAGCCTCTGGTTTGACTACATGATCGGCGCGATGGACAAGAGTGGGGCCGACATGACCCGAGGCTACTTCGATCGCAGTCCCTTCGATGCCCAGATTACGAGACACATCACTGTGCCAGCCATCCACATGTTCTTCCCCGAAGGGCATGGCATCAACCAACCCCTTGGCGGGGAGCTCTGCATGAGGGACTCTCTGGTTCGGTACCTCCTGGAGCAGCCGGTGGCGCCTCCCCATACCTGGGGCATCGATACCTTCCTCATCGTTACCTCCATCATGGGCGGCTTCAAGGTCGTGGAGCTCTATCTTGCCCAGAAGCTTCACAAGGGCAAGACGCTGGGCGATTTGGCAGATATGCTCCCAGAGTGCTTCGACGAAATGGCCAAGCTGATCTATTTCCACGGTAGACACGAGACGTTGCCGCTGAGTTGGAAATCTCAAGTGGTTACTGTACCCAGGTCCGAGTCTCCCATCGAGAGAATCGGGGCAGACGTCAGAACGCTGGCCTATACGGACCTCGGCGCTGAAGTGGAGAATCTCTTTGAGTACGTGAAGGAGCACCGTATCGATTGGACCCTTCTGAGCGAGTTGGGCATTGGAGAGGAGGAAAAGACCTTGGTTTCCAGGCTGCTGCGGACTCCCTCGGTCCTCCGGAAGGAGGGCGGGCGCCTGGACGCCCGGACGTGGGTTGGCCTGCTAAATGGCCTTCTCCGAGGGTACATCGCGCGACAGTTCAGCGGCCGCTACTGGGACCTGCTCTACGCCCTCTGGCGGCTACGCGCAGTATCGTTCTTTCTCAACGAGGCGCGCACCTTCGAGGAGGCGGAGGAGAACAGCAGGAACCAGGCCCGCCACGCTGTCAAGATCTTTGAGGAGACCTTGAAGGCCCAGGCTTCACGATGAAATGCCGCTCGAGGTCACGTCGGGACGACGGTCTGTCGTGTCTCCTTGTCCATAAAGCGGAGTCTATCCTTATCAACGATGAGCCAGATCTTGCGATCAGGCCTTGACCTGAAGCTCGGTGGCACAGTGAACTTGGCCATTCTTTCCCCAAGCTGAACGGTCAGGAGATTGCTGGATCCCAGGGCCTCTTCCAGTAGGGTCTCCCCCTCTATGGCACCTTCCACAGGGTCGTTTCGCGCTCTCACGCTTTCGGGCCTTATTCCGACTAAGACCTCTCTGCCCAGCCTGGCTTCTAGGGCCTTCGAGAACACGTCGGAGCATTCTACGAAGAACCCCTCAATCTCCACGCCGAGCCGGTCATCGACTCTGGACACGATTCCCTCTAGGAAGTTCATAGGGGGTGTCCCTATGAAGCCGCCCACGAAGGTGTCCAGGGGCTCGTCATATATCTTGGTCGGGGTGTCGCACTGGATGATGCTTCCCCTGTTCATTACGGCAATCCTGTCGCCGATGCTCATCGCCTCCACTTGGTCGTGGGTAACGTAGATGGTGGTGGCCCCGAGTTCCCTCTGGAGCAGCTTGAGTTCGGCCCTCATCCGGAGCCGAAGAAGGGCATCAATGTTGCTTAGGGGCTCGTCCATGAGGAGGACCTTGGGCTCCACGACGATAGCCCTGGCTACCGCCACTCGCTGTTTCTGACCCCCACTCAGCTGATGGGGATATCTCTCGAGGAGGTCCTCCAGGTCCAGCAGTTCTGCAGCCTTTTTCACCCTCTCCTCCGTCTCGTCCAAGGGCGTCCTCCGCAGTTTGAGTCCGAAGGCGATGTTGTCGAAGACGCGCAGATGAGGGAAGACGGCATAGCTCTGGAACACCATCGAAACCCCGCGCTTCCCCGGTGGGAGGGAGGTCACGTCGCCACCATCGATGAGGACCCTGCCATCGTCCACTCTCTCCAGTCCGGCGACGCATCTCAGGGTGGTGGTCTTCCCGCAACCGCTAGGGCCTAGCAGGACCAGGAACTCGCCATGGTCCACCAGAAGGCTGACGTTGTCTACCGCCTTTACCTCTCCGAAGGTCTTGGTGATGCCGTCCAACTCGACCTTTGCCATTTCCTCTGCCCCAGCGATCCTCAGCGCACTCTAACGCCCCACATCCTCAATAATTGTTTCCTCACGGCGTAGATGAATACCAGGGCGGGGATGATCAAGAAGAGGGCGCTGGCATACATGAAGTCGAGATAAGCTATGTCCGAACGGGCCACGATGAGGGCCGGTAAGGTACGGTTGTAGAGAGTCAGAATCGAGGCTGCAAACACCTCGTTCCAAGAAATGACGAAGGAGAAAATGGCAACAGCGGCCAATCCAGGGGTGGCTAGGGGCAGCACAACTCGAGCGAAGGCCTCTAGCCGACCACAGCCCAGGACCATGGCGGCCTCCTCGTACTCGACTGGGACGCTGGCGAAGATACTCATAGAGATGAGAATGGCGAAGGGGAAGGCGAAGACTGTGTGCACCAGGGCCACGCCTAGGACGGTGTCGTAGATGCCCAGGTATATGTAGGTCACCGCCAGAGGAATTGACAGAATTGCCGCCGGAAACATTCTTGTCACAATGACCCCCACCTGAAAGACTCCCTTACCGCGGAAGCTGAACCGAGCGAGGGCATAGCCGGCTGGCGCCCCTATCAGGAGGGATAGGGCGACGGTTAGAAGTGCCGTCACGATGCTGTTCCTCAGGGAGTCCATGACGCCATAGGCTTCCGCGAAGCCAAAGAAGGAGGTGAGGGTCAACTCATCGGGGAGAAGGCTCTTCGGCCATTCGTAGAGATCTTGGAAAGGGGTGAAGGAGCCCAAGGCAATAATGATCATCGGGAGCAACACCCAGAGGGATACCACGATCATGGCCACATAGGACAAGATCTTCAGTTTTCCGTTCATACCCTCCACCTCGTCCGAAAGGCAGCCAGATAGAACAGGACGAAGGCCGTCGAGATGGCCATTATGATGATGCCGTAGGCGCTGGCGATGTGAGAGTTGCGTAGGTCGGAGTAGACCAGGTAGGTCTCGCTCGCGAGCACGGGAAAGAGTCGACCAGTCAGGACCAAGACGGGTGCAAACAGTTGAAAGGCGAGCACGGTCCTGATGATGAGGGCGGTCTGGATGCTCGGCTTGAGCAGCGGAAGGATTACAAGTCTCAGTCTCTGTAGCCTCGTTGCCCCGAAGACATCGGCCGCGTCCATGTAGTCCTTGTGTATCATCTGCAGTCCAGCGACGATGATCACCATGACTATGGCCGTTGCCCTCCAGACCTCGGTCAAGGCCAGAGCCATGAACAGATACCCGGGGGTCTCAAAGGAGAGGAAGTCTATACGGCGCTCTATGAGGCCTAGAGAGTACAGAACGGCGTTGAGGTACCCCGTACCGGTAAAGACGGACAGCCAGATGATGCCTGCCGCGATCTCGGATATGGCGATGGGGATGGCGGCGATGTAGAGGAAAGTCGAGGTGCCGAATAGGCGGCTGTTCACCAAGAGAGCAATCACCAAGGCCAGGCCCAGCTGTAAGGGCACGACGGTTGCGACAAGCAGGAGGGTGTTAATGATGGCGTCTCCGAAGTAGACATCCCTGGATATCCACTCAAAATTGGCGAGTGTCCACTCCCCCTGTCGATTGGTGAAGGCAAGACCTAGGCCCTGACCGAGTGGAGCAGCGAAGAAGACTGCGAAGTAGATGATAGCAGGTGAAATGAGCAGGATAGGCAGGAGCCGTGTGCCCAGATCTCTCATCGTAATCAACGATTAGCCTGGCAGTGGGTATGGTGCACCAGTGTCCGTGAAGAGGTCGTCAAGATCTGCCCATATGTCGTCCAGGACAGTTTGGATGGTCTCGCCCCCGATGAGGATTCGCTCGAACACGGACCTATAGGCCGTCGAGAACTCTCCGGCCCTCGCGCCGAGCCCGCCAGGTATCATCGCAGCAATAGCATCGGCTGCCCCAGACTGTCCGGATACGCCCTGAGCAATGATCTTCAGTCCCCCTTCGGGGAACTCGGGAACCGCCTCCGTGACTACCGGGAAGAATCCCACACCTTCAGCAATCTTCACCTGAGTGGCCGGCCTCGTCAGATATTCGATCAACCTCTCGCCAACATCGGGGTGTGGTCCCCCTTCCAGCATTCCCAGCCCTGCTGCCACCGTGATGAAGCCACGACCCTTGGGACCCGCTGGAGATGGTATGACTACGTAGTCGTCGGGGTTCTGCAACACCGCCTCCTTGAACCTGGCAGTGTGATCCCAGGCTATCCATACATCTTCCGCGAGGAGCGCGGAGGCCATCTCCGTCCACGTTGGCGAGGATGGATGCACGTATTGCCATAGGTCCTTCATGTAGTTCCACATGGTCACGGCATCAGCACTGTTGAAGTTCGCAACGGTCTTGCCCGTGAAGGACGGATACAGATAACCGTGTACGAACCTGTGGATGAGGCCTCCCGGGGCTACCGGGAGCCCAAATTTCTTGCCTTGGCCAGCATCGGATATTGCCTTCGCCCAGTCCCGGAGGTTGTCGTAAGTCAATGCGTTCACGTCAGCTCCGGACGGAAGGTACTGGAGGGCCTTCTTGTTTGCCACGAATATGTACGTAGCCTGCATCCATGGGACGTAGTTTTGTCGGTTATCTGAGACGCTCAGGTTCCAAAGGGTCGGCACGAAGGTTCTTCCGGGAAGGGACATTCCTGACAAATCCCTCAGGTATCCCTCCTCGATGAGCACGGAGAAGTCACCGTGAAGCCCACCCGAGACGGTGACCCTCACCCTTCCGGCCCTCGCCTCAGAAAGGAGCCTATCTTCGAAGATAGCATAGCTGTCCTCTGGCACCCACTGGACGATCACACCAAACTCCTGCTCAAAGGGCGGCAGTAGCTCTTTGACCACGAATTCGGTCTCCGCGGCGGGCTGGAGCTGAGTAGAGTTAAAGACTATAGTCGGTGTCTCTGGAACCGGCCTGAAGACAGCCCAGCCAGTGCCGATTCCCGCTAGGAAGGCCACTACAACAAGGACTACTACAATCTTACTACTCATCTGCGCTTGCACAATAACCCCCCTACGAGTCCAGTGGTCTATTGGACCACCATATAAATAAGTTGCGAGTCGCGCAAGACCCAAAATTACTTAGTCGAGGAACCTTATCAAAGCCCAAATCGGAGGAGAGGGAGATGGCTGAGGAGAAGCGTGGTATCTCAAAGACCGTCCTCGCTGTAATCATCACAGCCGTTGTGGTCGGAGCGGTTGTGTTTGCGGGAGCGTGGCTGCTCTTCCGACCCGCCCCTGAGGAGGCCGATGTCCTTGAAATCTATCACTGGTGGACTGCGGGAGGCGAAAAGGAAGCGATAGAGGGCCTTGTGACGGAGTTCAACGAAAGACATCCAGACACAGTCATAATCGAGAGTCCGGTGGCCGGAGGGGCTGGAATAGAGTTTCGGACGGTCATCAAGACCTTGATGCTTGCTGGAGAGGCCCCAGACTCCTTCCAAACCGCCGGGGGAAGCGGGGTGTCTCTCTGGGTTGAAGAGGGGGTCTTCGAATCCATAACATTCCTTTGGGAGGAGGAAGGATGGACGGATGTCTTCCCGGAGGGCCTTCAGGACCTGGTGAAGTTTAACGGTGAGTTCTACGCGGTCCCGGCGAACATGGGCTTCCACAACATGGTGTGGTACAACAAGGCGATTTTCGACGAACACGACATCAGTGTGCCCAACGACGTCGATACGTGGGATGACCTTTGGAGCGTCGCTGAGACTCTGGAGGGCGCGGGTATCACCCCCTTCGCCCTAGGAATCGGTCCCCACCCCTGGCCGCTCCAGGAGGTCCTCATCCCAGCCTTGGCACAAAATCCGGACCTGTTCAGGAAGTTCCTCAACGGGGAAATCACTGCCGCTGAGCTCAGACCGGCATTGGAGATCGTCAACAGATTCCTGGACTTTGTCGACCTAGCCGACGCCTCTGCCATCACATGGGACGAGTCAGCCGGGAGAGTGTTCACGGGGGACGCTGCGATGGTCTTCCTCGGCGATATCGGGAATGGGTACTTCAAGGCTCAGGGTTGGACGTATGGCGTCGAATACGCTGCATTCCGGGCCCCTGGAAACGACGGGGTCCTGAACGTCTATTCAGACGTCTTCCCGCTGCCGATGGGGGCAAAGCATCGGACCAACGCCATCAACTGGCTCAAGGTGGTGGGCTCGGTGGAAGGCCAGGAAGCTTTCAACCCAGCGAAGGGTTCTGTGCCCGCGCGCACGGGTGTATCCACATCGCCCTTCGACGCGTTCACCATCGAAGTGATGCAGAACATGGTTCCCACGAGCGTTCTGCTCCCGGACATCTGGGGCGGGTTGACCGAGGAGTCATCCGGTACAGTCTGGATTCTCCTAGGGGTGCTCGCCGATGATCGAGACGTTGACAGCGCAGCAACTGCAATAGCGAACGCAGCAGAGTCCTTCAAGACCTGGTAGCTCGAGGCTCGGGGTCGAGGGGTATGAATCCTCTGATGAGGAAGGCCCTACCCCTGCTTTTCCTCTTGCCCTCGATCGTGCTCGTAGGCTACTTCATCTACGTTGCCTTAGTGTGGAACGTAATTGCATCCCTCTCGGACTGGGTTGGCATACGTCCAAGTTACAATGTCATAGGGTTCAGACACTACACAGAGCTGTTCCAGGATCCTGTGTTCTGGATCTCTCTGAAGAACGGCGTGTTGCTCCTCCTGATTTTTGTTCCCGGTGCCCTGTTCGCTGGCCTCTTTCTGGCCATCCTGCTCGACTTGAAGGTTAGAGCAGAGGGCGTATTCAGGACCATATACTTGTTGCCGTTTGCCCTGTCCCTCGTCGTCACCGGAGCCGTATGGGCATGGATGTACTCTCCTCGGGTAGGTGTCATTAACAGCATCCTCACACAAGTCGGGCTAGGGTCCCTCGCAGGCAGATGGATTACAGATCCAAACATGGCCATGTACTACGTCATCCTCGCCCTCATATGGCAGTTCGCCGGGTATACCATGCTGATATTCCTGGCGGGTATCAGGTCCGTTCCAGAGTCTCAAATCGCTGCCGCCAAGGTGAGTGGTGCTTCCAGTTTCAAGTTGTACAGGCACATTGTCATTCCGCAGCTGAAGTATCCCGCTTTCCTCGCGTTCACCCTTCTCGCGGTGATAGCGATTAAGACGTTCGACCTTGTCTACGTAATGACGGGAGGGGGTCCAGCGGGATACGCCACCTACGTCTTGGCCCTAATGATGTACGTGGAAGCTTTCGGATACACAAAGTTCGCCTATGGGGCTGCCATCGGCAATGTGCTACTCATCCTCGCCATGGTCGTGGTGATTCCATACCTGTACCTCACCTTTCGGAGACCGAGGGAATGAGGGCCATAAGACTTCCGACACCTGGCCGCGTAGCCCTATACGCCATACTCCTAACGTTCACCCTGCTCGCCCTCCTCCCTTTCTGGACGGCCATCACGACTTCCCTCAAGACCTCGGCCGAGGTCGCGACTGGCAGGCCTGCTGAATTCCCCTCCTTTCCGACCTTTGAACCTTACCTTGCTGCCTTCGACCTTCTCAAAAGGCCCCTTGTGAATAGCTTCACCTTTGCGACCGTGGCGATGATTCTGCAGTGTTTCATCGCTTCCCTCGGGGCCTATGCCTTGACCAAGACAGGGCTGCCCGGATCCACCCTCATCTTCATGCTGTTGCTCCTCGCGGTGTTCGTTCCCTACCAGGCAGTCCTGGTGCCTCTCGTTCAAACCATGTCTATGCTGGGGATATACAACACCCTGTGGGCACTTATCCTGGCGCATACCGCATACGGCATCCCTTTCATCCTCCCGATCTTCAGGGTCTTCTACGAGTACATCCCCGATAGTCTGATAAAATCGGCTCGGGTCGACGGAGCGGGACTTTGGGCTACCTATAGATACGTGGTGCTGCCCCTTTCGAAGCTCCCCTTCATTGTGGCCGCATCCCTGACCTTTACGTTCATCTGGAACGACTTCCTCTTCGGTCTGGTGTTGGCGAGGGGGATTGAGGCCATGCCCGCCACGGTGGCGCTGGCAAACCTGAAAGGATCGTATGCCGGCTTGTGNNGCCGGAGCCGTCATCGTCCTCTTGCCGGTGGTCGTCATCTATCTGGTCTTGGGCAAGTATATCATGCGCGGATACATGGCCGGAGCTGTCAAAGGATAGACGTAAGTGAGTTGAAGTCGGATGGTCGAGGTAAAGATAAGGGGTCTCACGGTAAGATACGGGAAGACGACGGCTGTCAGAGGTCTAGACCTGGAGATAGGCAAGGCGGAATTCTTCGTCCTGCTGGGCCCCTCGGGATGTGGCAAGACGACGGTCCTCCTCGCAATCGCGGGCCTGATTAAAGCAGACGCCGGGGAGATCTGGTTGGGGGAGGGATTGATGACCTCACCGGAGCGCAATCTCCACATAGAACCTCAGGAAAGGAACGTATCGATGGTTTTCCAGGATTATGCACTCTATCCGCACATGACTGTGTCCAAGAACATCGCCTTTCCGTTGGTAGTCAGAGGGACCGAAAGAAGCGGAATCGACAAACGGGTTCAGGAGATTGCCGAGTTCCTAGAGATAGCTCAGCTTCTGGATAGGAAGCCTGGGCAGCTTAGTGGCGGTCAGAAGCAGAGGGTGGCGTTAGGGAGGGCAATCGTCAGGGAACCCGATGCCTTTCTGATGGATGAGCCCCTGGCGAACCTCGATGCCAAATTGAGGGTTTACATGCGGGCCGAGCTGAGAAAACTGCAGCGGAAGTTGGGTGTCACCACCATATACGTCACTCACGACCAGCTGGAAGCAATGACCATGGGCGACAGGATTGCCATTCTGAAGGAAGGCGTCCTCCAGCAGGTCGGTACTCCCGAGGAGGTTTACAATCTTCCGAAGAACATCTTCGTGGCAGGGTTTGTCGGGAGTCCCCCCATGAACTTTCTTGAGGGGACTCTCGCGAGAAGGAACGGGAATGTCGTGATTGACTTCGGGTCTTTCATCTACGAGCCTTCCAACGGGGAAGAGGCGATGAGGAAGGCTAAGACGCCAAGAGTCGCATTGGGCATAAGACCTGAACACCTGACGATTGCGAAGGGCAGGAGTAGGAACGCGTTCAGGGCTAAGATTGAGGTCATCGAGTTGGTGGGGAAGGAACTGGAGGTCCACGTAACGACGGAGGCAGGACCGCTCGTCGCCATAGCCAGTCCAGCTCTCGATTCAGGAGTCGGTGACGAGGTCTGGCTCGTGCCGGACGATGACAGGATTCGGATATTCGATGCAGAAACGGAAGAGAGGATTGCGCCTTGAGCAGGACAAACGGGCATGCTGACGGGGCAGACAACCGTGACCGATAGCAGGATCGTTGTTGGCTTAGTTCAAATGGAGTGCGTGGTCAAGGACAAGGAAAGGAATCTAGCGAAGGCCCTGGGCTTTGTGGAGAGTCTCAAGAAACGGGCCGACGCGGATATCGTCTCCTTTCCGGAGCTGTTCACGACGGGATACAACTTGGACCTGATCGGAGATGAGATACATGATTTGGCTGAAACCATCCCCGGTGAGACCACTACGATGATGAGTCAAAAGGCGAGGGAATTTGGTATCGCCATTCTGGGGACAATCGTGGAGAGGGGCGATGGAGGAGGTCTATACGATACCACCTTCGTCATCGACGAGACTGGAGAGCTGATAGGCAAGTATAGGAAATCACATCTCCATCCTTCAGAATATTCGTATCTTGACCCTGGGAACGAGTTGCCGGTATTTGAGCTGAGCCGCGTCACTATTGGCACCGCCATCTGTTTCGAGCATGCCTTTCCACAAATTTTCACCACGCTAGCCCTCTTAGGGGCGAAGATCATCTTCATTCCCTCCGCTGTCCCGACGGGATATGAGTACTTGTTGAACCTGCGTACGAGGGCCCGAGCACAGGACAATCAGCTGTTTGTGGTGGCTGTAAACCGGGTGGGTCGGGAGGGCGATGTCGAGTATTGTGGGTTGAGTAAGGTAGTGAACCCCCGGGGTGAAGTGGTCGCCGAGGCCCCCTCGAAAGCGGAAGAAGTCTTGGTCGCCGAGCTCGACCTTGGGATGATCCAAAAGGAGCGCAATCAAGAGCCGGTTTTGAAGTGTTTGAGGCCAGAGCTCTACAGAGAGTAGGGCAGGACGAGACTCAAGGCGGGATGCGTAGCCACTTCTTCCCTAAGCCTCCCACCTCCGCTCTGCTTTCCGATACTTCTCAGCTGACGGGAAGGCCTGCGCCATCACCAAGTCAGAGGTTTTACTGGGAAGTTGAAGGCCCTCATCCCCGATTCTCGTGAGGAGTTATGAGTGCGCCCCGACGGATGCTAGAATCAACAAAGGCCAACGGGTTCCGGGTGCTGATTAGGAGAGGCGGACGAGACCAAAGTCGTGGAGGGGCTCCTACCGGTTGGCCATGAGCTACGGGGCGGCTGGTAGGTCTAAGGGGCCACGAGGCTCCCTTACGCATCCGAAGGCTTCGGCTCCCCGCCCGGCCTGACTTTCCAGTCAGACCCCCGTTTCGAGAACGCAACCCTGAAATGGGAGTTTACCCTTCGACACTCAAAGGGAGGATAGGATGAAGTTTAAAACCGTAAACCCCGCCAATGAGGAAGTGATCGCCGAATATGACTCCATGTCCCGTGAGGAGGTCTTCGACATCGCAGAGTCATGCAATGCTGCCTTTCGGAAGTGGAGGGACCTGCGCGTCTCGCAGAGAGCCCCGTACTTCCTTCGCCTGGCAGAAGTCCTACGAAAGAACAAGGACAGGTTCGCAAGGTTGATGACAACGGAGATGGGCAAGCCCATCAAGGAGGCTGCGGCGGAGGTCGAGAAGTGTGCCTGGACGGCGGAGGTCTTCGCTGACAAGGCCGAGGATTGGCTCCGAGAGGAGCCTATGGAGGCCGACGGGAAGAGGCACGTCGTATTCTACGAGCCCCTGGGGGTCATCCTCTCCATCATGCCCTGGAACTTCCC
>JABAOD010012524.1_pt2 | contig 13307 bp, 12 predicted proteins | sample 7062151 | NCBI WGS metagenome assembly JABAOD01 (sample SAMN14538626, study PRJNA623070) | marine sediment metagenome | biome: marine biome [ENVO:00000428]; feature: marine pelagic biome [ENVO:01000023]; material: deep marine sediment [ENVO:00002113] | place: India: Gulf of Khambhat ...
CCGTCCCACCCTCACGGATGGTTTGGCTTTGTCAGGAGACAGTCTCTTTTTCTTCTTGATTAAGCCAATGCTGTGCCAAACGATTCAATAAGAAAAAAGCCAATAAGATCAATACACTGGGATGAACATATCCGATTGTGGTTTTACAGATCTATGAAATAAGTTCATAAGGCTTAACAATTTTTTACACCAAAAGGGTGCCAATGATCCTGGTTGAACATTAGTTGATCCGGCAAGGGCTACTGAACATCTATGGCTCACTACCTCGGTTTCGTAATCCGTTAGAGTTTGGCACATCTTGTGCAAATTGGTCCTCTTCGAGGGGGTTTGTGCACAAGCGCATTTGTTTTAGGCATGGAAATATTTCGTTTCAAAAAGAAAAATAAGGTCACCTATGAGATCAACCGGCTTCTGAGCCACCTCGAAGAGAATCCGGTTGATGCCGAAATGCGGGTGAGGCTTGCAGATCTCTATCTACAGGTCGGTGATCAACAATCGGCGACTCGGGAATATCAGAGAGCAGGAAGGCAGCTAGGAACCGAAGGTCTTGATTTTGAAGCAATCGCAATCTATAGGAGAATCCTAAGTCTAGACGGCCTCTCCCTGACCAAAGATTCTTTGGCTTTGCTTCAGGAGTCCGACAAACTCCTCTCAAGAGCGAGAAGGATCTTTGAGGATGTTTTCGAGATAAAGCATCAAAACGAGGAACCCAAAGAGGCGTCAGAAGCCTATCACCAAGATAACTTAGAGAGAACAGGGAATAGTGAGGAGGTAGAAATCCCTGAACCGGATGATTCCGAGCCTGTCGACATTGAGACGCTTCTTGTGCCATCTGAAGATCAGGGTCCGCCCGAGACGTTTCCAGATGAGACCTCTGAAGAACACCCCACAGAAGAGGAGACCTCTCTTTCAATGGCCTCGCGTTCAGATGGTTCAGAAGGGTCCGATTGGGATGGTAGAGAGGAGTCTACAGAATCGCTGGCAACTCTTTTCTCTTCTCTGGACAAAGCCTTAAACCAAAAGCACATCCAAGACCCAGTTTATGAAGATGAAATCACGCTGAAAACTGATTCTTCATGTGGAGAAGATCGACAGTCCCGTCAGAGCGATGATGACCGTGAAATCATATCGCCCACTCACAGGACGACGGCGTCCACGGGTAATTCCTCGCCCTCAGACATTCCTCAAGATCTGGTTGATGAAGATCTCATCGATATGTTGGAGAGACAGCTGGAAGAAATCAAGGTCAAAAAGAATTTAGATGGCCCTTCTCCCTTGAATGGACAGAGGCACCAAAATGGTCACAGAATCAAGCGTTCATAGATTAAAAGCCAGGATACGGGTAGTTGATCGCGAACCTCAGTCTGCCGAGACACTTCGAGACATCCTGGTGACCAAAGGTTTCGATGTGGAGACAGCTGAAAACGGAATCCAGGCGATAGACCTCCATAGGAGCGTTCAGCACTTTGATTTATTAATAACCGAAATGAAACTGCCGGAAGTGGACGGGTTAGAGCTTTTGAGGATGATTCGTCAGTTGAAAAGAGATCTTCCAGTCAGGATTTTGACAGGCGACGGCACGGTTGAAAATGGGATCCACTCCATAGAAGAAGGCGCTTGTGACTATGTCCTTTAACGATTTAGCGTCGAGAAGCTTGTGTCCGCAGTGAATCGGGGGCGTTCGAAGAGTAAACCTGATCTGGAAGGTGCTTCCAATAACTTCTAAAGATTGCTCTCTGGAGAATCTAAAACTCATCAATACATCAAGTGAGACGGATATAAATGCCTCCCGTTTGAGCATCAAATATTAGCCTTCGATTCTCAAATTCTAACTCAGGACGCCAATAGGCTGCCCCGTAACTGATGATTTGAGGAAGAAACAAACGGGATCGCAAGGTGTTCGAGACGCCATACTCCATCTCGTATCAAACAAACCTTCCAAAGTCTTGGCTACACTTCCACTCTCAAAGACACGTCAAAATACCGAACTACATCATGAATTCTTCATAAAATGATGGCATGTCTTGAAATAGAATCTACAAAAAAGTATATAGGTGAAATCTATGCTTTCGGAAATCTTGAAGAAATTGAAAAGGGCAGAGAGACGGCTTGAGACTTTGCACAAGGAGTTACAAGCTCTGGAATCTGAAAAACGTGTTTATATCCAAAAGATAATGAAAGGGGAGCAGCTCACAACAGAAGTGAAGAAAGCCGATCAAGCTATGACGAGAAAGAGTCTTGTCATTTCTAATGCTAAGGAAAAGGTTGGGAATCTTCGCGCTGAGACGGAGAGGCAGCTTGCTAAATTTAGAAAAGACTGGATTGACGAGAAACAGAAAGAGGTTAATGACCACATCAAAAAACGGACGCTCTATCTGGAGCGGATAAAGGAACTGGAAGTCGAGATATCCAAATTTCGATATCTCATAACTGGGAAAAAAGACCACCATCTCGTCGACTTAGATGACCTTTCTCTTCCGAAAACAGATCAGCGGGAGGCTCTCGTGCCTATTGATGAAGTTATTGGTCGAATAAAAGTGGCGATTTCTCGGATACACAGCATGAGCAGCGAGGAACTGCTGAAGGAGTATCTGGCGAGAGTGAAACAAAATGAACGAAATCGATAGCGACAAAACGTGACTCGCAAATAATTTCCCAATTGAATCAGTTCGCAGTGGACGTCTGGGAATAAGAATTTTGGGTTCTATGCGTCGTAATCAGAGTATCGGAGTGGTCAAACAGTGTCGCATTAAGGAGGCCCGAAGACTCTCAATAGATTTTGTGAGCAGGTCTGCTCAATTTGGGATTTTACGATTGCATACTGGGCGTTGAGGCCGGATGATCGATTCTTGTTTTCATCAGATCTTTAGCGGGATCCTATCACTTCAGTCCCGCCTTACGCGTGGCCTCTCCCAATCGATTCGACGATGCTTTTAGCGATGGTCCGACTTTCGGCATCCTTCAGATATAGGCCCCCTTGGAATTGCTGGATATCCCGCTCCGATTCGCTCAATCGATACCACCTCACTGCTCCCCTCATAAGATGTCTCCTGTCCCTGTGGTCCGTGAACACGACTTCCAGATGAAAAGCCGAATCGCCGTCCATTTCTTCAGAAAATATCTGACACACATCGAGCAAATCCATCGGAGAATCGATCAGAAGGCCCTCATATGAAATGTTGCGNNGTTGCGGATGGTTCCTCCTACGCCAATCTTCCTGATTTCAACCACGACGTGATAGTCAGGATTTAGATTGAAGTGAATGGGGAGGGCCGTCTCAAACCGAGGATGTCTTCTATTTTCAACTTCCATGGTTTTTTCTCCTGCTGAAGTCTCCTTTTCTTTCTCTTCCCTGAGAAGTCTTTCAAGGCTCTTCTCATAGCCGGAGAGAAAATCGTCCTGGGCCTCTCGCCTAACTGTGAAAACGTGCTTACATCTCGAGCAACGGGCTTTGATCCCCTTGACCGATATCCGGGAATCCTCCAGCTCATAAATGGCTTTGCAGGACTCACAGGTTACGAGCATGATAACTACCATGTTCCGACTTCTGAAAATTATCGATAAGGATGGTGCGGGAGACAGTTATGATGGGTGGGTCATTAATCCAATGTCAGATACTCACGGCTCAGGCCCTTTCAACAGATTAGCTCCAGCGGTCTATTTGAAAGGGAGAGAACGGCTTCGTTAGAGAAAGAAAGTTTGATCGTATACTTTACCCCGCACCGGCACTGACCGAGAATTTCTTTACAGTAGGCAATTATGCTTCTGATTCTAGCGGTACTGCCAATCGGTTCCGCGCAGTTGGGACAAAGGATCTGTTCCATCCGGATGATCACATCATTATGTTCGGGATCAGAAACAATATCCTTTATCTGTGATTCGAATCGAGCCAGAGCCATCCTGTCCCGACTGCTAATCTTCTGGATAGAAATACCGAATTCAAAGTTTCGGTCCTGAGAATCCATCACGTAGATTACTTTTCCCTCGAAGCTGAGCTCTGTGCCTTTGAGAGCCATAGCGATGTTGAGCACCTCTTTGGGAGAAACTGGAAAATCGGTTTGCAGTCTCATCCCTCCCAGGCTGACGTTCAATGACCGTGAGGGTTTCTCATCACATGGCCTTCCCTCGCGGTCAAACCGGGTGTAGATGACCGGGTAACTCGCATTGAACCTGATCGAGCTCCTTCTTTCTGGAGTCTGAGAGTGATCTTCCATAGGATTTGCCTTCAATCTATTTGAGGTTCTACGGGCAAATCGGTTTATGGGCAGGTCCAGTTTAGCAGGCTAAAATGAATTGTCAAGAAAAAAACGCTGAGTTTTCTTATATTTACAGCAATTTACATCAATTGACCGTTCACTTTGCATCGCTTCGAGCCAGGGATGGCAAGAACCAATCCATGACCGCCAAACGCGAACATATTGAACCCTTAGATTGCCATGGCCTTGTCAAATTCAAACATGACCTGCCCAATAGCATCCTATACAAGCGGTATGGGCTCGCATGTATAGGCATGGGTCGCATTGAGTACTGCGGGTCGTAATGCTCTCGGAAGAAGACAAAAGGAAAGCCGCTTGCTCGAAAAGGGCACGAGCGGTTTGATGTGGCAGAGGATTGAAACCAGGATATGGTGGAGCTCGTGAGGCACTCCCAGAGAAAACGGGGAGTAAACAGATAGGCCACACCTAAGTCCAAGGCGCCATCTCTTGACCCTACACCGTACGCCGGGTTTCACGAGGCGGGAATTGGAAACGGGCTCACTTGAGTACCGGCCCAATCTTCGACCCTACCTGGCGAGGGCCCCGTCTGGGCAACCGGGCGGGGCTACTCTACCAAGTCCGAGAATCGTGGTTTTATGGTTTTTCGACGGTCTCAACTGAAATCCTCCGCTATCGACCCACCGCAAAACGAACGATTTCAATTTGAGATATTGCATGATCGGGGTCGGGGCTAGGCCGTCGACTCTTGAAATACTCACATACTGGCGACCCAAAAATCGATCGTTCGATAAGCTTATGACATCATGGAAAAAACCAGGGGAGCCTCCGCACGAATATGTTGTCTGATTCGGATAACATTACTAAAAAGAAGTAGTTAACAGAGAAAACTGAGGCTACGATGTCGTCTCTTTTCCTGAGGCATAGCCTTTCCGATAACCTTCCGCAGCTCCGGTTAGGAAACCTATGCTGTAGGTTGAGTTGTCCCCAGAAGGAACAAGTGGCTTGATTCCATCTAGATTGAAAGGCTTCCCGTCCCTGCTGTCATTGAATCCGAAAAGGTAGCCCATCTTAAGGCCCTCTTTATATCCGGTTTCAGCCTGTTGCTTGTGGTCCAGATAAAAAAATCCAACCATAGACAAAGCAAGCACGATGGCTAAGATAACGATTACGCATTTCCTCATCGGAACACCTCACCTAATTTTTCAATAGGAATATGGCAGAATTACGAGCGAATGCAACCGTCCTGCATTCTGCAGGTGGATTGACTAAAATGTCTCTCTCCAATAGACTCTTATGAGCTCTTGGTCGTTGGAAAGTCCTTGATTATAGATACCGCCACTCACCCCGACAAATCCAATTCCCATTCCTTCGATCATCGTGATCACAATGCCAGAAGGAATTGAAGTCCCAATGACCTTTCCCCGATCGGGTTTTTTCTGTGGATCGTCGTCCATATCAATGAGAGGATTTCCGGTCTTATAATCCAGCACATAAAGCCTGGCAGTTCCTTCACTCAGATAACACGGATCGGCCTCGTCGCCTGCACCAGGAGTAAATGTTGTGAGATATGAAGATCCATAAAAAGTGACCGGTGGAGCCAAGACCTTCTCCCCAGGATTCGTACTTAGGTTGATATACCACCCGTTTGCGACCGTTGAAGTATTCTCTGAGGAGGTAACATCAACTAAATCTAATTCAGTAAGAGCGCTAACATCCCGATCTTTCAACATATAGATCCTATTGATGACGTCTTTCCGCTTTGGATTGGCCCGATCCCCAGTTCCCCAGATGAGGATGTCGTATTCATCCTCAAAAAGGATATCTGGCCGATAGAAGATTTTCCTTTGACCATCATAGATGATCTTTGCCGTCCATTGCGCAAAGTCACTGCCAGGAAGGTCAAATCTCCACATTTTTCCAGATAGACTTCCGACATAGAGTCTATCCACATAGCCGTCATCATTGGTGTCTACGGCCGTCACGTCACTTGGAATTGAGCTGTCCATACTGGCATCTTCACTCACTGTGTATTTCCAGATTAGATTTCCCATGATGGCATCGACCACGTAAATGCCGCGGCCCACAAGGTCGGGAGTCAGATCAGAATCTCTATTGATGTCATACCCAGCACCGAATATCGCCACAACGATATCATTATCCAATTCAGCGATTGTCGGTGTACTCCACGTCTGGCCGAGTTCCAAAAAGTCCGGATGGGTATTGTCGATACTCCACAAGACTTCTGGATTGAGCGGATCGGTGACATCCAGAGCCCAGTAAGTGTTTCCCCCTCTTCTTTCACCGAAGATGATGATCGCCTGATCATTATCTGCTTTGGAGATCTCACCATCTTGGTTGATGTCGATTATCACAGAAGCCAGAGCACCATCAACAAAGTACTCAGGGGTATTTGTGGTTAAGTTGTTAAGATCCTTGAGCCTTCTCAAAAACTCGGGTGGGATAAATCCCCAGAGTTCTGAGCCATCGCTATCCAGAAAGGCATGGAGGATCCCGTCATTGGCACCCGCAAAGATCACGGAAGTCGTCGAATTGTAATGAATTACTGCTGGCCGAGAGTGGAGTGAGGCCCCGAGAATCCAGTCACGTTTCTCTGTCACATCTGAATCGCCGTCGTAATCATAAGGGTCAAACCCATAGACAAAATCGATGAGCTCATCCCTCTCTGTATCGTTTGAGACCCACAGCATCGTCTTTGTTAGCTGAGGATTAGTCTTGGAAAAGCTGTTGTTGGGATCTGTCAAGTGATGACGATTTTGATCGATAAAGCTGTAGAGGTTTCTCGGAGATGTCCTTTTGAGAAGCACTTCTCCGACACCGCCCATATCCGTTTCACCACCGTCCTCGGTTGTATTCCAATATGAGACGGACGTTTCCAATATCTCGCCCATATCGTTTGTGGCTTTAATCCCATTCGAATCGAGGATGTCGCCTTTCTTGATACCCAGGGAAGTATCGTTTGTATCGGCAACCCCCAGTTTTTTGATGTTCCCTTTCCAGAAAGCACTTTCGGTCGGTTTGAATAGGGCCAAGTAGATGTAATTTCCAGCCGTGGTCTTTTCCATCTGGCTGATGGGGACCACCGGGGCTGAATAGGATGTGGACTCTGCAAGAATTCCAGCGACAATGGCCTGGAAGGCGTCATTCAATTCATCGACGCTAAATGCCGTCTCATATAGACCACCCCCGTTGGTTGCGGTGTCTTCAAGCAGGCTATTTTGCACCGTGAAACCGAGGGTGTGGGTCGTCACATTTTGGAATCCATCCTCAAGTGGCCGGGCGTCATTTCTATCCATATAGTGGGCTACATCGTCGAGGTAGCCTGACCCCTGTCCAGCATAGAGGTTCGTTTCATCTCCTGTCCAACCGTTCGCTTCTGTTCCTCCGTGATCGCCATCAAAATCCTTTTTGAGATAGGCGCTCAGGTTGTCTGCATCTAGTTGAGGAAGGCCATCTGTCATGATGATCACAAAGTTTTCCCGGCAGTAAATATCTACGGGAAGGCTCGTTGAATCACCAAAAAAATCCCAGACATCTTCCAGGGCCTCGGCCAAAGGGGTGCTTCCACCCACCCAGAGGCTATCAATTGCAGCGTGAACTGAGGCATCATCCGACGGTATGTTGCGGACGACGGTTCCCCCAACACTTCCGTCGAATTCCATGAGGCCAAAACGAATCGGATGGTTCGCGTCGATCAGATCATGCATCACCTTTTTGGCCGCAAGAACCCGTGTGAGTAAGTCCCTTTGGGTCGGATCATCGAATTGCGCCTTGAGTTCGTCGCGGTCGGCCTGGGTGGAATGATAAAAGAGCCAGTTCATGTAGTTGTATTCGTATCGAGTGACATAATTCCCGGTTTCGGCCACATCTACGCTGTAGGTGGCATAGGGAAGAAAGATCTTGATGTGATCCGGATTACCAGGTTCAAAGTCATCATCAACAAAGCCTCCGCTTGCCCGATCGAAGTAGAAATATCCATTCTCATCGCTCCACTGTGTGAGCCAGCCACTCCCGCTACAGAGCTCTGTCGTACTGGTGGCTTTGATGTATTTAAGAAGGACTTTGCCAGCACTTGTCTGGTAGGTGACCCGGTGGTGGGTCGGGTAGCAGTAATTGGCTTCCCGGGCAAAGACGATCTGTTTTCCCTGTGAGAGAAGAGGAGTCGAGTAGTCGATACTGGGATCGAATCCACTGACCGGCAGAATAGTCAACATACTTCCCGAGGTGTCAAAAAGGATCATCACATTGGGTTCAACATCGGTGCTGTCGTGCCTGTAAATGTCGATGTCATCTGCATGGACCCTCGTAATTGGGGCCAGAATAAAAGCAACAATCAAAATCAAAAACCACTTTTTCATTTTCCTATCCTCATTTTTTGAGCAGTCTCGATGTCCTACTTGAACTTGAAGGCCATCACTTTGCTGATTCGTTTGCACCCATCGGATTGGGAGGCCTTGCTTTTGAGTTAGCGGTTTAAGCAATTTCAATACCAAGCCCGAAAAACACATGCCCTTCTTGTAACTATTTGAATTTAGACAGTCTTTGATTCTCCTCGCACCTATGCGCCAAACGGATAGTCTGAAATCTTTTATTAATCCTTGAAAATAATTCATAAGAAATGGCAGGCCAAAATGGCCCGGCGTCTCTAAACAAAGAGTTTCCTTTGCGTTCTATCCTCTATTGGGGGCCCGAATATAATTTGCTATACGATAACCCAAGAGTGCGGTCCCAATGAGGCACCCGCCTCCATCACCNNTCACCAGAAACTGGAGAAAGCGTATCTCCACTGCTGCTCCTAGTCGTACTGAATTGGTTCCGAGAGGTAAAATCTAACTCCCGAGATACCACCAACGGTATCGGTCTTGATTCGTATGCCGACCAACCCGTGAGTCATCTTTCTTGGCCAGTTTTTCGTATTGGCTATGGTAGATGGGTCTATGGCCTTCAGGCTTACACAGTTTCCGCCACTGTCCACCTTGATGCCAAAATTTTCGCTTGCTGAGGTTGTGGTGGTTATCACCTCGTCTGGGAAACCGGTGATCCCGTTGTCTTCTATTGTTAAAGAAATCTCGTCATTGCTCTTTAGACGTCCAATGTCGGAAACCGTGATTCGAAAAGACACAAGGGTCCCGCCGGCATCGACTGGTGGTGTCACAAAATTTGGATTGGGTGATGTTGGATCGGAAAGGGTTACCGGAGCACCGGCTGTCTGCTCCCACAGGTAAGAGACAATGCCCTGGTCTGGATCAGAAGAATTAGAGCCATCGAGGGTGACTGTAATCCCTTCATCCACCGTCTGGTCAGGACCCGCACTAGCTATCGGGGGAGCGTTTGTAGGATTGGTTCCTCCCAAATATTCCTCTAGGTTTGTCACTCCATCCCCATCGCTGTNNGAGCCATCGAGGGTGACCGTAGTCCCTTCATCCACCGCCTGGTAAGGACCCGCAATGGCTTTCGGGGGAACATTCGTTGGATTGGTTTTGATGTATTCAGTTAGGACTGCCCCACCAGTCTGAAGTTTAGATGAAGGCCTCAACCCTGAGGGGCATCTTAGAGAAGCATGATCTCTTTCGTGAAGAAGCCCTCAAGGTACTCAGGAAACGGTTTAGTTTTTCTTAAGGGCTGCCGACAAAAAAGTATATGGTTTTCGGTTCATGGCGTGTTTAGCCCGAAAGATAATCTGCAGATCCCGCTATTAATTGGTAAAAAACTATGAGACGGGAGGTGTTTCCGTGCGCATAACTTGTGAGTCCTGCAAAACCCGTTTCAAATTCGACGATTTCCAAATCCCAGACAACGGGGTCAAAGTCCGCTGTTCGAAGTGTATGTGTATTTTTAAAGTGACGCGGAGAACAATACAATCAGATTCATACAAAGGGCTCGTGACACCGGGCAGTTACTTTGTCAGCAGGTCAAAGGATAGGAGTCTAGCGGCTCATCTGGGAACTTCTGTCGGGGTAACCCTTTGTGATCGGCGTGCCAATGTGGGAGGATTAATTCATCTGCTCCTACCAGACCCGACAGGCATCGACAAACCTCGGCAACCCGAGAAGTATGCTACAACGGGTCTGTATCTCTTTATCCGGGCCTTGTGTGATTTGGGTGCTCACAAAGACAGGATGGACGCCTCTGTTGCTGGAGGAGCTCTGATGGGATCACCCTCAGAGGAGAATCTAGACCTTGATATTGGCGGACGCACGACGGAAGCTGTTGAAACCATCCTGCAACGGGAGGGGATATCCGTTCACAAATCCCAAACCGGTGGCTGCTTTGGTTGTCGCCTAAGCCTCAATTTGCGAACCTGGGAAAGTGAGGTTCGGCCTATAGGCAACCAGACCGCTACGGCTGGAACGGATTTCAAAAAGCCGACCGCTGAGCAACTTGAACGGTCGATACAGCAAGCGCGCCCGATTCCCCAGATCGCACTAAAGGCACTGCGGATGGTCCGTGATCAGAAGTATAGTTTGGCGGATGTGGCTCAAGTGATCCGTCAGGATCAGGTTACCAGTGCCAGGCTTCTCAGGCTGTGTAATTCGGCGTTTTTCGGCCTGGGAAGGAAAATTGACTCCATAGACAGGGCGTTGGTTCTGGTGGGTGAAAAACGATTTGTCCAACTGACCATCTTAGCTTCCCTGGAAGGCTTCTTTCCCCAGGCCGAGCGGGGCTATTCCCTTTGCAAAGGCGGTCTTTTTAATCATGCGCTAGGGACGGCAATCTTTGCAGAGACGCTTGCCAACTTTACGGGAAAGGTTTCAGCAGATATTGCCTATACAGCCGGGCTCTTACATGACATAGGAAAAGTCCTGCTAGACCAGCACCTTACATCGGCCTACCCGCTTTTCTACCAGCGTATACAGGCTGATGGTGTTGATCTGATCGCAGTGGAGCGGGAGACATTCGGTGTCAGTCACACCGAGATGGGCGGTCGGTTGGCCAAACATTGGTCGTTGCCTGAAAGCCTGACACATGCGATTAGATATCATCACCATCCTGAGCAGGCAACCGTCGATCCTGAACTGGTGCATCTGGTTTATCTGAGCGATTTGCTTGTCTCAGGATTTGTTACGGGGCTAGAATTGGAGCGGTTCAAAGCTGATAGGTTTACGCGGCGCTTAGAAAAAATAGGCCTCAGCCCGTCCCATATGCCAATCATAATCGATCTTATTCCCCAAAGCGTATTCGAGAGCTCGCTGCTGTCTTGAGATTAGATCTTACTCCTATAGCACTCCCATTGACGTTAGCAAAGGTCGCACACCTTTGTGGGGTGTACGTTATACGCGGAAAAAACTGCCTCTTCCCTGGCGTAAGGGCCGAGTAGAGCGCGACTCCTGGGATACGAACTCATTCAAAACCACGAACTTAGGCCGGCAGTTTCTTAGGAGGAGGAAAGGCGGGCTAAGACGGTTGTCTGCCTTTTAGAGAAGAATAACCCGTCACTTCGGTGGTGCAATGAGTCGAACTTTGGCACGTGTCGTGCATCTCGACTTTGATGGGTAGGGCCCCCTGCGTAGGAGCGCATTTGTTCATGGAGGACGGGTTGTGAAGATATTCGGCTTCCAAAAGAAATATAAAGTTGCCGGTGAGATCAACCGGCTCATAAGCCTCCTTGGAAAGAAACCGGCTAATGATGAAATGCAAGTGAGGCTCGCAGGTCTCTATCTACGGGTCGGTGATTAGGGAATACCAGACAGCAGGAAGGCAGCTAAGCACCGGGGCTTGATTTCGAGGCGATCGCAATCTATAGGACAATTCTCAGCCAAGACGGCATCTCCCCGACCCAAGGGGCTTTGGCTTTGCTTCAGGAGGCCGACAAACTCCTCTCAAGAGCGAGAAGGATTCATGAGAATGTTTTCCAGATAAAGCATCAAGACGAGGAAGCCAAAGAGGCGTCTGTAGCCCATCACTAAGAAAACTTCTTTTCCTACTCCGGTTCTAGCGTCCGTTATTCTCCTTCGCCTTCTAAAGACTGCGGAGGCCTTAAATCCGTTGTACCTGAAAAGGAAGCGAGTGCCGTATGTCGGTTTTTTGCGATTTGTCTCAGCCCAAGTTCTTCGGGAGATGCTGAAGAAATAGCCAGATATGACGATACCGGAAATGATGTCTTTGTATTATCCCAACCAGAATCCAAAAGCGGGTGAAGTGTTCAAGCCCTGCCTAGGTAATTGCTTTTGGGATTAAGGTGATAGGTAGAATGAAAGATTGGGTAAAGCCGTACGTTCTTCAAAAAACCAGCAGGCAAGTTGACGGCTTCGTGAAGGATGGAGCTGAAAAGGAACAATGGCTGGTGCTAAAATCTAAGGCGTTAGAGAATACAGAGATCCTCTTCCATGAACTGACATTGTATCTGAAATGCCATTTTGGGAGGGAACCGGGAGACCCTCAGGTATTCTTTTACAAGGTATTTGGTTCTGTTCTAGCGGACCTTCCTGAAGAAGTATTCAAGAAACTCTCCGGTATGAAAAACCTCTTCTTTACCTACAATCCAAATCCAGGAGGAGAAGTAAAGGTATTCGAGCTGGAGGATGACGTTCCACAAGGAAACCAGCAGATAGTGACCTTTTCTTACGATTCAGGTTTTCTTCCCCCAAAAGTTCTAAGGGGAGAGATCGTCCAAAAGTTGGTGCAGATCTATACAAGTAGGAGCGACGTCCCTGAGCAAGACTCTCAGATCGACTCGATCGCAATCGAATGGGGATTCGGAGAAGAAATAGAGGCAGCCAAGAAATACAAGAAGGAAGCGAGATTTCAGAAAAAAACACGTCCCGCCGTGATAAGAAAGCGTGTGATGGCTTCCAGTACCCGAAAATCACCTCTCCTCATAATGAGAGAGGAAAAAGGGGTTGAGAAAAGGGCTTATGAGCTGACAAAGTCGGTAACTTCCATCGGGAGACATCCTGATAATGACATCGTCTTGAAGGACCCCCATGTCTCAAACCATCACGCAAAAATCTGTCAGGAAGATGATGGCTACTTTCTCTACGATTGCGTCAGTAAAAACGGAACACGGGTGAATGGCCAAAAGATACAAAGAAAAAAAATCGTCGATGTGGACATCCTTGAACTTGGAGGGTC
>JABAOD010004696.1_pt1 | contig 13300 bp, 16 predicted proteins | sample 7062151 | NCBI WGS metagenome assembly JABAOD01 (sample SAMN14538626, study PRJNA623070) | marine sediment metagenome | biome: marine biome [ENVO:00000428]; feature: marine pelagic biome [ENVO:01000023]; material: deep marine sediment [ENVO:00002113] | place: India: Gulf of Khambhat ...
CACCGAATCGGGTCGACACCGTCGCGGGAAGCAGGTCGGGCGAGGCGAGACCGTCACGCTCGGGCCGCTCACGATCGGTCAACGACCAGAGGTCGATGGCGAACCCGTGGTTCTGCGCGGTGACGTCGATGGTGCCGTCGTCGATCCTCATGACCGGGTGATTGCCGCCGTGATGACCGAACGGGAGCTTGTAGGACGAGGCTCCCAGGGCGAGACCGAGGATCTGGTGGCCGAGACAGATCCCGAAGATGGGCAGTTCNNTGGCCGAGGCAGATGCCGAACACCGGCACCCGGCCGAGCAGCCCGCGCACCGCGGCGATCGGCCCGGTCAGCGGCTCGGGGTCGCCGGGACCGTTCGAGAGGAACACGCCGTCGGGTTGGCGGGCCATCACGTCCTCGGCCGGCGTGCCGGCGGGCACGACCGTGACATCGAGGCCGCGGCCGGCCAGCTGCGTGATGATGTCGCGCTTGATCCCGAAGTCGTAGGCGACCACCCGACCGACGGGGTCGCCGTCCGGCGCAACGACATACGGCTCCTGCGTCGTGACGAGCGTCGTGAGATCTTGCCCTTCCATGCCGGGCGCACCGGCCGCCACTTCGGCGAGCTCGGCGACGTCGACACCGCTGCCGATGGCAGCCGCCATCGCTCCGTGCTCGCGGACGTGGCGGGTCAGCCTCCTCGTGTCGACATCCGCCAGCGCGACGACGCCGTGGTCCCGCAGGAAGGCGCTGAAGGAGCCCTCCGAGCGCCACGACGAGTCGACGCGAGACATCGATCGCACCACGAACCCGGTGCAGAACGGCCTCGCCGCCTGCTCGTCCTCGCGGTTGATCCCGTAGTTCCCGATGTGCGGCGCCGTCATCGTCACGATCTGACCTGCATACGAGGGATCGGTGGCGATCTCCTGGTATCCGGTCATCGCCGTGTTGAAGACGACTTCACCGGTGGCCACGCCGTCCGCAGCGACCGAGCGACCCCGGAACACCGTCCCATCGGCCAGCACCAGATGCCCCCTCACGCCATCCCCTCTCTCTCCGTCGGTGTTCCTCGCAGCAACGTGGCCCGCACCCGGCCGTGCAGGTCGAGCCCCGCGAATGGCGAGTTGCCCGAGCGCGAGCGTCGCTCGATCTCTGCCGGCGCTCCGGGGTCGAAGACGACGACGTTCGCCGGCGCTCCTGGCTCGATCCACCGGCCGTGACCCCCGATCTGGCCGATCTCGGCGGGCAGCACCGACATCGCCTCGAAGAACCGGCGGGGCGGCAGCGCAGCGTACGTGTTGACGACGGCGGCCGCCCACTCCATCCCGATCACACCGAAGGGAGCGTGCTCGAACGGCACGTCCTTCTCGTGATCGGCGTGGGGTGCGTGGTCGGTCGCGACGATGTCGATCGCTCCGGTGCGGAGACCCTCGATCAGCGCCTCACGATCCGATTCCGCTCGCAGGGGCGGCATCATCTTGTAGGCGGGGTTGGTCTCGGCCACCGAGCCGTGGTCGAAGACCAGGTGATGAGGGGTGACTTCCGCAGTCACCGGGAGCCCGGCCTCTTTCGCCGCCGCCACCAGCGACACGGACTCCGCCGCAGAGATGTGCTGCACGTGATAGCGGCAGCCGGTCAGCTCGACCAGGGCGATGTCCCTGGCCACGATCGTGGACTCCGCCACCGACGGAATGCCGATCATGCCGAGCTTCGACGAGACGGTGCCCTCGTGCATGTGACCCTCGCGCGCCAGACCCGGATCGATGGCGTGTTGCGAGATCACTCCGCCGAGATCGGCGAGGTAGTCCATCGCTCGCCGCAGCAACCCGGCATCTGCGACACAGTCACCGTCGTCTGAGAAGACCCTCACTCCCGCCGCCCAGAGATCGTCGAGATGGGCGAGACGGAGGCCTTCCCGACCCTCCGTGATGGCGCCGGCAGGAAAGATGTCCACGAGACCCACATCACGACCCCGGTCCGCCACGTAGCGGGCGAGGTGACCGCTGTCGATCGCCGGGTCGGTGTTCGGCATGGCCACGATGGCGGTGAACCCTCCGGCGGCCGCTGCTGCGGAGCCGGTCGCGATGTCTTCTTTCCACTCGTGGCCCGGCTCCCTGAGGTGGGTGTGGAGATCGACCAGCCCCGGTCCCACCCAGGCGCCCGAGCAGTCCATGACGGCGGCGGATCCTGGGTCGAGCGCGTCGCCCACATCGACGACCACTCCGTCGACGATGCGGACGTCACACGGCACGCCACCATCCGTTCGCATCACCAGCCCGCCGCGCAACAGATGCTCACCCATCGCTGTCACCTCCCAGCAGATGGAACAGGACGGCCATGCGGACGGCGACGCCGTTGGCCACCTGATCCAGGATGAGTGTCCGATCGCTGTCGGCGACCGCGGCATCTATCTCGACACCACGGTTCATGGGACCGGGGTGGAGCACGACTGCGTCGGGCTTGGCGCGGGCCAGTCGCTCACCGGTCATCCCGTAGCGACGGGTGTACTCACGCAGGGAGGGGAACACGGACGCGCCGCCCCGCTCGGTCTGGACACGCAGCAGATAGACGGCATCGAGCTCGGTGAGCACGTCGTCGAAGTCGGCGGCGACCGTCACGGGCCATCCGGCGATGTCGAGTGGCAGCAGCGTCCTCGGCGCCACCAGCACGACCTCGGCGCCGAGGGTGGCCATCGCAAAGACGTCGGACCGGGCGACCCTCGAGTGGCGGATGTCACCGACGATGGCGACTCGCACCCCGTCGAGGCCGCCGAACCGCTGCTTGAGCGTGAGGCAGTCCAGCAGCGCCTGGGTCGGATGCTGATGGGCGCCATCACCGGCGTTGATCACAGGGATGTCGAGCCACTCGGCCACCCGCCAGGGCGCTCCGGTCGCAGCGTGCCTGACGACCATTGCGTCGACACCCATCGCGTGAACGGTGAGCACGGTGTCTTTGAGGCTCTCGCCTTTCGACAGCGAGGAGGACGACGCGGAGAAAGACAGCGTGTCTGCGGAGAGCGACTTGGCCGCCTTCTCGAACGACATGCGGGTGCGAGTCGACGGCTCGAAGAACATGGTCGCCACGGTGCGACCGAGCAGTGCCGGGACCTTCGGTATCGGCCGGGCCAGCACGTCCGCAAAGCCCTCCGCGGTGGCGAGCAGCGTCTCCAGCGTCTCCCTGTCGAGCTCCTCGGTCGAGAGCAGGTGCCTCATGACCTCTCCTCGATCCAGACGCCGTCGGCTTCATCGACCGGCTGCAACCGCACCGTCACCCGCTGGCCATTCGAGGTCGGGACGTTCTTGCCCACGTAGTCGGCCCGAATGGGGAGCTCGCGGTGGCCCCGGTCGACGAGGACGGCGAGCTGCACCCTGGCGGGACGACCGAGCGCGGAGAGCGCATCGAGGGCGGCACGGATGGTGCGACCCGTGAAGAGCACATCGTCCACCAACACCACCGTCCGATCGTCGATGGCGGGCACATCGGTCGGGCCCAGGGTCGGCGCCGGCCTGGAACGGAGATCATCGCGATACATGCCGATTTCGAGTGAGCCGACCGGCACCTCCGACTCGATGGATGCGATCGCCTCCCCCAGCCGATCCGCCAGGGGCTTGCCCCGGGTGTGGATGCCGACGATGACCAGATCGTCGACGCCGCGATTGCGTTCGAGCACCTCGTGGGCGACGCGCCGAATCGCCCTGTCGATGTCTCCGGACTCCATGACGAGCGTCATGGGCTTCCCCCGTCGGGTGACGTCATGGACGTCGCAGGGTGCATGCAGTTGCGCATTCCGCCCTGTGCTCCTTCCTTTCCGGCCTCACGGGACCGGGCTTAAAGGTCGGTCGATACGATCGTCGGCGAGCGTAGCACCGGTCGCGCCCCTCACCGTCGCGGCCGGTTAACCGGTGGCGTCACCCGTCGTCCGATTCGACGAGCTTGGCGAGGATTGCGTTCACGAACGCACCGGACCGCTCCGTCGAGTACTGCTTGGCGAGCTCGACGGCCTCCGAGATGACGACGGCCATCGGTGTGTCGCTGTGGCGCAACTCCCAAGTCGCGAGCCTGAGGATCGCCCGATCGACGGCGGGCATCCGCTCGAGCCGCCATCGATCGGAAGCGGCCGACAGTTCGTCGTCGATCTCGGCGAGATGCTCGCGTACTCCTTCTGCCATCCGACGCGCTCGCCCCCCCAACTCGTCGAGGTGATCGGCGGCTCCCACGGCGTCGTCGGCGTAGAGCGCCTCGAGAGCGCGCACCCTGGCGTCCGAGCTCATGTCACCCTGGTGATGTAGTCCCCGGAGCGGGTGTCGACCTTGATGACGTCGCCCTGCTCGACGAAGAGCGGCACGTGGACCACCTTGCCCGTCTCCAGCGTCACCGGCTTGGTGGCACCGCTGACACGATCGCCCTTCACTCCCGGCTCGGCGAACGTCACCTCGAGCTCGACCGATGCCGGCAACTCCACGCCGATCGGCGTTCCCTCGTACAGGTGCAGCTGGATCGTGTCGCCTTCCTTCATGTAGTCGGCTGCCTCGCCGACCAGATCGGCGGCCACGGGGAACTGCTCGTAGGTCTCGAGCGACATGCAGACGAAACCGAGGTCGTTGCGGAAGAGGTACTGGTAGTCGGCCCGGTTGATCATCGCCCGGGGCACGTTCTCCCCGGCCCGGAACGTGCGGTCGAGAGTCGCCCCCGTGGTGAGGTTCTTGAGCTTCATCCGCACGAAGGCCTTGCCCTTGCCCGGCTTCACGTGCTGGTACTCGACGACCGAGAAGAGGCCGTCGGGCAGGTCGAGCGCCATGCCCGGCTTCACGTCGTTCGTCGAGATCATGCCGCATCAAGCTCCTTGTTCGAGGCGGTCAGCACCTCACCGCCTGTCTCGGTCACGACGACCATGTCCTCGATCCGGACACCGCCGATTCCAGGAAGGTACACGCCCGGTTCGATGGTGATGACATGACCCGGTTCGAGCACGTCGCCGGATTCGCGCCGCACCGACGGCGCTTCGTGGATCTCGAGGCCACAGCCGTGCCCCGTGGAGTGGACGAAGTACTCGGCATACCCGTGAGCCGCCAGGACGTCCCGGCATGCTTTGTCGACGGCGGCAGCGGACACCCCGGGTGCCACGGCGTCGATCCCGGCCTGGTTCGACTCGAGCACCGCAGCATGGATCGCCGCCATGTCCGGGGCGGGAGCACCCTTGCCGAGCCACACCGTGCGGGTCATGTCGGAGTGATACCCCTCCACCTCGCATCCGTAGTCCACGAGGAGCAACCCCGGTGGGACCGGACCCTGGCCGGCGCGATGGTGCGGCCGCGCCGCATGGGGCCCGGCGGCGACGATCGGGGGCCATTCGGTGCGGTCGGCACCTGCCGCCACCATGGCCGCGATGAGTCCCTCGGCCACATCGTGCTCGGTCTCCGCACCCTCCCACAGGTAGGCCAGCTCACCGAACGCCGCATCGCCGGCGGCTGCGGCCCGCTGGAGCGCGTCGAGTTCGTCGGCGTCCTTGACCATGCGCAGCTTCTCGACCCTCCCCGACCCGGGTACGAGCTCTCCCGAGAACCGCTCGCCGAGCGCACGCACGAAGGACCACGACACATGGGGTGCCTCGAGCTCGAGACTGTCGCCCTCCACTGCGTCGGCAAGACGCTCGTGGAGGCCGGACGCGTAGACCTGGAGGCCGACACCGTCGAGCTCGGAGACGAGTGGTTCGGCGACCTCGCCGTACCGACCGTCGGTGAGGAACACGGTCCGCTCACCGTCCACCACGAGAAACGCGTTGGAGCCCGTGAATCCCGTGAGGTAGCGGATGTTGACGAGCGACGTGACGAGCAGAGGACGTTCCAGCTCGGAGCGGAGACGATCGAGGCGGCCGGCGTGATTCATGAGGGTCGACGGGCTCCCGGTGGGTCAGTCGGCCCCGACGGCCGACAATGCGGCCGCCACGGTAGTGCTGTCCACATGACGCACGGTGGTCCGCCCGATGCCCTCCAGGAGCACCATCCGGAGACCTCGTGCGTCCCGCTTCTTGTCGAGATCGATGAGGGGGCGGAGCGCGCCGGCATCCGCGACCGGGGAGCGCACCGGAAGCCCGAGACCCGCGATGACCGCATCGTGACGGTCGCGATCGGCAAAGCCGGTCACCTGTTCGGAAGCGGCCGCAGCCGCCACCATCCCGATCGCCACGGCATGACCGTGGGGGATGCCACCCACCGTTTCGACGGCGTGGCCCACCGTGTGACCGTAGTTGAGGATCGCCCGGTCACCTCGTTCCGTGAAGTCCGACGAAACGACACGGGCCTTCACCGCGATCGCCCGGCGCACGACCGTCTCGAGGTCCGCACCGAGACCGTCCCGTTCGTAGATGTCCACGAGCTCGGGATCGGCGATGAAACCCGCCTTGACCGCTTCTGCGGCGCCCTCGCGCAGGATCTCCTCCGGAAGAGCGGCCAGCACCTTCGTGTCGACCAGCACGTGCGAAGGATGGTTGAACGAGCCGACGAGGTTCTTGCCGCCGATGTTCACGCCGGTCTTGCCTCCGATCGCGGCATCGACGGCACCGAGCAGTGTCGTGGGGACGAGCATGCACTCGACACCACGCAGATAGACGGCTGCGACGAACCCGGCGAGATCGGTCGCCGCTCCCCCACCGATGCCCACGACCATATCGTCACGGGTCATGCCGAGCTCGTTGAGAAACAGGGCGACGGCTCCCACCACGTCGAGCGTCTTGGCATCCTCGCGGTCCGGCAGCTCGAAGGATGCGGCCGTGTGCCCGGCGTCGCGGAGCGCGGTCACGCACGACGCGGCCAGCTCCTTCGTCGACGGCTGCGTCAGGACCCCGATCCGGCGGTCGGGTCGATCGACGAGATCGGGGACATGGCCGCTGACGCCGTCGCCGACGTGGATCTGCGAGACAACTCGGCCTCGGTCGGTGACGGAGACGATCTCCGGGACGTTCGCGGCGCCGGTCATGTCAGAACGCAGCGAGTCGCTTGCGGTAAGCGTCGACGGCGGCCTGGATGTCCCCGATCGTGTCGCCGCCGAACTTCCGCTGGATCTCCTGGGCGAGCACGATCGCCACCATCTGCTCGGCAACGACGCCGGCGGCGGGAACCGCGCAGACGTCGGATCGCTCCCGAAACGCCNNGTCTCGAGCGGCTTCATGACCGTCGAGATCGGTTTCATCGCGGCGCGCACCCGCAGCGGAGCCCCGTTGGTCATGCCACCCTCGGTGCCGCCGGCCCGGTTCGAGCGCCTGGCGAACCCGCCATCCTCGTGATAGATCTCGTCGTGGGCCGCCGACCCGCGCCGACGCGCGGTGGTGAGGCCGTCTCCGATCTCGACCGCCTTGATCGCCTGGATCGACATGAGGGCCTCGGCGAGCCGCGCGTCGAGCTTGCGGTCGAAGTGGACGTGGCTGCCCAGACCCGGCATCAGGCCGTGTGCCACCACCTCTACGACGCCGCCGAGTGTGTCGCGATCTGCCCTCGCTGCTTCGATCTCTTCGATCATGGCCCGCTCCGCCTCGGGGTCGAAGGCACGGACCGGTGATGCATCGATCTGCTCGAGGTCGTCGATGGTGGGCAAGTCCTCGGATTCCGAGAGTGCCGTTCCGATGGCGACGACGTGGGACAGCACCGTGATGTCGAGCTCGCGAAGCAGCACCTTGGCTGCATGGCCCACAACGGTGCGGGCTGCCGTCTCCCTCGCCGACGCCCGCTCGAGGATGTCGCGGGCATCGTGCGTGTCGTACTTCTGCATGCCGGCGAGGTCGGCGTGACCCGGCCGGGGCGTGGTGAGCGTGCGCCGCGCCTCCCCCGGGTCGGGCGACATCTCGTCCTTCCACTTCGGCCACTCGGTGTTGCGGATGATCACGGCCAGTGGACTCCCGAGTGTCCTGCCGAACCGTACGCCTCCCATGATCTCGAGTTCGTCCTGCTCGAGCTGCATGCGGCGTCCGCGTCCATACCCGAGCCGGCGCCGGGCGAGCTCACCGGCGAGCTCGTCACGCAGGAAGGGGAGACCGGCGGGCAAGCCCTCGACGATCGTGACGAGACCCGGACCGTGGGACTCTCCGGCGGTCAGAAAGCGCAACATGGCGACGATGGTAGGCGGCGGACACGAAGGTCCGGCCCCTACTTGAGGATGGCCTCGCCGACCCTGAGTTCGAACGTCCGCCCCTGGAAGGTCAGGACCGCCCGGTCGGTGAAGAGGGTGACCACCGTGAAGTCCCCTGCGAACGCATCGCCTTCCCGGACGATGTAGTCGATGCCGTCCACCTCGATCGTCGCCTGGAGCGCACCGCTGACCGTCCGGATCTCCTTCAGCGCGACGGTCACGGTGCCAGGTACGAATCCGGTGGTGCTGGTCGTGCCGCCCGCCATGGTCGTCGTCGAGCTCGTCGTCGAAGACCCACTGCCCGTCGTCGTCGACGTCGTTCCGCCTGCCATCGTCGTCGAGGTGGTGCTCGCAAGCGGATCCGACTCGTCGATCAGCGGCTTGAAGGGATCCCGGGGCCCTCCGACTCGCTGATCCTGGGCGAGGGCTGCCTCCGGCGTCTCTTGCGCCGCCACGATGCGGGGCTGTGCTGCAGCGGAATCCAGCGGCGTATCCGGCGACGAGCCGATCGCCGCCATCGCCGACCCGACGACGGCCACGGCGCCGACGAACAACGCAGCGAGAACACCGATGCGCCTCATGCTCCACCCCCGTCCCCGGCGAGGACCGGCGAGCTCTGAGCGAAGATGCGAGCGTTCATGTTCACAGTCAACACGTCCGGCTCGAACGTCGGGGACCCGACATCCGCTCCGCCGCCGGGGTTCACCGAGATGCTGTCCACGACGACGAGCCGCTGGAAGTCCTCGAGAGCGAAGAGGAATCCGAGCATCTCGAAGAACTGAGCCTCCAGGGCGATGTCGAGCTCGATGACCAGCACATCTGCCGGTGGTTCGCCGATGTACGGTCGCGGTTCCGAAGCCCCGATGGCGACAACATCCACGCCGTTGCGATCGGCGAGAGCGTGGAGATCCTCGATGAAGCGATCCATGGCCGGTGTCTCCGGCACCGACAGCCCGATCTCATCGAGCGCCCTGGAATAGGCAGCGCTCGACTCGGCGGCCTCCTGAAGCCGGAGGAGTTGCAGCTCCACGCCTGCCCGCCGGAGCTCGAGATCCTGGCCGCGCAGGCGAGCGTCCTCGACACGAGCATCCACACCACCGACGACGAGAAACCACCACAGCCCGGTGAACACGAGAACCCCGACCACGATCAGCGCGATGGTGGTGCGCGTCATCAGCGGACCTCCGGTACACGGCTGCGTAGACGGCTCGACAGCGCATCATCGGTGAGCGAGGTCGTCGATGAGAACACCACGACATCGGCGGCCCCGATCGTGCTCTCGGACACGCTCTGGACCCACGATCCCGAGACACCGGGGAAGGCCTCGGCGTCGAGTGAGCGGATCCAATCCGACACGTCGGGGAAGTCGAATGCAACGCCTGTCATCGTGATTCGCCCCATGGTCTCGTCCCCGGTGGAAGCGGTACCGGCAAACCCCTCCAACCACACACGAGACGGGATCTGGGTGCTGAGCGACGTCATGATGTCGCCCCACGAGACATCCCGTTGGAGCAGCGACACCATCGTTCCGGATGCCTGGTCGTAGGCGTCCATGGCGTCCTGGACGTCCTGCAGTGCAACGACTTCCCTGGTCAAGCGGTCGATCTCCAGGAGCGTCTCCTCGTTGGCCCGCTCCGCGTCATCGGCTCGACCCTGGGTTGCGATGGTGGCGAACACCAGCACGAGCGCCCACGCGGCGACCGCCGCCCCGATGAGCACCGTCATGCGGGGCCCCTGGGGGGTGGCGTCCTTCGGCAGCAGGTTGATCGGGCGCATCAGAGATTCCCCCACAGCGACAGCCCCACCGCCGTGGGCAGGACGGGCTGGGCAGCGAGGAGCTCGTCCTCGGTCCTGCCCACCTCTCCGACATCGACGTGATCGAGCACCTTGGCAGGTGCGACGGGGAGCCTGAGCAGCTCTCCCATGCGCCGGGCGAGGTGTGGCAGGCGAGCACCGTTGCCGGCGACGACCAGACGCTCGATCGGGGGACCACCGCTCTGCCCGACGTAGAACTGGATCGAGTCGCGTACCTCTTCGATGAATGCCGCCCCCTCGTCCGCGAGCACCCGCTGGGCCTCGGCTTCATCCCCCCCGGGAACGCCGCCCGGGCCGGGGCCGAGGCCGATCCTCCGCTTCATCTCCTCGGCATCCGCCGACTCCATGTTCAGCTCGGTCATGAGGGCGCTCGTGAAGTCGTTGCCCCCGCGGGGCAGCAGCCGGACGAACGTCGCCACACCGCCCTGAGCCACCACGATCTGCGTCACCGAGGCGCCGACGTCGACCAGGGCCTGACGCGGGTTGCCGAGCGCAGGCTGCAAGCCGAAGGTCGACCGCACGAGACCGAACGCCTGCAGGTCGATCGCCGAGAGCGACAGCTCTGCGCGCTCTGCGACGCGCTGGAACGAATCGATGATGTCCCGCTGCACGGCGATGACGAGGATCGACCGCTTCGGCTCACCTTCCGCCGACAGGAAGGTCTCCTGGGGCACGAAGTCGAGCACGGCGTCCTGGACCGACATGGGGAGTGCGTCTTCGACGTGGAACGCGAGCGACTCGGCGAGCTCGTCGTCCTCGAGCTGGGGTACCTCCACCTGACGGACGATCGCACGCCGGCTGGCGATACCCAGCACGATGCGCTTCCGGGGGATCTTCGTCTGCTTCCACAGCGAGGTGAGCACATCGGCGAGCCCATCCTCGTCCATGACGTCTCCGCCCTCGACGGTGCCGCGTGGAAGCGGCAGCTCGGCAAACGTCTTGAGCGTCCTCCCGGACCTCGAGATGTCAACCACCGCTGCGCGTACACCGGTTCCACCGATGTCGAGACCGACCGTGACAGGCAAGGAATGAACTCCGCTCGTACTCGTGCTCCACTCGTCCCGGCCTGTTCAGCGCACAGGAGGGGACGGGAGGCGAGCGTAATGCCGGGCGGAGGGCGCGAACAATTCCGCAACGAGCAACGCGAAAACCTTTCGCGAGCAGGGTTCTGGGCGTTTCAGATCCGCCCGAGGTAGGCGTCGAGGATGCCGTCTCCGGCGATGACCATCAGCAGGGCTGCGGCCATCATGTAGGGACCGAACGGAATGGCATCCTTCATGGTGCGGAGCCTCGTCACGACGAGCACGATCGAGATGACGCCTCCGGCCAGATAGGCGAAGAAGAACCCGGCGGCGACGTGCCACAGGCTCTGATAGCCGAGGAACATCCCGAGGAGCACTGCGAGCTTGACGTCGCCGAACCCGAGGCCGGCCGGGGCGATGAGATGCACGACGAGCATCACCCCGCTGTAGCCGAGCGCTCCGATGACCGCCCCGACGAGCCTCTCCGGGTCACCGTCGAGCACCGCTCCGAGGGTGAGAAGCGCCGCTCCGATCGCATCGGCGGGGAACACGATGCGGTTGGGCAAGCGCTTCGCCTCGAGGTCCGTGAGGGTCAGTGCGACACAGGCGGTGACGAACACGAGGTACGCAGGCAACGTCCAGGTGGCGCCCAGCGTCCAGACGACGACTGCGAACAGCACGGCGGTGGCGATCTCGGTGATCGGGTAGGACACGGGGATCGCTGCGTCACAGTGGCGGCAGCGGCCCCGCAAGAGGATCCAGGAGAGGACGGGGATGTTGTCGCGACGCGCGATCGGCGTCTCGCACGTGTCGCAACGAGAAGCCGGAGACACGAATGACTGCTCGCCGAGACCGCGGCTGGCGAGCACCGTGGCAAACGAGCCGAATGCGAGGCCGAAGGGAATCGAGATGAGCGTGAGGGTCGTCGACATGTTGAGCCCGTCGAATCTACATCGAAGCGGTGACGCGACGGTGGGGCGAGCTCTCACCCGCCCCACCGAAGATGTTGTCGATTCTGATCAGCGAGTGATCACGGAACGTCCGGGAAGCCCGTCGGGCTCCAGTTGACCGTTGCCGTGGACGACGGCGCACCGGCCGACGTCGGGCACGTGATCGCCGCGGCGCTGGCACCGTAGAAGGTACCGCCCGTCGCCGATGCGTCCTCGAACACTGCGAAGTAATTGCCCGATGCGCTGGCCTGCTGCAGGCAGACGGCATCGTCGTTGGACGCGACCGACATGTCGAGGAACACGCCGGGATCCGTCGCCGCACTCGTGTTGGTCACGATCGTGGGCTCGTACTCCTTGAGATCCGCCTCGGTCTCGGTGAAGGCACCGTCATCGATCCAGTTCGCCTTCTCGGCGAGCAGAGCGTTGCGCAGGTCGGCCTGTGCGGCACGATCCTGAGCACGACTACGGAACCCGAGGAACGAAGGAATCGCGATGGCCACCAAAACGGCAATGATCAATACGACGACCATCAGCTCGATGAGAGTGAAACCTTCGTCCTGAGACAGGCGCTGCCTCATCTTGGTCATGAGTTGTGCAACCTCCTGATTGACGCGCCAGCCCGCGCTGGCGTGGTGGTGTCATCGGCACGGCGGAGAGGCCGCTTGAGGACCGGAAGAGCCCTGGCTCAGTTGACCAGTCCCGCGATGTTGAAGATCGGGAGGTAGAGCGCGATCAGGATGGCGCCCACCGAGACGCCCATCACGACGATGAGCAGCGGCTCGATGAGGCTCGTCAGCGCGCTCACGGTGTCGTCGACCTCGTTGTCGTAGAAGTCGNNAGCATCGAATCGAGCGCACCGGTCTCCTCACCGACTGCGATCATCTGCACCACCATCGGCGGGAACACGTCGTGTCGTGCGAGCTGGCCGGCCAGGCCCTCTCCCTCTCTCACGGCCACCCGGATGCGTGCGAGGGCGGAGGCGACGACCTGGTTGCCTGCCGTCTCACCGACGATGTCGATGGCCTGCAGGATCGGCACGCCGGTCCTGCTCAACACCGCCATCGTGCGGGAGAAGCGAGCCAATGCGGTCTTGTGCACGAGGGCGCCGAAGACCGGGAGCCCGATCCTGAGCTTGTCCCACGTCAAGCGACCGTTCTCGGTGGCGATCCAGCGCCGGAATCCCCAGGCAGCCAGCACCGCCAGGCCCACCACCACGAACCACAGCGAGCGCAGGATCGCGGACAGCGTGACCAGCACCTGGGTCGGGAGGGGCAGGCCGGCCCCTTCCCCCAGGTCTGCGTAGAGATTCTCGAAGACGGGAACGACGAACACGATCATCGCCGTGGTCACGAGGACGATGAGGACCATGACGACGGCCGGGTACGCCATGGCGCTGCGGATCTTCGACCGCAG
>JABAOD010003529.1_pt1 | contig 13298 bp, 14 predicted proteins | sample 7062151 | NCBI WGS metagenome assembly JABAOD01 (sample SAMN14538626, study PRJNA623070) | marine sediment metagenome | biome: marine biome [ENVO:00000428]; feature: marine pelagic biome [ENVO:01000023]; material: deep marine sediment [ENVO:00002113] | place: India: Gulf of Khambhat ...
GCCTCGGTGAGCATCGGAACCGCCTCGTCGAAGCGACGGGCGCGAGCCAGGTAGGTTCCGACCAGGCCTGCCGACAGGCCGGCCGCAGCCGCTCCGTCCGCCAGGCGCCCATACAGCTCGGTGGTGCGCAGCGGTTTGAGTGTTGCGACATCGACCACCGCAGCAGCAACGACACCGATGGGAGACTGTTCGAGATAGCCCAGTTCAGTGAGATGGTCGACGACGTCGAGCGCAGCATCTGGGTCCACGTCGAGCAGGTGGGCGACCTCGGTGAGACCCAGGGCGCGCCCTGCCAGAGCGGCAGCCTCCACGAGACGCCGTTCGGCGCCAGCCAACTGCCTCGTATCGCCGGCAGCATTGTCAGGAGTGTTGGCAATGGGCAGCACCACCTCGAGCCGGCTTCCGTGCCACGCCGCGTCGCCATTGGCAACGAGATCGTCGATCAACGGGAACAAGAAGCGCGGCACTCCCCCACTGATGTTCACGAGTGCAGTTGCCGCCTCAGTATCAGTGATCGACTCCAGATCCGTCACGGTGAGAGGATCGACCGTCAGATCGAGTACCACTGCAATCGACGATGCCCGCTTGCGGAAGGTGCGCAACGGCTTCGAGAGTTCGGGGGCGGCAGTCATGACCAGCAAGGTGGGCCGGTCGCCCATCTGTCGCAGGATCCGGCCCATCGACGTGCTGTCAGCAAGGTGAGCGTGCTCGAGCACGATCACGTCCGATTCCAGGTCATCGAGTCGAAGTTGCCGTGCCACTTCACCTGGGAGCAACCCCGAATCCGGATAGGCCAGGGCGGCCGACACCGACAAACCGCGGGCTCTGGAACGAAGGGTTGCTTCCGTCGCCAGTCGACCCAGTCCCATGCCGGACCTACCCACGAAGCAGAGCACCACGCTCCGGCCCTGCTGCACGATCCGAAGGGTGTCATCGATGGCAGCCAGGAACCCTGCTCTTCCCACCAGCGGTCGTGTGGTGAGTGCTGACTGCGGTGGCTGCGGACCTTCGAGACTCGGGTCCTGGCGCAGAATCGACTCCTCGAGGGCCTGCAGCTCGGCGCCGGGATCGAGGCCGAGCTCTTCCACCAGGTACGTCCGGGCTCGTTGGTAGGCCTCGAGCGCGTCCGCCTGCCGCCCGGACCGATACAGGGCCAGCATCAGTGAGGCCCACAGATCCTCACGGGCCGGCGCATCGGCCACCCACCCGGCGAGCTGCTCGACGACTTCCCGATGGCGACCGCGGGCCAGCTCAGCGCGAGCCAACAGCTGCCGAGCCGCCCACCTCGCCTCATCCATTCGGGACCGAAAACCCTCCAAGAACGATGCATGCGGCAGTCCGTCGGCGACGGGACCGCGCCACCATCTGAGCGCCTCCGAGAGACGAGCTGCCGCCACGCCGGCAGATCCTTCCTCCAAGTCCCGCCGGGCCTGCGCCACTTCGTCCTCGAACTTCAGCGCATCCACCGACGCCCGGTCCAGCGACAACAGATAACCCGGCCGGCGGGTCAGCACTGCGTCGATCTCTCCCAGGGCCCGGCGGAGCCGTGACACGTAGACCTGGACGGTGTTCACAGCGGTTGCCGGGGGGTCCCCTTCCCATACTGCATCGATGATCCGATCGATGGCCACGACCTCACCGGGGTTCAACGCCAGGAGGGTGAGCAGCGTGGTGGGACCGCGTCCTCCCAAGGACACGGTCTCGCCGTCCCGGTCCGCCGCAACCGCCCCCAGCAGTCGCACGTCGATCATGACAGCCTGATCATCGGGCCGCGATGACCTCGATCTCCACGTGGAATCCGGCCGGCAACGCCGCCACCTGCACGGCCGAGCGGGCCGGCGGGGCCGCTCCGACGTACTCGGCATACACGCCGTTGATGACGGAGTAGTCCGACATGTCGGTCATGAAGATGGTCGTTTTGACGATGTCCGCGTATGTCAGGCCCACGTCGCCGAGAATGCCCCCGAGGTTCTCCATGATCTGCCTCGTCTCACTCTCTGCGTCACCGATCAGCTTGTCTCCGGTGGTCGGATCGAAGGCCACCTGACCGGATATGAACACGAGGCCACCGGCCTCGATGGCAACGTGGTAGGGGCCGATTGCGGCTGGAGCTGACGGAGTGTCGAGTGGTGTACGCACGGTGGTGAAGCTAGCTAATCCGTCTGCGCGAGGTGAGCGTGGTCACCGAGCGTGAGTGGAGGAAGCCGTGGGAAGCGAACGAAGTGAGCGAGCGCCCGATCAGCGCAGCTGATCAGCTGAAGCTGTTCCCGCAGCCGCAGCTGCGGGTCACGTTGGGGTTGTTGATGGCAAACCCGGCTCCCATGAGCCCGTCCTTGAAGTCCAGCGTGGAGCCCTTGATGAGCTGCGCCGACTGATCGTCGACATAGACGCGAACTCCTCGATCGAATTCTTCGACGGTATCTCGGTCGTCCGTGGCGCTGTCGAAGTACATCTCGTAGGAGAAACCCGAACATCCGCCCGGCCTCACCGCCATTCGCAAGGCGAGCGAATGGTCACCCTCTGCATCGATCAGCTCACGGACCTTGTCGACCGCCTTGGGAGTCAGCGTGACGGTCCGAGCCGGCGACTTCGTCTTGATGTCGTTGAGATTGAGCAGCTGCTCCATGACGCCAGTATACCCAGGCCCGAATTTGCACTATCCCGGTAGTGGGAAGTCCCTATCTACGCTGCGACCCATGGAAACGACACGTGTATCGATCGAGGCGGCTCTGCGTGGTGTGCTCGATCCGGAGCTGGGCTCCGATGTCGTCGACCTCGGCATGGTGCGCGACATCCTCATCGACGGCACCACCGTGACGATCCATTTGGCCCTCACCATCGCTGAGTGTCCGATGCGGAGTCAGATCGAATCCGACACTCGGCGCAAGCTGCTGGCACTGGACGGGGTCGACGAGGTGATCGTGGAGACGACTGCCATGACCCAGCGTCAACGGACCGAACTCATGTCCACGGCTCGATTCCGGGCCAGGGAGAAAGCCGAACCCACCCGCGTGCCGCCGACCACTCGGGTGATTGCGGTGGGCAGCGGCAAAGGTGGCGTGGGCAAATCGAGCACAGCCGTGAATCTCGCCGTCGGGATCGCTGACCTGGGCTACGAGGTCGGCATCCTCGACGCAGACATCTGGGGCTTTTCGATTCCGAGGATGCTGGGTCTGGAAGCCAGATTGGAGGCCAACGAGGACAAGCTCATCCAGCCCGCTCGTGTCGACTCGCTCGAAGTCGTTTCCACAGGCTTGATCGTCGAAGACGAGGAGACCGCTCTCATGTGGAGAGGTCTGATGCTGTCGAAGGCGCTCGAACAGTTCCTCAACCAGGTCGAATGGGGAGCACTCGACTACCTGGTCATCGACATGCCACCCGGCACCGGCGACATTCAGATGTCCCTCGCCCGGACCCTTCCTCAAGCGGAGATGATCGTTGTGACAACTCCTCAGAAGGCAGCCCAGAAGGTCGCTGTCAGGGTCGCCGACATGGCCAGGCGTTCCTACATGCCAGTTGTGGGAGTCGTCGAGAACATGACAGAGTTCGTGGGCCTTCACGGCGACCGTTACGCGATCTTCGGGCGGGGCGGAGGACGAGAGCTCGCCGACACCCTCGGCGTCCCGCTGCTCGGTCAGATACCTCTCGACCCGGTGGTCGCCGATGGAGGTGACAACGGAGATCCTGCCGTACGGGGCGAGGGGCCGGCTGCAGAGGCGTGGCGAGCACTGGCCAGACGGGTGGTCGAGGTGGTACCACCTTCGATGGAAGAGACGTGTACCGCCCGCATCGCTCGTCTGTTCGACGACCTCGAGGCTGTGCCATCGGGCTAGTCACATCGAGAGATCTCACAACACTTCGCCACTATCTGCGCGATCTTGCCGATACTGCACGTGAACGTGCCGGGTGTCGTCGGCGCTGGGAGGCACCTCCCCGCATGGGACGGGGGCGAGGAGTGGACCGGCCAGAGGCCGGTCCTTTCGCGTCACAGTGTCATCGACAGAGGGACGTCACGAGCGGAGTCGGATTGACTGCGCCACCGCCCCCCGGGTGGTATTCGAAATGCAGATGGGGAATGTGGGAGGGCGCATTCCCGGTGGTGCCGACGTAGCCGACGAGGTCACCGACGCTGACAGACATTCCCTCGTAGATTCCAGCCGCCCACGAGTCGAGGTGGGCGTAGTAGAAGGTGTCGCCGCTGGTTCCCCGCAGCCAGATCGTGATTCCACCGAGACTGCTGTTGCTCAGCCGACTGAGGGTGCCCGCTTCGATCGCCACCAAGGGTGTCCCACGGGCAGCCAGCATGTCCACTCCTCGATGACTGCGGCCACCCGACCGCGGCGCTCCCCACGTGTCAGTGAAGCTGTGCGGTCCGTCCACAGGACAGGTCTGGGTGGCCGCCGGCAGTGTGGTGGTGGTAGTGGTCGACTCCGCTGAGGTCGTCGTGGTCGAGTCCGACGTGGTCGTCGTCGTCTCTTCGGCAGCGGGCTCACTCGTCTCGGTCACCACCGAGGTGGTCGTGGTGGAGGTCGCAGCTCGGGCAGCGGCCTCGGCTTCCGCCTGGCGCCGAGCTTCCTCCTCGGCGCGCCGACGGGCTTCCTCCAATTCGGCCTGGCGTTGAGCAACGAGGTCCCGGTATTCGGTCTGCGCGACTTGCAGCTCCAGGAGCAACGTGGAGGCGGTTGCTTCGAGTTGGGCGACCGACATCTCGTGATCGGCGCGCACCCCATCGAGCTCAGCCCGCTGTCTGTCCAGGTCGGCCTCGGCGGCCTCGAGTCCCCGAACCAGCGCCAAGTCTCGTCCCGCCACCGCGTTCAGGTAGCCGAGTCCGGCCCCTGCGTCATCGAGGGAACCGGCGACCATCAACGAACTCAACCGACCGCCGGCCGCGCTCATGTAGATCTCGACGGCCCGATCTGCAACCAACTCTCGGGTCTCACCCAGTTCCATGTCGAGCTCCTGGACGCTGAGGGCCAAGCGGCCGAGCGTCTGCTCGAGCCGGTACGACTCGGCCAGCGCAGCTTCGTACTCTCTCGTGAGCTCATCGGCTCGCTCTTGTGCCCGGGCAAGGCGCTCGGCGGCCTCGGCGAGGTCGTTCTCAGTGACGGCAGCCCAGGCAGGCGTGGTCATGGTCGCCGCAAGCACGAGAGCGAGGGCGACCCGGAGTCTCATCCCGGCAGCAACTCCACCACTGCAGACCAGAGCTCGTCCGGTTTCCGGAAGTGCACCTTGCGTTCCTCATCGAGCTTCCTCAGATGAGCCGCAACCGAGATGGCCGCAAGCGGATGGAGCTCACGGTCCACGTCGGAGTAGACGCGCTCGACGACCTCCCCGACGGTCCCATCGCCGCTCTCGAGCGCAGCCAGGATCTGCGCCTCTCGCTCGAGGCGATGCTCGATGTAGTAGTCGATGACTTCCTGTGGGTCGTCGATGATCGGCCCGTGGCCGGGAAGCAGTCGACGGGCCGCCAGTCGGGCGACCTTCTCCAGAGACCTGAGGTAGTGACCCATGTGTTGGACCATGACAGTGGATCCGCCCATGATGTGGTCGCCGGTGAACAGCAGATCCCCCGCCTTGAAGCAAAGGTGATCATCGGAGTGCCCCGGAGTGGCCACCACCGTGAGCGCCTCGTCGCCGACGGGAATCTCATCGCCGTCGACAAGCCGCTCATCCGGAACGAAACCGTCACCGGCGGAGTGGCCATACGTCTCGACACCCAGCTCGGCTGCGAGGGGAGCGGCCAAAGGAGCGTGATCGATGTGCGAATGAGTCACGACGACGGCGGCGGGGGTTGATCCGGCAACGGCTTCGACGACCGCCCGGAAATGCTCGTCGATCACGGGTCCCGGATCGATCACGAGCACGTGGGAATCCGATCGCACGAGGTAGGTGTTCGTGCCCGGTCCTGTGTAGGGGCCCGGATTGGGAGCCAAGATCGTGTCCACCCTCATGGATCGATCACCACCACACGATTCGCCATTCGCTTGCTCACGGTACGCCTGACGAGCTCTCGCACCGGCGGAACCATCATCGAGAATCCAACTGCGTCGGTCAGGAATCCGGGCGTCAGTAGAAGCGCCCCGCCGAACAGGATCATCGCACCGTGAGCGAGCTCTCGGTTCGGGAGCGAGCCGACTGTGAGCTGTTCCCGGGCGGCCTGCCACGTTCTCAAGCCCTGGCGCCTGACGAGCCATGCGCCAACGACTCCCGTGGCGATGACGATGCCGATCGTGGTGCCGAGACCGATCCGATCTTGCAGCAGCACCAGCAACACGAGCTCCACGAGGGGAACGACCACGAAGGCCAAGACGAGCATGCCGTCAGGATACCGGTGGCCGGTACTCTGCTCAGATGCTGGCAGATCTGCCTTCCGTCGACCGGCTGTCGAAGACGCTCGATGAAACGCTGCCTGATCCACTCCGGGTCGAGATAGCCCGCCAGGCCGTGGCCGAAGCTCGGACGGCTCTTCGGCGAGGAGAGACGGCCGACCCCGTTGCACTGGCCAACGCTCGTGCCGATCGAATCGGTGCCGGCCGGTTCCGAGCGCTGGTGAACGCCACCGGCGTGCTCCTACACACCAACCTCGGACGAGCGCCCATTCATCCCGACGCAGCAGCCGCCATGGCTGCAGCAGGCACCGGCTACTCCAACCTGGAGTTCGACCTGACCACGGGCCGTCGCGGCGGCCGCGGCCGCTATGTCTCGGAGCTGATGCGGGCGCTGACCGGTGCCGAGCGGACTCTCGTGGTGAACAACAACGCAGCCGCCTTGTATCTGGCGCTCGTTGCACTCGGCGGCAACGGCCGGGTGCCCGTCTCGAGGGGCGAGCTCATCGAGATCGGCGGCTCCTACCGCCTTCCCGACCTCATGGAGGCGTCTGGAGTGGAGCTCATCGAGGTGGGGACGACCAACCGGACCCGTCTCGCCGACTTCGAGGCGGTAGTCGATCCCGCACTGTTGCTCCGGGTTCATCCATCCAACTACCGGGTGGAGGGTTTCGTCGAGGATGTCTCACTCGCGGCGCTGGCGAATCTCGCTCAGCAGGAGTCGGTCCCGCTCGTGTTCGACGTCGGCTCCGGGCTGCTTGACCACTCGACTCCCTGGATCGAGGGGCGCACGCCGGCCTGGCTCCGGGGTGAGCCGGACGTGAAGCAGTCTCTCACGCAGGGTGCATCGATTGTCACCTTCTCCGGAGACAAGCTTCTCGGAGGACCACAGGCTGGGATCCTGGCGGGAGACGCCGACCTCATCGAGACGATCGCCAAGCATCCAGTGGCGCGAGCCGTACGACTCGACGGTCCACGGAGCGCAGCTCTCGCTGTGACCCTGGAGTTGTACGCCTCCGGGCGAGCAGCTCGGTTGCCCTTCTGGGAGATGGCCCTGATGGACCGAGATCTTCTCCTCGGGCGCATCAATACCCTCCAGGACAGCTGCTCAGCCCCGACCGACATCATCGATGGCGCCAGCCATCCCGGCGCCGGTTCCGTGCCGGGAATGACAGTCCCGTCGCCCCAACTCGGTATCCGCGTCCCGGAGGAGGCCGGCTGGTGGCACCTGCTCGAACGAGGCATCGTCGCCAGCCGTCGCGACGGATTGCTGCTCCTCGATCTACGAACCGTTCCACCGTCGTCCGACTCTGCGATCGCCGACGCTTTGGCGACCTTCTGATGGCCGTCATCGGAACGGCGGGCCACGTCGACCACGGGAAGTCCACGCTGATCCAAGCCCTGTCCGGACGTGACCCGGACCGATGGGATGAGGAGAAGCGGCGTGGCCTGACGATCGACTTGGGGTTTGCGTGGACCACCGTCGGCGGCCGGGAGATCTCGTTCGTGGATGTCCCGGGACACGAACGTTTCGTCAAGAACATGCTCGCCGGAATCGAGGCGGTCGATGCCGCCATCTTGGTGGTGGCAGCCGATGAAGGCTGGATGCCACAGACCGAGGAGCACGCCGCCGTCCTGGATCTGCTCGAACTGGGACGAGTCGTGGTAGCCATCACCAAGAGCGACAGGGTCCAATCGACCGGCCCGGTGCGAGAAGAGATCAGAGAGCGCCTGGAAGGTCTCGGGTTCGCCAACGCTCCGATGGTCGATCTGGCTGCGCCAACGGGACACGGACTCGAAGAATTGCGTTCACGCCTCGCGGAGTTGATCGACGGCATCGGTGGAACGGGTCCTCCGGTCCCGCATCTGTGGATCGATCGGGCATTCTCGATTCCTGGAGTCGGGACAGTCGTCACGGGAACCCTTCAAGGAGGTCCGATGGCACGGGCCGACCGAGTCACGATTCAGCCTTCCGGGTCTGAAGCCAGGATTCGTGGTCTCCAGACGCATGAACGCGATGCCGAGGTCGCAGAACCTCATCGACGCTTGGCCATCAACCTCGGCGGCCTGTCAGTCGAGGATGTGCCGAGGGGCACGCTGCTCGTCAAGGGCAACGCCTGGAGTCTGACCGACCGGTTGCTGGCGACGATTCGCCCGGCCCGCTACGCGGACCTCGACGAGCGAGGTGCATTCCACCTTCACATGGGAAGCGGGATGTGGCCGGCGCAGCTGCAGCTCGTGGACGGGGGATCCGCCGTCTTCCGGCTGTCTCGTCAGGCTCCTGTCGTCTTTGGAGCTCGCTTCGTGCTGCGTGAGTCAGGGCGGCGGCTCGTTGTGGCAGGCGGCCGCGCTCTCGATCCCCAACCACCACGCCAGCGCCGCCATCTCCTGGAGGCTGCTCGCCATCTCACACGGGCTTCAACGCCGGACGCAGCAGCCACGGCCCTCCTCCACATTCGCCAACGAGCTGCACCTGACGATCTGTCTCGTGACACTGCCGGCGGTCGCCCCGTGGGCGGCGTCACCATCGGCTCTGATCTCTACGCCGAACGTGCAGCCCATGAGCTCAGGGATCGAGGGACCGATCTGCTGGAGCAGTTTCACAACCGGTTTCCGCTCCGCTCGGGCATGCCGGTCGCGTCGCTGGCAGAGGCCCTGCAGCTGTCGCCAGGTGCCGTCGATGAGTTGGTGTCCATCGCCGGCTGGCGCCGCGTCGGCGCAGCAGTGTCGCTGTCGGACCACGAGTCTGCGCTACCTCCGGAGGACGAAGAACGATGGCACCGGCTTCGAGCCATCCTCGCACCCAGCCTCAGAGTGCCGCGCATCAACGAGCTGGACATGGGTTCGGAGCTGCTGGCAGCGCTGCTTGCGCAGGGTCGGGTGATCCGGGTCTCGGACGACCTCCTGTTCTTGCCGGAACAGCTCAACTCCATCGAGGACCGGATCAGGGGTTTCTCCGAACCCTTCACGGTTTCGGAGTTTCGCCAATCCCTCGACCTGTCACGCAAGTATGCGGTGCCCTTGCTGGAGTGGTTCGACAAACGCGGCGTGACGCAGCGGCGGGGAGATGTGAGAGTCGTCAGAGAGGGCCGGAGGCCGGAGGCTTGAGGCCGGAGAAGCAGCCGGAACCGCAACCGCCACCGGATACCGCACCGTGGCGACGTGGTGGCCTTCGGTGTGCCGCATGTGAGCGTCTGCGAGGCGACAGGGTCGCCGTCGAGCTGGAAACCGGGCGCTGCGAGCTCGGGTGGGCGTCAGCCCACCAGCTGTGTCTGGCGGCGGTCAGATTCGGTCAGACCGCCCCAGATGCCGTAGGGCTCGCGGATCTCCAGCGCATATTCGACACAATCGGACTGCACAGGGCACACCTGACAGATCGACTTGGCTCGCAGCTCCCGCCGCTGTCGTTCGTCCTTCCGCTCGAACGTGCTCGGCGGAAAGAACAGATGGGCGTGGTTGCCGCGGCACAGCCCGCGCAGCTGCCAATTGGACACTGCCACTGGGATCCTCCTCCATGTTCCCGACGGCAAGCGAACCTACTCAGCCCGGTGAACCGGTGCCAGGTATTTTCTGGCAATTCGAAGAACTTTGTTTCGCGCTCTCAGCGGTTGACGGGCTCAGCGGTTGACGGGCTCGACCTCGAGATACGCGCCCTCCAAGCCGGTGATGGTGACGTCCGTCCCGGCATCGATCGCCGCTTCTCGGTGGGCGGTGGCCCGCCAGCGGGCCCCGTCGATCTCGATGACACCGTCCGGATCGAAGCCGGTGAGGGCGATCGCAGTCCGCCCGATGAGGTGATCCCGTCCGATCGTTGCCGTGGAGAATCGACTGCGGGCAACCGTCGGCATGGCGGAGAAGTAGAAGGCCCCGACAGCGACCACAACCAACAGCACTCCCCACCATGTTGCGGGATAGGCGGGACCGGTCGCGAAGAGGAACACCCCACCGCCGTAGAGGCTCGCCAGACTGATGATCGACAGACGTCCGAAGCTCCCCCATTGGAAGTCCACGGTCAAGCCCCACCAGCCTGCCACGACGAGCGCAAGCGCCCACCATCGGCTGGGAAGAGCAACCAAGCCGTAGCCGCCGAGGAGGAGGGGCACCGTGGCGCTGGCAGCTGCGATTCCAGGACCGAGCGCGTAGAACTCGAACGCGACGAGCGCCAGTCCGGCCACCAGATAGAACAAGGCGACTTCCGGACGCAGCGCTGATCGCACGATTCGCTCGAACACCGACTGCTCCTGGAAGCGCACCTCCACCGTCGGACGCAGGCGGGTCTCACCGTCTTCGGTGACAGCCTCAGCCGTGTCGAAGACCTCACCGGACTGCCCGTCGGCGCCACCGCCGCGACTCTTCCCGTCGAGCCACACCACGATCTGCCCAATCGCTGCCTGGACCTCGTCGACCTGCGAGGACCCCTCCTCGATGACCACCACTTCGTCGAGGAGATCTTCGTAGTGGCCCACCTCGGTTCCCGGCGCTGCTGTGCCGAAGGCAGCCGCTTCGAGCAGCTCGGCGGCTCCTCCGAAAGCGACCGCGGGAGCCTCACCGACCCACACGATCACAGTGAAATCGGGGCTCGCAACGAGTTCGAGCAACTCTCCCAACTCGTCGGAAACCGAACCAGGACTGTCGAGCTGGATGATGGCGGCCAGCGCCTCCCTCGCCTGTGACGCTCCGATCTCACTGATCAGATAGCGAATCGCCAGATCGTCCAGGGGTCCGGAGATCTCGATGACGTCGACGCCTCCTTCGGTCTGGGCGGACACCATCGAATCGGCTCCAGCAACAAGCGCCACTGCAAGACAAGCGAGTGTGAGAACACGACGAAACACGAGCGTGCGAGTCTAGGAACGCCGCCAACCCGCCCGATCGAAGGGCGCGACCATCCACCGGGCTAGCCTTCGACGCATGCGAACGCTGCTCGTGTCAGATGCGGACTGGGTGNNGCTGGCCGGGATCGATGGGCATGAGGTGTCGCACCTCAGTGAACCGTCGGGACTGCCGACCTACGTCGGCGAGGTCGATCTGGTCATTGCGGACATGCAGGTCGGAAACATGGGCGGTATGGCCATCACCAGGGCCGTCAAGGACGCATGGATGCAGGCAGGAATCCAGCCGGTGCCCATCGTCCTTCTGCTCGACCGGCGGGCCGACGCATTCCTCGCCAAGCGGGCCGGCGCAAACGGCTGGCTCGTCAAGCCGTTCACTGTGCAGGATCTTCGCGCCACCCTGGCCGAGGTGACGGCAGCCAGCGCCTGAATGGATGCAACGCAGCTCGCTCTGCTCGCAGTTCTCGCCATCCTGTTCGCCGCGTCGGGATTCCTGTCGGGTTCGGAGACTGCCATCGTGGCAATCCCTCGCGAACGTGTCGGACAGCTCTCCGCCGGTGGGAAAGGTGGAGAACGACTCGCATCACTGGTCGCCGACATCGAGGCCACGATCAGCACGATCCTCGTCGCCAACAACTTCGTCAACATCTTGGCGACTGCCATTGCCACGGTGCTGTTCACGCGCCTTCTCGGTGAGCCTGCCGGGCCGGTGGTTGCCACCTTCGGCGTGACCGCAGTCGTTCTCGTGGTCGGGGAGATCACGCCGAAGACACTGGCCGCCCGGTTCCCGGAGCGGTTCGGGCTGGTGGTGGCAACTCCACTGTTCTGGCTGCGGCGCTTTCTCTCACCGATCACTGCTGTGTTCACTTCCATCAGTCGCCTCGCTCTGAAGCTCTTTCGTGCTCCTCGGGCCGAGTCCGCCATCACCGAGGACGACGTCCGCGCCCTTGCCTGGTTGGGCACTCAGACCGGCTCGATCGAGGAACACGAGCGTGAGTTCATCGATGCGATGTTCGCCGCGGGCGATCGACCGATCCGAGATGTCATGACGCCACGCGTCGATGTCGTCACCCTGGAAGTGCCGCTCGACGAACTCCGAATCCGACAAGTGGTCGCCGAAACCGGGCACTCCAGGTACCCGATACTCCAAGCCGGCGCCAGCCTCGACCAGATGCTGGGAATCCTCTACGTGAAGGATCTGCTCCGCCTTGCCGGCCCCATCGGAGATGATCGGATCCGAAGGATGTTGCGCCAACCCCCGATCATTCCCGAGAGTGTGCCGGTCCTGGCGGCACTCAGTGAGCTGCGACACGCCAAGGCCGGATTCGCCATGGTCGCCGACGAGCATGGCGGGATCGAGGGGCTCGTGACCATCAAGGATCTCGTCTCTGAGCTCGTCGGTGAGCTTCAGGACGAGTACGACCCTCAGATACCGGCGGCAGTCCGCACCCCCGACGGGGCGTGGATCGCTGACGGCCGGATGTCGGTGGAAGAGCTCGAGGAGATCGTCGGTGTCCGGCTTCCGAGCGGGCCCTATTCGTCGATTGCAGGATTGTTCTTGTCCACGAGCGGCGACATCCCCCGAGAAGGAGAGTCGGTGACGGTGGAGTCCATCTCGCTGACAGTCACCTCGATGGAGAAGCTGCGTATCGCCCGGCTGCGCGTCGAGGTGTGAACGAGGCCTGAGGCATCAGGCATCGGACATCGGACATCGGACATCGGACATCGGACATGCGAGCAGCTGGCCGCGGCAGACGTCAGCGCAACTCGAAGCCTTCGCAACCGTCGGTGGTCGTGACCAACCAGCCCCCGGCCGGCAACTTCGTAGCAGTCACGACGACCTGTTCCCGCCCGTCCAGCACCAGCGATCCCACTGTCTCGCCAATGATCTCGATCCGACCATCGAATCGATCGACCCAAGCCTCCAGCGCCTCTCGAATCGCCGCGTCGGCTGTCTCCGCGCCCTCAGCGTCGGGAGATGGCGTGCCTTGCATCGACCACGAGGCGTTGGAGGTGCAGTCGAGCAGCCCGTCGACCTTGACAGGCCCTGCGTCATCGAGGGATGTCTCGACCCGTGTGATACAAGACGTGCACATGACGAGAACCATGAAAGCGACGAGAAAGCGAATCATCGTCTCTC
>JABAOD010026467.1_pt1 | contig 13298 bp, 12 predicted proteins | sample 7062151 | NCBI WGS metagenome assembly JABAOD01 (sample SAMN14538626, study PRJNA623070) | marine sediment metagenome | biome: marine biome [ENVO:00000428]; feature: marine pelagic biome [ENVO:01000023]; material: deep marine sediment [ENVO:00002113] | place: India: Gulf of Khambhat ...
ATGCTAACGATACTTGGGGTAACATGGGAGCATCAGGCATTGTTTACTTCACCATTGACACCACTGCGCCTGCTATTTCTGTTCTGTCTCCGGAGAACAGGACGTATGCTGTAGCAGATGTTTCCTTGACCTTTACTGTGGATGAGTCAGCTTCTTGGATGGGCTACAGCCTAGATGGACAGGCAAACGTAACCGTGACCGTTACTGATGTAAATCTCACAAGTTTGTCTGACGGGTCGCATTATGTGGTTGTTTATGCTAACGATACTGTAGGCAACATGGGGGCATCCGGCATTGTTTACTTCACCATTGACACCGTTCCGCCCTCCATTTCCATCCTATCTCCAGAGAACAAAACATATCCCACAGAAGATGTTCCCCTAAACTTCACCGTGAGTGAATCAACCTCTTGGATAAGATACAGCTTAGATGGACAAGCGAACGCAACCATTACTGGAAACACAACTTTAACAGGACTATCTGAAGGAACACACAACCTAATAGTCTATGCAAGTGATATAGCTGGAAACACTGGTTCCTCCAACATTGTCTACTTCACAATAGACACTACTCCCCCAAGCATCTCAATCGTGTCACCAGAAAACAAAACTTATGACACAACTGAGATCCCATTAACTTTCACAGTAGATGAATTAGTTTCGTGGATTGGTTACAGCTTAGACAGCCAAGCAAACGTAACCATCACCGGAAACACAACTTTAACGGGACTGTCTGACGGTTCCCATAGCCTAATAGTTTATGGTGACGACCTAGCTGGAAACACTGGGGCTTCTGGAATAATCCATTTCACCATAAAAACTGAAGAAGCAGAGCCATTCCCAACATTGATGGTCGCTACATTAGCGGCACTGGCCGTAATTGGAGCAGGGCTTCTAGTTTACTTCACGATGTTCAGGAAAACAACTAAGAAAAACACGAAAACGAAAAAATAGTACGTGAATTCCCCACATACAAACTTCTACTTTTGCCCACTTTGCTTGCAGTTGCTATAGCTATCTGCAAACGAAGACTATCTAAACCAATTCACAAAAACAGTAACTCTTCTTCATCGTGCGCAACTGAAACTCACAAGAGGTAATTCCACGCAAAACACCGCAAACTACATCAACCCGTAAGAAGCCTTTGAACAACATAGAAGGTCGAAAAGCACATGAAAGCAAGACGTATAGAAAAAGTGCTCGTAACAGGCGGCGCCGGTTTCATAGGCTCCCACACAGTAGACCTCTTAATAAAGCGTGGATACCAAGCAATCATCCTGGACAACCTTGAACCGCAAGTCCACGGAAAACAAAAAGCAAAACCTGAATACATAAACAAAGAGGCAGCCTTCATCCAACACGACATTCAAGATCACAACGTTCTTAGCAAAATCATCTCCGAAGTCGACGCAATAATCCATCTTGCCGCCCTCGTCGGCGTAGGCCAATCGATGTACCAAATCGAACGCTACGTCAACGCAAACACCAAAGCCACGGCTACCCTACTCGACATTCTGGCAAAACAAGAACACAACATAAAAAGACTCATAGTAGCCTCATCCATGAGCGTCTACGGAGAGGGCAAATACCAATGCGCAAAATGCCAAACTGAAGCCTATCCAAAACTACGCACAGAAAGGCAATTGAAAAAACACGAATGGAACCAAACATGCCCAGACTGCGGGTCAACCCTCGAACCACTGCCAACCGACGAAAACAAACCCTTAATGCCCACATCCATCTACGCCCAATCCAAACGACATCAAGAAGAAATGTGCCTCCTAACAGGAAAAACCTACAGCATACCCACAGTAGCCTTAAGATACTTCAACGTCTACGGCTCCCGCCAATCCTTATCAAACCCCTACACAGGCGCCTGCGCCATCTTCTCAAGCCGCATATTAAACAACAAACCCGCCTATATCTTCGAAGACGGCAACCAAACAAGAGACTTCATCCACGTAAAAGACATAGCCCAAGCCAACCTATTAGCCTTAGAACACAACAGCGCAGACTACCAAGCCATAAACATCGCAACAGGAACCCCAGTCACAATCACCCAACTAGCCGAAACCCTAACAAAACTCTACAAAAAACCAAACCTCAAACCCTACATATCCAACCAATACCGCAAAGGCGACATCCGCCACTGCTACGCCGACACAAAGAAAATTCGCAAACTCCTCGAATTCAAACCAACAATAGGCCTACACGAAGGACTAACCGAACTAGCAGAATGGGCAAAAACCCACGACTGGGGCGCCATAGACCTCTTTGAAAAAGCATTAGAAGAGCTGAAAGAAAAACATCTCGCAACTTAATGAAACCCAACCTATACATGATCCTTGAATGTTGAAATTCAAGTTTGTCCCACTTTAAACCGCCACAAAACTTAAGTCCCACTATCCGCAAAATATAAAGTAGGTGGGAAAGATGGCTATCCTCGAATTAGACCGTAAAGGAAGGCTAACGCTACCAAAAAAAATTCGGAAATCTCTTGACATAGGGAAAAAAATACTAATCATAAATGCTGGAGACCACCTCAAGATAATTCCCCTACCCTCCAATCCCCTCCAAATCCTCCACGGCGCATTCAACATCAAAAAATCATTCAAGGAATTGAGAAAACAGGCAGAACAAGCCGGTGAAAAAGAAGCCAAAAGAGAGAGGAGCTAGCCACCGAATGTCCCTCTTAGAAAACGACCTCATTTTCGCATATTTGAACGAGTACGACCCTAACCACGCCATCGCTGAAAGAATCTTCCAAAAACTACAAAACGGAGAGATCAACGTTGAAATTTCAAGCGTTAGCCTAATTGAAATGGAACTAATTTATCGAAGCGAAAAAATGGAACACGCACTCTTGAAAGACCTAGCAGCTATAGCAGCACTACCCCATGTACAATACATTGCATTAACCCCCGATGTGGCGGTTGCAAGCGTATACCTAAGACAGACTCTTAACCTAACATTCTTCGACTCACACTACGCCGCCATAGCGCTAAATCTAGACAGAAAAATCATCTCATTCGACCAAGCCTACGATAAGGTACCAGGCCTAATACGAATCAAACCTGACATAATTTAACCTCCAACATAAGGGCACAAGCGAATGAGCATTGACACAAAAAAACAACCCAACAGCCACCTAACTTCAAACGCTGAAATACACACGCGCGCGCGCGCAACTACTGGACACCTATTAAAACCTGGTCTAAGATCACGCTAACCATCGCCCAACACGGAACAGCCTTGATTGCTGCAACAACCACCTTACTAGCGGTTACACTAGTTTTACATCGTATAAAGAGAGTGAAACAAACGAAAAGCTCCCTTCAAAAGTTCAACAGACTAGCCTTGCCCGAAGAAAGAGCCATCATAAAGGCCGCTCATCAAGTCAGCAAAAAAGGAAAATCCACAAGTCAAGCCATAACTTCATTCTATCAGAAACTTTCTCAAGAACCAATTGAATTCAACAAACTTCTCCAAAAGCTCAAACAAGCCGAAGAAGCAGGGTTGATACAAAGGAAAATACTCAATCAAGAAGACAACCCAATAATGGTATGGAGAACCAATATAAATTTGGCCTGATCTTAGAAGTTGACACCAAAACCAAGGTTAACACATTAAGGCTAAGGCGACAAAGAGTATGCCAAAAACAAACAAACCAGAAAATCTGGAAACTACGTATGCTCCAAAGATTCTAGTCGAAACGATCCAGCAACTCGAAAAGGAGAACGAAGCACTAAGGCATGAACTATGGAAGTACAAACGAAAACCCACAGGAAAAATTGGCTACCTACTTTTACTCATTGGCGCCATAGCACTCGTCTGGTCTACCATAAACGTATCGCATGTTCTAGCCTTCATTGGTATAGCTCTGATTTTCTGGGGAGCCCTACTCCTTTTCATAAGACCCGCAAACTACATAAGAGCCAACCTACTAAGCCCTACAGCTCTTCCCACATTCACAACTATAAACAGGATAATCAAAAACCTAGATTATAAGGGTAAAGGCGTTTACCTGCCTCCTAAGCATTTTAGAGGGTTCAAGAGCGGAAAACTATTCATTTCATCGAAAGAAAACATTGCCATACCACCAGCTAAAGAAATTGCCATAGAAGAGGTCTTCTTGAAAAACCCACAAGGAATGTGCCTTACTCCTTCTGGGCTAGACCTCACAAACCTCTTCGAGGATGAACTGGGAATAGACTTCACACAAGTCGATCTAAACTACCTCCAAACAAGCCTTCCAAAACTCTTTATCGAGGGACTTGAAATAGCTGAAGACTTCGAGATGAAAATGCGTAGCAACAGAATCCACATCGAAGTATGGAACTCTATCTACAAAGACTTCTGTAGCAAAGCTAGAAAACTTTCGAAAAATTCCTGCAGCTCCTTTGCTTGTCCTCTATGCAGCTCCATCGCATGCACGCTGACCCGAGTTACAGGCAAACCTGTCATCATCAAAAAGAACAAAGTCTCCCGAAACGGTGAGAAGATGGAAGTTTACTATCAAATCTTAGAGGAATGATACTTGCAGTTACCCTTCTCTTTCTCAGACTTAACACTCTGGCTTGCCATCACGTCGATCATTCTGCTAGCAACGTCAGAATTCTTGTCACCATACTACGGAAAAACAAACCTACTGCGCGCGCGCGCATTGCAGCTTATTATCAACTCGTAGAGGAATGACATTGCAGTTTCCATTGTCTTTTTCAGACCTAACGCTTTGGCTAGCCATCACATCGATTATTCTACTGGCGACCTCAGAAATAATATCCCCATACTACGGAAGAGTAAACTTGCTAGTAGAAAAAAACCGTCTTCGATATGTAGCTCTGACAGTAGGTGTACTCTTTATTCTCGCCATCTTAGCACAAATCTACTTGTTGACACCGTTCTAACCGACTTGGTCTACAGTTCCGCTCGAATACAAGATGTCCGCGCATGTTTTTGACCTGTTGGAGGACATAAACATAATGGATTTTTCATGGAATCTTCGAAAATACCAGGATGGAGATGAGCATGGAATAGTTGAGCTGCTAAGAATTGCATTCAGAAAGCCGTATAGCATGGAAGAATGGAGATGGAGATATAAAGAGAATCCAGCATGCTCTCCAATAATTTGGTTAGCAGAACACGATAGCAAGATAATAGGTCATTACGCCATTGTTCCAATCAAAATGAAAGTAGGGAACACCTACATAACAGGATCCTTTGCCAGGAACGCGGCAACACACCCGAAGTACAGAGAAAAAGGCATTTTCTCCTCAACTGTAAATAGATGCTATCAAGACGCTGCAGAAAACAACATCCCCCTAACCTACGGTTATGCCAACACTAATCTAGGACCAACCTACAAAAGATACGAATGGAGAGGTCATATCTGCTTCATGGTTAATCTGATAAAGGTACTGAACTGGGAGCCTTTTCTTAGTAGATATATACCCCTCAATTTTCTGGTGAATGCTACAGCCCAAACAATTGGAAAGATAGGCAGACGTGGATCTGCAAATGGGGGCTTAGAGATCGAAAGGATCGATCGTTTCGATGAAAGAGTCGACAGGTTTTGGGAAAAGATCTCCAAACAATTTAGAATCATCGTAAAGCGAGACCACGCCTATCTTAATTGGAGATATGCCGACTGCCCCAAAAAAGAATACGCAATTTATACTGCAATGAAAAACAATGAGATTGTTGGCTACTGCGTTCTGAGCGAAGAACGGCACGACAATATGAAAAGCGGTATGATCATAGACATCTTAGGGTTTGAGGATCATCGCGACGTAGTCAACCACCTAATACAAAGGTCCCTTAGGTGTTTCAAGGAAAATGACATCGACCAAGTCATCTGCATGATGTCAGAAGAACATCCATACAAGGCAATCTTCATAAGAGCTGGTTTCATCGCATCTCCTCGTCGCAAAACAGCCTTAGTAACAACTATCAATTTGCGAGGCTCTAGCATAGATGAGAAAGCGATCTACCCACAAGCCCTCATACTCTCACAAAACTACTTTCTTAAAAAGAAAAGTAATTGGTTCATGATGTCAGGCGATTATGCTTAGGCAAACATACAAATCAGAGCCCAAATGCTCTCTACTCGTAATATTATGGAAATGGAAGCTCTCTTTATTTGCGTTTAGCTTTCTCCTCTTACAAGAAGATCGCGTTCACACGTTAAACGTGTGAAAAAAATAATGGAGGTAAAAGAGCAACGAAAATTCACAAAGCTTTAGAAGACGCTGGAAGAAAACTATCAACCATGAAATCAGAAAAGGCTGTCACCAAAATTCAAGCAGCAGCAATCATTGCCCTGATCGTGGTCGCTTCAGTAGCTGCAGGCTGGTACTACTACTCCACTACCATTGTGTCACCTGAAGAAATCATAATTGGAGCACCTCTTCCGTTCTCGGGGGCCATGGCAACCATCGGGGTCTCATGTCAACGCGGTCACGACCTTGCCGTAGAGGATATCAATGCCGCAGGTGGGATCAAATCCCTTGGAGGAGCCAAGATCAAAATAGTCTACGCAGACATCAAAACCGATCCAACTGTGACAACATCTGAAACCGAAAGGCTCATCACAACATATAATCCCGTAGCAATCTTAGGAGCCTACGCAAGCTCTCTTACTTACGTTGCCACAGAAGTATCTGAACGCCACAAAGTGCCATTCCTTGCTCCAATGGCACAGGCCGACGCTATAACAGACAGAGGTTTCAATTACACGTTCAGACAGGCTATTCGCGCTTCTAGTGTTGGTGCTAGAGCCATCGATATGATCGTCGAGATGGCAGAACACTACGAGACACCCATAGAGAACATAGCTATCGTTTACGAAAACACGCTTTGGGGACAGACAGGCGCAGAAGCCGCAAGAAAGCACGCTCCAGAGATGGGTTTCACAGTTGTGTACGATGAAGCATATTCCCAAGGCAGCTCAGACCTTTCGCCTGTGGTAACTAAGCTAAAAGCCGCCAATCCTGATGTCGTAGTTTTGGCCTCCTATCTAAACGATGCAATCCTAATGGCAAACACGCTCCATGAACTGGACTTCAACGCAAAGGGGTACGTTGCCTTAGGTGGCGGATACCTCGAACCAGACTTCATCAACTCAGCCGGCGAAAATTCAGAGTACTTTTTCGCTGGCAGCGGCTGGCAGAGGGATTTAAACATCGAAGGCATGGCAGACGTTGTTGAAAGGTACGAGGCGGAATACGATGTATTCATGAATGAGCATGCTGGTCTAACCTACGCCGCAACCTGGTTAATCAAAGAGGTTCTCGAGCTATCTGGTTCGCTCCATCCAGACAATCCCCTTGACCCCGATTCGATCCGAGATGCTTTCTTGAAGATTGACATATCTAGTGGTCCTGCGGTTATGACTGCGGGAGGTCGAGCTAAATTCAACGAAAAAGGCGACAACATCTACGGGACACATGTGTATCTACAGGTCTTGAACGCAACTCAACGAACAGTCTGGCCATTTGATCGCGCCTCAGCCGAAGCCATCTGGCCAGCACCGCTGTGGAGTGAAAGAGAATAAACGGCGTGGTATTCGCAAATAACCCGCCATCCCCATATTTTAAACATGAACATCCTTACTAGATTAAATAGGGAAAGGCAAAATGGAATTAGTGATATTAGCGCAAGCGATTACTAGCGGGGTCTTAATCGGAGGACTTTACGCACTAATAAGCATAGGGCTCACACTAATTTTCGGAGTTATGAAGATCATCAATTTCGCACATGGCGACTTAATGATGTTGGCCATGTATGTAACTTACTGGATGTTCACCTTGTATGACATTGACCCTTACATGTCACTAATCATGACGGTACCAATCCTCTTCGTTATAGGTTCAGTAATCCAAAAACTTCTTATCAATCGAATACTAAAGGCACCTCAAGCAAGTCAACTGTTCCTGACTCTCGGAGTAATGCTAATCGCACAGAATACAGCCCTGCTTTTATGGAAAGCCGACTACAGAGCTATACGGACGTACTATACGGGATCTGTCATAAAGCTAGGCGAAGTATTCGTAAGCATTCCACGCCTCACGTCTTTTGCTTTTGCCATCGTTCTCACAGGCTTGCTTTACATTTTTCTTACTAGAACAAAGATTGGAAGAGCGATGCGTGCAACCGCTCAGAACAGAGAGGTGTCATCGCTCATGGGCGTAAATGTGCCTCGAATACATATTGTTGCCTTTGGCATAGGGACCGCCTGTGTAGGAGCCGCTGGCACGCTCCTCTCAACATTCTATTATATATCACCCACCGTGGGAACCACTTTTACATTAACCGCATTCCTAGCTGTCGTACTTGGAGGCATGGGCAGCTTCACTGGCGCATTCTTCGGGGGTCTGATAGTAGGTTTGGCAGAGTCTCTTGGGGCAGTGTATACCGCAACCCAGTACAGAGAACTGGTAACTTTCACTCTATTCATCTTTATTTTACTTCTTAAACCATCTGGGTTACTCGGGAAAAGTCGTGTATAAAGCTGGAAATTGCATGGGGATCCAAACCTTAAATAACGTATTATCCCCGAAGGTCTACGTTCCCTTAATTTTGGCAATATTCCTAACAGCAATCCCGTCAATAACATCAAATTCGTATATATTACATTTGTTTATCATGATTCTGTTTTATGCCGTATTGAGTGAAGCTTGGAACATATTGGGAGGATTAGCTGGGCAGTTCTCCCTGGGACACGCTGCGTTCTTCGGCTTAAGCGCATATACATCAACCTTACTGTTTATCTCATGGAAAACATCGCCTTGGCTTGGTATGTTCATCGGCAGTGGATTAGCAGTAATCTCTAGTCTCATCATTGGGCTTCTATGTTTCAGGCTGAGAGGACCCTTTTTCTCTTTAGTCACTATAGCCTTCGCTGAGGTGTTAAGGCTTCTTTTCCTTAATTGGAGATCATTGACTGGCGGCGCTGTAGGACTCCTGGTTCCTTTATTAGGAAATTCTCCAATAAACTTTCAATTCGTCGGCAGAAAACCCTATTACTACGTCATATTGATCATAATGTTAACTCTAGTTTTCGTCACATACAAAATCAGAAACTCCCAGATCGGGTTATATTTTATTGCCATTCGCGAAGATGAAGACGCAGCGCAATCTTTAGGTATTGCTACCACTCGGCACAAACTTCTTGCCTTAGCAATAAGCGTTTTCTTTACAGCATTAGCAGGAACTTTCTACGCTCAATACATTCTCTTCCTCCACCCCGACAGCGCCATGTCATTGAACTTTTCCGTTGAAATAGCTCTTCCAGCGATAATTGGAGGAATGGGTACAATTTCCGGACCGATCATAGGATCTTTCATCTTAACACCAATATCAGAGATCACTCGCGCTATCCTTGGAGGCGGGTATGCAGGTGTATACCTAATCATACACGGAAGTATCTTGATTCTAACAGTTTTGCTAGTGCCTGGTGGGGTCACAGAGACAATAACAAGAAGTTATGAATCAGCCTTGAAGAAATTGCCCGGTGGTCGAAATCATGAACATGCTGGAAGCTAAGAATGTCACAAAGAAATTCGGTGGGCTAGTTGCACTCAATGCTCTCTCCTTAAACGTTGCTGGAAACACAATTGTAGGATTAATAGGACCTAACGGCTCGGGCAAGACAACTTTCATAAATTTGGTTACCGGCTTTTACGAAACCGATCAAGGAACCATATTGTTCAATGGAAAGATAATCAACGGTCGTAAGCCACATGATATTGCTCGACTAGGTATCGGACGAACCTTTCAAGAAACTAGAGTATTCAAGAAGATGACCGTCATCGAAAATGTTCTAGTGGCATCTCCATGCGGAATAAGCACGCAATCCATGACAAAAGCACGAGATCTATTAAAATTCGTTGAACTTTTTGACTTAAAGAATGAGTATTCTGGAAACCTCTCCTATGGACAACAAAAACTATTGGAGCTTGTTAGAGCATTGATGCTTAATCCTCAACTTATCCTTCTAGACGAACCCACTGCTGGAATAAACCCAGCGCTTATCAAGAAACTATTGAAATACTTCAGAGCACTTCGTGACCAAGGTAAGACGATGATTATAGTGGAGCATAACATCCCGGTAATCAACGACGTCTGCGAAGAGGCCATAGTTCTTGACCATGGACAGAAAATCGCAGAAGGAACGCCAGATGAAGTTCAACACAAGCAAGTAGTCCAAGATGCATATTTGGGGGACAACTAGGGGATGCTAGAAGTAAAAACCATAATTTCAGGGTACGGAGACTTGAAGGTTATTCATGATTTTTCAATGACTCTAAATAAGGGGGAAATCGCTTGCATAATAGGGCCAAACGGCTCCGGCAAATCCACCCTTCTGAAAACAATAGCTGGTATCGTTAAGCCTACGCACGGAAAAATAGTGTTTGATGGAGAGGATATTACACGCTTAGAGCCCCACGAAATTCTGAGAAGAGGCATTTGTCTCTTACCTCAAGGCAGAACAGCTTTTCCCTTGATGACGGTCCTAGAGAACCTCCAGATGGGCGCATACATTGTCAAAGACAAAAAGGAGGTCCAAAGAAGGCTCAAAGAAGTTTGCAACCTGTTTCCCATACTTGAGAAAAGACGAAAGGATCTTGCCAACAAGCTGAGTGGAGGAGAGCTAGCCATGTTATGCATCGCTAGAGCCTTGATGTCCCGTCCTAGAATTATGTTACTTGATGAACCATCGCTTGGCTTAGCCCCCAAAGTGATCAACCAGGTTTACAAAAAGATAGCGGAGATCAATGATAATGGTTCCTCTATGATAATCGTTGAACAAAACGTGCGCAAAGTCCTGAAGATAGCGAATTACGCTTATGTTCTAAGCTCAGGACGAAAGGAGCTTGAAGGCAGATGTGAAGCTCTCCTAAGTGATGACCGACTAAAAAACGTGTATCTTGGCTCACTTAGAACCGGAAGCAAGTTAGGGATAACCATCTAGTCGAAATACATTCTCTATATAGAGAAAAGGGGATCAATAAACTGAGCCCAAAAATCGATGACAAGGTTAAAACGCTTCCAGAGGCAGCCGAGCTCATCAATGACGGTGACACCATAACTCTTAGCGGTATCAGCGTCAGCGCCCATCCAGTCGCCTTGACACATGAGATAATAAGAAAACAAAAACGTAACCTCGAGATCGCTGGCTCAGGTGCTTGGCACGTCAATAACCTCTTAATAGGCGCAGGATGCGTCGATAGAATGATAATTATAGCAGACTCGGCAGAAATCGGGGGTGTCGCTCCAGCACTAAGGCGAAAAGTGGAGAAGGGAGAACTAACCGTAGAAGACTATAGTTACTTTGCGGTTGCTTGCAGGTTCATGGCAGCAGCCATCGGGGTACCCTTTCTACCAACAAAATCTATGCTAGGGTCAGACATGCTGCGCCACACATGGCTTGAGGATGGGAACAAGTTTCGCATGATGCAATGCCCCTTCAGCGGAGAAAAAGTTGTCCTTGTTCCGGCTTTGAAGCCCGACGTGGCTATAATTCACGCTCAACAAGCTGACCAAGACGGCAACGTTCAAATGGTTGGACCAACCGCGTTAGCGGATGAACAAGCAAGAGCATCAAGTAAGGTAATTGTCACAGTGGAGAGGATCGTCAGCAAAGCTGTCATACGGAGCAGACCTGAGCTAACTGTCATTCCTTCATTCATCGTAGATGCAATCGTCAAGGTGCCTTACGGCGCTCACCCCACTGCATTGTACGCCTGTTACGATTACGACATAGATCACCTCAAATATGCTTTTGAACAGTCGAGGGATGAAAAAAAATTCCAAGAATATCTAGACGAGTTCGTCTGCGGAGTTGACAGCCATTCTGCCTATCTCAAGCGTATAGGCGGATTGAAGAAACTTCGAAGACTTCGATCCAATCTACATCTTGTACAAAAATAGACCGGGGAGAAATCAATGGAGAAGTATGCAAGAGACTTTACCACAAGGGAGTTGATGATTGTTGCGGCATCCCGCGAGATTGCAGATCAAGACGTGGTATTCGTTGGAGTGGGCGTTCAACTGGCAGCTGCTTATCTCGCTAAGATAACCCACGCCCCGAGATCCATAATACTTTTCGAATCAGGGATCATCGATTCCATTCCCGTTGACGCCCCCATCGGCATTGCCGATCCGAGACTTTCATATAAATGTTCGAAAAGCTGTGGACTCTTCTATGCACTCAGCATCCTCCACCGAGGCTACGTGGACGTTAGTTTGCTAGGAGCCGCTGAAGTGGACACGTATGGAAATATCAACTCAACCGTCATAGGAGAATATCGCACGCCAAATATCAGACTCCCTGGCAGTGGGGGCGCGAATGACGCTGCTTCACATTCAAAACGAGTCGTGATACTAATTCCCCATGAGAAACGTAGACTTCCTGAAAAAGTCTCATATTCAACTAGCCCGGGGTTTATCAATGGTCCTGACGGACGCCGAAAAGCTGGACTTAGAGGGGGAGGGCCTTCACGGGTTATAACAGATTTGGCTGTTTTGGGATTTCATCAGAAGACCAAGATGATGAGCCTGGAATCTATTCATCCAGGTGTTTCAATTAATGAAGTTAAAAAGAACACAGGCTTCAAACTAACAATTCCAAACAAGATGTGTACCACTGATCCTCCAACTGAAAAACAGTTAAAGATTCTTAGATCAAAGATAGACTACCGCCGCTTTTACCTTAGGAAACGAGGTGTTCGCGAGCTTCCTTAATGGGTGAAGAGTTGCTCACACCGTGAGTACATAAGCGGAGTTCTGTTGCATCCTTTCTCTTAAAGCAGAAAAAAATAAAATCTTAAAAGGTTTGGACATACAGTTAGTCTTCAACTTTAGCTTAACAAAAGCGGAGAAGACTCCCATGCAAGAAGAAGACAAGCATGGACTATTGCATCTTGACCAATCCATAATTAAGATTCTCAGCAATGAGCATCCCAAAACGGTCAACGAACTAATCAAGTTGGTGCAACAGAAGAACGATTTGCGCGCGCGCGGATGCATTATGTGGTTGTTTATGCTAACGACACTGTAGGCAACATGGGGGCATCAGGCATGGTCTACTTCACGGTGGATACCACTGCGCCTACGGTGTCGGTTCTGTCTCCGACAAACCAGACGTATGCGGCGACGACTGTTTCCTTGACGTTTACTGTGGATGAGGCTGCTTCCTGGATGGGCTACAGTCTAGACGGAACAGCAAACGTGACTGTCACTGGGAACACAACCTTGACGAGTCTTCTCGACGGCTTGCATAGTGTGGTTGTTTATGCT
>JABAOD010001155.1_pt5 | contig 13296 bp, 12 predicted proteins | sample 7062151 | NCBI WGS metagenome assembly JABAOD01 (sample SAMN14538626, study PRJNA623070) | marine sediment metagenome | biome: marine biome [ENVO:00000428]; feature: marine pelagic biome [ENVO:01000023]; material: deep marine sediment [ENVO:00002113] | place: India: Gulf of Khambhat ...
GACGGCGATGCGCTGACGGCGGTGCTCGACACCACGACGGCCAACGGCACGCTGACGCTGAACGGCGACGGCTCGTTCAGCTACACGCCGAACCCGAACTTCAACGGCACCGACAGCTTCACCTACGTCGCCAACGACGGCACGGCCGACTCGAACGTCGCCACGGTGACGATCACGGTGAACGCGGTGAACGATGCGCCGGTGGCGGATCCCAACGGCCCGTACACCGGGACGGCGGGCGTCGCGGTGCTGTTCGACGGCACGGGCTCGTCCGATGTCGACGGCACCATCGTCACCTACGCCTGGGACTTCGGTGACGGCAACACCGGCACGGGGCCGACCCCGAGCCACACCTACGCGGCGGCGGGCACCTACACGGTGACGCTGACGGTGACCGACAACGGCACGCCGGCGTTGAGCGACACGGCCACCACGACGGCCACCATCGCCGCGGCGCCGAACGTGCCGCCGGTGGCGACGGACGACGCCTATGCGACCGACGAGGACGTGACGCTGAACGTGCCCGCGCCGGGCGTGCTGGGCAACGACAGCGATGCCGACGGCGATGCGCTGACGGCGGTGCTGCAGACCGGCACGGCGAACGGGGTCGTGACGCTCAACGCGGACGGCTCGTTCAGCTACACGCCGAACCTGAACTTCAACGGCACCGACAGCTTCACCTACGTCGCCAACGACGGGGCGGACAACTCGAACGTCGCGACGGTGACGATCACGGTCAACGCCGTGAACGACGCGCCGGTGGCGGCGGACGACGCCTACGCGACCGACGAGGATACGGTGCTCGACGTGCCGGCCCCCGGCGTGCTCGCCAACGATGTCGATGTCGACGGCGACGGGCTGGCGGCCTTCCTCATCGCCGGTCCGGCGAATGGCGGGGTGCTGCTGAACACCGACGGATCGTTCAGCTACACGCCGAACCTTGACTTCTTCGGCAGCGACAGCTTCACCTACGTCGCCAATGACGGGGCCGTGGATTCCAACGTGGCGACCGTTTCGATCACGGTCAACGCGCTGGATCCGGATATCAACCTGAACCCGAAAAGCCTGGTCTTCGGCGACACGGTGATCGGGACCTCCAAGGACCTGACCACCCAGATCGAGAATCTGGGAGGCGACGATCTCGTGGTCGACGGGATCGAGCCGTGCATCGGGACGAGCGCGGAGTTCGGCTGGTCGCTCGTGCCGCCGATCACGGTTGCGCCTTCGGGCAGTCAGGCGTTGACGGTGACCTACACGCCTCTGGACCTGGGTCCCGATAGCGGCTGTCTCGAGATCTCGAGCAACGATCCCGACGAGCCGATCGTCGAGCTGGCCCTGTCCGGCACCGGCGTCGATGCGCCGCAGCTGGATCTCGACATCGTCGGGTTCAAGGTGAACAAGCGCTTCAGCCTGACCAAGGGCCGGGACGCCATCGGCATCACCCTGACGGTCAAGAACGACGGCGCCATCAACAGCCAGACCCGGCCGGCGACCGTCATCGGCGTGCAGAACGGCGACCAGGTCTACGGCGAGACGCTGCCGGTCTCGGATGCGGTCGGCGACGGACGCAGCCGGTTCGACTTCCCGTCCTTCACGCCGACGGAGCTCGGGGACATCACCTGGACAGCGACCATCGCCGATGACGATCCCGATATCGACACGGCGACGGCCGTGACGAGAGTCGTCCCGTAAGACGGCGATCGCATGATCCTGGGGAAGGGGCCCGTCGCCCCTTCCCCTTTTCCTTGCGCACAGGGCGGAGGCGGCAGGGCGCCCGGATGCGATGCGGAATCCGCACAGCCCTCAAGCGCAAGCGTCAGCGCGGCGCATACCGGAACCCAAATCGGCCTGCTCACGTTTCGGGCGCGGCGCCCTCGCGCGACCGTCGCATCTCCTCCGGATGCGGCGGCAGGGCCTTGCGGCGCGACAAGAGGAAGCGGTTGTAGAGCCAGGCGACCAGGATGCCGAGGATGAGGCCGTTGACGAAGGCCCAGACGGCGCCGGCGATCGACCCGACGAAGCTGGGGCCGAAGCCGATATAGAGGCTGGACAGGGCAACCGCGACCTCGATGCCCCAGCCGAACAGCCAGGCGGCCAGGCCGAGCACGAAGACGGCGATCGCCGAGGTCACCCCGAGGGCGAGGCCGAAGCTGATCACGCCCAGCGTCATGTGCATCTCGTTGCGCGCCATGTCGTCCCCCCTCGGCGGATGCGGGCCCGTGAAGCTCGGGCATTCTGGCACATCCGGCGCGGCGCGGCCAGCACGGCCGGGAATGGTCATTCCACCCGGGGTGCGCTAGACTTTATCGATTCATGCGGGCCGTCGCGGTGGCGGCGCCCGGCGGCAACAGCAGGGGAGATGAGGGTGCTGCAGGACCGCAAGCGGCGCGGCCGGCGCCGGCGGCAAATCATGTGGGCGGGGCTGGCCGCGGCGACGGCGGCGGCGCTGGCGGTGGTGCTGGCGCTGGGCCCGCGGCTCGGCCCGGACCATGACGATCTGCCGGAGTCGGCCCACATCGACGGGGCCGCCCTGCTCGGCTTCGTCGACGAGCCGTGGACCGGCGACCTCGACGGCATGCTCGAGCGCGGCTTCGTCCGCGTTCTCACCGTCTACAACCCGCTGTTCTTCTCGTTCGACGGCGTCGAGCAGCGCGGGCTCGATGTCGAGATGGCGCAGGCCTTCGAGGACTGGCTCGCCGAGACGTACCGCAAGACGGGCCGGCCGCAGGTGCACGTGGTCATGATCCCGGTGCCGCGCGACGACATCCTGCCCGCCCTCATCGAGGGTCGCGGCGATATCGCCGCTGCGAACCTGACGATCACGGCGGGGCGCGCTGCGCTGGTGGATTTCTCGATCCCCGTCTATCCGGACGTGTCGGAGCTGGTGGTGAGCGGGCCGCTGGCGGCGCCGATCTCGTCGCTCGAGGATTTCACCGAGACGACGCTGTGGGTGCGCCCCTCGAGCAGCTATCACGAACATCTTGCGGCGCTGAACCGGGCGCGCGAGGCCGCCGGCCAGATGCCTCTCCTGGTGCGCCCCGCGGACGAGCGGCTGGAGGATCACGACCTCCTCGAGATGGTCAACGCCGGGCTGCTGCCGGCAATCGTCGTCGACAGCCACAAGGCGGCGTTCTGGGCCCAGGTGTTCGACGAGATCACCGTGCACGAGGACATCGCCGTCAACACCGGCGGGTCGATCGCCTGGGCCATGCGCAAGGACAGCCCGCAATTGCGGGAAGCGGTCAACCGGTTCCTGCGCCGCCACCGCAAGGGCACGCTGGTTGGCAACGTGCTGCTGGAACGCTATCTCGGAACGCCGGACTGGATCGACAACGCGCTGTCGGGGCCCGGATCGCAGCATTACGAGGAGGTCGTTGCGGTGATCCGGCGCTATGCCCGCGAATACGGCTTCGACTGGCGGATGATCGCCGCCCAGGCCTATCAGGAATCGCGGCTCGACCAGGGCAAGGTCAGCCCCGCCGGCGCCGTCGGCGTGATGCAGGTCCTGCCGGCCACGGCCACCGACCCCAATGTCGGCATCGCGGGCATCGACGAGCTTGCCGCCAACGTGCATGCCGGGGTGAAGTACCTGCGCTTCCTGCGCGACCGCTATTTCGATCACCCGGAGATCGCACCGCTGGACCGCGTTCTCTTCTCGCTCGCAGCCTACAATGCCGGCCCGGCGGCGATCGCGCGGGCGCGCCGGCGTGCCGCCAGGATGGGGTTCGACGCCGACCGCTGGTTCGGCCATGTCGAGGTCGCCGCTGCCCGCGCCGTCAGCCGCGAGCCGGTGACCTACGTGCGCAACATCTACAAGTACTACGTCGCCTACAAGACCGCGGCATCGCTGCACGCGGCCCGGCGGGCCGCCCGCGACGGCCGCGACTGACGGGCATGGCGTGCGCGCAAGGGCGCGATGTCAGGGCAGGAAGCTCCGGCGGTCGGCCAGCTTGCGCGGCAGGTACTCCTCGATCACGTAGTTCAGCCCCCACTTGGCGAGCGCCTGCTGCTCGGCGCGCACGCCCATCTCGATCAGCTGCTCGATGGCAGTCACCCAGGCGCGGTGGCGACGGAAGAAGGGATCGTTGGCCAGGGCATCGCGCGCCCTCTTCACATCCGCAGGAGTCAGCGGGTGCGTCGCGTCGGCAAGATCGTAGTCGACGATGTCGCGGGGCGTGACGCCCAGGAACCGCGCCTGGGGCACGCAGAAGAACTGGTTGATGTGGGCCGCGTTGCCCGAGCCCACCTTGAGGGTGCGGTAGATGTTGGAGAAGCCGTACGGGTCGCAGTCGGTAAAGCAGTAAACCGGAAGCTTGCGCGCCTCGGACAGGCGCCGGATGAATCGCCTTGTCGCCCTTGTCGGCACACCGCTCATCTCGACCAGAATGCACTTCGCGGCGCGCCAGAACCGGTGGTTGTTGAGGCGCTGGAACATGCCGCCGGTCTCGATCGCCAGGATGAACTTGGCATCGGTCTCGAAGCTTAGATGCTCGACCGAGTGCGGAATGCTATAGGCGCCGCTGCCCAGCGTCGTGCAGTCGATCTCGACCGTCTCGCCGGGTGCGGCGCCGCGGTCGATGACGGTCAATGGCCCGGCCACCGCGCCGCCATGCGATTCCGGATAGAACCGCAGCTGTTCGCGCGACAGACCGTGCATCGAGGCCAGCGCCTCGATGTCGTCCATCACCGAATCGGACTCCGACTGGTCGGTAAACCGGCAGTCGCCCCAGTTCTTGCTGATGTAATAGGCCTCGCGCTTGGTCGCGAAATCGCCGTCCGCCACCAGCCGCCGGGAGACCGCCATCAGCCGGAGCGTCTGCGCGAAAACGCGGGCGGTGCCCGCCGTCAGGGCCCGAGTCTTGCGGGCATCGCCGAGCTCGAAATAGCCTTTGCGCGCGTCGTATCGCACGTTGCCGAGGCCGCGCAGCGGCAGCGCGATTTCGGGGAGCTCCCCCGCCGCGACGGCCGCCGCAACCTCGCGGGCCACCGACTCGATGACCGCCAGCGTGCGGCTGTCCGCTTCCGGCAGCTCGCGGGGCCCGGGTTCCGTCGTCATGGCCATGCCTCCTCTCAGCTCTTTCGGTGACGGTGCAGCGCCGCATCCAGCGCCGCGACCGTACGCTCGCGCTCGCCATCGCTGATCTCCAGGATCTCCTGCAGCGCGATGCCGACATGCGGCAGATACCTCTCGATCCGGCTGCGCTGCTCCAGCTCGCGGCGCAGCGCCTTGGCCCGGCGCAGATGGCGGGCCAGGCGCCGGCCGCACTCCTGCAGGCCGAGCTTCAGCTCGCGCAGGATTTCGGGATAGCCGGCTACCGCCTCCTTCGATTCGGACGTGAACGGCACCCACACCGAGGCGACATGTACCAGCACCGCCATCGGCGCCAGCGGCAGGCCGCCCTTCGGCTGCTGCAGCCCGTAGGCCCGCCAGTTGGTCTGCGCCACAGCGCGGCTGATCGCGCAGGCCGACTGCTGGTAGAGCAGCGGCACCCGGTTGGCGAAGCGCAACAGCCGCACCGGCTCGTCGGCCGGCCGACCAGCTCGCCCGCACCAGGCGCGGTCTCCGCGCGGTCCGCGCGCCACTTGCGGCGGCGGGGCCTGCCGTCGTCGCTGGCCTCAAGGTCAGGGCCGCCGGGCTTTCCGTAGGCCAGCGCCAGCTCCACCTGGAACGGGTTTCCCCGATAGACCGCGGGCCGGCGCGTCACCACGGCATAGAAGGCCGCATCGACCTCCTTGCGCAGACCTTCGCGCAGGCGTTCGGCGCCGATGGGCGCCAGGCAGTCGGTCCGCGGACCGCTGATCTTGGTGCGCGAGATCGCCCGGTAGAGGCGCGTTGCCTCGGCATGGGCGATATGCGTCGGGTAAGACTTGGCGCTGAGACCGCTGCCCGCCTTGGTGATGATCGCCAGTGCCGTCTTGCGGCCGACCCGTGAGAACTCGCGTTCGAGAAACTGCTGCAGGGTCCGGACTTTCGTGTCGCTCAGCATCTGAATCAGGCGGCCGAGCTCGACGCCGTGCGGATGGGGGCGGATCTCCATCGGCAGGGGCGGCAGCGTTCGCAGGCTGCGCTCGAAGCGCGACCCGGAGCCGTCGGGACCGCGCAGGTCAAGCGTTACATGCGGATTGGCGATGGCCGTCTGTTTCAGATAGCTCTCGACCGAATGCGGGCCATGCTGGTAACGCCCCTCGATCTCCACCTCTACCCTTGTGCCATGCGGCCACTCCCAGTCGAGGTGGCGCTTGCGGTGGATATCGGGCCGGTTGCGCGAGGTATCGATCGAGACCACGAGCGAGCTCGCCTGCGCCTCGCCGGCGATGCGGCTGAGGATATGCATCGGCTTGCCGGTTGTCAGCTGACCGTACATGCCGGCCGCTGAGATGCCCATTCCCTGCTGGCCGCGCGACTGGCTGAGCTTGTGGAACTTCGACCCGTACAGCAGCTTGCCGAAAATGCGCCCGATCTGGCCCTCGACAATGCCGGGCCCGTTGTCCTCGACGGCGACCAGGAGCGAGTCCCCGCGATCGGCGATCTCGACCCGGATCTCGGGCAGGATGCCCGCTTCCTCACAGGCGTCCAGCGCGTTGTCCACGGCCTCGCGCACAGTGGTCACCACCGCCTTGGAGAGCGAGTCGAAGCCCAGCAGGTGCCGGTTCTTGGGGAAGAACTCGGAGACCGAGATGTCGCGCTGGCGCGCCGCCATCTCGAATGCCGTCGGATGTGTCACCTGCGCGTCGGGCATCGCACCGCCGCCTTCTTTGGTCCTGCCGAGCCCCACACAAAACGCCGGTGGACGGGATCAAATGCCCGTACCCGGGAGCGCCGCTGCCGGTGCTGCCGCCCTTCCTGCGCGGGCGGACGTGCAGAGGTCATCATCGCCCCGCCCTTAGGGGCCGACGCCGAACATACCGGACGCGCGGCTGAACCGGAAAAGAAACGCCGTACGCTGCTGGCGCCCGCGGTCCCGCGGCGCCGTTTCCTTCAGCCGGCGGCGCGCTATTTCTCGTGCTCGAGGTACTCCGCCGACGCAACCGTTGCGTCGTGCAACAGCTCGTCGGCCAGCATCCGGGTCATCTTGGCGACGGCATCGAGCGGATATTCCGGCGAGGCGGTGTCGCCGAACTTGCCGGCGGCCACCAGCTGCGCGGATGCCGTGATGCACGATCCGATGAGGATTGCTCTGCGGTTGTCGGTCATCTCACTGTCCTCGTTTTCCGGGATTTGCGGCACCTGTGAGGATACCAGCGAAGCGGGGCGCCGCGCGACGGCCGAATCGCCGCTGCAGGGTGCCGGCTGCCATGCACGAAACGCAGACCTGCGGACTTCGGCGCACCGTGTGATAGACTGCGCCGCATGATCACGCGCCGCACGCTGCTCGGTTCCCTGGGCGCGCTGGGGCTGATGGCCGCCGGCGGGCCGGCCCGCACCGCACCGGCCACCGTGCTGACCCGCCCGGTCCCGGCGAGCGGCGAGCGGCTGCCTGTGATCGGCATGGGCTCATGGATCACCTTCGATGTCGGCGATGACGCGGCGCGGCGGGCGGTGCGTGCGGACGTGCTCCGCACGTTCTTCGATTCCGGCGGGACGGTGATCGACTCGTCACCCATGTACGGCTCGTCCGAGGCGGTGATCGGCTGGTGCCTGAAGCGGATCGGCGGCAACCGCGCGCCGTTCGCGGCAACCAAGGTGTGGACCCACGGCCGCTGGCTCGGCCAGCGGCAGATGCGCCATTCGGCCGAGCTGTGGGGCCTGCCCCGCTTCGACCTGATGCAGATCCACAACCTCGTCGACTGGCAGACCCACCTGAAGACGCTGCGCGCGATGAAGGAAGCCGGCGAGCTGCGCTATATCGGCGTGACCACCTCGCACGGAAGGCGGCATGGCTTGCTCGCGCACATCATGGCGACGGCGCCGATCGATTTCGTCCAGTTCACGTACAACATCCTCGACCGCGCGGCCGAGCAGCGCCTGCTGCCGCTGGCGGCGGACCGCGGACTTGCCGTGATCATCAACCGGCCGTTCCGGCGCGGCGCCCTGTTCGATGCGTTCCAAAGCCACGAGCTGCCGGGCTGGGCACGCGAGTTCGACGCCACCAACTGGGCGCAGTTCTTCCTCAAATTCATCGTCTCGCATCCGGCGGTGACCTGCGCCATACCGGCGACCAGCCGGGTCGACCACATGCAGGAGAACATGGGTGCGCTCACCGGACGCCTGCCGGACGCCAAGATGCGGGACCGCATGGCCCGCTACATGGCCGACCTGTGACAGGGAGGTGCGACAATCGGCCCTCCCCGGCAACCGTAACAGTGTGCATCCAGCGGGCCGCGGGAAACATCCTGTTACAAATCCCGGACCGGGCCGACACACTTCAGAAACATACCACTGATTAGGTAGGGCTCACCCATAAGTCCGAACGGACGGCAAGAACCATGGAAGCCCTGCGAAGCCTTCCACTCCGGCCGGGCGCAACACCGCCCTTCCGCCGGCAACATGTCCCGACCCGACAACCGCGGCCGGATTTCGGCGTCTCCACTGCCCGGCGGCACGGGGGCCGCCAGTGACGTCCCGGCCGGAGACCCGTGGAGAGCGCGACGGCTGGGCCATGGCCCGGCTGCGCATCGAGGGCATGCGCTGCCTGAGCTGCGTGCTGCACCTCGAAAGCGCCCTCGAGGACGTCCCGGAAGTCCTGAGCGCGACGGTCGATCTCGCCGAGTCCGCCGCGACCGTCCTGTACCGGGCCGGCGCGGTGCGCCCGGACGATCTCGTCCGCGCCATCGCCGCGGCGGGGTACCGGGTGGCGCCGTCCACCGATCGAGAGGAGTCCGGAGCATGACGCACACGGGCGGCACGTCACACCCTGGCGGCGCATCGGCAACGCCGCGCCGCGGCCTGGGGCGGTACATCTTCGCCATCCCGGTCGTCGCCTTCGCCGGTTTGGCGGTGGCCTTTGCCGTCGGCCTCACGCTCGATCCCAGCAAGATACCCTCGGTGCTGATCGGCAAGCCGGTCCCGGAATTCCGGCTGCCGCCGGTGCAGGGCCGGACGCTGGGTCTGTCGAGCGACAACCTCCGCGGCGAGGTCACGTTGGTCAACGTGTTCGCTTCCTGGTGCGTGGAGTGCCGCGTCGAGCATCCGCTGTTCATGCGGCTGCAGGCCGAGGGCACGGTTCCCATCCACGGCCTCAACTACAAGGACAAGCCGGAGGATGCGGCGCGCTGGCTCGACACGCTGGGCGACCCCTACACCCGCACCGGCGCGGACCGCGACGGGCGCGTGGCCATCGAATGGGGTGTCTACGGCGTGCCCGAAACCTTCGTCGTCGATCACAGCGGGACCATCCGCTACAAACATATCGGGGCGCTGAGTCCGCAGCTTCTCAACGACACCATCCTGCCGCTGGTCGAGGACCTGCGGCGGACGGCGCCATAGTCCATGCCGGAGATCGCGGGAATCGGGATCCTGACGGCGTTCCTTGCCGGCGTGGTCTCGTTCCTGTCGCCCTGCGTGCTGCCCCTGGTCCCGGGCTACCTGTCCTACGTCGCCGGGCGCTCGGTCGACGAGCTCGCCGATGGCGGCCGCGTCGGCGCACGGCTGGCGACGCTCGGCCTCAGCCTCGGCTTCTCGCTGGGCTTTTCCGCGGTCTTCATCGCGCTCGGCGCCAGCGCGACGGCGCTCGGCCAGCTCTTTCGGTCGTACCGCACCGAGGCCGACCTGATCGCCGGGACGATCGTCGTGATCCTCGGCCTGCATCTGATCGGCGTGTTCCGCTTCGGCTGGCTGCACCGGGACTGGCGCTACGGCGGACAGCTGAGCGGCGGCACGCCGTTCGGCGCGTTCGTGCTCGGCGCCGCCTTCGCCTTCGGGTGGACCCCCTGCATCGGTCCGATCCTCGGGGCGATCCTGACGCTGAGCGCGACGTCGGTCAGCGTTGGCGGCGGTGTCGCCCTGTTGTCGGTCTATTCCCTCGGCCTCGCCATCCCGTTCATCCTGGCCGCGGCCTTCACCGGGCATTTCGTTGCGCGCATGCGGGCCTTCCGGCGCCTCGGCCGGCCGCTGCAGATCGTCGCCGGGTCGATCCTGGTGCTGATGGGCATCGCGGTGATGACCGGCACGCTGACGTCTTTCGGGACGTGGCTTCTGAACACGTTCCCGATCTTCCGGTCGGTCGTGATCTGAACGCTGTGGAGACGCGGCACATGGCACATCACGGAACCTCCCCGAAACGCCGGAGCCGGCTGCTCGCGATCATGCTGGCGGCGTCGATCGCGTTGCCGCTGCTGTCCGCCCCGGGGGCGCCGGCCATCGCACAGGACGACGGTGCCGAACGCACCGATATCTTCTTCAGCGCCGGCTGCGCCGATTGCTGGCCCTATGCCGAGGGCGTGCTGATCCCGGCCCTTAAGGCGCGCGGCCTCGCCGCGGATGTCCGGCTGCACGACTATACGGCACCCGCCGAGCGGCGGTTCCTCCTGGAACTGGCCGATTCGGTGGCGCTGCCGCGTTCGATTGCCGATTCCCTGTACGCCTTCGTGCCCACCGAGGCCGGCACGCTGGTGATCCTCGGCCATGTGCCGCCCGACCTGATCGACGCGGCGCTGACGGCGCCGGAGGTGCCCGATCGGCTGGTGCTGTGGCAGCCGGAGATGCACGGCACGCCGACCGAGTACCGCCTGTGGGCCTGGACGGGCGCGGTCAAGACCTTCGCGATCGACACGCCATTCGCCGAGGCCCTGGCGGCGGCGAAGGCCTCGACGGGCGCGCTGCCGATCGGCGCGGCGAACCTTGCGCAGCTGCTGCCGGCGGTGGTGATCACGGGCCTGCTCGACTCGGTCAATCCATGCGCCTTCGCGGTCATCCTCCTGCTCCTCGCCTTCCTGTTTACCCTGCGCAAGGCGCGCAGCCACATCCTGATGCTGGGCGGCGTCTATATCGCGATGATCTTCCTGGTGTATTTCGCCATCGGCCTCGGCCTGCTCGGCACCGTCCGGCTGTCGGACGAGCCCCATTTCGTGGCTCGCCTCGGCGCCTGGATCCTGATCGGCCTCGGCGTGATCAACCTGATCGAATACCGCTTTCCGAATTTCCCGCTCAGGCTCCACATGCCGGCATTCGCCGGGGCCCGCACGCAGCAGCTGATCCGGCAGGCGACGCTGCCGGCGACGATCGCCGCCGGCATCCTGGTCGGCCTGTGCACCTTCCCGTGCTCGGGCGGCATCTACGTCTCGGTGATCACCCTGCTGAACGCCAAGACGACCCTGGCCTGGGGGGTCGGCTACCTGGCCCTGTACAACGTGATGTTCGTGCTGCCGCTGATCGCCATCCTGCTGGCCACCAGCAACCGCGTCACCGCCAAGGCGTGGGCGAGCTGGGAGCGGCAGCACGCCCTCAACATCCGGCTGTGGTACGGCGCGGTGATGGTGTCGCTCGGCGCCGTCGTGCTGCTGTGGATGATCGACTGAGATATTGAGGGCGGCGCCCCCACCGTGCCCGCGGCAATGCGCGGGCGCACGCAGAGAAAGGAGTACGACAATGGCCGCAAGAGCACAAAATAAGAGTGTGTCGGGAATTTTCGGGGCGCTGAACGCGTTGCCGTTTTCCTGGGTGTTCGCCGGGATCGCCGTCCTGCTGGCCGGCGCGTACTGGTACACGAGCAGCGGCGAGTCCCCGGACCAGGGACCGATCGCCTACACCGAAGACGAGATCGCCCATGCACGGCCGTTCCGGGCCGTCCACGAGATGGGCGGCAGCGTGCCGATTCCGTTCCTGCCGACCGACAGGCCACAGCCGAAGATCGCGGTGCCGAGTACATTCTACGATTTCGGGGTGGTCGGCGCCCGGCAAGTCGTCCGGCGCGAGTTCCTCGTGCGCAACGAGGGCGAGGCGCCGCTCACCATCAGCCGCGCCTACACCACGTGCGGCTGCACCGTGGCGGACTTCAGCGCCCGCGTCATCGCACCGGGCAAGGCGGCGCTGATCACGCTGATCTTCGATGCCGGGTTCCATGACGTGCGCGGCCAGGTCGTCAAGCGCGGCATCATCATCGAGAACAACGACCGCACGTCGTCCAAGGCGGAGATCTGGGTGCGCGCGGCGGTGGCGCGGAGCTGACGATGACGGGCGTCCTGCGATCCGCACTCCTGCTGGCCGCGTTCGCGCTGGCCGCATGCAGCGAGGGGGTCGGCGACATCGACGTCGCCGACAGCCACGACATGGGCACCGTGGTCAAGGGTGCGCGTGCGGTCGCGGAGCTGCCGGTGCGCAATCTCGGCGACGGACCGCTGACCGTTCTCGGCGTCAGCACGTCGTGCGGCTGCACCAAGGCGACGCTGACCCCCATGGTGATCCCGGCCGGCGACGAGGGCCGCCTGCGCATCGAATACGACTCGGCGGCCCACGAGACCGACCTGGGACGCATTGACCGCTCGGTGTTCATTTCCTCGGACGATCCGGACGAAAATGACGTGCAGATCCGGTTCACCGTATTCGTACAGGGGGACCCCGCCTGACGCGTTGCCGGCCGGGCGGATCCGGAGTCGTGCGAGGCGGGGCAGGGGTTCGCTGAAACATTCTTGCGTTTTTTCATTTCTGTGAAATTCACTGCTTGATTTTTCACGAGCCCCGGTCGACCATCGCGTCCTTCGGCAGGCGTTTCCAGGGAGGACGGCCGGAATGTCCACGGTGAAGCCGCAACCGCGCAGCCAGGGGGCCGCCGGAAGCTCTGAGGGCATTCTCGTCGGCCAGCAGATCCGCGACCTGCGCAAGGCCAAGGGGCTGACGATCTCGGAACTGGCCGAGCGCATCGACCGGTCGGTCGGCTACGTCAGCCAGATCGAGCGCAACCTCTCGGAACTCTCCATCCCCGACCTGAAACGGGTCGCCGAGGCGCTGGAGGTCCAGATCAGCTGGTTCTTCCACCCGACCGCCGCCGTGCCGCCGGTCGAGCGCGACTACATCGTGCGCCGCAGCAACCGCCGCCGCCTCAGCCTGACCGGCATCGGCGTGACCGAGGAGCTGCTGTCGCCGAGCCTGGGCGGTGCCAGCGAGCTGGTGCTGACCCGCATTCCGCCACGCAGCACGACAGGCGAGGAATTCGTGACCCGCAAGGCGGAGGAATCGGGCCTCGTACTGCAGGGGCAGATGGAGCTGTGGGTCGAGGACCGGTACTTCCTGCTCGAGGCGGGTGACAGCTTCTGTTTCCGCCCCGACGAAAGCCACCGCGTGGCCAACCCGGGCGATGTCGAGTGCATCGTCGTCTGGGTCATCACGCCGCCGGTCTACTGAGCATTTTGTCGGAAGGC
>JABAOD010000486.1_pt4 | contig 13289 bp, 14 predicted proteins | sample 7062151 | NCBI WGS metagenome assembly JABAOD01 (sample SAMN14538626, study PRJNA623070) | marine sediment metagenome | biome: marine biome [ENVO:00000428]; feature: marine pelagic biome [ENVO:01000023]; material: deep marine sediment [ENVO:00002113] | place: India: Gulf of Khambhat ...
GCCATTTCGATGGCGCAGCACATAATGCCCCAGTGCAGGGGCCAGGGGGAGTTCCGTTTCGCCCAGTTAAGGAAGCGATCCAGCAGAGTGTTCAGGCCCGCCCGCTCCTTCGCCTTGTGAATTCGCTCGTCCACGTTCTCCGACATCCAGGAGACAAAGTCATCGGAGCGGAGTCCCGCGACGTTCACCTGGGATGCGCGCGCGCCTTGCACCGCGTTGCCCACCTTTCTTTTTCCTCTTAAACCTTCCCGAGTGATTACGGGGTTATAGTCATAGAGGAGCGGGCTGTATAAAAGGATTGGGCGGTGCTTCCGAAGCCTGATAGCCCGCTTCCAGCCTGGAGGATGAGAGCGAGTGCATCCCACCCTCGCTAGCACCGACTACAACTATTTATTCGCTGCACGGACATGTAGCTGGTGTCGATGACAGTCACGCCAGAGAGACTGCAGAAGATCATGGACCTAGGGCTCACGGAATATCAGGCAAGGGTCTACCTCTCGCTGTTGGAGCTGGGACCCTCCACCGCGAGTCAGGTTCCCCCACTCTCGCGCGTCCCCCGGACCAGGGTCTACGCGACCATGAAGCAGCTCCATGAGAAGGGGCTGGTCGAAATCATCCCTGAGACTCCCCTCCGATACCGACCGGTCCCCATAAGGCGCTTTCTGCAGCAGAAGGCTAAACAGCTCCAAGAGGACGCGTTACGGCTGGAGGACCGCGTTGGCGAATTCTCGGACGAATTTGCCATCCGCAGAGGGGTGGCGATGGAAGAGCGGGGTCGCTTCGAGGCCATCTACGGCCGACGCAACGTGCGGGAGCGGCTCATGAAGATGTACGAGGAGGTCCGTGAGGAGATTATGGGGATCGGCACCTCGAGGAGTCCCTCCCGCATCGTCAAGTCCGCCGTTTACACCCTGGAGGAGAAGGCGAAGCAGGGTGTCACGATTCGCTACGCCTTCCCCGTGACGGCTCAGAACAAAGAGCACATCGACGTCATCTCCAAGTATGCTAGGATCAAGGCAATCAAGGTCCACCTGCCGATATACTTCTACGTCTTCGACCAGCGGCAGATCCTCTTCAACCACCCTATTCCTGACGATGACAGCTTCTATCGAGGGGACGACGTCGCCATCTGGACCGACGATGAGGGGATTGCCAGGGCCATGAGGACCATCGCCGAGCAGATCTGGAGCTCTGGCACAGAGCCAGGGACCGTGGACGTGACGGAGCCGGTTTTGGAGATTGCCCGCCAGTACGTGCAAATCCTGGGCCACCGCGGCCGTCCCGCTTTCGAGGCGATGGCACAGCAGGTTGGTGTCGAGCTGGCAAGAGGATTCAAGGCTGAGGGCCTGTCAGATCTCGTAGAGGAACTGAGGGCCTACTGGAACACCCACGGTCTGGGTCGCATCACGATGGTGTCTCAGGATCCAGTTGTCCTCGAGGTAGAGAACTACGTCGACTGCGGGAAGATGCTGAGCGTTGGCAGGACTGTGTGCAGCTTCGTGGAGAAGGTGATTCTGGGGGTTCTCCAGTCGAGGCTCGGCCCTGTGGACGTCTTAGAGAACAGGTGCCACGGCGCCAGCAGCAACCAGTGTCGGTTGACCCTGAGCCTGCGGGCCTGAGCACGCCTCGCTTCTACTTGCCCCTCTGCCTGTTGCTCTTCCAACCTACGAGGGACTTGCCCTCAGGTGGGAAGGGTTCAATCCCCAGAGCCTCTGCGATCTGCCTCGCTCGGTTCCTGAGGGTGACCTCCGAGACCCCTGCAGCCTTGGAAATCTCGTCTTGGGACCGTCGATCGTCGCACAGAATGGAGGCGATGTATACGGCCCCCGCTACCGTTCCCGTGGGGAGCATGGAGGCAAAGGTGGGATCCGCCGAGAGGTCTCGCACCATCTTCGAGGCCATGGCCCTCGTCACCGGCATGAGATCCAAGGCCTCTGCTATCCTGGGTAGGTAATCCGCGGGGCTCGTGGTCGGAATGCGGAGGCGCAACTCGCGGTTCAATATGGTGTAGGTCCTGGAGAGCTTCTTCCTGTCGAGCTTGAGGACCTCCACAATCTCCCGCAGGGTTCTGGGGAAGCCGTGGAGCCGGCAAGCGACGTACAGGGATGCAGCTGCTATGATGGCGATGCTCCTGCCTCGAACGACGCCTTGTTGAGCGGCCTTCCTGTAGATCATGGCCGCCTCCTCCCGGATAGAGGAGGGCAGCCGCATGAGGGAGGCAAATCGGTCAACCTGCTTCAGCCCCTCACCCAGGCTCCTTTCTCCCTTCTTGGATTGCCTCACCTGGTTATGGAGCATTCGCATCCTGTAGAACCTGACGCGCGCCTCCGTGGAGAGGCTCTTCCCATGGGCGTCCCTCGTGGCAACAGGTATCTCCGTCGACAGGCCCTTGTCCGGGATCATGGGGTTAGCCGGACTGCCCACCCGGCTGCTCCCATACCGCTCGTAAACGTTGAAGTCCCTCCACTCCGGCCCCTGGTCTATCATGTCCTCCTCAATGACGAGGCCGCAGCTGTTGCACACCAGCTCAGCTCGATAGTCGTCCCTCTCGAGGTCCCGGCTGTCGCACTCGGGACACCTCCTATCTCTCTTGTCGACGACCTCTTCCTTCAGCACGGCCCTGGCCATGTTCCCTTCTCCTTGGCGCGTGTTCTGGGTGATTAGGGACTACAACCCACGATATCATTACGGCGTTATAAAATAATTTCTGTCACTCTAATGAGTTACACTCCTGTTTGGCCTCACTCCGTGATCTGAGCCTTCTGAAGCCTTCCGCTGTAGTCCACGTACACGCTCTTGATCTCGGTAAACTCGTCAATGGCCGTCGTTCCGGCCTCGCGGGCACCGCTCCCGGTGTTCTTGACCCCGCCAAAGGGCAGTTGGACTTCGGCGCCTATGGTGGGGGCGTTTATGTAGGTTATCCCGGACTCGATGTCCTGAATGGCCCTAAAGGCGATGTTGACGTTCTTGGTGTATATTGAGGAGGAGAGGCCGTACTCCACGTCGTTGGCGATTCTGACCGCCTCCTCATAGCTGCCAGCCTTCAGGACGCTAAGGACAGGCCCGAAAATCTCCTCCTTTGCGATTCTCATGTCGGGCTTCGCCTCGAAGATGGTCGGACTGATGTAGTGGCCCAGGTCGTAGCCATCACCTGTGAGCTTGTGTCCGCCGCACAGAAGCTTCGCCTTCTCCTCCTTTCCAATCTCGATGTAGCGGAGAATCTTTTCCTCCTGCTCCTTCCCCTTGACGGGTCCTACGTCTACGGAGGGGTCCAAGGGATCCCCGACCTTCAGGGCCTCCGTCTCCTCCACCAAGTCATCCAGAAACTCGTCGTAGATCTTCTTGTGGAGGATGAGGCGGCTGCAGGCGGTACACCTCTGGCCAGCGGTCCCAAAGGCGGCGAAAAGTATCCCCTCCATGGCCAGGTCCTGGTCCGCGTCCTCCAACAGGATGATGGGGTTCTTCCCTCCAAGCTCCAGGCCCACGTTCGCGAGGCGAGCGGCGCCGCAGCTGTACACCTGCTTCCCCGTGTCCACGCCCCCTGTGAAGGAGATTACGCTCACCAAGGGGTGGTTGGCTATCTCCTGCCCAACGACGGAGCCGCTGCCCGTGACCATGTTGAGAACGCCCGGTGGGAGTCCGGCGTCCTCTAGAGCCGAAACAAGCCTTGCTCCCAGGATCGGCGTCCCGCTGGCAGGCTTGAATACAATAGTGCAGCCGCTGACCAGGGCCGCCCCAATCTTCCAGGAGGGAATGGCGATGGGGAAGTTCCACGGGGTTATTAGGCCCGCGATGCCCACGGGTAGCCGCACTGTCATCGCGAACTTGTCCGGTAGCTCCGTCGCCACGGTCTCCCCGAGGAGTCGCCGGCCCTCTCCCGCTATGTACTCAAAGAAGTCGATGGCCTCCTGCACCTCCCCCCTGGCCTCGGCGACGATCTTACCGTTCTCCCGGGCCAGCAGCTTCCCCAGTTCGTCCTTCCTCTGCCTGAGTATCTGGGCGGCTCTGAGGACGACCTCTCCCCTCTTGGCAGGCGGCGTTCGCTTCCAGGGGGGGAATGCCTCCTTCGCTGCCTCCAGGGCTCGATGGACGTCCTCCACGGTGCCGCTGGGGAAGCGAGCTAGCACCTCCCCATTGGCGGGGTTCGTCACATCGAAAAATTTCTCACCAGTCGACTCGGCCCACTTGCCGTTAATGTAGAGACCATACTCCTCCACCATGAAGTCGCCTCCAGAGGTATCCAGACTGTAGGGTTCCAAAGGGCTACGCCCTCTTAACGGTAATGGAGACGCCGTCCCGCAGCGGGAGAATCACTGTGGGCATCTCTTCATCTTCCGCTAGGAGGCGGTTGTACTCGCGGACGGCCTTCGTTGTGGGCGAGTCATCCTGGGAAGCCACACGACCTCCCCACAGGACGTTGTCAGTGATGAGGAGTCCCCCAGGCCTGAGGGCCTTCTTGCAGATCGGGAGCAACTTCGGATATCCCTCTTTGTCTACGTCGTTGAAGATCATATCGAAGTCCTCTCCAAGGCTCTGCAGGAGACCTAGGGCCTCTCCTACACGTATCTCCACAGAGTCTCGAAGTCCGGCCTCCGCTATGCTTCGCTGCGCCCTACGAGCCATCTTCTCTCCCTTCTCGACGGTGATCAGCCTTCCGCCTGGCGCGAGGCCGCGGGCTATCCATATGGCCGAGTAGCCGATGGCTGTTCCTAGCTCCAGGGCCTTTTTCGTGCCAGATGCACGGGCGAGCACCATCAGCAGGGCACCAACGTGGGGTCCTACGATGGGGATGCCCTCCTCCTGGGCAACGTGCTCGAGACGTCTCAAAACACCTCCCCGCTTCGGTAAGTGACGCTCCAAGTAGGCCCTCAGGGAACTTACGTCGGGCTCCATCGGTCCCGATGAGGGGCTCCTGCCTATTTATCCTCGCCTCCGTGCAGCGGTCATACTGATAGGCGGGGGCCCTCGGGGTCCGGTCTTAGAGACTTCGTGGCTCCCCGACGGACCTCCTTTCGTTAGAAATATGCCTCAGCCCGCCCATGCCACTCCGTGCGCTTGCCCGAGGACCTCGAGTACATAGTGCGGAGAAGGAAGGAGCTGGGCCTTACTCAGACCAAGCTGGCCGCCATGGCCGGAGTGAGCCAGGCCTACATCTCCCGGTTGGAGAAGGGCAGGCTGGATCCGCGACTCTCTACCGTGCGGCGTATTCTGGGAGTCTTGGAGGGGGTACGAGGGGCCACGACCCTCATCAGAGACGTCATGAGCAAGCCCGTCATAGCCGCCGACCCTGGGGACGCGGTTTCGGAGACAGTGAGGAGGATGACCGAATACGGGTATTCCCAGATGCCCGTTCTCAACAACGGAGTCCCTGTAGGATCCATCAGCGAGAGGACCATCCTTAGAAAAATCGCAGTGACCAGAAACCCCATTGAGTTGGGGATGAGGAGGCTCTTCAAGATCATGGAACCTGCTCCACCCTCCCTTCCCCCAGAGGCGGATGTCTCCCAGGCCCTCTCCCTCCTGGAGGCGTATCCCATGGTCTTGGTGATGGAAAAGGGCGTCGTCACGGGAATCGTCACGAGGGCCGATGTCTTGAGAATGATTGGTAAGGCATCGAAATAACTGTGGGTTATAATTCTGAGCCAAAGCTATTAATAAACTGGGGAACTGGGCATTTGCCAGGCCAGTATGGGGAAACGTTCCGTGGAAGCGTACCTGACGGGGATCTTTCCGAGATCGGAGGCGCTCATAGCCGCCACTCGGGGATTCGATCGAGGGCGTGTGTCGAGGGAGGAGATGGCCGAGGTCTTCCGTCACGACGTAAGGGAAGCTGTCGAACTCCAACGTGGGGCTGGATTCAACCTCCTGAGCGACGGGCTCTTGAACTGGCAGGACCTGTTCCGCCCCTTGGTGGAGGCGTGGGGCGGCCTGACCCTTGGTGGTCTGACCCGGTGGTACGACAACAATACTTTCTTCCGACAGCCCGCCATCACATCCTCACTGGAGCCTGGCCCTCTCCCTCGGGAGTATCTTCGCGTCGACCTCATCCCGCGGGGTGCGCGAGTAAAGGCCGTTCTACCGGGGCCCTACACGATCTACGATTTGGCTGAGGATCGCCACTACGCCAATCCCGTGGAAGCCGTCCCCGATCTGGGGAAGTGTCTACGGCGTGTGTGCGATGGCTTGCGGGAGCTCGGGTGTGCCCACGTTCAGTTTAGCGAGCCTTCTCTGCTGGAGCATCCCCCCTCTCAGGACATCCTAGAGACCGTGCGCCAGGCATACGAGACTCTGAGAGGAGCGGATGGGATGGAGATTTCCCTCCAGCTGTACTTCGCCTCCGTGCAACCTCAGCTGGGAGAAATCCTGAATTTTCCAGTGGACATCCTAGGGCTGGACCTCTACGAGGAGGATCTGGGTCGGTTAGTGGATGTCGACTTCGACAAAATCCTTGCATGCGGTTGCATCGATGCTAGAAACTCCCTCCTGGAAACACCTGGGGAGATTGCCAGCTTGGTGGAAGGCGCTCGGGAGTCCCTCTCACCGCCGGGAACAATCCTGTGCCCAAACGCTGACCTGGAGTTCCTGCCCAGGTCCGTCGCTGCGGACAAGGTCAGGGCCCTGGGCGAGGCGCGCGACCTCTTGGAGGAGGCGGGGTGATGGAGAAGATCTTCCCCTGTCAGGAAATGGGGAGCCTCTCGAAGCCGTCATGGCTGGTTGTCGCCCCTAGAAGGGGGAGGGCGACCAAGGCGGAACTGGAGGAGGCTGCCGCATGGGGACAGCATCTTGGTGTCGAGGGATTCGAGAACCTCATCGGCATTCTGCAGAGTGACAGGCTGAAGGGCAGGAAAGGGGAGCTGAGGGATTGGGCCTCCCTCTACGCCCTCCGCCTCTTGGAGTCTGCTGGCCTGGACTACGTCTACGATGGGGAACAGCGGCGCATTGAGATGTACGAGTACCCTGTCCGCCGCATCAAGGGCTTCAAGTTCCTGGGCCACGTGCGATCCTTCGACAACAAGTACTACCGGAAGGCCTCGTGCGTCGACGAAGTGGGTTTCGAGGAGGCGTACCACCTTGATGAGTTCTCCTTTGTGAAAGAGAGGGCGCGGAGAAGAGTGAAGGTGCCCATCACTGGGCCCTACACCCTGGCCGAGTGGTCCTTCAATGAATTCTACCAAGGACGCCTTTCTGATATCTCGAACCTGCGCAAGAGGAAGCTGGAGGCGAGGCGCGACCTAGTCCTCGACCTGGCAACGAAGGTCATCAAGCCCAACCTGCAGGCCCTGGTGAGAGCGGGGGCCGAGATAATCCAGTTTGACGAACCCGCGGCCACGACCCACCCGGAGGAGGTGGCCATCTTCGTCGAGGGCTTCAACGCCGCTTCAGAGGGCATCCGTTGCAAGCTCGCCACCCACATTTGCTACAGCGACTACCGCCTCCTGTACCCGCACGTCCTGGAGATGAGGAGGTGCAGCCAGTTCGACTGGGAGTTCGCGAACAGGGACGACGAAGTCGGAGACGGCTACGCTGCCTTGGAGCTGTTTCGTGAGTATGACGACGGGCGGGAGATCGGCCTTGGCGTGGTGGACGTGCACGTTGACCACCCGGAGACTCCCGAACTGGTCAGGAAAAGGATACTAAAAGCTGTGAAGGTGCTCGACGACCCCAAGAGGATCTACGTCAATCCCGACTGCGGTCTTAGGACCCGGACATGGCGCGTGGCCTATGAGAAGCTCACTGCCATGGTCCAGGGGGCAGACTTGGCCCGGCAGGCCGTTGAAGGAGGGTAATCCCTCGGCGACGTTCGATATCCTCCACCGACTGAACTGACCCGACGTGGTCGGGAGACAGGCAAGAGACTAAGAGGTACGGTCACCTAGAAACTACGGTGTCCAGTTCCTCCGAACGATCTTCACGTCTTGACAGACTTCACAAGGCCCTTGAGGAGGGCGTCTCCCTCTACAACAGCGGCCACTTCTTCGAGTGTCATGAGGTACTGGAGGAGATCTGGCTGGAGGAGGATGGAAAGGACAAAGCCTTTCTTCAGGGAATTATCAAGATTGCCGCCGCCTTCCATCACTACAAAAAGGGGACTTACAGGGGCATGCTAGACCTGCTCATAGCCGGCAGGGGCGCCCTAGAGCCTTTCAAGCCCGCCTATCTCGGTGTTGAGCTGGAGCATTTCCTGCAGGCCGTTGAGGAATGGATCCCTAGAGCTAGCCGACTGATGAGTGGAGGGATGAGGGTGCCCAGACACGTGATTCCGTCACTGACTTACTGCCCTTAGCGGGAGGCGTTACATCGGCCCATGGGGAGAGTGGGACGACTCTAGCAATTCTCACGGTGGAGAATGGCCTGTCAACATTGAAATATGGCGTTGTCGAGGCATTGGCCTAGGTGGGCTGGTATGGTAGAGGTCCGCGAAACTCACCCTTCCGACGAGAAGCCCTACCCCATGGAGACGCTGCGCCACTGGTACGTAACGCCCTTTGGTGGGCGCTCGACAGACCTCGTGCGCGGACAGGTGGGGATAAACTCCCTGGCACTCGACCAGAACACGGAACTTATCCCGGACCAGGACAGAGTGCTCATATCCATTCTCGGGCGAGGTGCTGCCAGGCCCCTCTACAGTCGCGAGCCCTTCCAGGTGGTGGCCCTGGACACCAGCACACCTGACGGTTTGGCGAAGTCTCCCCAAGGAGAGGCCGTTCTGCCCCTTGATGAGGCTTGGGATGTTGTACGCCGTCCGTACCTCCAGCCAAGACAGGGGCAGGCATTGCTCCTGAACGGCGTCGCCTCAAGGGTAGCGGGAGTTGACCACAGGGAGCTGCTGACCAAGGTGCTGTCACAGAGGTTGAGGGGAACTTAGGCATGCTTCCGGATCGAGGGCGGAGGCCGTCATTCGAGCCCCACGATACCACTCGGACTTTAGGATAGCGCTCTTGGGGAGGTGCCGGCGCCCAGATCTTAGCCTTCGGTGATGTCCGTCGCCACAACCTTATACCCTCACTAGCCTTGATATGGACGTGAAGGTCGGCGTGACCGCCGTCCAGGGCGACGTCAGTGAGCACCTCGATGTCGTGAATAAAGCGATGGACGAGCTGTCGCTCTCGGGTAGTGCCACTCCTGTCAGGACCCCTCGCGCTCTGGAAGAGGTTTCAGCCCTCATCATCCCTGGCGGGGAGAGCACTACCATTTCCAAGCTCCTGGTCAAGTTCGACCTCTTTGAGAGGGTGTTGGAGAGGGCTCAGGAAGGCATGCCTCTGATGGGGACCTGTGCGGGATGCATCCTCCTGGCGAAGGAAGGCGACAATCAGGTAAAGGCGACGGGGACGAAGATGCTGGCATTGATGGACATGGCTGTGGACAGGAACGCCTTCGGCAGACAGAGGGAGTCCTTCGAGGCCAGCCTGGAGATCGAGGGGGTAGGGCCCACCAAGGGCGTGTTCATCAGAGCTCCCGCCATTCGAAGGGTGTGGGGAGACTGTCAGGTCCTCTCTAGACTTGAGGACGTAATCGTGATAGCGCGGCAGAAACATCTGCTAGCCCTGACCTTTCATCCCGAGCTCTCAGGGACGACGGGCGTCCACCGCATGCTTTTGGAGCTAATCTAAGGCACTAAAGCTAGGCCGAGTATGGAAAGAATGGCGGCCAGAGCAAAGGTGACGGCCGCATTGATCCTCATAGTGGAGATACTCGAGGAGATGGCCGTTGTAAGTCGAACAGCGGTCTGATGGCCCCACACCCTTACGTTCTCCAGTAGCCCGCTCTGAGCGGCGGCGGTGGCCTGGTCCATGTTGTCAATAGCGTCCACAACCGTCGACCTCGTGGCCTCCACCAGGTCCCGGTGCTCGATCCGCCACCCAACAGGGTTGAACCCCGGCAGGGTGTTGTTGACGATATGGTTGTCGCTGGTCATGACCTCCGCTTCATCCACCAGATCTTCGATCCCCTTGAGAATCTCTTCCCGAAGCCCCGGAACCATGTTGTTTCCATCGAAGAGAAGGTAGGCCGTCTTCTGGCCGTCCACCTCCACGACCACTGCCTGGACGCCGTTCGGGCCGAGCCCCCTCTCAGCATCCACCAGATCCGTATTTGAGGCGAGGCCTACCCTCAGCCCATCAGACATGCTTCCCAACGCCCTGGCAATGGCCTCTCCGGTTGCCTCCAGGATGGAGCTGCAATCCGGAGATCCGAAGTACACGGCTCCGCTCCCGGGCCGTATGCAGTTATGGGCGTCCACGAAGAGGGCGTCGTCGACCCCAGAGTTCACTGCCACGTTCCTGGCCGAGTAGCCGGTGGCGAAGTCGATGTCGTCCGTGGGGTTGGGTGCTAAGGAGGCGAGGACGAGGGCCTTGCCGTCGAAGACCTGGCAGCAGACGCTCGCACTGCCCTTTGAGGCCCTTGTAAACCTAGAGGCCCTGCTGCCGTGCTTGAGCCTCGGAATTGTCTCCCTTACCCAGCTAGCCAACCTCTCACACTCCCCCGTGGTGGCGGGGTTCTGGTCGTGTGTCGAGGCACCTTTCGGTACGAGGACCTCAACCCCCAGGTCCCGCAGCCCGGTACCGAGCTTGGTGGGAAGGTCGCTCCCGCCTAGGTGCCCATAGGGTCCCGGGTGCATGCTGGGCACCACCAAGAGAGCCTGCCTTCCGCCCTCCAGCTTCAAGGAGAGCACGCCCACCGGCACATCAATGGGGCTTGCGAAGGAGTCGAAGAAGGTTTCCATCTCGGTCCTCCCCTCCCTTCCCTTCTCCGTCATGTGGTCTAGGGAGTAGCGCATCATGCTGAGTCCATCCACGCCCGAAGCCCTCTCCAAGGGTCGGATGGATACCTCCGTGAATATGAGGCCCGCGCCGTAGAACGAGGCAAAGGAGAGGAGGGCAATGGCCCAGTCCGCGAGGGTGAGGGGGAACAATACCCAGAGGGCCAGGAGCCCTAGTAGGGGCTGGTTGATTACTGCTGGTAAGGACCGAAGGGGGCTGCTGTGAGAGGTTGCCAGGATGGCCGCCTGCCTCAGCCATAGCGTCGAGGCCCACCCGACGACTAGGTACCGAGGGACGCGGGAGGCATCGAAGAAGAGGGAGGCCAGGGCGGCGAGGAGTATCAGCGCCATGCCCAGAATCCCCAGGAGTGCCGATCTTCGAAGGTACATCTTGCCACCGAGGAGCTCGGCCAGGGGCTTTGTAATAAGGGCTGAGGCCACAACCGGCAGGGCAAAGGCTCCAAGGCCCATCACCACGACTTGGAAGCTCAGTACTCCTCGATTAGCTACCAGACCTATGAGGAGGGACCCCAGGACGATGTATGTGAGGATCCTCGCGGGCTTCGGAGCTCGGAACAGCCGCCCCATCATGGCGGATGTAGCCTGCTGTTGAGCCTCCTGGGCAGTCCGCGGAACCATTCCTAAACCTACCGACCCTTAACGGCATGGATGATGCCTTTAAGGGCTTTCCTTCCGTTTTCCCGCTCCACAACTGTCCCGGTAACGACAATATCCGCCCCCGCCTCGGCCACGCTCTTCGCTGCCTCGTGATTCCTGATGCCCCCGCCCACCAGCAGGGGGAGGCTGCTCTCCCTCTTGACGGCCTGTACCATGTCCGCTGGAACAGGGCTGGGGGCCCCAGATCCCGCCTCCAGGTAGAAGAGTTTCATGCCGAAGTACTCGGCCGTCAGCGCGTACCGGACAGCCTCCTCAGGGTCATCCCTGGGGATTAGGTCTGCCTGCCCCACCTCCCCGACCCGCATGCCAGGATCCACGATTACGTAGCCCATGGGTATGGCCTCAAGCCCCATTCCCTTTATGGTCCAAGAGGCCATGTGCTGCTCCCGGACCACGTGCCTAACGCTCTTGGAGTTGAGAAGGCTCATGAAGTAGATGGCATCCGCGTATTGACTCAGTGAGCTAGAGTTGGCGGGGAAAAGGATGACGGGTAGCGGGGTCCTGGCCTTTATCTCCTGCACCGAGGAGTCCAAGAGGCTCTGGCTGATGCCTGTAGAGCCACCCACCATGATGGCGTCCGTCCCTACGTCGTAGGCCATAGCGGCGAGGTCGGCTAGGTGTTCGGGCCCTCCTTTCTCCGGGTCTAGGAGGGTCATGTGAAGCTTCCCCTCCCTCAGCCTCTCTCTGATATAAGTCAGGACTTTCAAGGGAAGCCTCCTACCAGAAAGGCCGCCAAGGCCGCCAGCATGGCGTATTTCGCAGCCCTCTGGGCAGTGGCGGGCTTCCTGGCTGCATTCAGGGCCGCGTAAATAAATATTGCGTCTGCCACCACGACGACGAAGACATAGTACACGGTCAGGACCTTCAGAATAACGGGGACCACGCTCAGGGCGACCGCCGCGATCAGGGAGGCAGAAGCAACGCGTCCCGCGCCCCTCTCACCCATGGTCATGGGCAAGGTCCATCGCCCCACATCCCCTGCAATGTCTTCGATGTCCTTGATCACTTCCCTCCCCAGGGTGGCCAGAAAGGCCAATAGAGCTAGCAGGAATATCCTTTGCAGGGCTACGAGGGATCCCCCATAGACGGCCAGCCCCCCGAAGATGAAGAGGGAGGCCACAAGCCAGCTAATCAGGATGTTTCCGCGGAACCCCTCTCGCTTGAAGACGAACTCGTACGATGACATCAGGCCCAGGTTGATTAGGACCAGGGTAAGGAGCTCCCACCCAATGAGGTAGCTCATAGGGACCGTGGGGGCGAAGAGAACGGCTGCCAGCATGAGGGCGCTCCGGGGGGCGACCTGGCCTGACGGAATTGGCCTCTCCGGGCGGTTGATGCTATCCACATCTCTATCGTAGTAGTCGTTCAGGGAGTTCCCGGCTGCCGTGAAGATGAACGCGATGGCGGCCGCCTCAGCTACCAGGAAGACGGATAGCTTCGTGACATCGGCCGTCGCGACCAGGCTCCCGAGAACGCAACCGACGGCGGACATGCCACAGTTGAGGGGCCTGATGAGCTTCAGGTACCCGCGCACTCTGTCGGATTGCTCCCTGGGAGTATAAGGTTTCCTGGATACCAGTCCGTCGCCGCAAGCTTAAATAACCAAACTCCCTTGATTGAGACTACGCGGTATCTAGATGGCTGAAGAGAAGCGGGAAGAGGCTGAGGAGGCTTCACCCGAATTCAAGTACATCGTTCGCCTTGCCAACACGGACCTGGATGGCCAGAGGCCCCTAGAGCTAGCCCTGACGGGCATCAAGGGCGTAGGCATCCGACTTGCCCAGATGCTGGCCGATGCCCTCGACGTTCCCCGGAGGGAGAAAATCGGCAACCTCTCCGACGAGCAAGTGGA
>JABAOD010016330.1_pt1 | contig 13282 bp, 13 predicted proteins | sample 7062151 | NCBI WGS metagenome assembly JABAOD01 (sample SAMN14538626, study PRJNA623070) | marine sediment metagenome | biome: marine biome [ENVO:00000428]; feature: marine pelagic biome [ENVO:01000023]; material: deep marine sediment [ENVO:00002113] | place: India: Gulf of Khambhat ...
CCAGTAGATGTCGGTGCCGTCCTCGAAGATCACGTACACGAGGCTCAGGCCGAAGAAGGAGTAGCCGCGCACGACCCGCGCGCCCGGCACCTTGAGCATCTCGGACGCGATCGGATACGTGACCTGGTCCTCGACGATCTGCGGCGCCTGCTCGGAGAAATCCGTCTGGACGATCACCTGCACGTCCGACAGATCGGGGATGGCATCCAGGGGCGTAGTCCGCATCGCCCACACACCGCCGCCCACGATGGCGACCGTCCCCAGCAGCACCAGGAAGCGGTTGCGGAGCGACCAGGCGATGACCTGGTTAATCATGGCGGTGCTCCCGCGGCGTGGTGTCCGGCTCGACCGCCGCGCCGTGCCCGGTGTGCTGCGTGCCCGGCATCGCGCCGCCCGTGGCCGCGAGACGGGACTCCGCATCCACCAGGAAGTTCGCGGAGGCGACCACGGTCTCCCCTTCCGTCAGCCCTTGGAGGATCTGGATGCGATCGCCGGCACGCGCCCCCACCACCACGTCCCGCGGCTGGAGCATGCCGGCGGAATCCCGCACGAACACGAGGTTGCGCTGGCCCGTGGCCACCACCGCGTCCATCGGCACGGTGACGACGTCCCGGCCCAGCCGGGCGTCGAAGAAGATCGTGGCGAACATGCCCGGCTTCAGTCGCAGCCCCCGGTTGGGGACGGTGACGCGCACACGGTTGGTCCGGCTCTGACGCTGAACGACCGGATACACGAAGCTCACCCGACCCATGATGTGCTCGCCCGGATAGGCCGAGACCTCGATGTGGGCCTGCTGCCCGACGTGGACGAACTGCAGGTCCTGCTCGAACACGTCGCCCTCCACCCACACCTCGCCGATGTCGGCGATGCGATAGAGCCGGTCCCCGGCCATCACCCGTTGCCCCTCGAGCACGTTCTTCTCGAGCACGATGCCGCCGAATGGGGCAACGAGCGTGAGGGTCTTGCTCACTTCCCCGGAGTGCTCGATGTGATGGATCTGCTCGGCCGTGATATCCCAGTATTCGAGCCGGCGCCGGGCAGCCGCCAGCATCTCGTTTGCGTTGCGCCAGGCCTCACCGGCGGTGGAGTCGATGCGGCCAAGCATGCGGCGCGCCGTCAGCAATTCCTCTTGGGCGGCGACCATCATCGGGCTATAGATGGTGAGGAGGGGCTGGCCCCGACGAACACTCTCGCCGGTGTAGCTCACGAGCAGCCGCTCGACGAATCCGTCGATCTTGGGCGTGACGTCGGCAATCTTCGGCTCGGGGGCGTCGATCTCTCCCACGGTCCGGATCGTCTTGCTGAGCGCGCCGCGCGCGACGGTCGTGTAGGTAACTCCCAAAGCCCGCTCCTGCTCGGCAGTGAGGTGCACCGGTTCGCGCAGCATGGCGCCCGTGGAATCGGTGACGCCCTGCGTGCCCCCCGCTTGCATCCGCGCATGCTCCTCGGCCGTCATGCCCGCCATCGGCGAGCCGTCCTCGTCGCCACCGCCGCAGGCGCTCAGGAGCAAGAGTGCTACGACGGCGGCGGTACCGATCGTCCTCATGGCGTTCCTCCGATCGGGCCGCCGACGAGCGCTTCCAGCTCGGCCACCGCCCGGTGATACTCGGCCGCAAGTCGTGCGGTCTCGATTTGGTAGCGGTTCACGGTCATCTCGTTTTCCACGAGGGTCATGTAGTCGACGCCGCCCACCCGGTAGGCCGACAGCGCCGATTCCACGGCGGCACGCGCCTGTGGCAGAATGGCCTCCGCGTACAGGCGTGACAGCCGGCTCGCGCGCTCCGCCTCCGCCCGGAGCTCGGTCAGGGCGGCGAACGTGTCGTTGAGGAGATCCCGTTCCATGGCCTCCTCAGTGGCCCTCATCGCCGCCATCTCGCGCCGCATCGGCAGCTGTCTCGCACCGGCAAACAAGGGGATGTTCACCCCGAGCATCACGGTAGCCATATCGTCGAACTGTGGGCGCTGGCCGTAGGCCAGACTCACCATGAATTCCGGGTACAACTCGCGGCGTGCCTGGCGATACCCAGCCTCGGCCGCCTCGATCCTCGCCTGCGCCGCAAGCAGCGCCGGTCGGGCGCTGGCCGCCAACGCCATCAGGGAATCGACGCCTGGAAGCGTGTCACCCGGCGGCGGCAGGACGAGTCCCGGAATGGGTACCGTCGCGGCTCGACCGAGCAGCGCGTTGAGACGGGCGGCCATCGCAACGCGATCCTGTTCCATGACCGTGATGTCCTCGGTCATGCGGGCCACGGCGACCTGCGCCTGGAGCACGTCCTGCTGCAGGCCGGCACCGACGGCGTACATCGTGGACGACACGTCCAGGAAGTTCCTCAGCAGGTCGCGGGTCTCGACCATGATCGCGATCGCTCGGTCCATGTAGGCCAGCCCGTAGTACACGCCGGTGACGCGGGCCACGAGGCTGCGTTCGATCTCCTCGGCGTCCAGCGCCTCGGCCGTCGCCAGGTGGCGCTCACGCTCCTCCTTGAATCCGAGCTGTCCCGGCCACGGAAACCGCTGGGTGAGCTGGATCGAGTTCATGGTCATCGGCTCGTCGGTCCCGAAGCCGCCCACCGGACGATTCATGAGCCCGAAGGACAGCTGAGGATCGGGCAGCGCGCCGGCCTGCGGTACCCGCTCGGCCGCGGCATCGGCCCTCAGGCGGGCGGCGCGCAGCATCGGGTTGGCCTCGCGAACCAGGGCCACGGCCTCAGTCAGGCCCAACGTGTCGGGAGCAACCTGCTGCGACGCTGCCGGGTGAGCCCCGCAGACGATGAGGGCCGCCACCACGCCGATTCCGGTTCTCGTTTTCATCCGGTGTTCCTCGGTGCCCGCGTCATGCGGCTCTCCTGGTTTCGCGCTTCCTCGTGTCCGATGTCGACGTGGGCAGGACCTCGGATCGCGTCGCTCAGTTCGGGAAGCGGCCATGCGACACGGCCCACCAGCCCTGCCCACACCTGTCATCTGCCCAACCTCGGCACTCTGGCGCAGGCTTCGGGCCGTAGGGGAGCATGGGATTCAACATATTGATGTGTAGGGGGTTGCAGCATCCTAGTCGGTCACGTGATCGCGTCGGTTCGTGTGGACCCACCCACCTGGCGGGGGAAATGCCCCGTCCGGCCTCACTGCCAGGGTCGGCGCTGGGGCGGCGGGAGGCTTCCGTTAGGGCTTCGACATATACCAGGGAGCCGGCGGGCGCTCGACGGCGTACCCCATGGACTCGATCGACTGCATCAGCGCCAACGCGGTGGTGCGTTGCGGATCATACGACAGGATGACCCGCTCGGTCACGGGATTCACGGTCACATCGGTGATCCCCGAGAGCGCGCGGATACGCTTGGCGAGGGTGGCCGCGGCAGCGGCGCACGGGAGTTCGGACACGCGGAATGCCACCCGAGCCACCGGTGATCCGGTGCTCCGTCGTCTGGCTCCGTGCGGTTGGGTGGGCGACATGCGCGCCTCGCCGACCATGGGACTCGGTGATTGCCGCGGACCGGGCCTTGCACCCTCGACCCCCTGGTTAGCAAGTTCGACTCCATGGTCACCGATGGCCGACCCGACAGTCACGCAAGGAGTTAGGCAATCTCACCCCGATCCTGGAATCACGTTCCCGCGGGTTCGATGGCCCGCGACGCGGGGGATTTCACGCGGTCGGCCGCCCTGAACGGGGCAGGTGGGTCGTATCGACCCCGCCTTCCACTCGGCACCAAGGTCATGGTGCTGTTGCTCGCCTTTGGGGCCATTCCGCTGGGCGCGGCGATCGCGATCGGGTACACCGTGAGCCGCAGCGTGATCATGCACCAAGCCCAGAGCGCGCTTCGGGAACTGACGCGTCAGCAGGCCGTGCACATCGCCACCGAGCTGACCCGAGAGCAGCTCATTCTACGCACGATCACCGGTCACGTGGGTCCGCTGCCCGCGTCAACCGTTCCCGCCCCGACGGTGCTCGCCGATCGGCTGCAACAGAGCCTACCAGAGGGCGGCGTGTTCGATGGGCTGCGCCTGGTGCGCCGTGACGGAGGGATCCTCGCCAGCGTGGCGCTGCGGAACNNAGGGATTTTCGCCAGCGTGGCGCTGCGGAACGTCGCTCCCCACTGGCCGGCCGAGGCGCCGGCGGCAGACTGGTCGAATCGCCGGGTGGTAGTGCATTGGGAGACCGACCGAGCGCTGGCGTATCTCTTGGCCGTGCCGCTCGGCGAAGCGAGCGACGTGTGGTTGGAGGGGCATGTTCGCCAGGAGGACTTTGGCCGCCTGTTCGCCATCCCGACGCACATCATGGGCGACGTGGAATCGGCGGTGCTCAACGCCGATGGCCGGGCCATCCTGGTCACCCACGAGCACGCCGGTCCCGACCTCCGGAAGGTGCTCGAAGGTGCGAATCACGCTACCAGCCAGGCGGACACCGCCGTGCGGCGGTATCGGATCGGCAGCGAGGAATCCCTGGTGGCCACATCGGAGATCGCCGGGACGACGTGGTACCTCGCCGCTGCCCTCCCGCTCAGCGCCGCGCTCGCGCCCCTGGCATCCTTCCGCAATGCCGCGCTCGTCGCGGCCTCGGCGCTGGTGCTCCTGATTGGCATCACCGCGGTTCTCGCCACGCGCTCGGTAAGCACGCCGCTCCGCGAGCTCGCGGGCGCCGCGCGCCGGTTCGGCCGAGGGGAGCTGCCGGGGCCGCTGCCACAATCGGGGGCAGTGGAGGTGCAGCAGTTGGTCGACGCGTTTCGGCAGATGGCTACGGATCTCGAGCGCTCCCGCACGGAGATTGAGCAGTTGCACCAACGAGACATGGAACGCGCGCAGCAGCTGGCAACCATCGGCGAGATGGCCAGTGGCATCGCGCACGAAGTTCGCAATCCGCTCACGGGGGTACTCGGAGCGCTCGAGTTGGCGTCGCGGGGCGTCCCCCCGGGGAATCCGGCCGTCCCGCTCCTGGAAGAGGCACAGGATCAACTCAAACGGATCGAGACGACGACCACGCAGCTCCTCCGATACGCGCGTCCGCCCCAGCTCAGTCAGGTGACGGTCGACCCAAACGGCCTGGTGGAGCGCGCGGCGCGGATCGTCGAGCCCCATGCGAAGCGCGCTGGCGTACGGCTCGCGCTCGAGCTGGTGACACCCGGCATATCGGTCCAAGTCGATCCCGAGCTGATGGTACAGGTGCTCGTCAACCTGATGCTCAACGGGATCGACGCCTCCGCCCAAGGCGACGCGCTGGCGGTGACCGTAGAGCATCGCCGGCCCGAGGTGTGGATCGGTGTTCGGGATGCGGGCCATGGCGTCCCGGCCGAGATCCGGGCGAACATTTTCCGTCCCTTCTTCACGACCAAGCATCAGGGCACGGGTCTGGGGCTCCCGATCTCACGCCAGATCGTGGAGCGCCACGGTGGACGGTTGGAACTGACCGACGCACCCGGAGGTGGCGCGATGTTCGCGGTCGTGCTCCCGGGGACAAGGGAGGAAGATCCACGATGACGAAGCCGGTGATTCTCGTCGTCGATGACGAAAAGCTGATCCGTGTTTGGCTGGAAGCGCACCTCGGGGACGCTGGCTATCGGGTGCAGCTGGCCGAGAGCGCGGCTGCGGCCCGCGAGCTGTTTCAGCAGACCCCCCCGGACGCCACGCTGCTCGATCTCCGGCTCCCCGACGGCAACGGCATGGACCTGCTGAAGGAGTTCCTCGAGATCGACGACCAGCTCGTGGTGATCATCCTCACCGCTCACGGTGACATCAGCACGGCGGTCGAGGCCGTCAAGCTGGGCGCCTTCCACTTTGTCGAGAAGCCGCCCAAGCTGGACGATCTGCGCATCATGCTGCAGAAGGCGCTCGAAGCGCGCTCGCTGAGACGGACCGTCACGGGGCTCAGGCGTCAGGCGGGGTGGCAGTTTGCCGGCGTGGAGATCGTAGGACGGTCCGAGGCGATGCAACGGATCGTGGACCTCGTGGAAAAGGTTGCCGCCAGTGAAGGCACGACGGTGCTCATTCGGGGGGAGAGCGGCGTCGGCAAGGAAGTGGTTGCCCGGGCGGTGCACGCCCGCAGTGCGCGGGCCGAGTTTCCGTTTCTCGAGATCAACTGCACCGCTTTGCCGGAGACGTTGCTGGAGTCGGAGCTGTTTGGCCATGAGAAGGGAGCGTTCACTGATGCCCGCGAGCGCAAGCAAGGACTGCTCGAGCTGGCCGATCGGGGAACGGTGCTGCTGGATGAGATCGGCGACCTGCCGCCTGGCGCGCAGGCCAAGCTGCTGCGATTCATCGAGACCCGAACGTTCAAGCGCGTGGGTGGCGTTCGGAACATCAGCGTCGATGTCCGCATTGTGGCCTCGACGAATCGTGATCTCGACACGGCCGTGCGGGACGGCTCGTTCCGGCGGGACCTGTTCTATCGTCTCAATGTCGTGCCGATCACGATTCCCCCGCTGCGGGAGCGCTCGGAAGACATCGAGCCCCTCGCGAAGTTCTTTCTGGAGCGCATGACGAGCCAGTTGCGGCGCCCGGCGCGCGCGATTGCCCGGGAAGCCCTGCGCATGCTCGAGCGCTACGCTTGGCCCGGCAACGTGCGGGAACTGCGCAACGTGATCGAACGCGCCGTCATTCTCGAAGAGGGAGCGGAAGTCCTTCCGGAACACCTGCCCGACGAACTCGGGCTCGGGAGTCGCGCAGCGGATCTGGGTCCCGGGTTCCTGTTGCCGGCGGGAGGTGTGGACCTCGAGGAGCTCGAGAAGGATCTGATCCGGCAGGCGTTGGAGCAGGCACAGGGCAACAAGACGCGCGCGGCGGGCCTCTTGGGCCTCACCCGTGATACGCTGCGGTATCGGCTCGACAAGTACGAGTTAGCGGGCGGGTCGTAGCGCACCCCGCGCGGCGTCCAGCCCGGCCGCGCCACCGCCGGAAGACTGAAGCGTCCAAAGGTACTCGACCAGCGTCCACGCCTGGTCGTCCGTCAGAATCGGTCCCCAGTTCGGCATGCCCGTGCCCATCCCGCCACGCTGGATCTTGCCGTGGAGCAGGGCGCCGCTTACCCCCAGCATGGCGCGGGCGTCGGTGAGATCGGCAGGCGTGCGCGGTCCATGCGTGGGTGCAGCCGCCGAGTCGCGAGCGAGTGCCCGAACCATTACCCCGTCCCCCCGGCCCGTGACCCCATGACACGCCGCACAGTTCGCGGCGTAGAGCTGTCGGCCCGCGTCCACCCGCACCGGGTCGGACGCGTTGTGCCACAGCGCCGCGACCACGTCCCAGAGACCCTCGTCCGGGACCTCGCGTAAGCGATCCTCCTGCCGGAGTGCTGTCCATGCCCCCGCCGGTGCGTGTCGACGCACATACGCGACGGTTCGATAGCGCGGCGGCAGCATCGAAAGCCACTGCTCCCCTTGCGATCCCGAGGGTCGGCCGCCGGGCGTCACCGATGCCGGATGGGCAGCGTCGAGATCGAGCCCGAGCTGCACGTAGAGGGGTGGGGGCACGGTAGCCTCCCGTGCAGGTGGCTCGAGCGAGTCGCGCACCTCGATCCTGCCGCGCATCCGCCAGTGGTCGGGGCCGCACCACCGCGTACAGTAGTAGACGTACGTCCCCGGTTCGGCGAAGGTGATGGTCGTTTCGCTTGGACGCCCTGGGAGCACATCGACGGTGTCCCCGTCGAGGTGCCCCACCGCGAAGCCGTGCACGACGTCGTCCGAGGTGAGGCGGAAGCGGATAGGCGTGCGGGCGGGCACGCTCACCACTTCGGGTGCCCACCCGCCGGCGTCCGGCATCCGCGCGGTCAGCTCCACCGTCGGCGTGTCCCCACCCGTCGGCGCCAGGAAGCGCAGCGCGACGATGGCCGCCGGCGGAGTGCCAGCAATCGTGATCACCAGGAGGCGGGCCAACGTCTCTCGGGTCATGCGCTCATCCGGTGAGCAGGGCGAGGAGGCCGGCGGTAATCACCACCATGAAACCGATGATCGGAGCCGCCAGCCGCCCAGGGCGGGTGACCGGCTCGGCACGCGCGACCCGCGTGACCACCGCACTGGCCCACCACGATCCCCCGGCGAGCGTCGCGCTCTGGAGAGCCGGTGTGACGGTGCCGAGGAGCGGGCGCCACGACCCACCCGCAGTACCGAACAGATCCCACCCTCTGGCAAGCGGGTCGGAGAGCGCGGGCCAGATGTAGGAGATGTTCGCCAACGCGAAGCCGAGGGTGAAGGCAATCCAGGCCGCGAGGCCAAGCGGGATCAACGCGGCGGAGAACCGAGTGAACAACACCCTCCGACGCTGCCTGCCCCCACTCCAGCGCCGGCCGAACTCCACCGCAAGCCCATACGCGCCGGGGAGGACCACGAACAGCAGAAGGAGGAACGCGGCGGCGTAGAGGAACCACGCCGCTTCGCCGACGGAGTAGGCCGTCGCCTTCAACCATCCCCACGGCCCGAGGAACACTGCGGCGTACGCCACCGCGCTCCCGAGCATGATCAGCGCCTTGTACGCCTCGTCGAGGCCGCGTCCGTGGGGATCGACGAGGTCAGCGCCCAAGGGGCGGATGTTCACGGCCACGTTGCCGTACGGACACGTGCGCACGCACTCGAGGCACAAACCACAGGAGGTGTTCTTCCTGAGCGCCCCGGGATAGACCAGCCACGGGCAGCCAAATCCGGTGTCGCAGCCGACGTAGCAGGTCTTGGGGGTATGTGCGGCGCAAACCCTCTTGTCCCGCACGCGCAACTCGACAGGTGCCAGCTGGGAGTAGAGTCCGACGAATCCGCCGACGGGGCAGAGATAGCGGCAGAAGGTGCGGCGCTCATAGACCAGAGCGATGCCCACGGCGACCAGCAGAAGCGCGAGCAGGACGAGGGCGGTGACGCGTGGCTGTGTGAGCACGACGGTGCTGGACACGGCCAGGCCGGCGAATGCCAGATTCTGCGGCCACATGTTCCGCAGTCGAGCCGGCCAGCGCCGGCCGAGGCCAGCACCATGAGCCGTCGGATGCAAGACACCCCCGCGCTGAAGCCAGTCGCCGGGAGCCGGAATGGGGCAGATGCTGCACCAGGCACGCCCGAGGAGCGGCACGACAAACAGGATGAGCACGGTCCACCACGCGATCCACACGACGACGATCCCGAGATTCCGGCTGCCGACCGGGGAGCCGAGGAGACCGGTCGCGATCGCGACGAGGTACCCACCGAGCAACAGCGAGACCGTGATGAGTTGTGGCCACCGACTCGTGAGCACCCGGCGCACGGGGGCGAGCGCGGTCAAGTCCGTGCTCCTCACCGGCGCACCGCCCACACGGCCCCGCTCGCCGCGAATAGCAGGAGTGCCAGCGCTCCTCGGGCCAGACGGCCTTCACCCACGGTGAGCGTGCCGACGATGAAGGGGTGGAGAGGACCACACGTGACCGAACACCGGAGTCGAAACGTGCCCTCGCGATCGGCAACGAACGAAAGGCGGCCAGGGCGACCGGGTTCCGCCGTCGCCGCGACGCCGTAGCCGTCCACGTAGAGGCCGTGGATCACGTCGGTTGCCACGAGGTCGATCGTGACCCGGTCGCCTTTGCCCACTCGGATGCGTGCCGGGCGAAACGCGTCGGCGCTGGCCTCGACGGTGACGTGGCGATCGTGGGGAGGCGGTGAGCCGCGCAGCCCCGGTGCGAACCACACCGCGATCCCCGCCAACCCGAACGCGAGGCTCCAGACACGGAATCGCATCGCGGCTCAGTGGTCGGGCGGATTGGCCCCCACAGGGGGCAGGCGAATCTTCGTAGTTCCCGGTCCGTAGCGACTGTACTCCGCATGCACGCGCGTCAGGATCTCGTGCTGGTCCTTGCCGTCCCGCATCATCCGCATCACGTCACGCGTGATGTCGACGCAGATCCCTCAGCCGAAGGCGTGGTCATCGTAGACCACGCTCCCGTCTGTCCGGACCTCTTTGACGTAGCAGTCCAGGATGCTGGTATGTCCCATCGCGCCGCACCCGCAGTAGCAGGGGACGCGGTCGAGGACCTCGGGATTGGCGACGGCGAATCGGTACGCCTCGTGCACCACGGTTGGTGCTCCCCGCGCGAAGGCCGGGAGCGCCGAAACGGGAGCCAGCGATACCTCGTTGGACGTCCCGGATTCGGACGTACAGGCGAGGGCGACGCCAAGCAGTGCCGCGTAAAGGCCGGCTTGTACTGGATGCTGCTGCGGTCCGATCATGAGTTCATCTTCACGTTCCACGCTCGATCGCTGTTTACCTGTTCGTGCTGCGCGTACTCGCGCAATCGCTGGGCCGCGTCAGAATCGCCGATCTGTCAGGAATCGCGCTTGCCGCTGAGCGCTCTGGTGGGTGAAATCGCGCGGGTATCGGTGGAGGTGCCCCGCAACGGAGTGGACGATGGGTGACGTGGCGTCGTGCGCTCCGACGCGGGGGATCTGGCCCGCTCGCTGCGCGACCTGCCGTGCGCGCCCCCCGCCCGAAGCCGGCTGATCCGCGTGATCTACTTGTCTCAGGGCAGCTTACGTGACGGCTGTGTCGGCATGACGGTTGCGCAAGCACGTGACAGGCGCCCCAGTGCGGGTGGCGCGGGAGTACTGCGTGTCGCGCGATCGGATCGTCAACGACGAGCAAGTGGTGAGAACCCCGAGAATCACGGAGGAAAGAGATGAAATCGACAGTGCTGATGCTCATCGGTCTTGGCCTGGCCGCCATGCCGGTGGCCGCCCAGCAGCACGGCCATGAAGCGGGCGAGCCATCGGATCGGCCGATGATGGGGCATTGCCAGATGATGCAAGGTGGGATGGGGATGATGGCGGGCGGCATGGGCATGATGGGCGACTCGATGGGCATGATGAACATGCCCATACGCGATGTGATGATGCAGGGCATGCGTCTGTGGCCCCGATACCTGGTCGGGCATCGAACCGACCTCGGGTTGACGGACGATCAGGTGGCCAAGCTCGAGGCCCTTGGTCAGCGGGACCCGACACCCATGACCGGCATGCCCGGGATGCGCGCGGCACAGGAGCAGCTCGCCAAAGCGTTTGAGGCGGGCGACGCCCCAGGAATCCGGGCGGCGTCAGAGCGGATGGCCAACGTGCACGCCGACATGCAGGCCAGCCACTTGGTTTTGGCGGTCAAGGCGAGGGACGTGCTGACGGCCGAGCAGCGCGTCAAGCTCGGGATGCTACCCGGGCCTTGCTCCATGATGGAGGGTAGGCAGGCAATGCAGCAAGGAGGTCATGAGCAGCATCATCGATGAGTCGATTCCCGGGTAGAACGAATCGACTGCCTCACGCACGCGCCAGCCCGGTCTACAGGCCGGCGCGCGTGTCGTCGTGGGCGTCGTGAAGTGCACGCTACCGCGCCGGGACATTCCTTGATCGCGCGGTCAGCGTACGTACTTGTATGGATCCGCTTCGAACTGCTTGCGGCAGGCTTCGGTGCAGAAGTGGTACGTCTTGCCCGCAAACTCCACTTGGCTCACGGCTTTCTCAACTCGGAACTGCATGCCGCACACCGGATCGGTCACTTTCTCGATCTCGTTCATGCTGTCCTCCATGAGTCAGCGTCAGGGTTTGACCCGCAGCACGGCGAGCCGCGTACGGTACCCGCGCTCACCGATCTCACCGGCCGCGAACCGACGCCTGAGCACTTGCTCCGCGGTCGGAGGTTTGCTGGGCCTGCGCCCGAGCCGGCTCATCCATGCCACCCACCCCAATCCCACGATCGGCAGCGCCCACCAGAGCCACATCCAACCGCCGTGCATCCATCCTTCGTAGTACGGCATTCGTGTCTGATCTCCACTATGCCAGTTCGATTTCCCGCTCGAGCACCCGGCGTCGCGCGGCCACCGGCCGAGCCCCGGTCCATCGTGAGGCGCGGCCAGTCATGCCTCTTCAGCAGCAATGGCCACGCCGGTGGGGTGGGATGGCTATCTCCAGGTGGAAGGCGAGGTGTGAACCCCTGGCCTCGGACCGCGCATGCGCCGGTGTGCAGCATCTGACCAACCGAGCGGGGCAGATCCCCCAACCTGTGCCGACATGAGTCGCCGGCGGGCACGGGTGAGGTGACGCATCGGGCGGCGCAGATGCCCCACGAGAGAGAGGTGCTCCGGGCGCGCTCGCGGTGCAACGCGCAAAGGCACGCAGGGTTAACCGTCCGCTGCCAAGGGTGCGCTCCGTGCAACGGGCCAGCTGTCGGAAGGTGCGTGATGTCGACGACGTCCGACGGTTGGGGGCCCTACCATGATGTCGAGTCGTCGGTGGCGGGATCAGGAAGGGACGCCGGATGAGCGGCGGGCCGACCGCAGGGCATCGCGGCGGACGTTCGTCGACTGGTTGCTCGGCACGGGCCTCGGGAGCCTGGTCGTCGCAGTGGTCTACCCGCCGATCCGGTACCTCGTTCCGCCGAGGAGTGCCGAGTCGGCGACGTCCTCCGTGGAGCTGCCGTTTGCGGTGGAGGACGTAGAACCGAATAGCGGAAGGATCTTCAGGTTCGGGAGTCGACCCGGGATTCTCGTTCGTACGTCGGGTGGCGAATTCCGTGCGCGTTCCGCCGTCTGCACGCACCTCGGCTGCATCGTCCAGTACCGGCCGGATCTGCACCATATCTGGTGCGCGTGCCACAACGGGCACTTCGATCTGAACGGCGTCAACATTGCGGGCCCGCCGCCCAGGCCGCTCGACCGCTACACCGTGAACACGCGGGATGGGCGGATCGTGGTGGAGCGGTCGACCTGATGCTGAGGGTATCGCCGGCCCGCAGGGAGTGGCCGGAATGCACCGAGAGCGTGGTGTGGAATGAAGCGGCTTGACTCCACTGAGGACGTGGTACGCGGAGCGCATTGCGGGCACACCGGCGCCGTCGGCGCGCTGCATCCGACCACTCCCCGACAGGATCTCATCCGCGGCCTGTGGACGGAGAACCCCGTTTTCCGGCAACTGCTGGGCCTGTGCCCGGCACTCGCCGTCACCAACACGGTCGTGAACAGCCTGGCGATGGGGATCGCGACCTTCGCGGTGCTCGTCGGTTCGAGCGTGCTCGTGTCGAGTCTCAGGCGGGTGATCCCGACGGCCATCCGCCTCTCCACCTACATCCTCATCATCGCAACCTGGGTCACCATCGCCGACATGGTGATGGAAGCGGTGGTCCCCGACGTCCAGAAGGCGCTGGGTGCATTTGTCTATCTCATCGTTGTCAATTGCGTCATCCTGAGCCGCCAGGAGGCCTTCGCCTCGAAGCGCCCAGTTGGCCGGGCGTTCCTCGACGCCATCGGCACCGGAACCGGGAACGTGATCGCGCTGGCGGCGATGGGCACGGTGCGCGAGGTGATCGGCGC
>JABAOD010002559.1_pt2 | contig 13280 bp, 20 predicted proteins | sample 7062151 | NCBI WGS metagenome assembly JABAOD01 (sample SAMN14538626, study PRJNA623070) | marine sediment metagenome | biome: marine biome [ENVO:00000428]; feature: marine pelagic biome [ENVO:01000023]; material: deep marine sediment [ENVO:00002113] | place: India: Gulf of Khambhat ...
CAACGTTTGGTTGCAGCAGATCTACGACGAATTCGGTAACCCCACGGAGGAGTCAAACTACTGGGTCGACAATACAGTGAGCCTCAAGCTCCGCGACCCAGGCAGACTCGGAGAACTGCTCCAGGTCGCTCTCAATCGCGGCGCCACGAGCGTCAATGGGGTAACTTTCAGCGTCGAGGACCCGTCGCAGGCGCTGGACCAGGCTCGCCTTGAAGCGATCGGAGAGGCTCAGCAGCGGGCTGAGCAGATGGCGACAGCCGCCGGCGCCACCCTAGGCACAGTTGTCAGCATCAGCGACAGTGGCTTTCCACAGGGCCCGGTTTTTGAGGNNNCCCCGGCTCGCTGGAATTCCAGGTGCAGGTCTCCCTGGTCTACGAGCTTCGCTGAGGCCCCCGTCAGGTCATCCCCAGGGCGGGTTTCCATCCGGCTTCTCGCCGGGGCGGGCGTGAAATCCGCCCCACGCGACCGGAAACTTCGTTGCGGCAGGCTCTCTCCTTGAATCCCCCCAAGGGGCGTTCTATGCGATGCCTACACCGGATCCTTGCGCCTTTACAACGAAAACGAATTGCGCGTTCGCAGATACCTGGCCGTTCGTCTTGCGAAGAAGCTGGTGATATACACACTGAGCAGACCGGCAATGAGATAGAAGAAACCGACCATGAGGCTGTCCACTTCCAGGAGGGCAGCAAGGCCTACGTTGAGCACGGCGGCAGTCGAAGCTGCACGCACCGCGTCGTCTGCGTTTGNNGCGCCTGAGCAGAGAAGATCCCAAGCCCGGCGGCAAACAGGATGTGGACCAGCGGCGACCGCCAATCAAAATAAAGCAGACCAGAAACGAGAATGCGCTGAACGCCGTTGAAGGCAAGGGCCAGCGGCAGCGGGTCCCCGAGGATGCGGCCAGGAAACACGGCTTCATAGGCCAGAGAAATGACCGTACTCGCCGCGCCAACTGCGAGCCCGACGCGACGGGCGCGATCCCCGACTGCAGAACGCCACAGCTGTTCAAGTATACCGGTCACCCTTGCGCTCCTGCTTTCCAGGATCATCTTGGCATCGAAACCTTCTGGGGACGGTGGGTGGAACATACAGTGGCCGCACCGCGGATCTCCGGTTGGGCCGGAAACGGGCATGCGCCTCAGTCCCAGCCTGAACCCCGGGCAACACATCTTGCGTGGGTCCTTGCTATAATGCGCCGCCATGGGCGATTCCTACTCTTCCGCAGACCAACAGATTGCCCGAGCCGCCGGCGTGGTGATGGCCGGGTTCGTCCTTTCAAATCTGATTGGTCTTGTCAAGTGGATGCTGGTTTCACGCGCCTTTGGGACCGGCGGTGAAATCGACGCCTTCAACGCGGCCAACAGGTTGCCCGAGACGCTCTTTTACATCTTGNNATCTTGGCTGGAGGGGCCCTGGCCTCAGCCTTCGTCCCCACCTTCACCGGTTTCCTTTCCCGCCAGGACGGCAGAGGTGCCTGGCGCTTGGCATCCTCGATAGTCAACCTTGTCTTTCTGGGGTTGACCCTGACTTCAGCCATGGCGTGGCTGGCTGCGCCCTGGCTGGTAGGGTCTCTGTTCGGCTTTCAAGACGCCAATCAGGTACGCCTGACGGTATCTCTCCTGAGGGTGCTGCTGCCCTCGGCCATCATCTTCGGCCTCAGCGGCCTCCTCATGGGAATCCTGAACGCCCATCAGCATTTCCTCCTGCCCGCCTTAGCCCCCAGCGCGCTGTGGCTGGGATGGATCATTGGCGTGCTCGTTTTCGCCCCCCGCATGGGAATCCACGGCTTGGCTTGGGGCGTCGTACTTGGGTCGGTCTTGCACTTAGGGGTGCAACTTCCTGGATTACGAAAGCGGGGAGCCCGTTACCACCCGATTCTGGGACTGGGTGAAGAGGCCGTACGGGAGGTGGGACGCTTGATGGCGCCGCGGCTGGTCGGCGTCGCCGTCGTCCAGCTCAATTTCCTCGTCAATGTCATCATCGCCTCAACCCAACCACAAGGTAGCCTGACAGCGATCAACTACAGCTTCTTCATCATGTTGATGCCGCAGGTCGTAATTGCCCAGGCGATAGCCATCGCAGCCCTTCCGACTTTTTCCGCCCAAGCAGCCAGGGGAGAGTGGGACGAAATGCGAACCTCACTGGCGCGCACGATCCGGGGGGTCGTTTTTCTCTCCTTGCCCGCCAGTCTGGGACTGATCGCCTTACGCCGGCCCATCGTTTCGATGCTTTTCGAGCGAGGCGCGTTCGACGCCGTTTCGACTGAGCTTGTGGCGTGGGCCCTGTTGTGGTACGCCGCCGGCTTGGTGGGGCATGCGGTGGTGGAGGTCCTCTCGCGCGCGTTCTACGCCCTGCGAGACACCCGTACGCCAGTCACAGTGGGCGCGATCGCAATGAGCTTGAACGTCGCCTTCAGTTTCACCTTTTCAGGCCTCTTTCCGCTTGCAGGCTGGGCACCGCATGGCGGCCTTGCGCTGGCCAATTCACTGGCGACCGGTCTGGAAGCCGCGGCCCTGCTATGGTTGATGCGGCGCCGCCTAGAGGGGCTTGATTTCGGCGTTATCCGTCGAGGTCTGATGGCGACGCTGGCCGCCTCTGCCCTCATGGGCGCTGCGCTGTGGATCTGGCTGCGAGCATTCAAGGGGGAGACGGTCTTGTTCATCGGCGCGGGTGGAGTGATCCTGGGGGCGGCCGTTTACTGGCTCATCGCGCTGGCGCTTGGCGCGCCCGAAACGCGCCAACTGCCGCAGCTCTTCCTGCGCCGGGGGCCAACAAGGTAGCTTCAGCTAGTCAGCATCCAGGGGGCCACAATCTGGGCAACCACCAAGCCCAACAGAACCCCAACCAGGGCTTCCAGCGGGGAGTGTCCAAGCACCTCGCGCAGCAAGCGCTCCTGACGGAGGGGATGGCCTTCCACCAGGTCACGAACGATCGAATTAATGATCGAGGCGTGCCGACCGGCCTGGCGACGTATCCCAGTGGCGTCATAGATCACAACCATCGCTACGGTCACGGAGAGGCCGAAGATGATCGAATCAAAGCCCGCCACCAAACCAACGCTGTGGGCAGCAGCTGTGACCAACGAGGCATGCGAAGAGGGCATGCCGCCAGTCCTAAACAAGAGTGACCAGTCCCATTGACGCTTGCGCAGGTAGCGGATTGGCAGTTTCAGGGCTTGGGCAATCCCCCACGCCACCAAAGCCGACATCAGCACCGGGTTGCTGAAGGCGCTCAGTAGGCTCACCTAGGGGAGTTCCTCCTCAAGATCCGTCTCAACATAGTCCCCGGCAGTGGAGGGGGATAGCTGCTTGAGCTTGAGCTCGGCCTTCTCCAGCAGATCGCTGCACCGGGCCGCCAGGGCTTGCCCACGTTCGAAGAACGCCAGCGCTTCCTCCAGCGGGAGCTCCCCCGACTCCAGCTTGTCGACCAGGTCTTCCAGTTCTTCAAACGCCTGCTCGTAGCTGAGTTCCTCCACCAATTTGGATTTGGTCATTAGACTTTCTCGCCCTCCAAACGCCGACAATGATAAGACATGTCCCTCGCCGGAACAACATGGTCCGCCCTTTCGCATTGCTCGGCTGCCCGGGCACCCTCATCCAGAGGCTCTCAGCCGATTTGCCCTCCTCAGGCCGGCTGAGCTGAGCGAGGCGCAAAAATGCTGGCTTGGGCGGGCTGGAGGCCCTGGGTCAGACGACCTCGCTCAGCCGGCAGGCGAACTGTTCCCAGGATTGACTCCGGGGGCTCCCCCTCAATGGTCAGTCGACCCCCCGAGGCGCCGCCTACGGCTGACCTCAATCCGCCTCACCCACCTGATCGGCGGGCAGCAATTGGTAAACGACGATGTCAGCCCGACGCGTCATGCGTTGCAGAGCCTCAGATTGCTCGAATTGGGTTTCGAGATCCGCTCCCTCCGGCAAGGCTTGCCGATTAAGCAGCACAAAGCGGACATCCCAGCCTCGTAGGCGATCCAGGCAAGCCGGTTCAGGACAGCCTTGAAGTTCCGGGAATCGCTCACGATACCAGTAGGGAAAGTAAGTTCCATAGGCGAAGACAGTCCGCTTGCCATGGTAGCGGGTGTACTGCATCTGCGGGGCGCTGAGGGCGCTAACCAGCGGCAACTCCATGATGGCAAATTGGCCGGGCTGTTCCGAGAGCCAGAGGTCCACCGGCCGAGGTTCAACAGCCTGCAACGGAACTTGTCCTGGCCAGAGCTCAAAGACGGCCAAGGCCAGCACCGCCAATCCGGCCACTGTTTCTCTCCGCCGGCGTTGCCTCCACCCCTTCGAGGCAGGCGCGATTTCCCTGGAGATCCAGGCGGCGTATCCTAAACCGGCCAGCAGCGCCACGCCCAGGCTGGTAAAGGCCGCAAAACGGTTCCAGGCGCGCATACCCAGGAGCGGCGGCAAGAGCCAGCGCATCAGAAGGGCCGGGAGCGGGACTGTCAGGCCCTCGGCCGCGAGGCTTTGATACCCCTCACCGGACGGCAGCCAGTCACCGAGCAGATTCAAGACGCCGTTAAAGGCGTCTACGATCGCCGCTGGCGCCGGGATCACGACCGGATGACGTCCGAATTGGAGCCTGGGCCCCAGGCTCAACACGAAGGCCGCAATGGTCAACCAGAGCGCGGCGCGGCGGACATTCCCCCGGCCATAGCGCCAACCATAGAAGGCAAAGAGCAGGCCGACGAAACCCAAACCAAGGACGAATTCAAACGCAATCTGTGGGAAATCCGCTTGGACAGTGAGCAATCGTTCCCGCACCCATGAGCCCCAGAGCGGGTGCAGGCCTTGAGGCAGGAAATAGTCGGTCGGACTTGCTGACCAGAAGGCCACGTCTGNNTGACCAGAAGGCCACGTCTTCAAGCGGTATGCGCAGCTCGAGTCGCCGGCCAAGCTGCAGGTATGGAAGAACCAGCGGGCCCAGGGAGATACCGATCATCAGGGCCATCCATCCGATTGCGATCCAGGCCCGGCGGTCTCTCAGAATTGAGGCGAGTTTTTGGAAGCGCGCAAGCATGTAGATTGGGCCTAACAGGAGCAATCCAAATGCGTAGTACAGGGAGGCCCAGGCGCCAAGCATGAAGCCCAGGCCAGCCACAAGCGCCCAGCGGACTCGACGGCATTGGACCCAACCCTCGAGGCCCAGCAGGAAGACAGGCAGACCTTCGATCGCCATAAGCGGCAGAATCCCTCCGTAGCGCACCGTGTGATAGGGTGCGAGGGCGAACAGTACCCCAGCCAGCAGGCCCGCCCAGTCGTTGCCAGTCCACCAGCGCACCAGAGCGAAGGTCGCCCAGCCGGTGAGGACAAAGGAGAGCATAGAGAAAAGGTTGTAGGCGGGGATTTCGCCCCACAGCCAAGTCATCGGGAGGCCGACGACGGTATGCAGCGGGGTCATCTCGGCGTGGGCGAGTTGGAAGCCGCTAGGGTAGAAAATGTGGGGGGCAACGAGGGGACTGCGGCCCAAGTCGATTAGGGCGTGTTTGAACCACCACATCTTCCAAAGGTATTCATAGTTGTCGGCGACGTACCATCCAGGAACGCGATCCGTGAGGTGCAGAGCCAGCGGCCAGGTCACCGCCAGGGTGAGCAACAGGAAGAACCCCAGCGCTCCCAGATGCGCCCGGGCGCTCCCGCCCTCCCTGGAGCTCTCGGTTGCTTTGCCGTTTCCATCCCCAGGCAGGGCAAGGGAGCCGGGCATGAGCTTGCTGGCCAACATAGAGATGCCGTGAGGACCCACCTCGACCTCAACCCGCGGTCCGCTCCCCTCGCGAACTGACCCGTGCGCCGAAGACGCCGTCACTAACGCGCACCTGCAACCAATCTCCGTGCTGGACTTGGCCGACCGACCGCACGACAGCGCCCTCGTCAGTCTTCGATACGACGGCGTAGCCCCTGCTCAGGATAGAGGGTGGGCCAACTGCGCGCAGCGTCTTAAGCAGACCCCCCACCGCGGCCCGGCGAAGGGCATGGGCGTGCCACACGGCGGAGGCGGCTCTACGCGTCAGGTCGTCCACTCGCTGGCGGGCGTTGGCAACCTGGGTTCGTGGCGAAGCCAGGCTCAGGAGCGAGGTTTGCCGATCAAGCTCCCAGGCATGTCGCTGGAGGCGGTACGCCAGACTCTGGGAAAGATGGTACTGGACTGCCTGCATTCCCTCGGCGAGAGCTCGCCGATCGGGCGTAGCCAGCTCGGCGGCCGCAGAGGGGGTTGGCGCTCGCAGGTCGGCGACGAAATCTACGATCGTGAAGTCGGTTTCATGCCCCACTCCGGTAACGATCGGTGCTGGTGAGGCAGCCACGGCATGCGCCAAGGACTCATCATTGAAGGCCCACAAATCCTCAATCGAGCCTCCACCTCGTACGAGCAAGATCACATCCGGCCGACTGGTCCGATTGACCGCCTCAAGGGCAGCCATGATTTCGGCCGGCGCCCCTTCACCCTGCACCGGGGTTGGCGCCAGAACGACTTGCGCCAAAGGAAAACGCCTGCGCAGAACGGTCAGCACATCGCGCAGCGCTGAGCCGGTGGGCGAGGTGACTACGCCAATCCGGGCCGGCCAGTCCGGCAGCGGACGCTTGCGCTCGGCGTCGAACAGGCCTTCAGCCTCCAGCCGAGCTTTCAGCCGCAGGAAAGCCTGATAAAGATCGCCTGCGCCAGCCAGCCGGATGGCGTCGGCATAAAGCTGATAAACGCCCCCGACTTCATAGATACCGATCCGTCCATGCACCTCAACCGCGTCGCCGTCGCGCGGCAGCATCCGCTGCTGCAGCACCTCTGATTTCCATATCACGCACCGCAGGGAAGCTTCAGCATCCTTAAGGCTGAAGTAGAGATGGCCGGAACTCGGACGGGAGAGGTTCGAGATCTCTCCTGCCACCCAAAGGTCCTGCAGTCGGTAATCGCTCTCAAGCAGATGTCGAAGATAGCGAGTGAGCTCAGCGACCGACAGGATTCTCTGTTCCTGACTGAAGAGGGAAGGCTGACCCACGCTGCTGAGCATACCTTTGCCAAGCCTGGCTGTCAACTAAGCATATAATGGTGTCTATAGGTTGGTTGCTGGAAGTGAATCATGGAGAAAGCTTTGGAGGTTAGGATTGGCGAGCTGCTGCGAGCGCGCGGCTGGAGGCTGGCGCTGGCCGAGTCGTGCACCGGCGGGCTCGTGGGACATCGAATCACGGAGATTCCCGGCTCATCGGACTATTTCATGGGTGGCATCGTAGCGTATTCAAACGANNTCAGGTACGGCGGGAGACGTTGAACGCCCACGGCGCGGTGAGCCCTGAGGCGGCCAGGGAGATGGCCCGCGGGGCACGGCGGGCCTTGAAGACCGAGGTGGGTGCTTCGGTGACAGGGATCGCTGGACCGGGCGGTGGAAGCGAGGCGAAGCCGGTCGGGCTGACCTGGATTGGAGTCAGCACCCCGGAGGGCGACTGGGTCGAAGGCTACGTCTTTGAGGACGACCGCACTCACAACAAATCACAGGCTGCCCAAGCCACCCTGGAGCTCCTCTGCCAACATCTGGAGACGGCATGAACGAGCCAGTCGATGTTGAAGCTCAGTTCTCCGCCGATGATCGCATCCGGCCGATGATGTTTGTGTGGCGGGGTCAACGCCACCAGGTGGCCTCCCTCGGCCGGCAATGGGAGACAAACGGCGAGCGGCACTTCTTGGTTATGACGGCCGACGAGCGCGTGTACGAGCTGGTCTACTTGATCGAGAAGGCGGGCTGGCGCCTCCGGCGAGCGCCAGAACACTTCGGCAGAAAAAAGGGCGCTGTCTGAGCGCCCTGGATTCCCAAGCAACTTCGGATCTCATGCCAAATAGTCTCGCAACTGACGCGCCCGGCGAGGATGGCGCAGCCGCCGAAGGGCTTTGCCCTCGATCTGTCGGATTCGCTCTCGCGTGAGGCCAAATTTCTGACCGACTTCCTCCAGAGTGTAGGAACGACCATTGTGCAGGCCAAACCGCAGCCGCAGTATGCGGGCCTCGCGGGGACTCAAGGTTGACAGGACATCCTCGACCTTTTCGCGCAGGAGATTCTCGTAGGTGCTCTGAGTTGGCGTGGGCGTCGCTTCATCCTCGACGAATGAGCCCAGCTCGGAATCCTCCTCCTCGCCGACCGGAGTCTCCAAAGAGAGCGGCCGCCATGAAACTCGCATCATCCACTGGACCTTGCGCGAATCGACGCCCATCAGCTCAGCGATCTCTTCCGGCGTCGGCTTGCGGCCAAGCTCCTGTTCAAGCCGCCGAGCGAACTTGTAGAGACGTCGGATGCGGTCGGACATATGAACCGGGACGCGGATCGTGCGGGCCTGGTCGGCGATAGCGCGGGTGATCGCCTGCCGGATCCACCAGGTGGCGTAGGTGCTGAACCGGTAGCCCCGGTGGTAGTCGAATTTCTCGACAGCCTTCATCAGGCCGAGGTTCCCTTCCTGAATCAAGTCCAGGAAGGGCACGCCGCGGCCCATGTATTTCTTGGCAATGCTGACAACCAAGCGCGTGTTGGCTTTGATGAGGTGATTGCGCGCCGCCTGGGCATCATGGATTTGCGATTCGAGCTTGGCCCGCAGCTGGGGAGGACAGTTGCCATTGAGCTTGGCCATCTTGGTCTCGGCGAAGTTGCCGCGCTCGATGCGTTTGGCCAGATCGACCTCTTCCTCCGTCGTGAGGAGCGGCACCCGAGCCATTTCCTTGAGGTAGAGCCCTACCGTGTCGTCGCTCGAGATGGTGCTCAGGTCGAAGGTTTCCCGCTCTTCTGATTCTGTCCCCGGGCGCATATGAATGGGGACCTGAGAGAAATCCTCGAAGATCTCCACACCAGAGCTGCGAAAGAAGGCCTGAAGGCGTTCCAGGCGTTCATCTGCGTCTTCCAGCTCAGGGAACACGTCAACGATCTCTTCGGTCGTGATGAAGCCCTGAATCTCACCCTTCTCGAGCAGATTCACAAATGCTTCCCGCTTATCCCAACGGTCCTTGGGGACGGTCATCGAAGCACTCCTGGCAGCAAGGTTATCGCACTGCATGCGGGGTGATCAGCGAATAGTGCAGGCATACAACCTCGTGACCTTGGTCACTCCGTGAGTAACGATTTCAGCGCAGCCAACCGGGGGTCGATCGTCGAGACCGGGTGGCTGCAGGCCTCTTCGTTCAGATCGTTACCGCACACCGGGCACAGTCCTTTGCAATCCTGCCTGCAGAGCGGTCGCATCGGCAGATCGAGCAGCACATGCTCTCGCAGCAGGGGATTGAGGTCAAGGATTCCGGACTCGGGAATCACTAGGAGCGGGTCTACCGCCCGCTCGGGTGGAAAGACAAAGAGCTCTCCGATATCGATCTTCAGAGTCTGAATGTGGGTTTTCAGACAGCGGACACATTCAAGGGGCAGTTGCGCCTGGAGCCTGCCCTCTGTGTACAACCCCTGGGCCGTGCGCGTCAGGTGAAGGGCGCCGTGCAACGCCGCAACTTCGACTTCACCTGCTACCTTTACCGACGGGTGGTCGAACTCAAACTTGCGGCTGAAGCCCACGCTCTGATGGAGTAGGAAGCCGACATTCAGCCGCAACGGGTCGCGCGTATTCAGATGCACACCTCTGTCAATGCTACCAACACCAAGCAATAGGATTTCCAAAAAGCCTGTCGCAGTATAACATACATAGAATCGAAGGTCAAGCTCCAATCTTAAAGCTTGACATAATCTACATTCTGAGCCGTATATATGGGGCCAGATCGCTCTCCGATCCTATATATGGGGATATGGTACTGTTCGAATAGTCATCGCCCTGGAGCCCAAATTGGCCACTTTACTGCTAGCCACGACCAATCCCGGCAAACTTCTGGAACTGCGAGCCCTTCTCTCAGACTTACCCCTCACCCTTCTCGATCCGCTCTCCTTAAGTCTGGACATCGAGGTGGAGGAAACCGGCGACACGTACGGGGAAAATGCCCGCCTGAAGGCGCGGGCCTTCGCCCGCGCCAGCGGCCACTGGTCGCTGGCCGACGACACCGGCCTGGAAGTTGAAGCCCTGGGCGGAGCGCCGGGCTTGCGCTCCGCCAGGTTAGCTGGCCCTGCCGCCACTGATGCCGACCGTCGACGGCACCTGCTGACAGCCCTCCGCCCCCACCCCCGCCCCTGGAGAGCGCGCTTCCGGTCCACCCTTGCCCTGGGCGGTCCAGACGGCAGCCTCGAGTCCGCAGAAGGCATCTGTCAGGGTGAGATCATCCCCCAGGAGCGCGGCACGGGCGGCTTCGGTTACGATCCGATCTTTCTCATCCGAGGAACAGAGCGCACGATGGCCGAACTCAGCTTGGAAGAAAAGAACCGTCTCAGCCATCGGGCGCGGGCAGCGGAGGCCCTGCGACCTATACTGAAAACTCGTCTGGGACTTGAATAGCGGTCATCAACCTGATCGGCTCACTGGCCGAACCGATCAAGGAAGCGTTGCACGGCTGCCACAACCGCCTGAGGCTTTTCCAGCATCAGCATGTGGCCGGCGCCCTCGATAATCTCCAGGCGGGCGTTGGGCAGGGACTCGGCCAGTCGGCGAGCCCCTTCCGGCGGGGTCATCACGTCGTCACGGCCACAGAGCACCAGCACCGGGACATCGATCTCGTTCAGACGTGCGATTTCATCAAAGCGATCGCAAGCCAGGAAATCCTGGTAGAGGGTCCGAGGCTGGGCCTCGGCCAGTCGCTCGTGTGCCAGTTCGACGAGGCGCGCAGACGCCGCAGGGCTGAAGGACCATCGAGTGACGGTTTGAACGGCCTCAGCGAACCTGCTCCTGTCCCCCAGCATCTCGAGCAACCTGGGCTCCACAGCCAATTGCCCGGCGCTGCCCAGCAACGCAAGCCCCGCGACCCTTGACGGCACCCGCAGGGCAAGCTTCAAGGCGATGGCGCTACCCATTGAGTGCCCGACCCAAACGGCACCATCGATCTCCAGGGTGCGCGCCCAGTCGAGCAGCCGCTCGGCATAACCACCGATCGTGGCTTCGCCCTCGCCAGCAGAACTTCCATGTCCGGGCAGGTCAAGGGCATAGACCTCTTCCCCTTCCAGACGACGAAGCTCAGGCGGCCAAAACAAGCGGTGCCCGCCCGCTCCATGAATCAAGACAAGCGGCGGACGCTCCCAGTTCAGAGCTCCGCCGCCGGCGTGGCTGTAGGAGAGGCCCGCCGCTTCGGCCACGGCGTCCTATTCCTGCTCTTCAACCCAGCGTTCGGCCATCATCCCCGCCGCACAGCCCTGGCCAACCGAAGTGGCAATTTGGCGATATCTGGGATCATGGATCTCGCCGGCCGCGAACACGCCCGGTACGCTGGTCATTTGCTTCTCATCGACGATCAGGTAACCCACTTCATCCATCTCAAGCTGGCCTTTATACAGATCGGAGTTGGGGTAGTGGCCGATGAAGATGAACACGCCGTCGATATCCATCTGGCGCAGATCATTGGTCTTTACGTTGCGTACCTGGAGCGCCTCAACCTTCCCATTTCCGACGATCTCCTCAACCACGGTATCCCAGATGAAGCTGATCTTCTTATTGCTGAACGCCCGGTCTTTCAGTCGCTCGTTAGCCCGCAATTCATCGCGCCGATGAATGATTTGGACCCCTTGAGCGAACTTAGTCAGAAACAAACCCTCCTCAATCGCGCTGTCACCCCCACCGACGACCACCACCTCTTTGTCACGGAAAAAGAAGCCATCGCAGGTAGCGCAAAACGAGACACCTTTGCCGATGAATTCCTCTTCCCCAGGTACACCCAGGCGCTTGGGCGAGGCGCCGGTGCAAAGGATTACGGCCTGGCTTTCATACTCTTCTGTGTGGGTCTTCAACCGGAAGGGGGAACCCTTGGTTAAAGCCACCTCGGTTACCTCATCCACAACGATCCGGGCCCCAAAGCGTTCGGCGTGGTTCTGCATTAGCTCGACCAATTCTGGGCCGGTCGTACCTTCCGGAAAGCCGGGATAGTTCTCGACCTCCCAGGTGATCGAAATCTGACCACCAAGCTGGTTTCCAGAAATCACCACTGGATCCAGATTCGCCCGGGCAGTGTAGAGAGCAGCTGTCAAGCCAGCCGGTCCGGATCCCACGACGACGACTTTCTCTTTCTTCATACGCGCCTCTCAGCCAGAAGTATACGTCCAGTACGAGAGCAAGTCCGAAGAGTGCTGAGCCTGAGGGTCACTTCGGCTTTATGAATGGCCACAGTTCACTGACGCTATGGCGCAGCCACCACAATGGAGCTCTGGTCTTGATGCTGCCATTCTCATCCACCAAAGGGCGACGACAGGGATCGTCGGGGTCCCCCGGCAGGCACTCGATCAGCTCCAAGGCACAGTCCTGGGGGCACTTGCCCGGCCCCAACTGGGGCACCAAGTGGCGAGGACACATGTAAATTCTGGGCTCATTCTCAGCGGTCATTGGGCATCCCTTCGATTGCGGCAACCGTCATTCTATTCTACCCTCATATCGAGTGCATAGTGATAAGGCTTACCGATCGGGCGCCTTTGCGCTTTGCAGACCGGCCCTCCGGTGATGAAAGCCGCGGAGTGAGGGCGCGCCCACTGGCGGCTTCCAAGCGGGCGAGGCTCCGCGCGTCGTTCGGTTGGGAGGGCTCTCCCATCACCTGAGATCGGGTCTAGCCGCCTGTTTCTTCCTGATCACCCCGCAGCAACAGACCCAACGCACCCCCGACGAGCGCGCCTGATATAGCCCAAACGGGGGTGCGGCCTAGAACGGCTCCAAGGTCGGCCTGAGTAAAGTCCGGGACTGGATGGTCGTGGAGAGAAACTTTGACCAGCATGAGAAGAACAGCGACGACCCCCACGCTTGCCCCTCCAGCCAGTCCGGCAAGGGAAGCCCCAACCAGCCAAGCCGATTGACTCAGCACACGGTCCCCAAGCCAGCGGGCCAAAGCTGTCAGACCGATCCCAGCTGCAAACGCGGAGGCCACAAGCATCACGGCCACCAATCCCCGGTCCTCATAGGTAAACCAGAAAAACCAAGAAACACCAGCGCTCACCCAGGCGGTTCGGATGAGCAGCTTGAGAACGCCAGTTCTCGTCAGCTTCGGCTCCTTTGCACCAGTCCCAGCAAGACAACCTGGGTGATCACAGTCAGCCACAGATTGCCGCTAAGGCCAAAAACGGCCGCCGATGTTCCGATCCTCAACAAGTTGGCCCACCCTGCCCGATCGGCGCGGCCTCGCCTCCGCCAGGGACGCCATCTCAGCAACCATTCGACCGCCGCCAGGCCGAGGCCAACGAGAACACCGCTCCAGAAGAC
>JABAOD010002677.1_pt2 | contig 13269 bp, 8 predicted proteins | sample 7062151 | NCBI WGS metagenome assembly JABAOD01 (sample SAMN14538626, study PRJNA623070) | marine sediment metagenome | biome: marine biome [ENVO:00000428]; feature: marine pelagic biome [ENVO:01000023]; material: deep marine sediment [ENVO:00002113] | place: India: Gulf of Khambhat ...
GGTCGAGCTTCTTGCCGAAGACGATGTAGAACCCGGTCTGAACCGGTCTTTGTTCACCTGTCTGCGACCGGGGCCGATCCGCAGCGCCTATGCCCGTCTTCGCGCAGGCGATGCCGGTGCCTCGACAGAGTTGATCTGCGCGACGGTGGGCGAGGGCCGCGTTCTGTCTGCGCGTATGCGACTGATGCGTATGGACGACGGAGAGATACCGGGGCCGGGATACGTATTGACGCTGCGTGATATCACCGCCGAGCTGGCGCAGCATGCCGACCGGGAAGAACTTATCGACACTTTGATCGACCGTACGCGGCGACCGGTGGCCAACATGCAGACCCTGATCGGTGCGTTCGAAGGCCCGGAAACCCCGCCTGAATTTCGCGATGCCATCGTGGCCGAGGTTACAGGTCTGGCAGGCGATATCGACAGGCTTGGCGCACAACATGATTCCGCGCGGGCGGCATGGTGGCCTAAAGGCGAGCATCGCGCGGCAGACATCGTCGATGGTGCAATCTCGCAGCTTGATCATCAGGGCATCACGCTGACGTCAGAGGCTGAACGGCTTTTGCTGACCTGTGACGCGTATCAAATCATCGCTCTGCTGACGCATCTGGTGGAATATCTGGTGCGTAAACACGATGCATCGGTTCTGTCGTTGCTGGTAGCTGATGATCCCGATGGCGGTGCGATGATCTCTTTGGGGTGGGCGGGCGATACCTTGCCGTTTAGCCTGCTTGAGGAGTGGCTCGAGGCACCGATGGACGTTGGGCTGGCGCATATGACGGGCCGGAGCATTCTGCAGGGGCACGCGACAGATATCTGGCCCGAAGCCGGTCTGGCAGGCCGGGCGGTTCTCAAGCTTCCGATTGCCCAAGCCTGTTCGCTGGACGATCAACGGATCGCGGCACAGTCCCGCGCCGCTTATGACTTTGAATTGTTGGAACGTGGGATTACCGATGACGTTGTCAGTACCCCGCTGAACCAATTGGCCTATGTCGTCTTCGATACCGAGACGACCGGACTTATGCCCGATCAAGGGGACGAAATTGTCCAGATCGCGGGTGTGCGATTGGTAAATGGTCGTCGTGTGGCCGGGGAAGAGTTCGACAGTCTTGTGAATCCCGGACGCGCAATCCCGCCGGCGTCCACCAAAGTGCATGGCATAACCGAGGCGATGGTGGCCGATGCCGATCCCATCCAGACAGTGGGGCGCCGCTTCCACCGGTTCGCGGAAGAGGCCGTATTGGTCGCACATAACGCGCCCTTCGATATGGCCTTTTTCAAGCGCCATGAAGGCTCGATCGGGAAGCTATTCGATCATCCGGTATTGGACACGGTCCTGTTGTCGGCGGTTCTGTTTGGCCAGTCCGAGGTGCATACCTTGGATGCCCTGACTGAACGGCTTGGCATCATTATTCCGCCTGAACTGCGCCATACGGCGATGGGGGACACTGTCGCCACAGCAAAAGCGTTTGAAATGATGCTGCCGATGCTTCAGGCCAAAGGGCTGGAAACTTTTGGGGATGTTTTGCAAGAGGTCCGCAAACACGCGCGCCTGCTTCAGGATATCAACGATGGTCAGGCTGCGGTAAACGGGTCCACCGGATAACCCACCCGCGCCAGGTACAGGCCCTGCGGTGGCGAGACCGGACCGCAAGCGGCGCGGTCTTTGGCCTCTAGCGCGTCTTTGACGTCCTTCGGGGCCCAAGACCCAGCCCCCACACGTTCCAGCGTTCCCACAAAACTGCGCACCTGATTGTGCAGGAAGCTGCGCGCGCGGACGTGAAAGCGGAACTCTTGCCCGCCGGGGTAGAGGTGCTCTTCCACTCGCAACTCATCCAGCGTTTTCACAGGCGATGCCGCCTGACACATGGCCGCGCGGAACGTGGTGAAGTCATGTAGACCAATCAGATGGTCGGCGGCCTCTTGCATCGCGTCGCGATCCAAAGGCTGCGAGACCTGCCAGACCTTGCCGTCGTCATGGGTCACCGGTGCGCGGCGGGTCACCAAGCGGAACAGGTACTGCCGCTCGACCGCCGAGAAGCGTGCGTGAAATTCGTCGTCTACCTGCACGCAGGCGACGATCGCCACGGGCAGGGGTTTGAGGTGGTAGTTCAACGCCTCGGACAGGCGGAACGGGTCCCAGTCTTTCGTCATATCGCAATGGGCGACTTGCCCAAAGGCATGCACCCCGGAATCGGTGCGTCCGGCAGCGGCAATCGAGGGAACATCGCGTTCTAGCTTCGCCAAAGCATCCTCGACCGTGCCCTGAACAGAGGGCTGGTCCGCCTGACGCTGCCACCCCGCGAACGGAGCGCCGTCATATTCCACTTTGAGCGCATATCTGGGCATGGCCGATGCGTTACACGTCACACACGCAATTGGCAATCGCCGGGTGGGTTCCTATCTTGGGGAAGGTCTTCAGGAGAGTGGCTTTGGGTATAGGTGAAATCGCAGGCGACATCTGGCGCGGCGTCGAAGAGGTGGGAGAGACCCTGACAGCGCCGTTTTCGGATCAGGTGATCCGGCTTGGCGTGACCGGCCTGTCGCGGGCGGGCAAGACGGTGTTTATCACCTCGCTGATCACGAATCTGCTGAACCGAGGCCGGATGCCGGGGCTGTTGCCTGCCGCGGATGGGTCCATCACCACAGTCTATCTGCAGCCACAGCCCGACGATACCGTACCCCGGTTCGACTATGAAACGCATCTGGCGGCGCTGACGGGGCCTGCACCGCATTGGCCCGAAAGCACGCGCGCGGTGTCGCAGCTGCGCCTGTCGATGCGGGTGCAAAAGCAGGGGATGCTGGGGGCCATATCGGGGCCCAAGACCGTGCATCTGGATATCGTCGATTATCCCGGCGAATGGCTGCTGGACCTTGGTCTGCTGGACCAAAGCTATGCCGAATGGGCGGCGGAAACACTGGACCGACTTGCCACGCGTCCGCAGGCAGAGGCGTTTCTAAAGCACCTCGACGGGGCCGAACCTGCCGCCAGCTTTGACGAGACCACAGCCAAAGGGTTGGCCGCTGCGTTCACCGGTTATCTGCACGCCGCGCGTGAGGCCGGGTTCTATGATTGCACACCGGGGCGTTTCCTGTTGCCCGGAGAGATGGAGGGCTCCCCGGCCCTAACTTTTGCCCCCCTGCGCGCCAATGGGCGACCAGAGCGTGGCAGTCTGTTGGCCGAGATGGAGCGTCGGTTCGAGGCGTATAAATCCCGTGTCGTCAAACCTTTCTTCCGCGACCACTTCGCCCGGATCGACCGGCAGGTGGTGCTGGTGGATGCGCTTGGCGCAATTCATTCCGGCCCTGCGGCACTGGAAGATCTGCGTGGTGCGATGGCCCGCATTCTGTCGGCGTTTCGCCCCGGTCGGAATGCTTGGCTGACCACGCTTTTGCGCGGTAAACGGGTTGAGAAAATCCTGTTCGCAGCCAGCAAGGCCGACCATTTGCACCACCACCAGCACCCGCAACTGACCGCCATCCTTGAGGCGCTTTTGCGAGAAGCCAAGGACCGTGCCGATTTCTCTGGCGCCGCGACTGAAGCCATGTCCATCGCCGCCCTGCGCGCCACGGTCGAGGAAACAGTGAAGCACAATGGCGACACGGTGGACTGTGTCTCTGGCATTTTGCTGGACACCGGGAAGCGCGCTGCAATGTACCCCGGCACCTTGCCCGACGACCCGAACCACTTGCTGTCGGTCGCCCGAAAAGGGGCCGACCAGTGGTTGGACGCAGATTATAGCCTGATGCGTTTCGCGCCTGCTCCCGTCACAATGAAACGCGGCGATGGGCTGCCGCATATTCGGCTGGATAAGGCCGCGCAGTTCCTGATCGGAGACCGTTTGATATGACCAAAGGCCCCATCCTGATCGACCTTGATACCCCGCCCGAGCACACGCCGGAAACGGCTCCGGCGGTGACAGACGACCTGCCGGCTGGTGAGGCCATGCAGGTCATTGCGCAGGTCGCGGCCAAGCCGCGCTCGCCTTTCGTGAAATGGTTTTGGGGCGCTGTTTTGGGCCTTGTGGGCCTGATCCTGTCGGTGGCCGCTTGGGACTTTGTGACGACGCTATTGACGCGCAACACCGTGCTGGGGGGTATCGCGCTGGCACTTGTTGGCGCGGTCGTTCTGGGCTTGGTGGTCGTGGCTTTGCGTGAACTGGCTGGGTTCTCCCGCCTTCGCCGCCTCGACAGTTTGCGCCGTGCGGCAGATCTGGCGCTGGCCGAGGCTGATCTGGGGCAGGCACGCGCGGTCGCTGCCAAGCTGATGCAGGTTTACGCCCATCGCGGGGATACCAAATGGGGCCGCGAGCGGGTGAAAGAGCGCGAAGGCGATGCCTTTGACGCCGATACCCTTCTTGGGCTGGTTGAAACCGAAGTTCTTTCTCCGCTGGATCAAGCCGCCGTGGCAGAGGTCCAAGCCGCCGCACGCCAAGTGGCGACCGTCACCGCGCTTGTGCCCATCGCGCTGGCCGACGTGGTGGCAGCACTGACGGCGAACCTGCGGATGATCCGCCGCATTGCCGAGATCTATGGCGGGCGCAGCGGCACGCTTGGCAACTGGCGGCTGACCAAATCCGTGCTGACCCATCTGGTCGCCACCGGCGCGCTGGCCGTTGGCGACGATATGTTAGAGCCGTTGATTGGCGGCGGGCTGTTGGGCAAGCTCTCTCGCCGCTTTGGTGAAGGGATGGTGAACGGCGCCCTGACCGCCAGGGTCGGGGTGGCCGCGATAGAGGTCTGCCGACCATTGCCATTTACCTCGACGAAGAAGCCGTCGGTTCGAAAGGTGATTCAGAAAGCGCTAAGCGGCCTTTTTAGACCCCAAGGCTAACGCAGTTTGGGGACGCCGCCCGGCAGGGTCTCGCGTTCAACTACGCCTGCGCGCAGGCTGCGGCCAATGCGGTGGGCCAAGGCGGACCATGCGGCGGCTTGATCCGGCTGAAGCTCTGCCCGTAGAACCCGGTCGAACAGCCCCAGCCACGGGTCAAACATCCCTGGACGGACATTGCCAGCTTTGACGTGGGCCTCCATCGGGGAACCGTCATAGCTGCGTTCGTGCAAGATCGCATTCGCCCAGAAGTCCGCGATCTTGGCCTCGTGCGTGTCCCAGTCGGTGACATGGGCGGCAAAGACCGGCCCCAGACCGGGGTGCACACGAACCAACGCATAAAACTCGCGCACCACGCGCTCTATCTCTTCGCGGGTGATGTCGAACTTGGGGGGCAGGGTCGTACTCATGCGGAATATGTGCGCCTTTGTGGCCAATTTGGCAATCGGACATTTTGCGCGGGGGGTGCCCTCTGGACGCCCCGTAAACACAGGCCTATAAGGCAAAGCATGACCCACCAGATGGCGATCATTATTCGAATTATATGCCCGGCGCTCGCTGCTTGAGACGCCGGGACAAGGCGTATGATCCTTCGCGCCGCCCCATCCCTGACATGACTGATACGCCAAAGGACCACGACCGATGTGTGCCGATACGCCTGAATACAAAGATACTCTGACGCTGCCCGAAACCGATTTCCCGATGCGCGCGGGCCTGCCCAAGCGCGAGCCCGCGTGGCTGGACCGGTGGGAGAAGATCGGCGTCTATGACCGCCTGCGCGAGAAGACGGGCCGCAAGCCCTTTACGCTGCACGATGGCCCCCCCTATGCGAACGGCCACCTGCACATCGGCCACGCGCTGAACAAGACCATCAAGGACATGGTCGTCCGCTCGCATCAGATGATGGGCTTTGACGCGCGCTATGTGCCGGGCTGGGATTGTCACGGTCTGCCGATCGAATGGAAGATCGAGGAACAGTACCGCAAGAAGGGCAAGAACAAGGACGAGGTGAACGTCGTCGACTTCCGTCAGGAATGCCGCAAGTTCGCCGAGGGCTGGATCGACATCCAGCGCGAAGAGTTCAAGCGTCTGGGCATCACCGGCAACTGGGCCGATCCCTACCTGACCATGGACTTCCACGCCGAGCGCGTGATCGCCGAGGAATTCATGAAGTTCCTGATGAACGGCACGCTGTATCAGGGCTCCAAGCCCGTGATGTGGTCGCCGGTCGAGAAGACCGCGCTGGCCGAGGCCGAGGTCGAGTATCACGACAAGGAAAGCTTCACCATCTGGGTGAAGTTCAAGGTCGCAGAACCTGCTGATACCGATCTGGCCGGTGCGATGGTTGTGATCTGGACGACGACCCCGTGGACCATCCCGTCGAACAAGGCGGTCGTGTATGGGGCCGAGATTTCCTATGGCCTCTACGAGATCACCGGCACCCCGGACGAGTGCTGGGCGAATGTGGGCGACAAGTACATTCTGGCCGACAATCTGGCCGGTGACGTCATGGCGCGTGCGCGTCTGGAAGACGGCCAGTGGACCCGTGTCCGTGATGTGTCGCAGTCCGAACTGGAAGGCATCTCGCTGACCCACCCACTGCATGGCGCTGAAGGTGGCAACGGCGAATGGGACGACCTGCGCGACTTTCGCGCGGCAGAGTTCGTGACCGACACCGAAGGCACCGGCTTTGTGCACTGCGCGCCCTCGCACGGTATGGAGGAATACGAGCTTTACCGTGATCTGGGCATGCTGGAGCAGGTCATCACCTATAACGTCATGGATGATGGCGGCTTCCGTGCCGACCTGCCGTTCTTCGGCGGCACCTACATCCTGAACCGCAAGGGCAAGGAAGGCGACGCGAACAAGACCGTCATCGACAAGCTGGTCGAGGTCGGCGGGCTGCTGGCGCGCGGCAAGATCAAGCACTCCTACCCGCATTCGTGGCGCTCGAAAGCACCGATCATCTATCGCAACACGCCGCAGTGGTTTGCGGCGGTCGATAAGGCCGTGGGCGACGGGCAGGACGAGATGGGCACGACCATCCGTGAGCGTGCCCTGAACTCGATCGATCAGCAGGTGAAATGGTGGCCTCAGACCGGCCGCAACCGTCTGTACTCGATGATCGAAGCGCGGCCTGACTGGGTTTTGTCCCGTCAGCGCGCCTGGGGCGTGCCGCTGACCTGCTTCGTCAAGAAGGGCGCTTTGCCCACCGATGAAGGCTTCCTGCTGCGCGACGACGCCGTGAACGCCCGTATCGCCGAGGCGTTCGAGGCCGAAGGCGCGGATTGCTGGTACGTCGAGGGCGCGAAAGAGCGTTTCCTTGGCAACGACTACAACGCGGACGAGTGGGAACAGGTCTTTGACGTTCTGGACGTGTGGTTCGACTCTGGCTCGACCCACGCATTCGTTCTGCGTGACCGTGAGGATGGGACCGAAGACGGCATTGCAGACGTCTATCTGGAAGGTACCGACCAACACCGCGGATGGTTCCATTCGTCCATGCTGCAAGCCTGTGGCACGCTTGGCCGCGCGCCCTATCGCAACGTGGTGACCCACGGGTTCACGCTGGACGAGAAGGGCAACAAGATGTCCAAATCGCTCGGCAACACCATCGTGCCCGAGAAGGTCGTGAAGCAGTACGGCGCCGATATCCTGCGCCTGTGGGTGGCGCAGACCGACTATGCCGCCGACCAGCGGATCGGGCCGGAGATCCTGAAAGGTGTGGCCGACAGCTATCGCCGTCTGCGCAACACACTGCGCTTTATGCTGGGGAACCTGAACGGGTTCGACGCCGCCGAGGCTGTTGATCCGGCAGATATGCCAGAGCTGGAGCGTCTGGTGCTGCACCGTCTGGCCGAGTTGGATGAAGCCGTTCGCAAAGGCTATTCCGAGTTCAACTTCCAAGGCGTGTTCCAGGCGATCTTCAACTTCGCCACGGTGGACCTGTCGTCCTTCTACTTCGATATCCGCAAGGACACGCTGTATTGCGACGCGGCCACGTCGGTGGATCGCCGTGCCGCGCGGACGGTGCTGGACATCCTGTTCCACCGCCTGACCACATGGCTGGCCCCGGTCCTGCCCTTCACCATGGAAGAGGTCTGGCTGGAACGCTTCCCGGGCGACGAAAGCTCTGTTCACCTTGTCGACTTCCCGGACACTCCGACCGAGTGGCTGGATGAAGCGCTGGCGGCGAAATGGGACGGCATCCGCAAGGTGCGCCGCGTCGTGACTGCCGCGCTGGAAATCCAGCGGCGTGACAAGGTCATCGGGGCTTCCCTTGAAGCCGCGCCGGTTGTTCATGTGCGCGAGGCAGAGGTTCTTGAGGCGCTTCGCTCGGTGAACTTTGCAGATATCTGTATCACTTCTGCGGTTGTCCTGACGGGCGACCCATCACCGGCCGAAGCCTTCCGCCTGCCTGAAACCGAAGGCGTTGGTGTTGTGTTTGAAAAGGCCGAAGGCAACAAATGCCAGCGTTGCTGGAAGATCCTGCCCGATGTCGGCAGCCACAGCCACGACAGCACCTGTGGGCGCTGTGACACGGCCCTGGGCTGACAGATTGAGACGGATTGAGTTTCGGATGACCCCCGCTTTGGCGGGGGTTTTCTTTTGGCCGCCGCCGCGCCCCCGTCGCTATTTCCGCTGCCTTGGGTGCGCGCGGCTATAGGCGTCCATCAGGTGGGCGGTGTCCACGGCGGTATAGACCTGCGTTGTAGACAGGCTGGCGTGGCCAAGCAGTTCCTGGATCGCGCGCAGATCGCCGCCAGCCGACAGAAGATGCGTCGCGAAACTGTGGCGCATGGCGTGAGGCGTAGCCGAGTCGGGCAGGCCGAGTTGGTTGCGTACCTTCTCCAACAAGCCCGAGACCTGCCTTGGGTTCAGCGCGCCACCACGTTTGCCGCGAAACAGTGCTGATCCAGGGGTCAATTCATGGGGACAAAGCCGCACGTAGTCCGACACCGCCTCGCGCGCAGCAGGGAGTACGGGAACCTGACGTTCCTTGTCGCCCTTGCCTCGGATCGTCAGGACCTCGGGCAGAGGGTGTTGGTTTGCAGACAGGCCAAGCGCTTCAGAAATTCGCAACCCGCACCCATAGAGTAGTGTGACCACGGCCAGATCCCGCGCTGCGATCCAGGGGATCTCGGATTGAACGGGAATGCGGTCGAGAACTGCATGTGCTGCGTCCTCGCTTAGCGGGCGGGGCAGTTTGCGTTGAAATTTCGGCGCGCGGGTCGAAAGTACATGGGTGGCGTCAAACTCCTGTCGCTCGGACAGCCACCGATAGAAGCTTTTGACAGCCGAAAGGCTGCGTGCCACCGATCGTGCGCCGAGCCCCTGTGCCCTCAGCCGGGCGAGCCAAGATCTCATGTCGCGGGTTTGTACCGCCATTAGCGCGTTCAGCGACACCGGCGCCGCTTGATAGTCGGTTAAGAACAAGAAAAAGCTTGTCAGATCGCCCTGATAGGCCCGCAATGTGTTCTCCGACGCATTGGAAATTGCTTTCTGGTGGGCGAGCCATTGCTCCAGGAAATCCCGCCCCGCCGGAGAAAGCGCGAGGCTCATGCCAGCCAATGCCGCATCGAGCGTTCGAACACACCGGCAAAGAACATCAAAAGGTCCGAGCCCTGATTGGGAGAGAACTGGTGCGGGTCACAGGAGGCCAGTGCCAGCAGGCCCGGCAGGCGGCCGGGACCGAAATCAAGCCTCATCAGCGCCTCGGAGCGCAGTTCGTCACCACCGTCACGATAGATCTCTGGCTGGTCGATGGAGATTTGACGCAGAATCACCTTGCGTCCAGCGGGCGTGCCCGGCTGCATCAGGTAGTTTTCCAGGAAACCGGGTTCAGCGAGCAGAATTACCTCGTCCAGATCCTTCAGCGCGTCGGCTTCCCGGTCAGGGCCGGCCTCCAATACGAGGCGCACCCCGTCTATGCGCAGGATCTCGGCCACTTCGGCCTGCAGGTTGTGCAGGAAATCCCCGAATTCGGTCGGGTCCATCATCTTCAGGATTGCACGGTGAACCTGATTGGTGCCCGCCAGATTGTCATAGGCGGCCGCAATAACAGAACGATGCGTGTCTTCCAGCCGGTCTAAACGCTCCTCGAGCCGTTCCATCGCGACGCCACGAAGATCGACGATGTTGTCGCCCAACTTGCTCTCATTCGCCTCGACAAGGGCGCGCATCAAATCCTGATCTTCGAGAATAACGCTTGGATCCGCGAAAATGTGGTCGCGCAGGGATTTGGCAATGTCTGCCGGGTTTGTCATGTCTCCGCCTCGGTCCTTGTTCTTGTTTTTGGGTAACCTACACCAGCTGGCTGCGATTTTCTGCCCTGATTTTTCCGTTGGGTAAAGCTGTGGCGCGAAAGACTCGGTTCATCGGGGTTTGCGCATCCTCGGGGCGCGGCATAGGGTGCGGTCAGAGCTGAACTTGGCCTGATGATGGATCTGCCCGAATATTATGAAGAGGGCACGCTGATCGGCGTGCTGACCACTCAACCGCTGGACCGGGTGCTGGACTATCGCGCGCCGGAAGGCGGTTGTTATCTGGGCAGTTTTCTCGAGGTTCCCTTGGGGCCGCGAAAGGTTCTGGGTGTGGTCTGGGGGCCGGGGCAGGGGGGCTATGATCTCGCCAAAGTGCGGCAGGTGATCCGGGTGCTGGATGCGGCACCTATGCGCGGGGAGATGCGACAGTTTCTGGGCCGCGTCGCTGATTATACACTGACACCCATGCCTGCAATGTTGCGCTTGGCTACACGGGCGCCCGGTTTGGGCGACGCGCCGTCAATGCGCAAGATTTATCGGCTTGGGCATGGGAAAGTTGAACGACATACCGACGCGCGAACCCGCGTTTTGGAAACTCTGAACGAATACGGTGGGTTGGCATTTACATTAGGAGAGCTGGCCGAGATGGCCGGGGTATCGACGTCGGTTATCAAAGGTTTGGTGAAACAGGGGGCGGTGCTGGAAGAGGACAGTCCCAGAGATCTGCCCTATCCGCGGTTGGACCCTGAGTTGCCGGGTTTGGAACTGGCCGATGACCAACAGGCTGCTGCGGATCGGCTTCGACCCAAGGTCGCGAGCGGGACCTATGGTACCACTTTGCTTAAAGGCGTTACCGGGTCCGGCAAGACAGAAGTCTATTTGGAGGCCGTCGCCGAATGTCTACGGCAGGGGCGGCAGGCGTTGGTACTGCTGCCCGAGATCGCCCTGACCGCCGAGTTCCTGACCCGAGTCGAGAAACGCTTCGGTGCCCGCCCTGCCGAGTGGCACTCGGGGGTTACAATGACCGAACGACGGCGTTGCTGGCGTATGGTCGGGCAGGGGGACGCACAACTGGTGGTGGGGGCTCGGTCATCGCTGTATCTGCCCTTCCGCGATCTGGGGCTTGTCGTCGTGGATGAGGAGCACGACACCTCTTACAAGCAGGAAGACGGCGTGCATTACAACGCGCGCGACATGGCCGTTTTGCGGGCGTCGCTCTGCTCGGCGCAGGTCGTATTGGCGTCAGCCACGCCGAGTCTTGAGACATGGGCCAACGCCGAGGCCGGGAAATATGAGCGGATCGACCTGACGACCCGTTTCGGCACTGCAGTCCTGCCAGAAATGCGGGCGATCGACATGCGCAGTGAAGACTTGCCGGGCAGCCGGTGGGTGTCCCCCACCCTACGTTCTGCGGTTCAGGCGCGAATAGAGTCAGGTGAACAGTCGCTTCTGTTCATCAATCGTCGTGGCTATGCCCCGGTGACATTGTGCCGGGCCTGTGGTCACCAGATCGGTTGTGATCATTGTGATGCCCGCATGGTCGAGCACAGGTTCCAGAAGCGGCTGGTTTGCCACCAGTGCGGCGAAAGCAAGCCAATTCCCCCGGCTTGCCCGTCCTGTAAGGTCGAGGGAAAGCTCGCACCGGTAGGCCCGGGAGTGGAGCGCTTGGCTGAAGAAGCGAAAGAGCTGTTTCCGGAAGCCCGGATTGCGGTTTTGTCGTCGGACCTGTTTGGCTCGGCCCGCGCCTTAAAGGCACAGATTGAAGCTATTGCAGGCGGCGAGGCAGATATCATCATTGGAACGCAGCTGGTGGCGAAGGGGCACAATTTCCCCCTGCTGACGCTGGTTGGAGTGATCGATGCGGATCTCGGGCTGCAGGGATCGGATTTACGCGCCGCAGAGCGGACTTTTCAGCTGATGCGGCAGGTCGCGGGTCGCGCGGGTCGGGCCGATAAACCGGGTGAAGCACTGCTGCAGACCTATCAACCCGAACATCCCGTGATCCGCGCGATCCTCTCCGGTAACGAAGAAGGATTTTGGCGGGCTGAAGCGGCTGGCCGCGAGGCCGCCGGTGTACCCCCTTACGGTCGGATGGCGGGGATCGTCCTGTCGTCGCCCGATATACAGGCGGTGTTCGATCTGGGGCAGGAACTTGCCCGAAACGACGGCCCCCTCCGCGAGATCGGGGCCGAAGTCTATGGCCCGGCACCTGCGCCAATTGCCCGAATTCGCGGACGCCACCGGGTGCGGCTGCTGGTCAAGGCAGCGAAAGGTGCCCCGCTTCAAGCTGCGTTGGCCCGTTGGGTCGCGCCGTTCAAACTGCCAAATAACCTGCGCCTTCAGATCGATATTGACCCGCAGAGTTTCTATTGATGCACCCTCGTACGTACCTCTGCAGCCATGCACAGTGGTTGTTTGCCGGTCAAAATCGCTCGCCAAACCGCCGTCGCTAGCGTAGGGCTGCCCTATGTTCCGCAAACTCCCCTTGTCCGAGGCAGCCAACTTGCCCCGCTGGCGTCACCCCGTGACCCTGCTGATGTTGATGGCCATAGCCATGCCCTTGGCGTTTGCGACCTGGTCAGCACTGCTAAACAATTTCGTGATCGAGGCGGCGGGATTCACCGGAGTGGAGATCGGATGGCTGCACACTGTGCGCGAAATTCCCGGTTTCCTGGCGATTGGCGTGATCGCCCTTCTGCTGTTCATCCGCGAGCAGGTGCTTGGGCTAGTCTCTTTGCTGATGCTGGGTGCTGCGACGGCGGTGACTGCGTGGTTCCCTACGTTCGGTGGAATTCTGACGGTGACGATGATCAGTTCGATCGGGTTTCACTATTACGAGACAGTGAACCAATCGCTCCAATTGCAATGGATCGAAAAAGAGAAGGCACCGCAGACGCTTGGCTGGATCGTCGCGATCGGGTCGGGGGCGTCGCTGGCGTCTTATGGATTGCTTGTCGTCAGTTGGAAAACGTTCGAACTGTCGTACAACTTCGTCTATCTGGCCGCAGGTGGAGCAGCGATGGCAATCACCCTGTTCTGCTTCTTTGCCTATCCGCAATTTGAAGCGCCGCATCCTCAGGTCAAGAAAATGGTCCTGCGTCGCCGCTACTGGCTGTATTACGCGTTGCAGTTCATGTCGGGCGCGCGACGGCAGATTTTCGTCGTTTTCGCAGC
>JABAOD010000670.1_pt1 | contig 13267 bp, 8 predicted proteins | sample 7062151 | NCBI WGS metagenome assembly JABAOD01 (sample SAMN14538626, study PRJNA623070) | marine sediment metagenome | biome: marine biome [ENVO:00000428]; feature: marine pelagic biome [ENVO:01000023]; material: deep marine sediment [ENVO:00002113] | place: India: Gulf of Khambhat ...
CGCCGCTTGGCCGCGCCGGTCGTCTCCGTCATGAGCACGGCGTCGAACCCGGCCCCGGCGCCCACGGCGAAGTAGTGGGGTCCGTCGTCCCTCGGGAGTATCCCGAGGTCGATCGGGCGAGGCCGACCGCGAATCGCCACCCGCGCGGCGGCCGCGGGCCGCCGTGGCAGCCGCAGGTTCCCGGCAAGGAGATTCCCCGTCCCGCCAGGGATGAGGGCCACCGGCACTTCGTAGTGGACCATGCCGGCCACCGCCTGCATGGTCGTGCCGTCGCCGCCGTACACGGCCACGAGATCGACACCGCCGTCGACCCCCGCGCGCGCCAGGTCCTTGGCATGGCCGATGCGCGACGTCCCCTCGACCTCCACATTCCATCCGTCGCGCTTGAACACCTTTACCACGGTGTCCACCACCTTGAGGTTCGCTCGGGCGGCGACGGGATTGAAGATCAAGAGCGCTCGCGCCACTAGTAGTGCTTCTCCCAGAACAAGTCGGCCCCGAATTGGTAGTTCGCCGCGGACTGCGCGGACGGGTTCTCGCAGCTGGTCAGCGGATCCACGCTCGCCGCGACCAGCCACTGCCGGCTCAAGCGAAACTCGAGGCTCGCCCCGACACCAAACGACGTAGCCTGCCGCCGGCACCACCGTGGGCTGGCAGTGAGGAACGCCGTGGTGCCCAACACCTGAAACTGCTTGCCCACGGCGACCTCCGCACCACTCAGCCCGCTCACCGTGGTGGTCGGCCGAATCTGAAGGTAGTCGAGCGGGATGCCCAAGTCCGAGATCAACGCGTACTCGATCTGTCCCGAGAACGCCGTGGTGAGCCACTGGGTGAACAGCCGCGACTCCAGGCCACCGCCGGGGCCTTCTCTGAGCGTCGGGGCACCGAACACCAGGTAGTTGATGATCTCGGGCTCCGACAGCGGGGGCTGGAAGTCACTGGACAGGGTGAGCCGAGGATCGTATAGGGTTCCGCCGATGTGCACATCCACGTTCACGTCTTCGCCGGTCGTCCCGCGTACGACGTGACGGGCGTCGATATCCAGGTCCGCGTTCAGATCGGAGGTGCCGAGATACCGGATCTGTCCCCGCGTGACGGTGAAGTCGCGGTTGGTCCCCAGGCCCAGCTGCAATCGATAGACGCCGCGCGGCGCCTCGAGCACCCCGTCGAGCCGATACTGCCGCCGTCGCTTGCTGACGAACACGTTCCCGGCCAGCTGAACGTTCGCCTCCGTCGAGCGCAGCCAGAAATCCCGCCCCATGTCTACGCGGAGACTGTCGATGCGCAGGCTGTCCAGAAAGCGACTCTGGAACTCGGCGCCGAGCCCTTGCTGGCGCACGAGCGCCGTGTCCACGAACTGCGCGTACAGGGAATCCTCGAGGTTGATGATCTCCTTGGTCACGAGGTCGGCGAAGTACAGGACACCGCGGGTGGTGGTGGCGTTGCCGCTCAGGCGGGCCTGGTACAGCGGACCGTCGAGCTGCACCCGCGCCGTCGTGGAGAGCGTGAGGTACCCCCGCACGTCGATGGTACGGAAGTTCGCCGACGTGATACTCAGCGCCAGAATGGGCTTGCTCAGCTCCTCGAAACGAACGTAGCCTCCCACCGTTGCGGTCCCCGATCCGCTTTGGAGTGAAAGGGCGTCCACCCAGACGGTGTCGCCCGAGAGAGAGAGCCGTCCGTCCACGGCCTCATGCCGGACCCCGAGGGCCGGGAACGTCGCGCCGCCGTTCCTGATTGCGAGTTGTCCCGTGAGGCGTGGACGTTCCCACGTGCCCTCGATGCCGAAGTCGGCATCGAAGCTTCCACTGGTCTCTCGAACCTGTGGCAGGGTGGTTTCGAGCAGGGCGAGATCCACATCCTCCGCCCTCGCGCGCACGAGGACCGGGCCCGGCAGCCGCCGTTGCTCCACACCGGTCAGCGCGAGATCGAGCGGAAGCTCGACCGCAACGGTCAGAATGGGGACAGCGAGCCTCCGCAACTCGAAATCGCCGCGTAGCCGCTGGTCGCGATAGTCGAACACGCCCTGCGTGTAGGGAGCGCTGAAGTTCCGGTAGCGGACGTCCCGCAGGTTGGCGGCGAGCGTCAACACCGGCGAGCGAGCCGTGCCACCGAGCGTGAACGTGCCGCTCAGCTCACCGGTCGCATCTTCCGGATCGCGAAATGCCAGCACCATGACGTCGGCGAACTGCAACGCGTCAATCGATCCTTCCAACACCCCTTCGCCCCGGAACGGCCAGCGGCCACGGACGGACACCACGCCCGGGCCGAGGGTATTCCGCAGCACGACCTCGGTGAAGGTGAGTCCGCTGTCGTCCATCGCGATCGCGGCGCCGGGATCCAGGAACCAGGGTCCCGAGGCCAGACTCAATCCGAGCGAATCGAATACCAACTGGGTAGCCGTCGAATCGCGGAGCCAACGCCCACCGCCGATCCACGCACCGTGTCCCAGTCGCGATTGTGCCTGCCATCCCAGTGCCTCGAGCTGCCCGTGCAGGGCCACCCGCAGGTCGCCGAGGGCGACGGCCCCAACCGCCACCGAATCGATCGACGCATCCAGTCGGAGGCTGCGGGTCGCGGATACCCAGCTGAAGACGCCGCCCGCGCGGGAGACGTACGCGTCAGCTCGGCGCAGCTGTGCAAAGCCGAGGTCCGCCACCACCTGGAAGCCACCGACGGATCCTACCATCCGGCCGGCGGCCTGTGCGGTCCCCGAGGGCCGCGCTACCGTCTCCTCCGCAGTCTCCAGCGAGCCGAGCAGCCGTTCGAGCACGGGCTCGAAGATCCCGATCGAATCCGTGACGGCCGTGAACCGCAGGGTGTCCCGCACTGCGGTGTCGAGGCCCACCCCGCCAGCGGCGTGGATGCGGAGGGCGTAGGCCTCGATGCTCAACGTGTCGAAGTTCACCCGCGAGGGAGCGAGCACCGCCACGGCCGTCGCGGTGTCGAGGTCGATACGCTGCACGGATGACCGGCCGAGCGAGACGGCCGCACGAAACGGGTACGCCTCACCCGCCGCGAACCCCCCCGATCCGACCATCGCCCCGCTCAGCACCGTGTTGGGAAATGCCGGCGACAGCCGCTCGAGGTCGAGACGCTCCGTGCGGACATCCAATTGGTGCGCCCCCGAGGCATCCTCGAGGAAGAACAACGCGCCTTCGGCCTCGAGCACCCCGGCATCGCCCTCGACCCTCCCCCTGAGCGCCAGAGAGTCAACGAACCCCGCGAGGGCGACCGTCCCGTGCCACGCCCCTCTGAGGTCGAGCCCCTCGAAGCTCGAGTGCAATCCCTCGAGACGCAGGGAATCGAAAGCAAGTTCGGTCCACACGCCCAGCCTGTCGCCACGTGCGTCGAGGGTGAGCCGACCCGTCGCCGCGCTCTCCGGCAGCGGGGCATCGCGGTGTGTGAGCCGTCCTTCATACGTCGCATTCAGCCACGGCCCGTTCAGCACTCCTGATCCGGCCAGTCGCCCGCGGAGCAGCATGGCAGGGACCAGACGCTGCACGGTCGCCAGGCTGATGTCCGCCTCCCGAATCGTGAAGCCGCGAAACACGAAATCCTCCTCGCTCACCGTGACGATGCCGGTGCCACGGGCCCGCGAGACAGGTTCTCCCTCCACCAGGAGGTCGCGAAAGGCGGCGTCCAACTCGAGGGTGACTCGTTCCGCCGGTCCGTCGGCCGACACACGGCCCGTCACGCGTCCCACGAACGGCAGCGTGTCCAGGTAGCCGCGCACGTACTCGAGATCGAAGTCGTCCAGATCGAGGGCGGTTTCCCGGAATGCCCAGCGCGCGCCCGGTCCGACCACCATGCCGAGGCGTCCCCGCAACCGGCCGCCGTCACGGCCCCGAACATCGAGGTCGTATCCGGCGAAGGCCACTGCGTCGTTTCCCTGCGTCCGGGTCTGGAATCGCGCCTGACCTCGAAGGCCAGCCGGCAGCGCTGGCACCAGCCCCAGAACGTCGTCGGTCTCGGCCGGCGACACCCGACCCTCGAGATCGATACCGAGCGCGCCCGCGATCCACGTCACCGTGCCCTCGAGATCTCCCTCGGTGTGCGGCAGCTCGATCCGGTCCAACGCGAGCCCCAACGAATCGCGCCACACCCGCGCCGTCCCACGCAGATCCCACACGCTCAGCACGGGATCCGACACGTCGGTGCGCAGCCGAGCCACCTCGACCAGGATGGGGTCGTCCCGCCTGGGCGACGAGACCCGGAGATAGTCCAACCGGGCGTCCAGACGCTCGAAGCGACGCACCTGAAGCGGGCCGTCGGGGCCGGGCTCCCGCTCGCGTACCGCCACGGTCGTGTCGGGCGCAGGTGTCTTCACGACGATCCTACCGTCGGAAATCGTGACGTCGCCGAAGGCGATGAGCCTCCCCGGCGTGGGTTCGGCGCCGGAGTCGCTCGGAAGCAGCGTCTCGAAGTTGAACGGGGTGCCCGACCGTGTCTGCACGACCGTGATCTCGGGTCGGAACAGGCGCAGCTCACCGAACACGATCCGCCCGCGCAGGAACTCCCGAACGCCGTAGCCGATCCCGACCAGCTCCGCGCGCAGCACGGGAGATCCGTCTTCCGTGCTGACCGTGACGTCACGAAGCTCGAGCCCCCGCAGGAACGAGCCGCCGACGTCGCCCACCTCGACCGATCCCATGACGGCGCGATTCGCCGCCTCGAGCGCCCACGCCACCACCGCGAGTCGGCCGCCCTGCGTCCGCAGCGCCGCACCGGCGAAGCCGAGCGTCACGCCGGCGACCCACGCCGCCATCACCGCAAGCGCGACGGCCAAACGACGGCCCATCAGAACGGCTGCCCCACCGAGAAGTGCAACCGCCAGCGACCCAGAAACGAGCGGGTCGGCTGATAGGTCTGCGTCACCAGCACCAGATCGGGACCTTCCTTTTTATAGAGTGGCGTCTCGTCCGTGGGATACGGATTGAACGCGACGTCCAGGCGGATCGGCCCGAGTGGGGAGGCGAGCCGCAGTCCGACCCCGGGTGTGATTCGCAGCGCACTTCCTCGAGCCACGTCGCTGGTCCGATCCACCACTCGGCCCGCGTCCACGAAGACGGCGGCCGCGAGCCGGTTGGCAAACGCCGCGAGCGGGACCCGGTATTCCGCATTCAGGATGATCAACTCGTTCCCGCCGATCGGCGAGGTGCGAATGACGCTGTCCGTATCCAACACGCGGACCTTGGGCCCCAACTCGTTCTGGCCGTAGCCGCGGACCGTGCTGGCCCCGCCCGCGTAGAACCGCTCGTCCGGCGGCACCAGCCGCAGATCCTGTGCGCCTGACCCCAGAGTAGCCGGGAAGATGCGGCCGACTTTGGCGCGGACGCTCAGCACACTGTGGCGGCCGGTGCGCCGGTACACCGAGTACTCCAGTGTGCCCTTGGCGAAGCGGATCAGCGAATCGGAGCCGATGACCGGCGACGCCCACCGAATCTCCGATCCCAGCCAACTCCCGCCGGTGGGGTTGAGCACCGAGTTCCGCACATCGCGTACCGCCGACAGCGACAGCGTGGCACGCAGACGATCCTCCGTGAACACCCTGGTGTCCTCGGCGCGGCAGACGTTCAGAAAGGTGCACAGGGCCGCCGGGTCGGCTCTCGTGCTCCCGTACGAGAGCCCGTACGACAAGGTCACCGGAATCCGTGGCTCGGGACGGTGGGTGATGCTGACCTCACCGCCGACGGCCTCGCGGAGATAGGCCCGGTACTCAGTGTGGCGTTCTCCATACACGGAGACGTTCGCATTCGTCCGGCGCGAGAACACGTAAGGCTCGTGCCACGTGAGGGTGAGGTTGTAGTTCAGTTTCAAGCGACTCGTGTCCTCATCGGCCAGCGCGCCGCAAACGGAGTTCTGGAACCCGGCGTCGAGCGGTGTGCCGGCGCCGATCTGCGATGCCTGTCCGCGAAGCTGCAGCGATCGGCCATTGCCGAGGAAGTCGAGGAGGGTCCAACTCCCCAGTGACCGAAAGCAGTCGATGGTCCCGTAGCCACCCCCAAGGCGAAGACGCTGTCGTGGTCCCTCGGCGAGGCGGATCCGGACGGTCACGGTGGAGTCCACCGGACTCACGGCACGCGCCGAATCGACGAGCCCCACGCTCACATAGTTGAACAGGTCGGTGCGGTACAGGTCGAGCTGGCTCTGATACAGGTCACGCAGCCGGAACGTGCTCCCGGGCTCCACGGAGATCACGCGTCGCACCACCTGCTCATCCACCTCGCGGAGCCCCATGATCTCCACTCGCCCCACCGTGGTCTGCGGACCCGGATCCACCTCGAAGTCCACGGTCCCGGTGCGGCTCTCGAGATCGATGTCGAAGTTCCGGAACACCTCGGCGAACGGGTAGCCGCGGTTCGCGAGCCGAACACGCACGGTGTCGGCGGACGCCAACATCAGCACGCGGTTGAACGGATCGCCGACGCGGAGCGGAAACGTGCTCATGAGCTCCCGCGTCGCGATGATGTCATCCTGACCACGCACCGTGAACCGCGCGAGCCGGATGGGTTCCCCCTCCGTGATGACGAACCGCAGCCTGACCGCGTCGTCGGATCGGTGCACCACCGTGTCGACCGTGGCATCCGCGTACCCACTCTGTCGATACAGGGCCAGGATCCGCAAAACATCTCGCTGGAATTCCACCTCGTCGAAGTAGCGCCGCTCGCCGAACCCCATCCAGCGCACCAGGGACGAGCGCGCGAAGAAGCTCGAGACCGAGGTGGCGATGGAGATGGCGAGCGTGTTGTCGTCGATGGCCCTGTTGCCCTGGAACGCGAGCCCTCGGACCACCGGTCCGCGAACGTCACGAGTCTGCCCGGTCACGCCGCCGGGCAGCGAGATCATCACGAACCCCCAAAGAAGGCAGGCGGCACGAATTGACCTCATGTGCGGGCCTCAATAGCTTGCCGCATCCCTCGACCGTCGATCCCCGAGTTTCCCATGCACAACTGTAACCTACGCCGCAACCTGTGGTTCCTGGGAGCGTGCGCCGTCCTGGCCGGCGCCGCCGTTCCGCCGGCCCATGCCCAGTCCGCTGTGGCGCGACGCATCGAGCGCCGACTGACGACGCCGCCGCTGAACCGTGCGCATTGGGGCATCCTCGTGATCGACGACCGCGGTCGCACGGTGTACGAGCACAACGCCGACCGGCTCTTCGTGCCGGCATCGACCGCGAAGCTCGTCGTTGCCGCGGCCGCCAGCGCGTTGCTACCAGCCGACTTTCGCGTCGTCACGAACGTGTATGCATCCGGTCCGATCGTGGAAGGCGTGCTCCAGGGCGACCTCGTCATCTACGGTCGGGGCGATCCAACGTTCTCGACGCGATGCTACGGTGCCGACACCCTTGCCGCCGGTGCATGCGACTCCTCGTGGGCTCGGATCGACACACTGGCCACCCGGCTCGCCGACCGTGGCTTTCGGCGGGTAGCAGGGGCCATCGTGGGAGACGGGAGTCATTTCGACTCCGAGCTGACCCACCCCGGGTGGGAAAGTTACGACTTGAACTGGTGGTACGCCGCACCGGTGTCGGGTCTGGGGTTCAACGACAACAGCCTCGACATCACCTACGCCCCCGGTCCGAGCGTCGGCGCCCCCGTCGAGGTGCGATTCTGGCCGGACCTCGGTCTGTTCGTGTTCGAGAACCGGACGCGCACGCTGGCCGCCGGGGAACGTCGCACCATCGATTTCTTCCGAGCGCCCGGCACGAACCGAATCTGGGCGGAAGGTGGTGTTCCTTCGGGTGCGCGTCCCCGCACGGAGTATTTTGCGATTCCCGATCCGCCGTTGTTTTTCGCCGCCGCGCTCCGCGAGGCGCTGGCCCGACGTGGCGTGAGTGTCGAAGGGCCAACCCGATCGACGGTCGACTCGACCCTCTATGCATCCCTGCGCGAGACCGCCCCGATCGCCGAGGCGGCATCCCGCCCGCTGACCGACCTGCTCTATCCGGTGCTGAACTCCAGCCAGAACTGGTTTGCCGAGATGATCCTCAAGGTCCTCGGCCGGCAGTTCTCCGGGGTGGGAACATGGGAAGCCGGGCTCGCCGCCGAACGGCGTTTCCTGATCGATTCCGTCGGAGTGGACTCGACGGCGTTCGCGTTGCGCGACGGTTCGGGGCTCGCCACCACCAACCTGCTCACGCCGCGGGCCCTCGTCGCGCTGCTCGCCTACATGCGTGGCCATCCGCAGGGAACGGCGTTCGTGCGCGGGTTGCCACGGTCCGGACAGCCCGGCTCGCTGCGCGACCGCTTCGTAGGCACGCCGCTCGACGGTCGGGTCGTGGCGAAGACGGGGAGCATCTCCCGCGTGAATGCCCTGGCGGGATACGTGGAACGGCCCGATGGCCGCACGCTCACGTTCGCCATCCTCGCCAACAACCACACGGTGTCGTATTCGGCCATGCTCCAGCACATCGACTCGCTGGTGCTCGAGATCGCCAAGTAAGAAGGGGAGCGGGGAGCGGTTCCTACCGGTGTCCGAGCGCCTCGGCGACCTCCGCTGCGGACGTGAACTTGACCCGGGGGCGACCCAATTCCGCGCCGCGACGCACCTCGATTTCGTCTACCCGTTTCCAGTCGTCGAACGAGACACAGCCGGGTTGCCGCCCGCGCACGAGCGAGGCGATCGCCGCCGGATCCGGTGATGCCGGACGCAGCGCTGTTCCCCCGTCCACGTCCTCGAGCATTCGGTCCACGGTCTCACCGGCATCCGATTTGTTGGTCCCGATCACGCCGGTCGGGCCCCGCTTGATCCAGCCGCTCACGTACAACCCGGGCACGGGGGTTCCCGTCGTCGGGTCGAGCACCCGACCGCCCTGATTGGGGATCACGCCGCGCCGCTCGTCGAACGGCACGTCGGGGAGCGGAACGCCTCGATAGCCCACGGACCGAAACACCAGCTGGACGGGTAGCTCCTCGATCCGGTCGGTCGCCCGCGGCCTGAGGCTCCCGTCGTCCGACCGGTACAGCTCATTGTGCACGATGCGCATCCCGGTCACTCGGCTGTCCGCGTCGCCCACCAGCTCCACCGGCGATACGAGGAAGCGCAGCGTCAACCGTCGGGGTCTTCCGGCGGAAGGACGCTCCGCGGCCTCGCGGAGGATCTCGATCTTCTTCGCCAGGGCCCGATCGTCGCGCTCCGCGACCTCCGCGGCACTCAGCGGATCCAACGTGACGTCCGCCGCCGGAATCACGAAGTCCGCGCCCGCAAGCTCGCCCAGTTCCTTGATTTCCGGATTGGTGAAGGCGGCCTGGGCCGGACCCCGTCGACCCAAGATGGTGATCTCCTTGATGCGGCTGCTTCGCAGCGCCTCGAGCGCATACTCCGCGATGTCGGTCCGTTCCAGCTCCTCCGGCGTGCGCGCCAGAATGCGGGCCACGTCCACGGCGACGTTCCCTACGCCCACGACCGCCGCNNGTAGTCGGCGATGTCGGTCGTCTCGAGCTCCTCGACCGTGCGGCAGAGGATACGCGCCACATCGACAGCCACGTTGCCGACACCCACGACCGCCACCCGCTCGACCGACAGGTCGAACTCGCGGTCGCGGTAGTCCGGGTGGCCGTTGTACCACGCCACGAACTCCGTCGCGGGGTGGCTGCGCAGGAGATCCTCGCCCGGGATGTTCATGCTGCGATCGGTCTGTGCGCCGGTGGCGAAACACACCGCGTGGTAGTGTCGGGTCAGGTCGTCGAGGCGCACGTGCGTGCCGTACTCCACGTTGCCGAAGAAGCGGAATCGCGGATTGGCGGCGACCCGCTCGTAGCTCTTGGTAGCGCTCTTGATCTTCTGGTGGTCGGGCGCAACGCCGAACCGGACCAGCCCGTACGGCATGGGGAGACGCTCGAACATGTCGACATGCACCCGGTCGCCGGCGCGCTTGAACAGATGCTCGGCGGTGTAGAACCCCGCGGGGCCGGACCCGACGATTGCCACCGCCAGCGATGGTGCGTTGCCCGCCTCCATGATGCGCCCCCTTCGCGCGCGCGTCGCGTGCATCATATCCGTCCGACCGCGCCGTCGTAAGGCGGGCGGTCATCGCCCACCGCGAGAGTGGCGACCCCACCGACGAGCCTCTACCTTGGTCAGCGTGAAGATCTACACGAAGACCGGTGACAAGGGCGAGACGTCGCTCCTCGGTGGGGATCGCGTCCGAAAGGACGCGATTCGGGTGGTTGCCTACGGCGATGTGGACGAGACGAACGCGGCAATAGGAGTGGTACTCGCCACCGAGCCCCTCGACCTGGAACGACCGCTCCTGGAGTTGATTCAGGGTGACCTGCTCGCCATCGGGGGACGACTCGCGAGCCCGGCACCCGAGTTGGTCGCCAAGACATTGCGCAAGGCCGTGATTCCGTCCGGGCGCATCGAGGAGCTGGAGGCCGCCATCGACCGGATGGACGCGGAGCTCGAGCCGCTGCACGCGTTCATTCTCCCTGGTGGATGCCCGAAGGGGGCACACCTTCATCTGGCACGCACCGTGTGCCGCCGCGCGGAGCGCAGCGTGGTCACCCTGCAACGCGAATCGTCGGTGGATCCCGACATCCTCCGCTACCTCAACCGCCTGTCCGATCTCCTGTTCATGCTCGCGCGCCTCGCCAATCACCGGGCCGATGTCCCGGACGTGATATGGTGAGATGCGGCGCTATCGCTTCTCCCAGATCGACGTCTTCACGGACCGGCGTCTAGCCGGCAACGCGCTCGCGGTCTTTCCGGACGCCGCCGGTCTCGATCCGGGAGAGATGCAGGCGCTGGCGCGGGAGATGAACCTCTCCGAGACCACGTTCGTCTTCGCGTCGGATCGCGCGACGCGTCGCGTGCGGTTCTTCACGCCGATGGCGGAGATTCCGCTCGCCGGGCACCCGACGATCGGTACGTGGTGGACACTCGCCGAACGGGGCATCATCGACCTGCCGCGTGACGACACCACCGTGGTGACTCAGGAGACCGGCGCCGGGGTGCTGCCCGTCAGCATCCGGACCGTGGGCGGGCAGCCGGCGGAAGTCATCATGGTCCAGGCCCTTGCGGCGTTCGGCCCCACGGTGAGCGATACCGCGGCGCTGGGCACGGCCCTGGGTGGCGGACCCGATCTCGTCGCCGGAGAGCCGCCTCCGCAGGTAGTCTCCACCGCCCTGCCCCAACTGATGATTCCGGTGACATCGTTACCCGCGCTGCAGGCACTGCCGAGTGGCGGCCGCGGCGGTGAGCTCGCCGCCCTGCTCCGCACGCTGGGTACGGACTGCGCGATGTGCTTCACACGGGAGACCGTGGCGCCCGACGCGACGGTGCACTGCCGCATGTTCGCGCCCGGGCTCGGCGTGCCGGAGGACCCGGCGACGGGAAGCGCAGCGGGCGCACTGGGCGCCTACGCGGTTCGGTATGGGCTCGTGGCCGCGACCGGTGGGACGGCTCGCATCGTCGTCGAGCAGGGACTCGAGATCGGGCGACCGAGCCGGATCAATGTCGAGGTCGACGAGACCGCCGACGGGACCATCACCGAGGTGCGGGTCGGGGGACAGGCCGTGACGGTGATCGAAGGCGAGGTGACGCTATAGCACGTCAGCGGGGGACCGGCGAGCCATCCGCTCCGACGTACGACGTGATCGTGGGGACCGGTCTGCTCGCGACGCTCGACCGGTTGCTCTCCACCCACTGTCCCTCGACCCACTACGCCGTGATCAGCGATTCGCACGTGGCGCCGCTCTATGCGGAGCGCGTGGTGGCGGCGGCCAAGACGGTCGCCCCGACCGTGCTGCTCACGTTTCCGTCCGGTGAGTGGAACAAATCACGGGAAAGCTGGAGCACGCTCACCGACCAGCTGCTGAGCGGCCCGCTGGATTCGGCGAGCGCCTTGGTGGGACTCGGCGGCGGCGTGTGCAGCGACCTCGTGGGATTCGTGGCCGCCACGTTCCTGCACGGCATCCCGTACGTCTCACTCCCCACGACCCTCTCCGCCATGACGGACTGCGCACTTGGGGGTTGGGTGGGGGTGGATACGCCGCTGGGGAAGGGCCTTGTTGGAGTAATGCATGCTCCCGCGCTGGTTGCGGCCGACGTCGGCACCGTAGCCACCCTGCCTCCGGTGCAGGTGGCGGCGGGCATGGCATACCCGCTGCGCCACGCGGTCATGGCAGACGCCGAGTTCTTCGAGCGCTTGCTCGACATGCGCGCCGACATCTTGGCAAAGGAGCCGGCGGTGTTGGAGTCGGTGGTGCGGCGCAGCGTGGAGATCAAACGCCAACTGCCGGACACGCGTTCCGGAGCACCGCGCTTCGGCCAGGTCGTTGCGGCGGGACTGCAGGTCGCGCTGGGCTACGAGGTGCTACCGGGCGAGGCCCTCGCCATTGGCATGCTCGCGGAGGCGAAGCTGGGGGTGGCGCTGGGGGTGACCGACCGGGGTGTCCCGGCCCAAGTCGGCGACGCGCTCATGGCGTTCGGATTGCCGGAAACACCCCCCTCGACGGTCACGTCCGAGCAGTTCGTCGAGGCACTCCAGCACCTGCGCGCAGCCACGGGCGGGACTGTCAGCTTTGCACTCCCGCGCGCGGTCGGCGTACTGGCTCCGGGACCGGGCCCAGAGGGGGGTCATCCGGTGAGCGTGACGGCGATCGGCGAGTTGATACCCACGCTGGAGTGGTAGGCGGTAGTTCCCACAGGTTTTCCACACGGTGGCCTGCCACAAGTTCCCTACTCACAAGCGTTTACGATTTCGTGACACCATCGCTACACCGGGTCCAATCGGCCCGAAAGTGGACAAATCCCAGAACGGCTTGACAGCAAATGATTTGTGATGTGGAAAACTGAGTTTTCTTGACTGTTCTTAGGGTGCTTCCTATATTCGGCCCGCCTTGGTTTCGGTCATTTTGGCGGGTTTTTGCCGCGGTCGCCTGGCCCTCCCAGAGCCGACCCTCTCAACGACCTTGGGGCGTGTATGACCCAACTCCGCAGTAGCAAGGCGAAAGGCTTTTTCCGCTCGCCTGCGTCGTCCGCGTTCGACCAGTACCTGCAGGACATCCAGAAGCTCCCCCTCATTCCAAATGTCGAAGAAGAACGCCGCTTGGCGCGTCGGGCGCGGCGCGGTGATCAAAAGGCCGCTGAACGGTTGGTGACCGCGAATCTGCGCTTCGTGATCTCCTACGTGAAGAAGTATCAGGGTCACGGCCTCGACCTGTCCGAGCTGGTGGCGATCGGCAACGAGGGCCTGCTCAAGGCGGTCAAGAAGTTCGATCCGGAGCAGGGGGTGAAGTTCATCTCCTACGCCGTCTGGTGG
>JABAOD010014462.1_pt4 | contig 13265 bp, 15 predicted proteins | sample 7062151 | NCBI WGS metagenome assembly JABAOD01 (sample SAMN14538626, study PRJNA623070) | marine sediment metagenome | biome: marine biome [ENVO:00000428]; feature: marine pelagic biome [ENVO:01000023]; material: deep marine sediment [ENVO:00002113] | place: India: Gulf of Khambhat ...
ATCAGGAGGTATGACTGTGCGGCGCATCATCACGGTTGCCACAACGGCGGCTGTCTTCCTGGCACTCCTCGTCCAGGGGGCCTCGGCCGACGTGTATTTCCTGCGATAGCAGCCGACAGCCACTGAGACGGAGATGGTCCGGTGGCCACGATCAGAGACGTGGCGGCCAGGGCGGGTGTGAGCGAGGCGACGGTCTCGCGTGTAGTCAACGACACTGCCACGGTGGCGGAAGCGACTCGAGCGCGCGTCCTGGCCGCCATAGCCGAGTTGGGGTACCGACCCTCCAACTTGGCCCGCAGCCTCTCGTTGGGGCGGAGCAGCACGGTGGCGGCCGTGATCCCGCCCGGTCCCGACCCTGGTGCCGCCCAGCGACTCGAAGGAGCCACTCATCGAGCCATGCTGGCCGGCCATGAGTTGTCCCTCTATTTCCTCGGGTCCGGCGAGGAGGCCGAGCGTGTGATCCAGGATCTCGCCCGGCCCCAGGCGGTGGGTGGTGTATTGGTGATTTCGGTCGACCTCAGGAACGCAGATCTGGCCCGATTGGGCGAGGCGGGCCTGCCGGTGGTGCTTCTCGATCGCACCGCCGAGCGGGTCCACAGTGTCTGCAGCGACCACGTAGCGGAGGGACGGGTGGCCACCGAGCATCTTCTCGCCTTGGGACACAACGCCATCGCGTTTGTGACCGAAGGGGAACCCTCCCCGGCCGCGTCCGATCGACTCGCGGGATACCGAGCCGCTCTCGAAGCGGCCGGCATCGCGGTTCCGAGCAGCTACCACCGGGCCGACAAAGATCGGGCGGGCCCGATCGACCGCCGGATGACCAGCCTGTACGCCCTGCATCGTCCCCCGACCGCAGTCGTGGCCGCCTCGGACCTGGTGGGCTTGTCCGTGCTCGCTTGGGCCTGGAGATCGGGCCTGCCCGTTCCGACTCGTCTCAGCATCATCGGGTTTGAAGGCATCGACCTCGGGGCCCGGTTCGGCCTCAGCACGGTCGGCCAGCCGCTCGAGAAATCAGGCTCGATCGCAGTCGAGCTCCTCATCGACCTCATGGAGCGCCGCGTGTCCGACCTCGAGGCCGGCGCCGTCATCGGGCTTCCGGTCGAAGTGATCGATCGGGGCTCCACGGCTCCGGTTGCCGGGCCGCCCTAGGCCTCAGACGACTTCGACTCCTGCTTCTTCCAGTTCCTCGAGAGCCCGGCGGTCGTCCCCCTCTTCCAGGTTGACCGCCCGGGTACCGTCCCGCAGCAGCCGGGTGGAGAGGCCTGCGGCGGCTGCGTCCAATGCCGTGGCCTTCACGCAGTAGTCCAGGGCCAATCCCGTCACCACGACGCCGGTGATTTCGTGGGCCTCCAATAGATCGTCGAGGCCGGTGCTGGAGGTGGCTCCGGTACGCGGATCGCGCACGGCGAACCCCGAGTACCCATCCTCTCCACCGGTCCCTTTGAAGATCGTTGGCCCTTCGACGACCACGTCGGGATGAAAGGCAGCCCCCCAGGTATCGGCCACACAGTGCACGGGCCAGATGCCGCCGTCCTTGGCGAAATGGGGAGTGACCTCAGGATGCCAATCCCGGGTATAGACCACCAAGGCCCCGGCGCTGCGGGCTCGCTCTATCTCGGTGTTAACCACCGGGATCACCTGTTCGGCGCCGGTGACGTAGAGACTTCCTTTTTGATCCGCGAAGTCGTTCTGCATATCGACGACGATCAGGGCGGTATGAGCGTCGTATTCGACCATGCAGGGGAGGTTATCGTGAATCACCATGAAGCCGGACGAGCGCGCCACAGCCGAGGGCATCCTCTTCACCGATCAATACCACCTCGCCTCGGCTCAGCTCTACTTCCGCATGGGTCTCGCCGAACTGCCGGTGCAGTTCGACCATTTCTTCCGGACCGCTCCCAACTACGGAGAGCATCAAGCGGGCTACTGCATCAACGCCGGACTGGAGTGGCTTCTCGACTGGATGGAGCAGGCCCGGGTTACGGATGAGGACGTGGGCCATCTGGCGAGCCAGACCGGCTCCACGGGCCGACCCCTGTTCGAGCGAGATTTCCTCGATTGGCTGCGCGCCAACGGTGATTTCACCGGGATCACACTCCGGGCCATCCCCGAAGGGCGGGTCGTCCACGCCGATGTTCCCCTGACAATTGTGCAGGGCCCGCTGGCCATGGCACAGATACTGGAAACCCCACTTCTCAACCACCTCAACTACCAGATCCTGATCGCCACCAAGGCCTCCCGGGTGGCCGCCGCCGGGCGGGGGAGGCCGCTGTTGGAGTTCGGACTCCGCCGGGCTCCCGAACGCGGCGGCAACGCCGGGGCCAGGGCGGCATTGATCGGCGGCGCCGATTTCACCTCCAATGTGGGCATATCCCATGTTCTCGGATTCCCGCCCAAGGGAACCCACGCCCACAGCCTGGTCCAGGTGTTCATGGCGATGGGGGAGGGTGAGTTGGGAGCGTTCCGGGCGTTTGCCGACATCTACCCGGACGACTGCCTCCTGTTGGTCGACACGGTCGACACCCTGCAGAGCGGCATTCCCAACGCGATCACGGTGTTCGAGGAGTTGCGCCGCAAGGGCCATCAGCCCATCGGCATCCGTCTCGATTCGGGCGACCTCGCCTACCTCGCCATTCAGGCGGCCGACATGTTGGACCGGGCCGGCTTCCCCGATACCGCGATCGTCCTGTCGAGCGGACTCGACGAGCTGGCCATCTGGCAGATTCTCACCCAGATCGAAGAAGAGGCGCCCCGCTACGGCGTCGATGCCGACCACCTCATCGGACGGCTCACCTACGGGGTGGGAACCCGGATGATCACCTCACACGGCGCTTCCGCTCTCGACGGGGTGTACAAGGCGGTGGCACTGCAGCGCGGGGGAGTCTGGACGCCGATGTTGAAGGTGTCCGAAACACCAGAGAAGGTGCCCAATCCGGGGGAGAAGAGGGTGTGGCGCGTCTACGACGAGCGCAACCGGGCCTCGGTAGATGTGCTGGCAGTCGCAGACGAAGACCTGTCGAGCCCCGGACCACTCGTGCTCCACCACCCGGTGCGATCGGAGAGCACCCGCACCCTGGAGAGCGACGAGATCACCTCGGTAGAGCCTTTACTGGTCGATGTCCTGACAGAGGGGGAGCGCGTCGCCGAGTCGCCGTCCATGGACGAGATCCGAGAGCGACGCCGGGTCGATCTGGACCGACTCGATCCCGGCGTGCGCCGCCTCATAAATCCGCACCGCTACCACGTGTCGCTCACCGAGCGGCTCTGGGACCTGAAACGAGAGTTGGTCGCCGCGGCTCGCGGCGAGCCTCGGTAGACCTTTCAGTCCGGGGCGGCTAGAGCGCAGGCCACCTCGGCGGCGAGGCCGGCGTTGGCCTCGACCAGTGCCACGTTGGCTCGAACCGTGGCTCCCTCGCTGAGATCGGCGAGCCGGGCCAGCAGGAACGGCGTGATGTCTTTTCCGGTCACCTGCTCCAGAACGGATTCGGCCAGGGCTCGATCGACGAGGGCCTCCAGGTCTGCCCAATCGATGGCAGCTTCCTCGGGAACGGGGTTGGCGACGACGATGCCCGCTCCGCCGAGCTCCCAATGGGCCTGAGCCACGGCCGCCACCTCCTCGGCAGTGTCGACCCGATGCTCGAGGGGGAGACCGCTGCTGCGGGCGTGAAAGGCCGGAAAGTAGTTGGTGCGATAACCGAGCACGGGAACACCGAGGGACTCCAGCACCTCGAGGGTGGCGGGGAGATCGAGGACCGATTTGGCCCCCGAGCAGACCACGGCGACCGGAGTCCGGGCCAATTCGTAGAGGTCGGTGGACAGGTCGAACGTCTCGGCGGCGTTACGGTGGACCCCCCCGATCCCCCCGGTGCCCAGGAGGCGGATCCCGGCCAGCTGGGCGCAGCGCATCGTGGCGGAGACCGTGGTGGCGCCGTTGCCGCGGCGGCCGAGTACCGCAGCCAGATCGGCGGCATTCGTCTTGGGCAGTTCGGCGGTCACCAGACGCTGCACCGCGCTGGCTTCCAGCCCTATCCGGATGATTCCATCGAGCACCGCCACCGTGGCGGGGACGGCTCCGGCCGCCAAAACGGCCTTTCGCAGGGCCACGGCGACCTCGAGGTTCTCGGGACTGGGGAGTCCATGGGCCATCAAAGTGGATTCGAGTGCCACGATGGCGGCGCCCCTCGCCAGGGCCGCCTCGACGTCCTCGTGCAGGGCTAAACGGTCCTTCATGGGCCATCCTTCTCCACGAGACCGGCCCGGCGTCTCACAGATGTGCCGTCGAGATCGGAGGCAACGGCGTCCTCGGATTCAATCGTCAGCGCCGCAGCGGCCAGACCCAGCTCGGCGGCGACGATCAGATTTCGACCGGCCAGCAACCCGTGCACCAGCGCCGCGGTGAAAGCGTCTCCGGCACCGGTCACGTCCCGCACTTCGGCATCGAGGGCCGGCAGGAACTGAGACACGCCCCTTCCGCTGATGTAGGCGCCGCCGCCCTCGTCGGTCACCGCCACGATGCCCACGCCGGCCTCACGAAGCCGGGCCGCTACCTCCGACTCCTCTCCCGCACCGGGGGAGAGGGCCATGCCCTCCTCATGATTGACGACCAGCAGGTCGATCGAGTCGAGCACGGCCGCGGCTCGCACCGCCTTGACCGTCGACACGGTGTTGACCACGGTGAGGGCTCCCTCGGGAGCACGATCGGCCAGCCACTTCAGCGAATCGGTGGGCAGGTTGCAGTCGAATACCCAACCATCGGCACTGCCCAGCTCGTCGGCCGCGTCGTAGAGGGTGTCGGGGGTCATCTCGTCGTAGATCGCCATGTCCGCCAAGCCGACATACAGACGACCGTCGGGCTCGAGGAGCGCCGTGTAAGAAGCGGTGTGGGTGTCCTCCGACCGGTCGAGCCATGTCGTGTCTACTCCAGCTTCGGTCAACATCGCCGCCACCAATTGCCCAGAACGATCCCGACCCACCCGAGTCACCAGCGCCACGTCGTCTCCCAGCCGGGCCAGATTCTCGGCCACGTTGCGGGCCACCCCTCCCGCCGACTCGCGAACCGTCACCGGGTTGGACGTGGCCGCCACGATCGGTTCCAGCGCGCGCGCCCTTCGATCCAAGTGGGCGGCCCCGAAGCATGCGATCCGTGACTGCATCGTCTCAATTCTGGCGCGTGGCCGCCGGCCCGTCAGGCCGGGGAGGGGTCCGCCCAGGAAAGCCCTCCCGTCCGGGGCTTTTCCAGTGCGCCCATAATCCACGTTATGTCAAGTTATGGTCGGCGTCCCCCCACCACTTCCATCGCCGCCGGACCGGGTCGCCCACCATGACTCGGCTATATCCCTCTCCGCCTAGGCTCTCTGGAGACCATGGCGTACGACGAAGCACTGGCCGATCGGATGCGGGCTCATCTGGAGGGGGTGGCCGGCATCGAGGAGAAGAAGATGTTCGGGGGCCTGTCCTTCATGCTGAACGGCAACCTGGCCTGCGGCGTGATCGGTGACGAGCTCTGCCTCCGGGTGGGCCCGGTTGCCTACGAGGACGCTCTCGGCGAGCCCGGGGTGCGCCTCTTCGACTTCTCGGGGAGGCCGATGAAGGGTTGGGTGATGGTGGGCGGCCCCGGCATCTCGGACGACGAGGCCCTCGGCGGCTGGATTCAGCGAGGCCTGGACTTCGCCGGCTCCTTGCCGCCCAAGTAGCTCAGGCCCGCTCGGGCTCGATCCGGCCGAGGCGACCGGCCTGGTAGTCCTCGAAGGCCTGGATGATCTCGTCCCGGGTGTTCATCACGAAGGGCCCGTAGCGGGCCACCGGCTCCTCTAGAGGCCGGGCGGCGCCGACAATCGCCTCGAGGCCCCGCTCCCCCGCCGCCACCGGGATGCGCCCACCGCCGACGTCGAACAGCGCCATCTGCCCGGTGACGATCGGCTCGCGGGTCTTGCCGACCCCACCGTTGCCCCGAAACGCGTAGACGAACGCCAGTTCGTCCGTCTCGACGTCGATGCTGGTAGATGCGCCGGGTTCCAGGCTGAGGTGCAGATAGGTGATCGGCAGGAACGTGTTGGCGGTGCCGACGGTGTCGTAGGCCCGGCCGGCGATGATGACCGCTCGTCCCCCATCGAGCTCCACCTTGGGCAGATGATCCGCCACCAGATCCTGGTAGCGAGGCCGGTGCCACTTGGCCTTGGTGGGCAGGTTGACCCAGAGCTGGAAGCCGTGGACGCGGCCTCCCTCGTTCATGATCACGTCGGAGGGCATCTCGGAATGGACGATGCCGGCTCCGGCGGTCATCCACTGCACGTCGCCGGGCGTGATCAACCCTCCCCCGCCGATCGAATCCTTGTGCCTGATCTCGCCGTCGAGGACGTAGGTGACCGTCTCGAATCCCCGGTGCGGGTGGTCGGGAGCCCCCTTGGCCTCTCCGGGGGCGTTGTCGGAGGGGCCCATCTCGTCGAGGAGGAGGAAGGGGCCGAAGTGGTCGAGCTGGTAGTTGGGGAAGGGCCGGCGCACCATGAAGCCCTCGCCCTCGAGGGCGCGCATGCCGTCGACGACGCCGGCCACCGGGCGCTCATCGGTCGAATCGGTCACGACACCTCCGTAGCGGGTCGGAGGGTGTAACGCCGTCGGACCTCGGTACCTTCCCGTTTCTTCCCCGGTCGGCGGAACTTCAGCCGTGCGCCGCTTCGACTGCCACGTCCACCGTCACGCGGAATGCGTCGAAGGTCGGTGCCACCACGCTGCCGTGGCCGACTCCCTCCAGCACGGTGAGGTGTACCTCATAGCCGGCATCTCCAAGTGCCTGATCGAAATCGATCGCCGACTGCACCGGGGAAACGTCGTCGATGTCCCCGTGCACCTGATACACCGCAAGGTCGGGGTTCCTGCCGATGTTGGTGTAAGGGTCGACGATCTCCCAGGCCGCCGGATCGATGTCTTTGAGGAAGGCTCCCGGTCCCGAGATGTAATAGTCGGGGTAGCCGGCCACTGAGACGAGTGCATCGGGGACGATCGAGGTGTCCGTCGCGGCGCAGTCCTCGCTCGGCTCGAGAAGCTCGGCCGAGAAAGCCACCGTTGTGGCCACCCCCGCCCCTGACGAGTGGCCCAGAATCGTCACCCGATCGGGCGAGCCTCCGTGGTCGGCCGCGGTGGAGCGGGCGAATCCGACTGCGCAGGCAGCGATCCCCGCTTCCTCTACGAACCGGTCCTGGATGGGCCACTCGGCGTTGTAGACGACGACCCCGCCTGCGGCAATGGCCTCGGCCAGGGCGTCGTATCCCCCCCGGGCATTCGTTGGAGAGGGTCCGGCGTATCCGTGGAACATGACCAGCACCGGCCACGGACCATCAGACTCCGGTGCCCACACGTCGAGCAGCTGGGGCCCGCTGTAGGGGACGTCCCTCGTGACGACGACCGCCTCGCCGGCGGCCACAGTGGTCGTGGTCGCGGGAGCGGTTGTCGTGGTGGTCGGGGTGGTCGACGCCGTGGTGGTCGTTGGGGCCGCCACAGTCGTCGCCGGGGCCGGGATCGTCGTGGCCGGAGCCGCCGTCACCACTTCCGCCGTCGTGGGAGATCCCTCGCCGCCTCCGCCGCAGGCGCTGAGGACCAATCCAACCATGAGAAGAACCGTCGAGCGGCGCATGATCCACCCCCTCGTGCGCATCGAGCCGCCTCCCCGTGCGGCTTTGGCTCGACACTAGCGAAGAGAAGCTGGCGGTAGCCGTCGCAGCGGTCTGGTTTCAAGGGCGCCAAAAGGAACCCCTGGCGGAGCAGGGGTCCTTTTCTCGTTCGCTTGTCGATGTTCGGGGTGCAGCGCTCAGTTGCCCGGGAACTGAATCCACACCGTTCCGGTTCCCACCGCCTCCACTGTGACATTCTGTCCAAAATCAGTCTCGGAGATCTCCAGCTCGGGGTAGAACCTGAGAAGAAGCCTCGCCACTCGGGCGTCGAGGGGACCGAGGTCCTCTTCGAAGAGCGTTTGGCCTGCGAAACTGCATACCGTCAGCTTGTCTCTTATGCCCGAACCCCTACCTGCCTCGAGGGCAAAGTCGTACTCAAATACTTGGAGCGTTGAACCAATGGTGACGGTGTCCGTCTCTACTAGATCAACCTTGTGAATGACGACCGCATGGCCCTCCACGAAACCGACCAGACTCCCCTGGGCCTCGATGACGTCGATTGGGGTTTCCTCTCCCTCACACCAAACCACCAGGGGTACGGTGTTGGCCGCCGCAGCGCCGGCCGGAGCCGCCGCTGCCGCCACCAATGCGACAGCCAATGTGATAGCCAACAGGAGTTTCCTCACTATGACCTCCCTCCCTCGGGTACCACGGAACGTGGTGCTGATCGGTGGATTCTACACCCAACGCGCGGCCCGTGGTCGCCCTACTGTTCGCCCAGTTGGGAGTGCCATGGGCCCTCGTTACAGGCGCACAGATCGCTGGCCCTCCGGTAGCGTCCCCCCGAAGGAGGTGCCATCGCCGCCCTGCCGGAATCCCGCAAGATCGTCGTCATCGGCGGAGGCGTCGTGGGGACGAGCACCCTCTATCACCTCGCCCGGGCCGGCTGTACCGACACGCTCCTCCTGGAACGGGACACCCTGGGATCGGGCTCCACCAGCAAGGCGGCCGGCGGGTTCCGGGCCCAGTTCTCCGACGAGCTCAACATCCGCATCGCCCTCGAGTCCATCGAGCGGCTGCGACGATTCGGCGAGGAGCCCGGGGACGACATCGACTTCAAGCAGTGGGGTTACCTCTTCCTGCTCCGGGAGGAGGAGGTCCCCGCCTTCGAGGAGGCGGTGGCGCTGCAGAACCGCCTCGGGGTGCCGTCCCGTCTGATCACTCCCCGCGAGGCCCTCGGGATCGTTCCCGGACTCGGTCTCGACGACGTCGCCGCCGCCACCTTCTGCCCCACCGACGGCTACGCCACCCCCGAGACCGTCGCCCAGGGCTACGCCCGGGCCGCTGCGCCCATGGGCGCCGGCATCGTTCAGGGCTGCCCGGTGGAGGAGATCCTGGTGGACGGCCGACGAGTGCGCGGGGTCGCCACACCACGGGGCACGGTGGCCGCCGACCGGGTGGTATGCGCCGCCGGAGTGTGGTCGGTGGAGCTGGCGGGTGCGGTCGAAGTGCACCTCCCGGTACGAGCCGAGCGGCGCAACGTGTTCCTGACCGGCCCCGGCGACCTGCTCCCCCGGGAACTCCCGTTGACGATCGACTTCGCCACAGGCTTCTACTTCCAACGCGAAGGGAACGGCCTGCTCTTCGGAGGCCCTCACCCCTCGCTCGAGGAGCTCGCCCCGGATGCCACCCGGCGCCTTCCGGCGCTCACCGACCTGGAGATCCGACCGGGATGGTGGGGCTACTACGCCATGAGCCCCGATCACAACGCCATCGTCGGCGCCGCCCGATCGCCCGACGGCCTCTTGTATGCCAGCGGCTTCTCAGGTCACGGCTTCCAGCAGAGTCCGGTCGTCGGCGAGTACCTGGCCGACCTGGCGCTCGACCGGGAACCCGCGTTCGACCTGAGCGCCTTCGCCCTGGAGCGATTCGAAGCCGACGATCTGCGGCCGGAGGCACACGTCGTCTGACTCAGTTGAGCCGCGGGTCGGGCGGGTAATCGGCGAAGAAGGCCAGCTCGTTGCGCTGCCGCCGCAGCACTCGTCGCCACAGGCCGTCGGGGGCGTTGCTGAACGGATCGTCGGGAGCGGCCTCGACGACGAACCAGTCGCCGACCGCTATTTCCATGTCGAGCTGGCCCGCCGACCAACCGGCGTAGCCGCTGAACACCCGCAGATCCTCGACACCGGCTACGTCCCCCGGCGGAGCGGAGAGGTCCACCAGGCCGGTGTCCTCGCCTACGGGCGACCAACCGTCGATGGCCTCGGGCGGACCGTGCCGGCCCAGGCCCACTGCCGTTTCCGGTTGTACCGGACCGCCTACGAAGACCACCTCAGGATCGACGAGGCGGGACACCCAATCGGGCAGGTACTCCCCCACCGCCACGTCGGTGGGCCGGTTCAACACCAGCCCGAGGGATCCTTCGTCGTTGTCCTCACACACGAACACCACGGTTCTGTAGAAGTTGGGATCGACCAGCGACGGCGAGGCGACCAGCAGCTTCCCCTGAACGGTCATGACCCCATCTTGCCAGCTCGACTCGCAAGGAGGATCGTCGCTACAGTCGCGGCCATGACGGCGCTAGATGGAGTCGTGAGAGAGCTGGCCGAGGTGGCCCTCGAGCTCGACCGGCTTCCCTCGGAGGATTCCCGGCGGCCCAACCTGGAAGAGCGCCGGCGGGAGTTGAAGGACGAAGCGGCCCGCCTGTCCGGCGGCACTCTGGTGGCCGAGCTCCGCCGTGAGCTGGCGACGCTCGAGGCGCAGCGGGAACAGCTGGAAGGGCGCCACGTCGACATGTCGGGGGGCGGGTTCCTGGGGGGCGACGCCGGCTTCAGCTCCGACGCCCAGCGCCTCAACCGCCGGATCGACGAGGCCGCCGGCCGGGAGGCCTTGGAAGCGCGGATCACCGAGCTGCACAGCCGTCTGGAGCGACTGAAAGCCAGGAACGCCGGTGAGTGAGCACGGAGACGCCGAGCGCCGACGGAGCGACCGTCGCTCCCAACAGGATCGGCGCCGGGGGGAACGCCGCCGGGAAGACCGCCCCGTCGACGAGGATCGGCGCAGTGGCGAAGATCGCCGCGGCGGCCGGGACCGCCGCGGCGGCCGGGACCGCCGCCAGTCGGACTAACCCAGCTCTCGAAGACGCTCCACCAACAATCCGAAGTAGCCCTCGTCGTCCACGTATCGCATGACCATGCAGTTGGGCTCGAGCCCACTCAGTCCCCACCAGTCGACGACGGTCATGCCCATCGTCAGCTCCGACCAGGTCTCGATGCGAACGTTGCAGTCCCGCCCGCTGAACAGGTCGGGAGCGAGCAGGTAGGCGATCACGCAGGGGTCGTGGAGCGGAGCCCCACCGGTCCCGTACTTGGCCGTGTCGTAACGCTCGAAGAACTCCAGCATCCCGTGCACGGCCTCCCCCACCGGGGTCCCCAGCTCGCGAAATCGAGCATTGCGCTCCGGAGACGTCAGCGCCCGGTGGGTGACGTCCAGAGGAAACATCGCCAGCGGCACCCCGGAGGTGAACACGATATCGGCGGCGTGTGGATCGACGTAGATGTTGAACTCGGCCGCCGGAGTGGTGTTGCCCCCTTCGAAGAACCCTCCCCCCATGAGTACCAGTTCGCTCATCTTCGGCACGATCTCGGGTGCCCGCTGGATGGCCGTGCCCACGTTGGTCTGGGGGCCCAGCGTGCACACGGTCACCGAGTCATCGTTCGCCTCCCGCAGCGTGTCGATCAGCCAGTCCACCGCATGCTCCGCTCTTGGCGACCGGGCCGGATCGGGCAGCTCGACGCCGTCGATGCCGGTCCTTCCGTGCACGTGCTCGGCGGTCACCAGCGGCCGCACCATGGGACGAGCGCAGCCGGCGAAGACGGGAACGTCGTCCCGGCCGGCCAGTTCACACATCTTCAGGGCGTTCTTCGTGGTCAGGTCGAGGGGAACGTTGCCGGCCACGGTGGTGATGCCGAGCACCTCCAGCTCACGGGACGCCAGAGCCAACAGGATGGCGATGGCATCGTCCTGGCCGGGGTCGGTGTCGATGATGATCGGTCGGCTCATTCCAATACCTCCAGCACCTCGGCCCGGCTCGGCAAGGATCCCTGGGCGCCCGGCCGGGTGACGGTCACGGCCCCGGCCGCCGAGGCCCAGTGCACCGCATCGGCCAGATCGGCGCCGCCCACCAAAGCATCGGCCAGTGCTCCGCAGAACGCATCGCCGGCGGCCGTCGAATCGAGGGCGGCCACGCTCGGGGCCGCAATCGCCTCGGCCCGCTCCCCTTCGATCAGCACCGCGCCCCGTTCGCCCAGCGTAACCACGACCGCCCCGGGACCGGTGATGGCCCGGGCCCGGCCGATCACCACCTCAACGTCGGTGGTAGGGGCACCGCCAGTGAGCACTCCCAATTCGGTCTCGTTGGGAACCAGCACATCGGTCCGATCCAGCAGGCGAGGAGGGAGGTCCCGGGCCGGCGCCGGATTGAGAATGACCAGGCCCGCGGCCAATTCGGCGGCCCGAGCCACTGCTTCGATGGGGACCTCCAGTTGGAGCAGCACGGCCCCGGCGCCGGAGAGGAACGGAGCGGCCGCCTCGACATGTCGCTCGGTCAATGCCGAGTTGGCCCCGGCGCTGACCACGATCGTGTTCTCTCCGCCACCTCCCACGGTTATCAGTGCCATCCCGGTGGGGAAGTCGGCGTCGACCCCCATTGCCGACAGATCCACGCCCTCTCTCTCGAGTGATGCCGTCAGCACCCGGCCGGCATCGTCATCCCCCACCATGCCCACGAACGCCACGCGGCGGCCCAGGCGGGCGGCGGCCACCGCCTGGTTGGCTCCCTTGCCTCCGGGATTCTGGAAGTGGCCCACTCCGGTCACGGTCTCTCCGACACCGGGAAGCCGCTCCACCTGCACCACCGTGTCCAGGTTGATGCTGCCCACCACGACGATCTCGGCCATTGCCCGAGAGGCTAACCCCGGCCCGCCGACGCCTTGCCTTCTCCCCTACCCTGTCCCCATGAGCAACAACATCAAGGGCCGGCTCGAGGCGTTGCTGCGCGACGCCGGCCCGGCCCACCACGAGGCCATTCGGGAACGAGACGACCCCGAGTGGCCGCTGTGGTACGCCGAGCATCTCCAGGAGTCCCTGAGCGCGGCACTCGGTGTCCCCCTCAGCAAGAGCGAGCTGGTGTATCAGCTCGTCGACCTGGAGCGGCGCCGTCGCGTGGAGGATCCCGAGACCGACTGGCCGTCCTATTACGCCGAGGAACTGCTGGAGCGCCGCGACAGCGGCGAGTTCGCCTGAGGCGGCCATTCTTCTTTCACCCAATCTCTCAGGTGATCCAGTCCGATCGAACCGGCACTCAACACCGAGGTGTGAAAACCCTTGAGATCGAACGACCCGCTCCGCCGGACTTCGTCGCGGAGCTCCAGGATGGTCCGCTCCCCCACCTTGTACGAGATGGCCTGACCGGGCCAGCCCAGATAGCGGGTCATCTCCGACTCGGCGTATGAAGGAGGCTGGGTGGCGTACTCGGTGAGCATCTCCACCCCTCGCTCGAAGCTCCATCGCTCACCGGGATGGAACGGCTGGCCCTCGGGAATCGGTAGCTCGAGATGCGAGCCGATGTCGATGACCACCCGGCACGCCCGCAGCATC
>JABAOD010006540.1_pt1 | contig 13264 bp, 10 predicted proteins | sample 7062151 | NCBI WGS metagenome assembly JABAOD01 (sample SAMN14538626, study PRJNA623070) | marine sediment metagenome | biome: marine biome [ENVO:00000428]; feature: marine pelagic biome [ENVO:01000023]; material: deep marine sediment [ENVO:00002113] | place: India: Gulf of Khambhat ...
ACGATCCTCGACTGCCGGTCTCTTGAGTCGAGCCCAGAACATCAGCGCAACGGTGATGTTGATGGCATTCGCCAGGGAGAACATCCACCACAAGTAGGCCGGGTCGATCGATGGAGACTCCACGGCGCCATTGTCGGCTCGGAGCGCAACCTCGCGCCAGTGGCGTGCGGCCGTACCGATTGGGCCGTCCAGTGTCGAGACGAGGGCTACCGGTTACAGCACGCGCTCCAAGGGCTTCTCCGCCGCCGGGTGATAGACGTACGGCTGGCGTCGGTTGCTGACAACCTTCTGCCACGGCCGCACCAGATAACCGAGCGGCACCGTGACGATGTGGACCAGCCGTGTGAACGGGAAGATCGCCACGAACACGAAGAACGACGCCACATGGAGCTTGAGGATGAATGGCAGTGGGGCGACGAGTTCTGGTTGTGGCTGCAGGACCAGCAGCGATCGCACGTACGGTACGAAGACTGCCGTGCCCCAGAACGATCCCCAGCGGTATCCCATGGCGATCCAGACTCCGCTCGCCACCATCACGAGAAGGAGACCCAACACAACCACGTCCATGGGCGTCGTGACGGCCTGGATGCGCCGCTCCGAGAACCGGCGGTAGATCAACATCAAGACTCCGAACAACGTCCACAGCCCCAATGCCAGGCCGGTGCCCTCCAGCAGCAGGAGGCGCAAGGGCTCCCCGTTCCACAGTTCGATGCCACGAGGCACGATGAGCGCCGCCAGGTGTCCGAGGAGAATCAACGTGACCCCCCAATGGAACGACACCGATCCCCAGTAGAGCTTGCGGCTCTCGAGCAGCTGCGACGACATCGCCGACACGGTGAACGGCGCACGACGCCATCGGATGATGCTCACCACGATCGCGAGCACGAGCGCCACGTAGGGGAACACGACGAAGATCAGTTCGTTCCAGGTCATACTGCGGCTCCTTGTGCGAGGCACTGGCGAATCGCAGCCGCCGCAGCGGCCAGGACGTACCTGTACGGATTGTCCTTGTCGGCTTTCTTGAGGTCCTTACGCATGGACGCAACCGCTCCAGGGAGGATCTCCACGAGATCGTGGAGCGGATCCATCGTGGCTGCCAGGTAACGCATCACCGGTTCGAGGTGGTCGGGGAGTTCGCCGGCTCTATCGACCCCTGCTGCGTCTTGGGCACGTTTCATGTCGGCCATGAAGTCTCCGCGGCGGTAGTTCTCGCCCCAGGCAACGTGGCCCACGTAGGGCACGAACATGGGCGAGAGGTCGAGAGTGCGGGTGTGCAGCTCTTCCCACTCACCGACATCGAGCTCGCCGACCAGCGCGACGAACTTCTCCAACTCGGTCCGAACGGTGCCCGGTTCCATCTCCTCGAGTGCTGATCGCAGCTTGTCAACGGCACCCGGCCCGGGATAGCGGAGAGCGGTTGCGGTGACAACGAGATCCATCATGCTCCCCTCCTCGGCTGTGTCGAGTACCCGACGCCCACCTCACCCTTGTGCCTGAACGGGTCGTCGAGATCCTCGATCGACATCTCCCGGTGATAGGGCGGGAGGACGAAACGCTCCTCGTACGTCGGGGTTGTGGTCAGCTGATAGATCGCCTCGACCTCCTCCGGATTGGTGCCGGCGGATTCGAGCAGCACCAGTGTCGACTGGTCGATCGACTCGCCGAGACTCTGGCGGCGCTTGTAGATGCGCACCGCCAACATCTTTCGGAGGACCCGCTTGATGACGGCGACATCGCCGGCCGAGAACAGATTGGCCAGATACTCCAGCGGGAGCCGTGCCTTTTCGAGTTCATCGAAGAGCTCGAAGTCAGCCGGTTCCTCGGGAAGGTCGAGCCTCGTCAGGTTCCGCTCGATCGTCGACACGATCGGGGACAGCGGGGGGATGTAGAACATCATCGCCACGGTCCGAAACTCGGCATGAAGGGGAAGCGCCAGGCCCCACTCCTTCACGAACTTCCACGCAGGTGATTTGCGAGCGGCCTGGATCCAATCCGGACCAATGCCGGCGGCTTCGGCTGCCTTGACGACTTCGGGGTCCCATGGGTCGAGGATCGCATCGAGCTGCGTGTCCAACAGCTCACCGTCGGGTGCGGCCGCTGCCTCGGTGATCCGGTCCTGGTCGTAGAGCAGGACACCCATGTATCGGATGCGGCCTACGCACGAGTGGGCGCAGGCCGGAGCCTGACCGGTCTCCATGCGGGGGAAACAGAGAATGCACTTCTCAGACTTGCCCGTCGACCAGTTGTAGAAGACCTTCTTGTACGGGCATGCCGCCACACACATGCGCCAGGCTCGGCACTTGTCCTCATTCACGAGCACGATGCCATCCTCGGCGCGCTTGTAGATGGCGCCCGATGGGCAGGCGGCCACGCAGGCCGGGTTGAGGCAGTGGTTGCAGATGCGGGGCAGGTAGTTGAACACCACCCGCTCGATCTCCTCCATCTGCGACCGCACCTCGGGATCGAGGCCTTCGAGAGCCGGGTCGTTGCGAGCGAAGGTGCTCGATCCGCCCAGATCATCGTCCCAATTGGGCCCGGCTTCGATCTCCATCTCGTCGCCGGTGACCATCGAGATCGGTTTGGCCGTGGGCTGGTGTTCGCCGGCCGGCGCCGAGAACAAATCTCCGTAGGTGAAGGTGAATGGCTCGTAGTAGTCGTCGAGCTGGGGCATAGAAGGGTTGAAGAACAGCCGGCCCAAGCCCTGGGGCTTGGAGTGCAGCGTCAGTTTCAGGCGGCCCTTCTCGTCTCGGTGCCATCCACCGTCGTAGTGGTCCTGGTCTTCCCAGCCCGTCGGATAGCCGGTGCCCGGCCGGGTCTCGACGTTGTTCCACCACATGTACTCGGCGCCCTTGCGGTCGGTCCACAGGTTCTTGCAGGCGACCGAGCAGGTGTGGCACCCGATGCACTTGTCGAGATGGAAGAGCATGCTCATCTGGGCTCTGACTCTCATGACAACCCTCCTAGAGCTCGGGCCGCTCGACGCGGCGGACGTAGACGAAGGTGTCTCGGTTGACACCGGTCGGGCCCCAGTAGTTGAAGAAGTAGGTGAACTGGGCCTAGCCGCCGCTCATCAGAACCGGCTTCAGTCGCGCCCTGGTGAGGGAGTTGTTCATCCCAGCTCGCTTCTTCCGTCTCGGTGAGATCGGTATGCCGATCGTCCGCTCAGTGGCGTGGTAGACGAAGACCGTGTTGGACGGGATCCGCGACGAGGTGACGCAGCGCTGCACGAAGACACCGTTGTCGTTGAACACCTCGACCCAGTCGTTGTCCTCGATGCCCATCTCGGCGGCGTCCTTGTCGTTCATCCAGACCGGGTAGCCGCCCCGGGACAGCGTCATCATCCGGTGGTTGTCCGAGTAGGTCGAGTGGATCGACCACTTGCCGTGCGGGGTGATGTAACTGAACATCCGGCCGGCCTGACCCTCGAGCAGGGTCTGCTCGGTCTCCATGAGCATGGAGTGATCAGGCCTCGGCTTGTAGATGGGCAGATGCTCGCCCCAGTCCAGATACGCCTCGTGGTCGAGATAGAAGTGTTGCCGACCGGTCAGCGTTCGCCACGGCACCAGATTCTCGACGTTGAAGGTGAACGGGCTGTAGGCCCGACCCTTCGACACCACCCCCGACCAGGTCGGCGTGGTGAGCACACGGCGGGGCTGTGCCACGATGTCGGAGAAGTCCCACTTGACGTCACGTTGGCCATCGCCGAGGTGCCGAAGCATTCGACCGGTCTTGGCCTCCTCAGCCTCGAAGGCTCGATATGCCAACTCACCGTTCGAGGCCGGGTCGAGTGCCAGAATCACTTCACAGACCTCTCGGTCGAACTCGAGTGACGGTGCGGCGTCGCCGTTCATACCGGGGGCGCCGAGCCGCGGCTGGCGCCTGGCCAGCTCGTCGTAGTAGTCCGTCACCGGGATCTTGAGGCCATGGGCGGCGACGCCGTTCTCCCGAACGCCCCTTCCGAGCGACACCATCTGGTCGTAGAGCCGGGCGTAGTTGCGCTTGATGATCCGGAACTTGGGCATGGTCTTGCCGGGAATCGCTTCGACCTCGCCGGTCCACCAGTCCTGCACGGTGGGTTGGGCAAGCTCATCGGGCGTGTCATGCATCAACGGCAGCATCACGACGTCTTCCACTTCGCCCGGAAGACATCCAGCAGCCAGCTCTGTGAACTTCTCGGCGAGGCCGGAGAAGATCTGCCAATCGGACCGCGACTCCCAGGCAGGTGCCACGGCGGCCTGCATCGGATTGATGAAGGAGTGGCAGTCGGTGGTGTTCAGATCGTCCTTCTCGTACCACGTCGCCGCCGGCAGCACGATGTCCGAGTAGAGCGCCGACGTGTCCATCCGGAAGTTCAGATCGACGACCAGGTCCATCTTGCCGATCGGCGCGTCGGGTCGAACGGTCACCTCGCTGACGCCGTGATCGTCGGGCTCGGCGGCGATAGCCGTGCTGTGAGTTCCCAAGTAGTGCTTCATGAAGAACTCGTGGCCCTTGGCCGACGTGCCGATGGCGTTTCCACGCCAGATGAACCAGGTGCGTGGCCAGTTCTCAGGAGCGTCCGGGTCATCGATGGCGAACTCGATGTCCTTCGACTTCAGTCCATCGACTACTCCCGCTACGACGTCGGCATCGGTGACCGCGCCGCCCCGACGCAGGTTGCGGACCAGCTCGATGGGATTCTGCTTCAGCGACGGGAAGAACGGGAGCCATCCACGGCGTACCGCTCGTGCCTGATGGTCGATCGTGTGCTCAGCGGTGTGGTCGTCGGGCAGTGAGTCGTAGTCCCGATAGCCACGTTCGTATCGCCACTGATCGGAGTGCACGTAGTGGAACGAGGGGGTGTTCTGGTGGCGAGGTGCCATGCCCCAATCGAGCCCGAAGGCAACTGACGCCCACGAGGCCTGGTTGACGACCTTCTCCTGGCCCACGTAGTGGCCGAGCCCACCACCGTTGACGCCGACCGATCCGGTCAGCATGAGGGCGACGATCGCGGACCGATAGAGCAGGTTGTTGTGATACCAGTGGTTGGCTCCGGCACCGATGATGACGAGGTTCTTGCCCTTGGTCAGCTCGCCGTTGCGTGCCCACTCCCGAGCGAACCGAATCACGGTGTCGCGGTGGATACCCGTGTACTGCTCCTGCCAGGCAGGCGTGTAGGCGACGTCTTCGTCGTCGTATGACTCGGCGTGATAACCGGTCAACCCGCGGTGGACACCGAATCGGGCCATCAAGAGATCGAACGTCGTCGTCACGGCGATGCGGCCCTTCTCGGTCTCCAAGTACCGAACGGGTACGCCGCGGCGCACCGCCCCACCTCCACCGAAATCGTCGAAGTCGATGTCCGCCACGCCATCGTGGTGATCGATGAATGTGAGCCGGGGTGAGATCTTCGAGCCGACGACCTTGTCCGTCATCTCGAGATTCCAATTGCCCTTCTCCTGGTCGGCCCAGCGGTACCCGATGGAACCATTGGGCATGCGAGGCTCGTCGGCCCCGTTGTCCCACACGAGCAGTTTCCAGTCGCCGTGCTCGACACTCCCATACGGAGCGAGGCGGTTGGCTCTCAGGTACCGGCCCGGCTTGCCGTCTTCGCTGATCTCCACCAGGAATGGCAAGTCCGTGTAGTTCTTCGTGTACTCGTCGAAGTAGTCGACCGTGCGGTCCCGGTAGTACTCGGTGAGGATCACGTGGTCCACGGCGAGCCAGAACGCGGTGTCTTGGCCGGCGTGTGAGGGGATCCACCAGTCGGCGTACTTGGCGACCATCGAAAAGTCAGGACTGAAGACTGCCATCTTGGCGCCGGCGTGGCGGAGCGGACCGCCGAGATGAAGTGGGTGTCTGGGGTGCGGGTCATGTTGAGGTTGGAGCCCATGACCGCGACGAAGCGGCTGTTGTACCAGTCGGCCGATTCGTGGACGTCGGTCTGCTCGCCCCAGATCTCCGGTGAAGCCGGCGGAAGGTCGCAATACCAGTCGTAGAAGCTCATGACGACTCCACCGAGCAGTGACAGGAAGCGACTGCCGGCGGCGTAGGAGATCTGCGACATGGCAGGAATGGGTGAGAAGCCGGCAACCCGGTCCGGTCCGTACGTCTTGGTCGTGTGAATGGTCGAAGCGGCCGCAATCTCGAGCGCTTCGTCCCAACGGATGCGCCGGAAGCCGCCCTTGCCACGCGCTTCTTGATACCGGCGTCGCCGCTCAGGATCGTTCTGTATCAATGCCCAGGCGTTGACGGGGTCTCCGAGGGCCTCTTCCTTGGCTTGGCGCCACAGATCGAGCAGTACTCCGCGCACATAGGGGTACTTCACGCGGATGGGGCTGTACAGGTACCAGGAGAACGACGCCCCTCGCTGGCAACCTCGCGGCTCGTACGGCGGAAGCCCCTCTTCCAGTAGGGGATAGTCGATCGCCTGTTGTTCCCAGGTGACGATGCCGTCCTTGACGAAGACCTCCCAGGAGCAGCAGCCGGTGCAGTTCACGCCGTGGGTGGTGCGCACGCGCTTGTCGTGCTGGAACCGGTTTCGGTAGAACTCCTCCCACTTGCGAGATGCCGGATCGACCGTCTCTTGGATCCAGTTGTCGTTCATGATCTGCTCCTGAGTCGATCCACGTAGCTGGGTTTGGGACGCTTGAAGGTCACCGCAACGATGGCCAGCAAGGCGAAGAGCCCGGCCAAGCCCCCAATGAGGAATCCGTCGACCCCGCTCGGTTCATCCCCGGGGGTTTCGGCGAGGAACGCTGTGAGGTCAGCGATCTCGGTGTCGGTGAGAGGCTTGTCTGTGTACAGCGGCTGCATCGTCTGAGACGGGGGGTTGGTCAGCCATGAGGTCAAGCCGGCCTCGCCCCCCAACCGGGGATGGGCGTCGGTCAGATCGGGCCCCAAGCCGGCTCCCCCCTGCGAGTACGTTCCGGCAGCGTGGCAGGAGAAGCAGGCCGGTCCTCCCTCTGACAGCCGCACCGACCCGGTGAAGAGCAACTCGCCGTTGGCGGCATCGCCGGTGCCGGGTCCGGGAGTGGGCGGAGCGGTGGTCGTCGTGACCGATGGCGCACTGATCGACTGCAGGTAGAGGATCACCGAGGCGATCTCACCGTCGGTCAGCTGTGGCATCGCCGGCATGACACTGTCGTAGGTGACGCCGAGGACTTCGATCTCGCCCTCTTGTCCGTTGCGGATGATGTCCTCGACGTAATCGGCATCTCCAGCACGCTCGTTGCCGGCCAGCGGCGGGAAGGTGGGGACCAAGCCAGCACCGCCGGCTTGATGGCAGGACGCGCATTTCTGGTCGTAGACCTGCTGTCCCTCTTCTTCGCTCTGGGCGAGCGCCGGAGTCCCGGCGAGGAGAAGAACGGCCACGAGGCCAAGCACTAGAGGAAGAGAACCTCGTTGTCTCATACCGTCACCTCACGGGTTCGGGTGGCGTCGGCCAAAGTGGTCCTGTCGAGTTCCTCGAGAAGAGCGCTGCGGGCTCGAACCCAGGCATCGTGCAGTGCGCAGTTCGCCTCCCCAGGGCACGGGCCGCTTCGCAGGACGCACCGGCCGGAGTCGGTTGGTCCTTCGACGGCTTCGATGAGTTCGAGGAATGAGATGTCCGTCAGTGGGGCGATCAGGCGATAGCCGCCGGTTGGCCCTGGCCCGCTCGTCACCCAGCCTTGGTGCACGAGCGGTGTCATCACCTGGGCGATGTAGCCGCTGGTCGTCTCGATCTCGTCTGCCAAGACCGAGCCCTTCATCTGACCACGGTGCTCCAGGACGGCCATGGCTCGGAGGGCCAGGTCCGTCTTCTTGGTCATCTCGAGCCGCATGCTCTGTCCCCATTCAGCATGGTTTCTCCGCACCTTTGCGGGCGTAGTACCACCAGTTGATGCCGATGTTGATGGCGTAGAAGACCGCGATACCGATGAAGAAGCCCACCGGGCTGCCGGTTGACGCCAGCACGGCTCCGATGATCGCCGAGACAAAGAATGGTCCGTAGGCCGCAATGGCGGCGGTCCAGCCGAGCACTCCCGAGGCCTGCCGGGCCGGAAAGATCATCGGCATCTGTTTGTACGTGGAGGCGTTGCCGATGCCGGAGAAGAAGAAGACGCCCAGCATCAGGATCACAAAGCCCGCAAACTGATCCATGGAGTCCGGCTGCAGGAAGAACACCACACCAATGGCCGATCCCAACATGCCGAGCCCAGCCACCTGGGTCACGCGGGCTCCACCCCACCGGTCAGAGAGCGGGCCTGCCACGATCCGCATGAGGGATCCGACGAGCGGTCCCAGGAACGCAAACGACAAGGGATCCGGAGCATCCGGGAATCCTCCATACACCTCTCGTATGAGCAGCGGGAAGGCCGCAGAGAATCCCGCGAACGAACCGAACGTCATGACGTAGAGGGAGGTCATGAGCCAGGTGTGCTTGTCCTTGAAGATGTCGAGTTGCTCGCGAACGTTCGCTCGAACCGGCACGCTTCGCAGGTATATCCAAGCCACAATTGAGAACACGACCACAAAGGGAATCCACAACGCGGTGGCGTTCTGCAGCCAGATGTCCTCGGTGGCCCCGTCTCTCGTGAAGGCCTGAGGTCCGCCCACCAGCGATCCGAAAGCGGCGAAGCCAATGATCCATGGCGTGACGAACTGAACGAGGCTGACACCGAAGTTGCCGATGCCGGCCTGGAGCCCGAGCGCGGTTCCTTGGAGCCGTTTGGGAAAAAACAGACTCGTCGAGGGCATGAAGGACGAGAAGTTCCCTCCGCCGAGCCCGGCCAGAAAGGCCAGCACCATGAGGAGCCAGTAGGGCGTCGATGGATCCCTGACCGCGATGAACAATCCCACCAACGGCACCAACAGAAGCACGCTCGACAGGGAGATGACCTTGCGAGTGCCGAACACCGGCACCAGGAAGGTGTGAATGATCCGCAGCGTGCCACCGGCCAGGCCGGGCATGGCCGCCAGCCAGAAGAGCTGTGAGGTCGTCAGGTCGAACCCGACGTTGGGAAGGCGCACCACCAACGCCGAAACCACGAACCAAACGACGAACGCCATCGTGAGGTTGGCGGTGGTGATCCAAAGGGTTCGCCACGCGACCTTCTTGCCCTTTGACTCCCAGAATGCCTCGTCCTCGGGCTGCCACTCTTCGAGCCAGTCGCCCGATCGGGGAATGGTTGTCGAGGTCATGTCACAACCTCCTCGCTGTCGGTGCCCGGTTCAGGCACGTACAGCCGTTCGTCGAATGCGCCCTCGGGCTCCTTCAAAGTGAGCATCACCACAATGAGGCTGATGGCTGCCCCTCCCGCCAGGATGTAGAAGAACGTGCTGGCATCGACCAACGAGAAGATCACCAGGTAGATGACCGCTCCGACGTTGCCGTAGGCCCCGGCCATGCCGGCGATCTGGCCGGTTTGCCGCTTGTGGATGAGGGGGATGATCGCAAAGGTCGCTCCCTCGGCCCCCTGGACGAAGATCGACGCCATGACGGTGATGGCCACCGCCAGCCAGATCGGCCAGGCGGAGTCGATGAAACCCATCAAGAGGAAGCCGGCCGCAATGCCCAGCATGTAGAGGGCCATCACTCGCTTCCGATTGTGGAGCTTGTCGGAGATGAGCCCGCCGAGAGGACGGGCGAACAGGTTCACGAAGGCAAAGGACGAGGCGATGAGGCCGGCCGCCGCCGCTCCCAGCTCGAAGGTCGCTTCGAAGAACGCAGGGAGCATCGACACCACTGCCAGCTCCGCTCCGAAGTTGGCGATGTACGTCGAGTTGAGGGCACCAACGCTCCGGAATGGGTATCGATCGTGCTCGGGAACGCCCGCCCGAAGCATCGGCAGGTTGATCTGAAGCGTCTTGGCGACGTGGACCAAGAAGAAGACGCCGAGTCCCGCGTAGATGAACACCAGCAACCCCGGAGTGATGAGGGCGCCGGTCTCAGCGGTGATCTCGATGTTGCTGATCCGCCATGCCAGCAGTCCGAGAGCTCCGAAGATCGGCAACGACCAGAAGAGATACTGGACGAGGTCGCCGTAGCTCGACACGACCATCGGGTCGGTCTTCTTGACGCCGACGAACGGGATCCCCTCCGGGGTGTCCCGAACCAGGAAGTAGTACATGAAGCCATAGACGAGGGCAACGATGCCGTTGACAAACAGCGCCCACCGCCAACCGTTGGCGATCCCGAGGGTGTCCTCGAAGAGACTGAGCGCGATCCAGGGGAGGGTGATGGCAGCCCATGCCGACCCGAAGTTGCCCCATCCGGCATAGAACCCCTCGGCCCGGCCGACCATCTTCGGCGGGAACCACTGAGCAACCATGCGGATCCCGATCACGAAGCTGGCTCCGACCGTACCCAGCACGAGCCGTGAGATGAACAGCTGCGCCAAACTGTTGCCGAACGCGAACACAAACGTCGGGATCGACATCACGATGAGCAGGCCGGAGAACACGACTCGCGGTCCGTAGCGGTCGATGAGTGCCCCAACCAGGATCCGGGCGGGAATGGTCAGTGCCACGTTGATGATTGCGAGGACTTTGATGTGCTCCTCGGTCATCCATCCGATGTCCCGGAGCATGGTCGTCGCCAGCGGTGCCATGTTGAACCAGATGTAGAACGAGATGAAGAACGCGATCCAGGTGTAGTGGAGGACCTTGATTCGTTCTTGCGAGAAGTCGAGCAACTCGGGCCTCTGCACCGTCAGACCTCCCCAGGGCGCCGCATGACGCCGGATTCCAAAGTTCTTGAGTCAAGGAATCAGAGATTCCCGGTACGTGGCAGGGCCAAAGGTCCCGAGGAGCTGGGAGAGTTTTCCACAGGGCAGTCTGGAGATCAGTGAATTCGCAGCCCGGAGGCAAAGACTGCAGTCACCAGTCGTGCATCTGGTCGATACACCAAGTCCACCGGGCTGTCGGAGTCCAACACCACGATGGCAGCCGGCGCCCCGACCCGGATGTGGCCGGCATCGATCCGCAGCGAACGAGCTCCACCCCGGGTTGCAGACCACAACGCTTCCTCGACTGTCAGCCCCAACTCGAGGACGGCCAAAGTCATCACGAACGGCATCGAAGTGACGTAGGACGTGCCGGGATTGCAGTCCGTGGCGATGGCCACTGTCACCCCGGCATCCCAAAGGGCTCGCCCAGGCGGCTGTGGGTGCCGCATCGTGAACGAGACGCCAGGCAGCAGCGTCGCCACCACCCCGGCGTCTCGCAGAGCCATGATGTCGGCCTCGTCGACATGGTCCAGGTGGTCAGCGGACGCAGCTCCCACCATCGCTGCGACCTGAGCGCCGCCCGAATGCGCCAGCTGTTCGGCGTGGATTCGGGGTGTCAGCCCGTGGCGCGACCCGGCTTCGAGGATGGCGGCAGCCTCGGCCGTGTCGAACACCCCGACGTCGCAGAACACGTCGCACGACTCAGCGATCTCTGCGCACGCCGGGATGATGCTCGAGACGAGCAGGTCGAGATGCTCGGCTCGGTCGGTTCCGGGAGGAATGGCGTGGGCGAGGAATGTCGGCCGGAGGTCCATTCGTAGACCCTCTCGCAACCGCTCGACGACCATGAGTTGCCGCAGCTCGGTCTCCAGATCCAGGCCGTAGCCCGACTTGATCTCGACGGTTGTCGTGCCGTTCGCAAGCATTGCTTCCAGGCGAGCTCGACTGGCGTGGTACAGATCGTCGGCGGATGCCGACCGCGTGGCCTCGACGGTCGCATGGATCCCACCCCCGGCCGACATGATGTCCTCATACGAGGCACCCTCGAGCCGCATCCGGAACTCATCCCGCCGGTCGCCGGCGAAGACCGCATGCGTGTGGCTGTCGACGAATCCCGGCACTGCGGTGAGGCCATCGAAGCGCTCTCGAGGAAGCTCCTCGTACTCGACCGGCAGTTCCGAGGAAGGCCCCACCCAGGCAATCCGTCCTCCATACATGGCGATGCTGCCGTCGTTCACTTCGGCAGGTTCGCCGGGACGATCACTGTCGAATGTGACGATCCGCCGCAAGCCCATGAGGACCGTCGTGCCGGGAGGATGCGTCATGCCATCGGGATCGAGACGCCGCGGTCGGCCGCCACCTCTCGAGCACGGTCGTACCCGGCGTCGGCGTGGCGCAACACGCCCATGGCCGGATCGTTGGTCAAGACCCGTTCGAGGCGCGATGCCCCGTCGGAGGTGCCGTCGGCGACGACCTGGGCACCCGCATGAATCGATTTGCCCATGCCCACCCCGCCGCCATGATGGACTGCCACCCAGGCGGCCCCGCTGGCGGTGTTGACCAGCGCATTGAGGATGGGCCAATCGGCCACGGCGTCGGAGCCATCCAACATGGCTTCTGTCTCACGGTACGGAGACGCCACCGAGCCGGAGTCGAGGTGGTCGCGCCCGATGACGATCGGCGCCGACACCGCCCCTGACGCCACCAGGTCGTTGAAGGCCAGCCCGGCTCGGTCTCGCTCGCCGTAGCCGAGCCAGCAGATCCTGGCCGGTAGCCCTTGGAAGTGGACCTTCTTCTCAGCCATGTCGAGCCAACGATGGAGCAATCGATTGTCGGGGAACAGTGTTCGGAGCGCATCGTCGGTGGCCGCGATGTCGGCCGGTTCTCCGGACAATGCCACCCACCGGAACGGGCCCAGTCCCTCGCAGAAGAGCGGCCGGATGTATGCCGGCACGAAGCCGGGGTACGCAAACGCGTCGCTGTAGCCGCCTTCGGTCGCTTCGCCGCGGAGGTTGTTGCCATAGTCGAAGACTTCGGCGCCGGCCTCTTGGAACGACACCATCGAGGCGCAGTGTTCGGCCATCGCCCGGCGTGCTTCCTCGACGTATCGCTTGGGATCTGCCTCTCGGAGCTCGGCGGCCGCCTCGAGTGTGAACCCGTTGGGGACGTATCCGTTGAGCGGATCGTGGGCAGAGGTCTGGTCGGTGACGATGTCGACATCGACGCTCCGGGCGAGGATCGCCGGGAATACGTCGGCGGCATTGCCGACGAATCCCACCGACAGGGGGACGCGGTCGCGCTTGGCAGCCTCGGCCAGGGCAATCGCTTCGGGTAGCGAGGCAGCGAACTGGTCGAGGTAACCGGTCTCGACTCGCCTCCCGATCCGATCGGGGTCGACATCGCAGACGAGCGCCACGCCCTCGTTCATCGTGATCGCCAGCGGCTGGGCGCCCCCCATGCCTCCGAGTCCGGCGCTCAAGGTGATGGTCCCCGCCAATGTGCCTCCGAAGCGTTGCTCGGCGATCGCCGCGAACGTCTGGAAGGTTCCCTGCAGGATGCCCTGGGTTCCGATGTAG
>JABAOD010010026.1_pt1 | contig 13264 bp, 9 predicted proteins | sample 7062151 | NCBI WGS metagenome assembly JABAOD01 (sample SAMN14538626, study PRJNA623070) | marine sediment metagenome | biome: marine biome [ENVO:00000428]; feature: marine pelagic biome [ENVO:01000023]; material: deep marine sediment [ENVO:00002113] | place: India: Gulf of Khambhat ...
CGCTGGCGGAGAGCTACCCGGGATCCCTGCCCCTCGCCTCTGGCGCCGGCCTCCGGGGGTGAGAGCGGGACGGGAGTTCTGCGGGCCGATGCTCTGCCGGGCGGATGCGAGACAGTGGCGGCGGGGGCTCAGAAAGCGTCGGTCGTGACCAGCAGGTAGGCCAGCAGGGCGAGGGGCGAGACCGCCGGAACCCCCGCGCCGAAGAACTGCAGCACGAGGTTCTGGTCGCCGATGCTGCCGGCGCCGGACGACAGCTGGATCGAGGCGACCGCCAGGACGACGAGAACGGGCTCGAGCCAGGGGGGTAGCGGTGAGGACCCCGGCGCTCGCTTCTTGAGCGTCGCCCAGCGGTCGGCGGCGACCGCCAGGGCCAGCACCTCGAGCGGCAGCAGGACGACGAGGGTGTGGCTCCACACCAGGGGGGTCACGGCGAGGCTCGCGGTGACGGCGAAGCAGAGGAACCGGGCGCGGCCGAGACCGCCGCGGGCGGCGAGGGCGATCGCCAGCAGAGCCAGCGGCACCGAGATCCAGAGCGCGTTGATCTCGAAGCCGAACAGCTGCGGGAACCGGTGCAGCGTGATCGACGCCGCGACCCGCTCGGTGTCGGCGGTCAGGGCCAGCAGTTCGTCGAGGTGGGGATCCGCCAGGACGAGCGCGGCGGCGACGACGATGGCCGCGATCGCCGCCCGCCGGAGCTTGCGCTCGTGCGCCTCGCGGTGCGCGAACAGCAGGCAGCCGACCGCCATCGGCGCGATCGGCTTCAGGGCCACGCTGCCGCCCAGCAGCAGGCCGGCCGCCAGCGGCCGCCGCGACGCCAGCAGCAGCCCGCCCAGCAGCATGCCGGCGACGGCCAGCGAGAAGTTGTTGAACAGGACCGAGTAGCTGACCTGGGGCGCCAGCAGGATGAAGCCCACGCCGGCCAGCAGGCGCCGCCGCGCCGACCAGGGAAGCCAGGCCATCGAGCACCAGATGGCGACGGCGAGGCCCAGCAGGTTGATGGCCCGCAGGAGGACGTCGGTGGCGGTCCTCCCCAGCACCTCGAGCGACCAGGCGCCGGCGTAGGCGAAGACCGACGGGTACAGGTAGTCGTCCTCGGCGAAGGGCGACTTCCCCTCCGCCACGTGCTCGAAGGCGGCGAAGTACTCGACTTCATCGCCTAGCGGCTCCTCGGTCTCCGCGACGATGGGCCACCAGCGCACCACCGGCACCAGCAGCAGCACCAGCAGGCAACCGAGGTGGACGCGCAGGGGCAGCCCGGCCCAGCGGGCGAAGCTCTCGGTGAAGGTGCGGGCGCGCGCCGCGGCGGGGCTTACGGTCGAGGAACCTGCGGCGGGTGGCGGTGAGGAGTGCACGGCCGGGCCGCTCAGTGCAGGTAACCGAGGGCCCGCAGCTGGGCCTCGGTCTCCTCGTCGATGACCCGCGCCGGCACGTCGCCGGCGGCGGGATCCAGCAGGAGCCCGGTGATGAAGACGCCGCCGGCCGCGTCTCCGATCTCCAGGCTCAACAGGTTGGCGACGCGATGGAGTCCCAGGTCCACGAGACCTTCGCGGCTCGCATCCCTGCCGTCGACCGCCACCGTCTCCGGCTCGCCGGTGAAGCGGACCGTCAGACGGTTGCGGTAGCCGCCGTCGTTTCCCTGGAGCCTGATCCAGACCCGGTAGGTGCCCGGCACCGCTGGCCACAGGAGGCGCAGCGCTGCGGCGCTCTCGCCGGCCTCGAGCTTGAGCAGGTAGCCCGGGATCAGCTGCCAGAGGCCGTCGGCTGCCGACTCCGCATAGGTCGGCAGCGTCGGTGAGGCCGGGTGGATCCAGGAGCTGATCCCGAGCTCCAGGGGCTCGAGAGGACCGCGGTTGCGGGGCATGCTGGCCAGCGCCCGCTGCCCGTCGCGGTAGCGCCGCACCAGCTCCCTGCCGAGCTCGCTGCGGCGGTGCGGCTCGCCGAGCTCGGCCGGGCGCGGATAGTTGGTGGGGTCCGGGCGCCACCGGCGCAGCTCGGCCGAGCCCTCCCAGCTGTCGTAGACGAGCTCGTCGTCGCCCTCCGAGAGGCTCCAGAAGCGGTGCGAGAAGGCGATGCTGGGCGGACCGCCGTAGCCGTCGCCGCGCAGGATCGCAGCGCTGAGATCGCTGCCGTCGACCGTCACCCCGGGGGGCAGGCCGCCCACCGCCAGGCCGAGCAGCGTCGGCGCCAGATCGACGTGACGGGTCATCGGGTCCCAGACGCCTACCGCGCGGCAGCGCGCCGGCAGCCGCACGACGAGCGGCACGTGGAGCAGCGAGCGATGGGTCGTGGCACCGTGCTCGCGATTCCACCAGCCCTCGCCGAGCTCGCCGAAGTCTTCGCCGTGGTCGGAGGTGAAGACGAAGATGGTGTCGTCCAGGACCTCTTCCCGGCGCAGCAGCTCGACCACCTTGCCGACCCAGGCGTCGGTGTAGCGGATCTCGGCATCGTAGCGATTGATGACGTCCGGCCAGTCGGCCTCGTCGCCGAAGGGGCCCATGTCCGGATGATGGTGGAACGGCTTGTGGGTGTCCATCGTGTGGAGGTAGAGGAAGAACGGGCGCGACTCGGCGGCGGCGGCGCGCAGGAACCTGTCGACGTGCAGGTAGACGGCAGCGAAGGGCGGGTAGACCCACTGATCGGCGAAGCGCAGGACCCGCGCCTCCTGAAACGCGGAGAGCAGCCGGGAGCGCTCGTTGAACCACGGGTGGGTGCTGAACAACGCCGTCCGGTAGCCGGCCGCCCCCAGCGCGCCGGGCAGCACCAGCAGATCCTCGCCGGGCTCCCAGACCGGCGGCTGACCGGGCGACCAGTCCATCAGCAGCGGCGGAATCAGCCGGCCGGTGTGCATCTGGCTCACCGAGAAGGGCGTCGCCGAGTAGTTCGCCAGGTGGCGGCGGAACACCAGACTCTCGCGCGCCAGCGCCTCGAGGTTGGGCGCCGTCTGGCGCGGATAGCCGTGCAGGCCCAGGTTGGCGGCCCGCAGGGTGTCGGAGACCACCATCACCAGGTTGGGCGGCGGCGGCGTGCAGGGCCGCCCCGCCGCGGCGATCGGCGCCGCCGCGGCAGCCGGCGGCTCGCCTCCGGCCGGCGCCGCCCGTTGCGGGCCGCAGCAGACCAGCGCGGTGCCGGCGGCGAGGGCCAGCAGCGCGTGGCAGAGGGGGCGGCAGCGTCTCGAGGCAGGCGGGGGGGCCGGGGGGCGCATGCGGAGCGGACGACTGCGGGCCGGCGGGCGCCCGCCGCGGTCGATGCTAGCGCAACCGTCCGCGGCGCCGCGGCGCCGCAGCCGACCGCCGCCCCGCGGTCCGCGGCCTGCCGGGTGGGGAGGCCGCTGCCGGTAACATGCCGGCGTGCGGGAGCTCGGCGAGCCGCGAAGACCGCCGGCCTGGGTGGTCGCGGCGGGCCTCTACCTGGTGGTGGCCGCGGTCTACCTGCTCTCGAGTCCGGGGCGCATCGACATCGTCGACGGCCAGATCCGCTTCGACGTGGCCGCCAGCCTGGTCAGTGAAGGACGGCCCGTGCTCCGTGACCCGTTCATCCAGCCCTACGGGACCCGGGGACCGGACGGAGAGATCTACGCGCGCTACGGTGCCGGGGCGTCGATCGCTGGCCTGCCGCTGGTCTGGCTGGCCAGCCTCGCAGACGACCCCGCCGGCGAGCGCCGCCGCTTCCTGTTCTCGCTGACCACACCCCTGGTGGGCGCGGGCATCGCGCCGCTGCTGTTTCTCTTCTACCTGGAGCTCGGGCTGAGCCGCCGCCGGGCGATCGGCTGGACCCTGGTGGCCGCCTTCGCGTCGCTGATCTGGCCGGGCTCGACCACCGTCTTCGACCAGGCACAGCACGCCTTCCTGGTCCTGCTGGCCGTCTTCCTGGGGTTTCTGGCGGAGCGCCACGACTCGCTGCCGCTGGCGGCCGCCGGCGGCCTCGCCGCCGGGCTGCTGCTCAGCTACCAGGAGCCGTATGCGTTGCTGCTGCCGCTGCTGGCGGCCTCGACCCTGGGCGGCGCCGGGGAGCCGGCGCGGCGGCGCAACCGCTGGCTCGTCTTCATGGCGGCTACGGTGGCCGGCGTCGCCCTGTGGATGGCGTACAACTGGCTCTGCTTCGACAACCCGTGGATCCCCAGCAAGCTGCGCCCGGCGCTGCTGGTCCACCCCGAGAGCAGCGGCAACCTCCTGCGGGGTCTCGCCGGGCTGCTGGCGAGCCCGGGCAAGAGCGTCTTTCTCTACAGCCCGACGCTGGTTCTCGGCCTGGCCGGCGCGCGGGCACTCTGGCAACGCCACCGGGAGCTCGCCACCGCCGTCCTGCTGACCAGCGCCGTCCACCTGGTGTTCGTGGCCAACATGAGCTTCTGGCACGGCGACTGGTGCTGGGGACCGCGCTATCTGCTGATCCTGCTGCCGCTGTGGGCGCTGCCAGCACCCTTCGCCTGGCGCCGGCGGCGGGCCCTGGTGGGCGCCCTGGTGGCGGCGGGCTTCGTCGCCCAGCTGCTGGGTCTGGCCGTGGTCCACGAACGCTTCTTCCACGAGCGCGGCCTGGGAGCCTTCTTCTGGGCAGCGGACACCGGTTTCTATTGGCGTGAGTCGGCGCTGCTGGCGAGGCCGGGCGAGCTCGGCGACGTGCTCACCGCCGAGCTGGCCGCGTCGGCGGCGTCGTTCTCCAACAACCCCTACGATTCGCCGACCTACTTCATTGTCGGCTTCCCCCGCCCGGAGGAGGGACCCCGGCTGATCCGCCAGTTCCGGGTCTTCCACCTGCCGCGGCCGTGGCCGCTCTGGATGCCGCGGCTGGGGAGCCGCTACGCACCGCCGGTGGAGCCGCGGCGCTGGACCCTGGCGCTGAGCGCCGTCTTGCTCGCCGGAGCTGCGCTGACGGCGGCCGGGGCCCGTCGAGAGGCTAGCGGTGCTTGACCTGGAGCAGGCTCAGCAGGAACGAGGCGAACACGGTCTGGGCCCCGAGCACCATGGCGGTCATGCCGATCACCACGCCGCGCACCGCCATCAGCTCGCCGTAGCCGCTGCGCGCCCAGTCGTAGACGATCTTGGCCTCCAGACCGAGACCGGCGAGGAAGGCCAGCACGCCCAGCGCGAGGCCGCGCTCGAGGGTGAAGAGTCGATGGAAGCGGCCCAGCCAGCGCTCGACGCGGGCGAAGCCGACGCCCATGGAGAAGGTCTTGGCGAACAGGTCGAACAGCACCAGGTTGAAGCCGAGGATCAGCGCCAGCACCCCGAAGAGGAAGACGTGGTAGTCCCACACCCGGCCGAAGAGCTCGCGGGCGCCGCCGGCCAGCAGCACCGCCAGCGCGCCGCCCACGACGATCAGCAAGAGCCCCGGCAGCTGGAACAGGTAGGACGGCGAGTAGATCAGCATGAAGCGGACGTGCCGCCAGGCGTCGCGGAAGCCGGACAGCTTCGATTCGCCGATGCGGGGGCGGTAGCTGATCGGGATCTCGCGGATGCGCAGCCCTTCGCGCAGGGCGTTGACCACCAGCTCCGAGGCGAACTCCATCCCCGTCGTCCGCAACCGCATCCGTTCGTACGCTTCGCGGGTGAACGAGCGCATGCCGCAGTGGGAGTCGCCGATCCTGGTGTGGAACAGCAGCCGCAGCATGCCGGACAGGATGGGGTTGCCGATCCAGCGGTGCGACCAGGACATGGCTCCGGGCTCCATGTCGCCCTTGAGGCGGTCGCCGATCACCATGTCGACCTCGCCGCTGCGCACCGGCTCCAGGAAGGGGCCGAGGCGCGTGAAGTCGTAGGTGTCGTCGGCATCGCCCATGACCAGATAGCGACCGCGGGCCTCCCGGAACCCGCGCTTGTAGGCCGAGCCATAGCCGCGGCGGCGCTCGTGGATGACCCGGGCCCCGGCCGCGGCGGCGATCTCGGCCGAGCCGTCGGTGGAGCCGTTGTCGACGACCACGACCTCGCCGGAGATACCGATCTCCCTGAGCGAGCCGAGCGCCTTCTCGACGCAGACGCCGACCCCCTCCGCCTCGTTGAGGCAGGGGATGACGACCGAGACCTCGACCGGCTCGAGGTCCGCCCCGGGCGCCGCTCCCGTCGGCTGGTCGCCGGGCGCGGTTTCCGTGGTTCTGGTTTCGGGCTCGACCGGCACGCGAAGCCCCGCTCGGGTCGGGGGAATCGGCGCGTTTCTATCACAGCCGCCCCTGCCAGGGAGCGCCGCCGGGTGGCGAAGAGCCCGGCCAGCCCGAGCGCCGCCATGGATCCCGGGGGTACGGCGCGGCCCGCGGCCAGGGGGCGATCCGGTACGATGCCCCCGCTTCCCGGCGACCGACCCCCCCGGCGATGGCTCCGCGACAGGCGACGACCCAGCACCGGATGAGCCGGTCCGACGCCTGGGTCGCCGTCGGGCTGCTGGCCGCGGCGCTCGCCGGCTACGTGCTCAGCGGGCCCGGCCGTCTCGACATGACCGATGGTCAGTGGCGCTTCGAGGTCGCCCGTGGCCTAGTCGACGAGGGCCTGCCGGTCGTTCGCGATCCGCTCCTGCTGCGCGGCAGCATCCAGGGACGCGACGGCCGCGACTACTCGGCCTACGGCTTCGCGGGCTCGGTCGCCGGCGTGCCGCTGGTCTGGCTCGGCACCGTGTGGTCCGACGATGCGGACGGCGAGCTGCGGCGCTTCCTGTTCTCGCATCTGTCGGCGATCTTCGGCGCCCTGCTGCTGGCCGTTCTCTTTCTCTGCTACCGGGCCCTGGAGGTGTGGCGGGTCGCGGCCTTTGGGTGGACGCTGGTCGCGGGCTTCGCCACCCTGATCTGGCCGCTGGCGGTGTCGAGCTTCGACCAGGTGCAGCACGCCTTCCTGGTGACGGCGTCCCTGCTGCTGGCGATGCTCAGCGCCCGGCGGCGGTCGAGCGCCCTGGCGGCGGCTGCCGGCGCGACGGCGGGTCTGCTGCTCGGCTACCAGGAGGTCTTCCTGATCTTTCTTCCTGCCCTGGCCCTCGCGACTCTCGCCGACCCGGCCGATGAGCCCGCTGGCGGAAACTGGCGGGTCCTGGTCTTCCTGCTGGCGGCGGGCATCGGCGTCGCGCTGGTCCTGCACTACAACTACGTCCGCTTCGAGAACGTCTTCGACACCGGCAAGCACGTGCGGCTGGGGGGGCATCCGCCGATCCGCGGCAACCCCATGGTCGGTCTCTGGGGCCTTCTGCTGAGTCCCGGCAAGAGCGTCTTCCTCTACAGCCCTCCCGTCGTGCTGTCGCTCCTCGGGCTGCGCGGCCTGTGGCGCCGCCGGCCGCGGCTGGCGCAGGCGATCGGACTGCTGGGTCTCGGCCACCTCGCCCTGTTCTCGTCGCTCAGCTTCTGGTCCGGCGAATGGTCCTGGGGTCCGCGCTACATGGTCCTGATCCTGGCGCCCCTGGCCCTCGCTTTTCCGTTCCTGCCGCGCCATCGCCTGCGCCGCCCGCTGGTCGCCGCGTGCGTCGGCGCCGGGCTCGTGGTGCAGCTGATGGCGGTCAGCCTGGACCACCAGCGGTTCTTCTTCGAGCGCCAGCTGCCGGCCTACTTCTGGGGCAGCAATCCCGGCTTCTACCTGCGGCAGTCGCAGCTGCTGGCGCGGCCGGGCGAGATCCTCAGGAGCCTGCGCGGCGGCGTTCCCGAGGAGGCCGACCGCTTCCAGCCATCGCCCTATCCGGAGCTCTTGACCTACTGCATGTTCGGCAGCCGGGAGGTGTTCGAGGATCCGGCCTGGGTGCGACGCTTCCAGGTCTTCCATCTGCCGCGGCCGTGGCCGTTCTGGATGCAGCGGGTCGACCGCAGCCGCTACCGGCTGCCGGTGGACCCCGGCTGGTGGATCGCCGGTCTGCTGGCCCTGGCGGTGGCGGGCGGGGCCGCGATCCGCGTTGGCCTGGGGGGCAGGGCGCCGACGGCCGGAGGCTCGCCATGACGTCCGTCGCCCGGTCCGGTCGCCTCTGGCGGCTGCTTCCCTGGCTGGTCGGCGGCGGTTTTCTCGTCTTTCTCTTCCTGCGGGTGCCGTGGGTCCAGCTCCGGGCCGCCGCGGCTGCCGGGCCGTACCTGCGGCTGCTGCTCTTTCTCGCCCTGGTGGTCGTGCTGACGCTGGCGGCCGACGGCTGGGCCAGCGCCGTGTCGCTGGCGGCGACCGGCATCCGGCGGCCGACCAGGGAGCTGCTGCTGGTGCGCGGTGCGACCTATCTCGTCGGCCAGATCAACTATGCCCTGGGTCAGGGGGCGGTGGGGCTGTACCTGCATCGGGCCGGGGTCTCGGGGCGGCGAGCGACGGGCGCCATTCTGTTCATGCTCGCGGTCAACGTCGCTGCCCTGGTGATCCTGGCGGCGGCGGCCTGGCCCCTGGGTCAGGTGGAGCTGCCGCTGCCCGTGCCGTTACCGGTGGTGGCGCTGGCGGTGGCCGCCGCGGTGGTGCTGACGCCGGCGCTGCTGCGCCGCCTGCGCATCCGGTCCCACCCGGCCGTCGCCGCCTGGGCGGACGCCGGCCATGCCGGCGCGCTGCGGGCCCTGGCCGTGCGCCTGCTGCACATGCTGGTCCTGATCGTCGGGCAGTGGGGCGTGCTGCGGGTTTGGGGCATCCCGGTGCCGCTGTTCGACGGCCTGGCGCTGATGCCGATCGTGGCGTTGGTGATGGCGCTGCCGATCTCGCCCAGCGGCGTCGGCACCACGCAGACGGCCCAGGTCCTGCTGTTCAGCCGCTTCGTGGCCGCGCCGAGCGCCGCCGAGCGCGAGTCGGCGGTCCTCGCCTGTGGCCTCGTCTCGCACCTCCTCGGCGTCGCGCTGCAGATCCTCGTCGCGTCCTACTGCTGGGCGAGGCTGCGGCGGCGCGGCTATCTGGAGGCTCCCGGCGCGCCGCCTGGCGAGATCGGGGAGAGCTAGGCCCGATGGACGACCACCACACGCTCTCCGCAGCGGAGTACGAGGCGCGCCGAGAAGGCCACCTGCAGGGCCGCAGGCTCGAGATGGTGGCGGCCGCCATCCGGCGCCACGTCGGTGCCGCGGGCCGCGTCCTGGAGATCGGCTGCGGCCCCGGCGCGCTTGTCGCGAGCCTGGCCGAGGACCACTCCGGGATCGAGTTCCTCGGCGTCGACATCGAGGCCAAGATGATCGATCATGCCCGTGCCCGGCACCGGCGGCCGAACCTGACGTTCGCGGTCCGGAACCTCGTCGAGGAGCCGTTTGCGCGGCCGGTGGATCTGGCCTATTCCATCGACGTGCTCCATCACGTCGAGCCACTGGCTCCGTTCGTCCGCGCCGCGCGGGAGGCGTTGTCCCCGGGCGGCTGCTGGCTGGCGATCGAGCCCAACATCTACAACCCGTACATCTTCTGGAGCCAGGGACATATGCGCCGCTCCGGGCTCGACGAAGACCACTTCCGACCCTGGGTCGCCGAGCCGCTGTTCGCGGGGGCCGGATTCGAGCTGGCGTCGCGCCGCTACGGTTTTCTGGTGCCCGGATTCGTCGGCCGCCTGCCGGGTTGGGTGACGCGGGCGGAGCGCCGGATGGAGAACCTGCGGTGGCTCGGCGGCAGCGTCATCTACGAGCTGCTGGCGTCCTCGAGGAGGCCGTAGAAGAGATCCTGGAAGCGCTCGGCGATGCGGTCCCAGTCGTACGCACGGGCCCGGGCCAGCGCATTGCCGCCGAGGCGGGCGGCCTCTTCGCCGTCGCTCAGCAGAGTGGCCATCGCCGCTGCCAGGCCATCGGGGTCGGCGGCAGCGGCCAGGCCTTCGCGCCCGTGCCGCACCAGCTCGCTCACGGCGCTCTCGCCGGAGGCGCAATAGACCACCGGCAGGCCGGCCGCCATCGCCTCCAGGGGAAAGAGCCCGAAGCCCTCGCGCGACGACGGCTGGACGGCGATCCGGGAGCGGCCGAGCTGGCGCCAGACGTCGGCGCTGGTGGCGAGCCGGCCGGAGAAGCGGACCCGGGGCCCGATCCCGAGCTCGGAGGCCAGCGCCTCCAGGCGGGCCCGGTCGGGACCGTCTCCGACCACCGCCAGCAGCGGCGCGCCGCCCTCCCACGGCAGGGAGGCAACGGCACGCAGCAGCAGATCGAGGCGCTTCTCGGCCTGCAGGCGGCCGGCGTAGAGCAACGGTGGTCCCGGCTCGTCTGCCGCGGCCGCAGCCGCGGCGGCGCGGATTCGCTCGAACGGGATGCCGCTGGGGATCACCGGCACCCCTTCGGCGCCGCCCCGACCCTTTTCCAGGCGGCCGGCGGTGAGAGCGCTGATGGCGTTGACGCCGCTGCCGAGGCGGGCGCAGAGGCGCTCGAACACGGCGTGCAGAGGCCAGAAGGCGCCGCCGACGTAGTGGCGCCAGTAGGGGCCCCAGTACTCGTACCAGGAGACCATCAGCGGCTTGCCGGCGAGGCGGCAGCGGAGGGCCAGCAGCGGCAGGTGGAGATAGGGGATGTTGGCGGTCTCGACGAGGTCGAACGGCCGCAGGTCGAGCCGCGCCACCGCCGCGGTCAGACGCGCCGCGGCGATCAGGCGGCGGCGGCCGGAGGGGCCGTACAGTGCCGTGCGGTAGCGCAACGGAAGCGTGCGCACGCCGGCCGCCGGCTCCGCGGCCGCCGGCGTCCACCCCGCCAGCGTCGTGCGGTGCCCGCGCCGGCCCAGGGCCACTGCCATCTCGAAGTTCCGGTGCTCGACGCCGCCGTGGGCGTCCGGATAGATGCAGTCGTAGACGTTGAGGATCTCGAGCCGGCGAGGCGCCCCTGGCTCGGCGGGTGGTGGCCTGCCGGCGCCGGCCATGGCGCCCTCTGGCCCGTCGGCGCCGTCGAGGCGGTGCGCGGCCCAGTAGGCGAAGGCGGCGATGGCGATGCCGACGTAGCCGTCGACGGCGTAGTGCCAGCCGGTGACGATCGAGCCGAGGAAGGTCAGCACGGTGCCGAGCGCCGCCGGCACCAGCAGCGGCCGGGCGCGGCGCCGGATCCAGAGCAGCAGCAGGAAGTGGCCGCCGACGTGCAGGCTGGGCATGGCGGCGATGCCGCGGGTCGGGTTGAAGCGCTGCAGCCGCCCGTGGCGGCCGGCGACCACCTTCTGGTAGTTCTCCCACAGCATCGCCTGCGCCGCCCGGGCCCGCGGCAGCTCGGGCGCCATCTCCTCCCAGACCTCGCCGTAGACGTAGATCGGCCCCAGCGCCGGCACCGCCATGTAGACCCACGGCCCGAGCGTCCAGATCAGCACCGTCGAGAGCATGAAGCGGCGGCGGGTGCCGGCGTCGGGGTAGGCGCAGAAGAAGGCCAGCCCGAACATCATCGTCGGCAGCCACCAGCCGTACCAGGTCTCGAGCGGCCGCACCAGACGAGTCCCGGCGACCAGCTCGGTGAGGAAGATCGCCGGCGAGAGACCGAGGTGGAGAAGCCGGTCGAGCGCCCAGAGCTCGTGGTCCCAGAGCCGCCAGTTGACCAGCGGCACCGACACCTTGAGCCAGAAGTAGGCGTAGGTGAAGACGAAGCAGGTCAGCCACAGCCGCAGCCAGAGCAGCAGCCAGGCCGGCCTGATCATGGTCCTCAGATAGGCGGCGAGCGGCCGCCTGCGCAGCAGGTGATAGAGGGCGTAGAGCACCGGCCCGGCGACCAGCACCTGGGCGGTCGGCCGGACCAGCGGCGGCACGGTGTAGACGACCGTGTTCCAGTCGATGCGCAGCCCGTGGGCGCGCAGGAAGACCACCGCCACCGCCAGGCTGGCCCAGGCGGCGATCTCGAACGGGTAGAGGGGCAGGCGCCGGCGCGAGCCGTCGGGGCGGGTGGCCGGCATGGTGGCAGTGCCGCGCGCGCGGCTCACCCGCCGTAGACGATCCAGGTCACGCCGGCGCCCCAGAGGACGATGTTGATCAGGAACGGCACGTCGCCGAGGATCGCCTCGGTGGGGTTGCGCTCGCTGGGCCTCTGGTAGATCAGGTAGAGGTAGCGGAAGATGCCGAAGAGCACGAAGGGCATGGTCAAGATCAGGTTGCGGGTGTGGAACTTCTCCGCCGTCTCCGGCGAGATGGCGTAGACGGCGTAGGCCACCACCGTGCTGGCGGTCACCACGTTGATCATCTGGTCCAGGAAGGCGGGGCTGTAGTGGGTCAGCACCTGGCGCTGCTCGGAGGCGTCGGCGGCCAGCAGGATCAGCTCGTGGCGCCGCTTGGAGAAGGCCAGGAACAGGGCCAGGAAGCTGGTGCACAGGATCAGCCAGGCCGAGACCTCGACCGCGGCGGCGACGCCGCCGGCCAGGACCCGCAGCACGAAGCCGAGACTGAGGATCATCACGTCGAGGATCACCACCTGCTTGAGACCCAGCGAGTAGAGCAGGTTGGCGGCGAGGTAGGCGCCCAGGATGAGGAGGAACGGGCCGCCCAGGCCGGCGCCGATGGTCAGCGCTCCGGCGGCCAGCACGGCGGCCGCGGCGCCCGCCGGGGCCACCCCCAGCCGGCCCGCCGCGATCGGCCGCTGCCGCTTGCGCGGATGCTTCCGGTCCTCTTCGCGGTCGCGGATGTCGTTGAACAGGTAGATGGCGCTCGCCAGCAGCGAAAAGGCGACGAAGGCGAGCAGCGACCGGTGTACCGCTGTCAGGTCGCCGATCTGGCGCGCGAAGACCAGCGGCGCCAGCACGAAGACGTTCTTGGCCCACTGCCGGGGCCGCATCGAGCGGAGCAGCTCGCGCGGCATCGGGCGCTATTGTAAAGAGATCGCCCATGCCGCGCCCGAGCCGCATCCCCCTGAGCCATCTGCTGCCGGCGATGGTGCTGCTGGTGGCGGCGGTGTGGCCGTTGCTGCGCGGCAGCCACACCCTCTATCTGCGCGACGCCTTCAACACCCACCTGCCGGCCAAGTGGGCGCAGGCCGAGGCGATGCGCGACGGCCGGCTGCCGCTGATCGACCCGCTGCGCGACGGCGGCCAGCCGCTGCTCGGCAACCCCAACACGGTGCCGCTCTACCCGGACAACCTGCTCTATCTGGTGGCGCCGCTGTTCTGGGCCTTCAACGCCCACTTCTGGCTGCACCTGCTGCTGGCGCCGGCGGCGGTCTACTGGCTGGCCCGGGCCTGGGGCCTCGGCCGGCGGGCCGCCTGGGCGACCGGGTGCTGCTACGCCGCCAGCGGCTTCTTCCTGTCGTCGCTCAACCTCTACAACCTGGTGGCCGGCTTCGCCCTGGCGCCGGCGCTGGTGGCGGCGGCGCTGGCCGTCGCGCCGAGCGAGCGCCCGCGCCGCGCCACTGGCCTGCTGGCGCTGCTCTGGGCGCTGCTGCTCCTGGCCGGCGACCCGATGACCGCGGCGGTGGCGCTGGCGGCGGCGCTGGCGGCGG
>JABAOD010011951.1_pt3 | contig 13257 bp, 16 predicted proteins | sample 7062151 | NCBI WGS metagenome assembly JABAOD01 (sample SAMN14538626, study PRJNA623070) | marine sediment metagenome | biome: marine biome [ENVO:00000428]; feature: marine pelagic biome [ENVO:01000023]; material: deep marine sediment [ENVO:00002113] | place: India: Gulf of Khambhat ...
CTGAAGGACTTCCACAAGATCCTTTTCAAGAAGGTGCAAGAGCCTAAGGAACTTCTGGCCATGAAGACTATCGTAGATAACCTCTCCCGCATCGCTGGATACTCCAACTCGATCTCCAACGTGGCCTTCAACCGATACCTAGAGCGGTCGAGCCCGCTCTGTAAGGCCGTGGGAGAGGAATCCACCTAAGCCTGTTCCAGCCGGGTACCTGCAAGGGTTAAAAAGGCTGAGAGGTCTTCAGGGGCCCATGGCAGAAGAAGGGGAGGTAGGGCAGGCCCTGAGGAAAAGGGTGATCGCTACCTTCGTCCTGGCTGGCCTGTTCCTGCTGTGGGTGGGGCTCCTCCTGGTGGCCCTGGGCGGCAGGGATGTGGCCTCGGTGGGTAGGATCCTGGCCTTCACGGGCTCCCTCTTTGCGGCCATCGTCGCTCTCGTTGGCGGCCTGGGCAGCAAGATGACCACCGACTATCAGAACCTAGGCCTTCTGGTGCTCTCAGCGGCCCTCGTAGTGGTCTCCGTCTCCGTCTAGGTGAGCCCGCTCAGCTCCTGCGCCAGCTCATGTGCCACTGACGCCCTGCTGTGGGCATTATAGACGGTGTCCGTGCAGACGACCTCATCAAAGGCCTTGAGCCTGTCCTTCGCCCCCTTAACAAAAAGACCGTGAACGCAGCCAGCTACAAGATCCTTCGCCCCTTGATCCCTGAGTATCTTAGCAGCGCTAGCCATGGTTCCCCCTGTCGAAATCACATCATCCACGACCGCCACCTTGAGCCCCCCTACTTCCAGGGGCTTCTCCTCCGTCTCCACGGTCCAACTGTCTATCCTCTGCTTCTTGAGGTAGTCCCACGAGATCTTCATGAGCTCGCCGACGAGCTTTGCCCATCGGGCCGCGTTCTCGTCGGGAGCCAACACCATATCCACCCCCTGGTTCTCGAGATAGCGGGCCAGGGCGGGCATCCCGGAGACCTCCGTAGCAGGCACGTTGAAGTAGTCCATGACCCGCTTGTTGTGGACATCCACGGTGATGACGCGGCTCGCGGCAATCTCGACCCTTCTGGCAACTGCGCGAGAGCTGATGGCCTCGCCCTTCTGGAACCTCCTGTCCTGCCGGCCGTAGGCGAAGTAAGGCATCACGACCGTGAGGCTCGCGGCCCCTGAATCGGTAAGGGCGTCCTGGAGGAGGAATAGTTCCAGGAGCATCTCATTGGGATAGGTCGTCTGAACGAGAATCACGTCCTCCCCTTCGAGGTTCTCCGGAACCCTAACGTACAGTTCGCCGTCGGCGAAGCTCCTGACCTCAGCCTCAATCAAGTCGACGGAGAGTCGCTCTGCCAGCCGTTGGGAGAGGTGGACGGAAGCAGAGCCAGCCACTACCTTCAGCGCACCACCAGTCTCAATAACGGTTCCGAGGTTATAGCTTATGGTACGAGCCGAGTCAGGTATGCATCAGTTCGTGAACGCTGATCTCCTCGAAGAGAAAGCGCTCCCGGCCAAGAAGCCTCACGCGGTAGAGTTCCTCGGCTCTCCTGAGGGCTCTCGAATTGTGTGAGGAGAGGAGTAGGACTATCCTTCCTCCAGGAGCGAGATGATCACCCGCCTGTTCAAGAAACCTCAATATAACGGAGTTCCCGTCGGATCCCCCGCTCCACGCGAGGCCCAGCCATCCATCAGCGTCTGCGATCGGCAGATAGGGGGGGTTAAAAACGATGAGGTCGAAGACCCCCCTCAAAGACCCGAAGAGGTCAGCCCTCAACACCTCCAAAGCAATGCCGTTGAGGCGAGCGTTTGCCCGGCAGAGGCGCACGGCGTGGGGGCTGATATCGGTTGCCACGGCAGGCACGAGACGCGCTACGTGGAGCGCTATAATGCCAGTGCCCGTCCCCACCTCCAAGAAGGTTTTCGCCCCTCCAAGTTCCACTGAGCTGAGAACCAGGTACGTATCCTCAGCGGGCCTGTAGACCTCCAGGTCCCCCCTGATGTGGATTGACGTATCTAGCTTCACGATGGGCTAGCCTTTCCCAACGTTCTTAACGATTCGCCTCATAGCCCCGATGGTGCTCTGGCTAGTCGTAACCATCTACGCCATAATCGCCCTTTCGATACTCTATCCACTCATCAGAAGGGGCTATTTCACGGCCTCACTAGTGTTGGGCAATTTCGCCATCTTCATACTCTTGTTCGTGCTGATCGTGGTGCAACCGAGCGACACCGTTGCTCTCGCCGCCGCCGAGACCGTCAGGGACGAACTCCTCTTCAGACCTGCCGACCTCCAGACATTACGTCTTCACACGATCATCAGCTCCATGTTTCTCCACCTGGACATGGGACACATTGTCTTCAACGTCCTTGCCCTGTACCTCTTGGGCCTCCCGCTAGAGGAGAGAATCCGCGGCCCGGCCTTCGGGGCTATATACCTGTTAACGGGGGTTGGAGCCACTGTGATTTTTGGCTTCGTCCACTGGGGCAGTACCACGGGAGCCCTTGGCGCCTCCGGAGCCATCATGGGCATCGCAGGCGCCTTTCTGGCCCTGTATCCCCGAGACAGGATCTTCATGGTGCTGATATTCATCATCCTCCCGCGGGTTCCTGTCTACCTGGCCGTGGGCGTGATCGCCGCCGCCCAGTTAGTCTTCCTCATTTTCGGGGCGCCTGGCATCGCCATCGAAGCCCACCTAGCGGGCCTGGGGGTTGGGATCCTGGTCGGCCCGCTCATTCACCGTCCAGCAAGAAAGCCCAGGCCGATGGTGGCCCTGGACTTGAGCGAACTGGCGTCCTCAGAGGAGCTCGAGGAGATGTTAGAGGTCATCAACAACGAGACGGTAGCCGAGGTGAGGGACGCCTGGGTAGATCACTTCCTGGAGAAGGCCCGTTGCCCCCGCTGCCAAGGCCCCCTTAGGCGTGATGGAAGAACCGTGATCAGCGATTGTGGCTGGCGCCGACGGTTCTGACCGGCAATAAGCTATTTCCTTTGCCCGTGGATATTGTTACGAATGGGGACTCCTAGTTCACTGTACATGGAGTGTCCCAGTTGCGGCAGGTCTCCGCATCGTGTCATCAGGGGCCGCATCTCGAGGGGGAGAGAGATAATCATGGAGGGCGTGGTCCGGTGCCTCCGTTGTGGCTACACACGGCGGGAGACCTACAGGGAATGGACACCCATCGGGGTCCCCCTCATACTCAGCCATCAGGAGACATCCGAAAGGACGATCCTTGAGATCTCGCCCAAAGAGACGGTAAGAGTCGGGGACCGCTTCGACCTAGAGGTGGGTACGGCGGAGATTACCGCCATTGAGGTCAAAGGAAGGCGAGTGGACGAGACCCTGGCAGAGGAGATCGACGTCCTATGGAGCAAAAGGGTAGACCGTGTAGATGTCAAATTCTCCCTGAATAAAGGCGGGAGAACTCTTTCCTATTCGCAGGAGGTCCCCTCGGATGAGGAGTTCGAGGTAGGGTCCCTGTTGGAGTTGGGGAAGGAGAGGTGTGTCATTGACCGCATGAAGACCAAGAGAGGCCTCGTGAAGGAGGGAAGGGCTACTGCCGACGAGATTAGGAGGGTCTACTGCAAGGTCATCCGATCAGGCCGGCCCGGCAGTGGACGGGGGAGGTCCAGGCGTTGAGAGATGTCTACGAAGGCAGGAGGGAAGCGATGGTACGGCGACTGGAGATGCAGGGCATCATCAGGAGCCCCCACGTAATCGAGGCCATGCGGAAGGTTCCGAGGCATCTCTTCGTCCCCAAGACGGTCAGGGAGAGTGCTTACTACGACACTCCCCTGGGCATCGGTTCGGGGCAGACGATCTCCGCTCCTCACATGGTGGGAATGATGCTGGAGTACCTGGACCTGAGAGAGGGTCACGTAATTCTCGAGGTGGGGGGTGGTTCAGGCTATCATGCGGCCCTGACGGGAAGTATCGTAGGACCAAAGGGTAGGGTATACTCTGTAGAGAGAATCCCATCCCTTGCGAAGAGGGCGAAGAAGAACGTAGAGGCCGCGGGCCTATCTGGGTGCGTTGAGGTTCTGGTGGGGGACGGCTCTGCAGGCTTACCAGAGCACGCCCCGTACGATAGGATCTTCATTACCTGCGCCGCCCCCGAGATACCTCCTCCCCTCCTGGAGGATCTGGGCGATGGAGGGAAGCTTTTGATTCCGCTCGGATCCCGATACTATCAGGACCTCCTGTTGGTCGAAAGAGAGGGGGAGCGATTGAAACGCAGTAACCTGGGCGGCTGTGTCTTCGTCCCACTCGTCGGGAAGTACGGTTTCTAGTTACGGACGCTCACGCGGCGGCCGGGAGTACAGCCCTGCCAACATTTAACCGTCTGGGAAGAGTATGACAACTGGATGATTACCATCCTGGGGGTGGGGCACGTCTTTGACATTGGACCTCGCATACGGCGGGAGATGTTGGAGAGGCGGCCATCCATAGTGTGTCTTGAACTCGATGAGGCCCGCCTTAACGCCCTCCGGGCCAGGCGGCGACAGAAGAGGGTTCCCACCTTGTACAACATGCTATCGCTCATCCAGGCGTGGATTGCCCAGAGATTCGGCGGGCGGGTAGGCGATGAGATGCTCGCCGCCTACGATACGGCGCTTGAGTTGGGAGTTCCCGTTTCCCTCATAGACATCGACTCTCTGGTCACGTGGCAGAGGCTGAGGTCCTCCCTAGGCCCGTTGGAGGCTGTGAAGCTCCTTGCCTCCGGGCTGACAGCCATATTCATTCGCAGGGAGAGGATTGAAAGGGAGCTCGATGCATATCGGGAGGATTATGACCGTTTCATGCGCTCCTTTGAGAAGGGGTATCCCTCGGTGAAGCGGGTTCTCGTTGATGAGAGAAACGCGCACATGGCTGGCAGAATCAGGGAGCTTCATGACCTTCACGGGGATCTGATGGCCGTTGTCGGCGACGGCCATGTGGAAGGCCTCAAGGCCTTGCTGGCAGGTCAGCCCTTGGAGGCAATCCGGCTCTGGGACCTGAGGAGTGGGGAATCTTCGACAGGGGGGACCTCGGCCTCTCTCTAGAGGGGGGGTCCCCACAAGGGATGGATACTTTCACACACCTCGTCTCAACCCTTAAGACCTGTCCCCGGGATACGAGGATGTGGCGGTGGAGGAGAGGGTGGACGCCACCCTGAAGTATCTGAAGACGAAGTTCAAACAGTACTACAGAGCCGAACCCCTTCAGCTTCCTCCCAGGTTCGGTCGGCGCGAGTTTGGGTTCATCTTCTTCGACGGCGGCTTCGTGCAGAGGCATCTCGGCTTCTCCGTGGAGACGGACCTCTACCGCTTCGTACGATCGCGATCGCCCTCTCACCTCTACCATTCAGCCGCATACTATGAGAACCCTGGTGCCCCCACCATGGCGGAGAAGGGATGGATGGGGGCCGACCTAATCTTCGACCTCGATGCAGACCACATCCCGGGTTGGACCAAGATGGGTTACAGGGGAATGCTGGACGCCGTGAAGGGCCAAGTGGTCCGCCTGATAGACGAGTTTCTCGAGGGGGACCTTGGCTTCAGGACGGGGGACATGACCATCGCCTTTTCGGGCGCCCGTGGATACCACATCCACATCAGGGATCCACAGGTGTTGGGGTTGGAGAGCCATGAAAGACGCGAGATAGTCGATTACATCACCGGGACAGGCCTTGATCTGGGGGCAATCGCCAAGTCGGAACCCTTCGAGCTGAAGAGATACAAACAGAAAACTAGAACCTTGAAGCGATTGAGGATACCCACCCCCGACGATCCCGGCTGGAGGGGGAGGGCGTCAAGGGGAGTCCTGGCCTGGCTGGACCAGATTTCGAAATTGCCCGAGGAGCAGGCCCTGGCAGAGCTAAGGAATCTTGAGGGCATTGGCGAGGTAAGGGCCTCGAAGATCTATGAGGCCCTCTTCAAGCGCCTTGGTCCAGAGCGGGCGCTGGAACGAGTCAGGAGCGGCGTCCTTGACCTCTTCCCTTGGGTGAGCGGCCTCTCCATCACCTCTCAGGGGGTCAACCTGATGAAGGGAGCGACGGACGAGCCAGTGACCTCCGACATCAAACGGCTCATCAGAATAGTCGGCAGCCTTCACGGCAAGACTGGCCTAAAGGTGGTTCCCATCACCCGAAACCAGCTGGAGGACTTTGAGCCCTTAGTTGACGCGGTACCATCAATCTACTCCGAAAGGGAAATCCGTGTCCGCCTCCAGAAAGGTATTGAAACTGATATGATGGGCGAAACATTTAACATAAAACCGGGAAAGACTAGGGTTCCTGAGTATCTGGCCATCTTCCTGATGTGTCGGGGGATTGCCACTCTCGTCTCGGGGACCCCGGATGGTGAGCAAAGAGAAACGGCCTGAAGGCAAGCAACCTGACGGAAAAACCTTCAGACTTGTGAGAACCGCCAAGAGCCTCATCCTAGGCGTCCAGAATGTGGCAGTCTTGGCGCTAGCTGCTCTTCTGATAGCGACGGCGGGCTACAGTGCGGACCCCCTCTACATTCCCCTGGGAAAGGCCCTTAACGTCCTCCTCGTGGCATCGGCAGTCATCGCTGTGGAGCTGATAGTCTTCAGGGCCCTGGAGATCAAGCATGCGCCACAGGATGGCCGCAGGTTCATGCTGGTGAACACCAGTTTGCGGGCGGCAAAGAGGACCTTTGCAGTGGCTCTCCTCGTTGCCCTGCTTTTGGCTGCTCCGCCAGCTCACGCCGTCGTCACAAACGTCCTCTCCACTCTCGGAGAGAGAACCCTGAGCGCCGGGGAGTCTTACCCGATCACCTTCAATAGCCAGGATGCCTTGGGCATTACGAGGGCGACAGAGCTTCGCGTAGCAGTGCAGAGCGGGGCTCTAAGGGTCAGGGTGGCGGACGAGACAGGGGCCATCAACGGCGGTGGCACCATCCTTTCCTCCGGGGACCAGTACACTCTCGTTCTCCCAGCCCAGGCGTACACGGAGTTCACGGTCACCTTTGAGAACCTGGCCGGAATCAGCACAGGCTTTACATACCGCATAGTGGTCAAACTGCCGCCTGGATTCATCCTGCTCACTGTCATCCTTTCGACGGGCGTAGCCGCAGCAAACCTTGTATGGTTATTCCATCTGGTCGGCGTGCGGAAACGCACCCCTCTTCCGGATCAAAAACGCCGGACCGCTCGTCCGAGCTACAGAATGCTATCCAGGCCTGTTGTCAGGCCTTGGTATAACCAGAGGGGTCTCTGGCAATCGTCCCGCCGTCTCTCCCCCCGAGGGTCCCCGAAGGTGAAGGTTGGGGAGGGAGGAGTAAGCACGGCGGTGGCCCAGGAAATGCCCCCACCTCCTGACCAGGTGGACCCTTATGAGGTCGACAGGCCGGTCCCGCCCTCCAAGGAGTTGCCTGAGGATGCAGGAGCATCCCCCAAGAAGGAGCCAGGCCTGGACATCTCTGCCGTGCTCCAGCGAGCGCAGACAAGGGTGTCCTCAGGCGAATACCAGGCTGCACTGGAGGACTACGAGGCGGTCCTCAACATCGATACGAGGAGCGTGGGCGCGCTCCTGGGTAAAGCCGACCTTCTACGAAGACTGCAGAGGCGCGATGAGGCATTGAGGCTCTTGGATGAAATCCTGCAACTTGACCCGTGGGACCACAAGGCTCTCCTGTGTAAGGGCCGCTTGCTGGAGGATCAGGGGGAGCAAGATGAGGCACTTCGATGCTATGAAGCTATCTTACGGGGCGGACCCCACGTTCTGGATGCCTTAGTCCGAAAGGGTAGTCTGCTGACGGAAAAGGGGGAACACGGCCTGGCTGTAGAGGCCTTTCAAGAGGCACTACGCCTAGATCCAGAGAATCGGGAGCTGGAAGACAGGGTGCGCTCCCTAGAGGAGTTTACAGAAGACCCCTTGGAGATCGCACGCCGGGAGGCCGAAGCAGGCAACAAGGACAGGGCAGAGCGGTTCTACCGTAGGGCTCTAAAGGGGAAGAGGGCGAGTGAGGCGAGGCTGGAACTCATCGAGCACCACTTCGCAGACAACAGAGAGGAGCGATGTCTGCCACTATTGGACGATGCCATCACCGAGGACCCTGAGGATCACGACCTGAGACTGAAGAAAGCGAAGGCCCTGTTGAAAGTCGGAAGGCCGGAGGACGCCCTGAGAGACTTTGAAAGAGCCTCCGAAATGGCCCCGGAACTCCCGACGATTTGGTCCTTGAAGGGGGCCCTTGAAGCAGACCTGGGGCATAAGAAGGCCGCCATCGACAGCCTCGAAAAGGCCATTACCATGAACCCTGATGACGAGGAATCCGGGCGGAGGCTGGAGGAGCTTCGTAGGCAGGAGAGCGATGCCGCCGATCTGGAGGAGGTGCTTCGCACTGTCCCAGATATCCCTGAGGAGGCCATCAACTCCATATTGGAGGCCTATGGCGGGGTCAATGAGGTGATTAAGGCCAAGGTAAAAGCCCTCTCCTCCCTGGATGGCGTCTCAGAGGATATCGCGAAGAGTATCCTGAAAAAGGTGAGGACGGGAGGATAGGTTTTTAGCGTTCCGACCTTTCTGTCCAGAAGATGAAGGCCTTCCGGGTCACAGGTCAGTTCCTCATGGGCAGGAGTTTTCAGGCCTTCACAAAAGAAGTGGCAGCGAAGGATGAGGAGGAGGCTGTGGAGCGGGTGGTCTCCATCCTGGGGAGCAAGCACAGGACTAGGAGAAAGGATATCAAGATCGAGCAGGTGGCCGAAATCCCTTCGGAGGAGGTAGTCGACCCTGTCGTGAACTACCTCCTGAGGATGGGCTGAGGATGGAGGAAGCGGAGCTCCAACGTGTCGTGGCAGCCCTTGAGACAGCTCGGGCCCAGCTAGCTGCTCTTGCCCGGCAGGATGAGCTACTGCGAGTTTCCCTGGAGGAGTATGCCAGGGCTCGCGAGACGATGCTCCGCTACTCCGAGGCCCCCGTGGGAACCCAGATTCTCGTCCCCATAGGCGCTGATTCCTTTCTCTTCGCCAACGTGGCGGACGCGGAGAGGTGCATTGTAGGCATCGGATCGCAGGTGGCCCTGGAAGACTCGTTGGAGAAGGCCATTGAAAGGCTGGACCACCGCATCGAGCAGCTTCAGAAGGTTCAGGAGGACCTCCTCAAGAGGATTGGGGAGATGGAGGAGAGGGTCAACAGCTACGCCGCCACCGTCCAGAGGGAGTACGAGAGGCTGCAGACAGGGAGAGGGGAGGAAACAGGTGTTTGAGAGCCTGAGAGCCAGGCTCCTGAAGTGGAGGGAAAGAGCCCCTGAGGAGCTGGAACAAGTCCTCTCGGAGGAATCGGGCCGTCGTATCAAGGCCAAGGTGCTGGACAGCTACCTGTATGACCTAGAGATCGCGCTGCTGGAGGCTGACGTGGCCCTGCCTGTGGTATCCGAGATTACGGAGAGCCTGGAGGGCGAGTTCCTCGGCAAGAGGATAAGGCGGGAGGTGAACTTCAAGCAGGGAATGTGGCATGCCCTGAATCGGTCCTTGGAAAGGGTCCTTGCCATCCCATCCATTGAACTCGTGGACTTCGTCAAGAAGCATGAGAAGCCCGTGGTTCTCATGTTCGTGGGGGTTAACGGAACTGGAAAGACCACCGCCATAGCCAAGTTGGCGCATCTATTCTCCTCCGAAGGGTTGACCTGCGTACTTGCGGCGGCAGACACCTTCAGGGCAGGGGCCATTGAGCAACTCGAAGAGCACTCTGCGCGCCTAAGGTGCAGGCTGATCAAGCACAGACCGGGTAGTGATCCTGCCGCCGTCGCTTTCGATGCGGTTCAGCATGCCAAGGCGAAGTCGCGGGATGTCGTCCTGATAGACACGGCGGGACGGATGCAGACTAAAGCAAATCTCATGGAACAGATGAAGAAAATCAAGAGAGTCTCGAAGCCCGACCTGGTGATCTTTGTGGGGGATGCCCTGACAGGAAACGACGCTGTGGATCAGGCGGAGGGATTCGAGGAGGCCGTCGGCATCGATGGCGTCATCCTGACCAAGATAGATGCGGACGCCAAGGGCGGAGCGGCCATGAGCATCGCCCACGCCGTTAACAGGCCCATTCTCTTTCTCAGCACCGGGCAGGGTTACGACGACTTAATTCCCTTCAAGGCCTCTTGGATGGTGGAGAGGCTCCTGGGCCCCGCCCCGCCTTGAGGCGCCTACTCAGCAGGTACTTAAGGTTGGCCCAGCCGTCGGCCCACGACCTTAGCTTGGGAACCCCTACCCTGGGCCTATACTCGACGGGGACCTCGATAACCTTCAGCCCCCTCTCGATGGCCTCCAGCTTGATCTCCTCTGAGAAGGACATCCCCTCGTTGGTCAGCTTCATTTGGTCCAGGGCCCGTCGCCTCAGCACCCACATCCCCGATTGGCTGTCACGCAGGGACCTCCCGTAAAGAAGTTTGACGGCAAGGTTGAGGAGAGCGTTTCCTAGCCTATGGGAGAGTCCCATTGCCTCCTTTGAGAGGCCTGTCATCCTCTCGCATGATATGAAGTCAAGCCCCTCGGCGTCCAAGCGTGAGACCAACTCCGGTATCCCCATGGCGGGATATGTGCCGTCGGCATCTAGCGTTACGACATAAACCCCGCGGGCTGAAGAAAAGCCTGTCATGTACGCTCTGCCGTATCCCCTTCTCTCCTCGCGGAGAACGCGCGCTCCCATTTCCTCCGCTATGGCAACCGTCCGATCCTTGGAGAGGGTGTCCACCACCAACACTTCATAGGGGTATGAGGAGCTGGAAAATGCTTCCCTCACCTCCTCCAGGACCAGGCCAATGGACTCCTCCTCATCCATGGTGGGAACGATGACTGAGACCAGGCCCTTCTGCATCTGTGTGGGCAGAGAGTGCCCGGATAAAAGAACTTGCGCGGTGGTTCAGCTACCGTGGCCTCCGCTCTCCGAAGAACTTGTACCCGAGATATCCTATCATGGCGGACATGACCCTGGAGAGGGACCACGAGTTCATTCTTCGATGAACCATCTCCACTGGCCGGTATTGACGCCACAGGATCTTGTGTTTCAGGGTGAGCTGCTTCCGTCCGGCACCGTTCCAGAAGGCCTGTCGGAAGAAGTCGTAGACGGAGGAGCGAGTGCGGTGATAGACTATGGCGCCAGGCTCATGCTTGATGGAGTAGCCAGCCCTCACCGCGCGAAGGTTGAGATCTATATCCTCCGCGGTGATGAACCACTCATCGAAACCGCCTAGCTCGGCGACAACATCCTTGCGATACGCTAGGTTGGCGCTGGGATAGGTTATGTCGTATCCCCTGTAGATGAGTTCCACCCGCTCTAGCTCCTCAAAAGGCTTGTACCCGATCTGGATAGTCCTCCCTGCTACCACCTCGGATTCCTCGAGGGCCCTTCGAAGGGCCTTTAGCCAGAAGGGGTTTGCGATGCAGTCGGCGTCGATGAAAGCGATGGCGTCGCCGGTGCACGCGGCAATTCCCCGGTTACGACTCGCCCCCCTTGTGCCGCCTTCCCGGACCAGCTTGACGAAGCGATAGCGCGAGGCGTAGTCCTTCACAATCTCTATGGTCCTATCCTCGCTGGCGGCATCTACAATCACGATCTCCAGGGGTGCCTCCTGGATGACGAGGCTATCCAGAAGGTCGGGGATGTTTCTCTCCTCGTTCCTGGTAGTGACAAGGACGCTTACCAGCACCTGGGGCTGTAGCATGCACCCTCATATGGCTTTTGTCCTTCCGGTGACCCACGGCAGAATCATCGTTGAAACTGGGATGGAAGGAGTTTAATTCCGCGACGATGAGCTTCCGCCCGTGGACCTCTCCGTTGTGGTGGGAACCCGGCCAGAGATCGTGAAGATGGCTCCCGTCATCACCGAACTGGATCGGCTAGGGATGGACTACTCGCTAATTCACACCGGCCAACACTACCACAGGGAGATATCCGAGGTGTTCCTGGAGGAGCTAGGATTAAGGACTCCCGACACCTCCATGGACGTTCGGTCGGGCACCCACGCCGAGCAGACTGCCGAGGCCCTGGTGGGCCTAGAGAACGCATTCCTGACCGCCGAGCCAAGGTTGGTACTCGTTCAGGGGGATACCAATACCGTGGCTGCCGCAGCCTTGGCGTCGGCCAAGCTGGGAGTGGACGTGGGTCACGTGGAGGCTGGCCTTCGAAGCTACGACCAGCGGATGCCTGAAGAGCACAACAGAAGGATAACTGACCACCTGTCTGCCTTCCTCTTTGCCCCGACGCGAGTCTCCGAGGCGAACCTCAAGAGGGAGTCTGTCTGGGGCAAGGTATTCGTCACCGGCAACACGGTTATTGACGCTTGTCTGCGCTACTTACCCATCGCCGAGCGCAGGTCGAAGGTCATGGAGGAGGTTGTGTTCGAGGAATACTGTCTCGCCACGGCTCACAGGGCAGAGAACGTCGACCATCGACCGACCTTGGGGGAACTCGCGAGAATTCTCAGCTCGTGTCCGATACCTGTGGTCTGTCCGATCCATCCCAGGACAAAGGCAAGGCTGCTGGACTTCGGGCTATACGAAATGCTATCCAGCTCCGAGAACGTCCAACTGATGCCTCCCAAGGGTTACCTTGACTTCCTGATGCTGATGAAGGAGGCGAGCTTCATCATTACGGATTCCGGCGGAATCCAGGAGGAGGCAACGGCCCCCAATATCAGAAAGAAGGTCTTCGTCCTACGCCAGAGCACCGAGAGGCCTGAAGCGGTCACCACGGGCTTCTCAGAGGTGGTGGGTACCAGGGCGAGCACGGCTCTGGATCGGGTCGTGGCCTACCTCGAGGATCCGGAACTCCCTGCTGGGCCGAGTCCCTTCGGAAACGGTGACAGCGGGCGGAGAATCGCTGAGATAGCGAAGCTGATACTGGAGGCGGGAGAGGGCGCCTTGGAGGAGACTTCGGAACCTAGTAGGGAGTCCCGCGGGAAGGAAGGGCCCCGCCCACTCATCAAGAGTCCGGTTAGATTCTAGACCCCCCGAAAGTCTTTTTATAGGAACCCGCAATACACCGCCCGCTCCGTAAGGAGCCGTTGTCAGAAGGGACGGATGGGATGAAGGCTAGCGGATTCGCCACCTCGGGCCATCGGGAGGTGCCTTTGTGTTCTTGAAGGAGATAGAGCTGGAGAACTTCAAGTCCTTCGGCAAACACCTCCGGCTACCCCTTCTCCAGGGCTACACGGCGATAACCGGGCCAAACGGAAGCGGCAAGAGCAACCTGAGCGACGCAGTTCTCTTCGTATTGGGACCGAGGAGTTCCAAGGTGATACGAGCTGGTCGACTGACGGACCTAGTCTACAACGGTGGA
>JABAOD010029951.1_pt1 | contig 13234 bp, 13 predicted proteins | sample 7062151 | NCBI WGS metagenome assembly JABAOD01 (sample SAMN14538626, study PRJNA623070) | marine sediment metagenome | biome: marine biome [ENVO:00000428]; feature: marine pelagic biome [ENVO:01000023]; material: deep marine sediment [ENVO:00002113] | place: India: Gulf of Khambhat ...
GGTGGCATCACCCAGCACATCGGCGCCTACCAGGTCGAGCGCAACGGCCAGAAGATCACGTTCATCGACACCCCGGGCCACGAGGCGTTCACCGCGATGCGGGCCCGCGGCGCCAACGTGACCGACATCGCCGTGATCGTCGTCGCCGCCGACGACGGCGTCATGCCGCAGACGGTCGAGGCCATCTCCCATGCACAGGCCGCCGAGGTGCCGATCATCATCGCCATCAACAAGATGGATCTCGAGACCGCCGACCCGTACGCAGTTCGCGCCGCCTTGACCCAGCACAACGTGGTCGTGACCGACCTCGGCGGCGAGGTCGAGGCGATCGAGATCTCGGCACTCAAGGGTGACGGGATCGACGACCTCCTCGAGACGATCTCGCTTGTCGCAGAGGTCGAGGAACTGACCGCCAACCCGAAGGCGAGTGCCGTCGGTACGGTGATCGAGGCGCAACTCGAGGTCGGTCTGGGACCGGTCGCAACCGTGATCGTGCAGCGGGGCACGCTCAAGCGGGGCGATGCCATCGTCGCCGGTGGGTCCAGCGGCAGGGTACGCGCGATGTTCGACGAGAACGGCAACCGCCTCACCAACGCGGGTCCGAGCACACCGGTTCTCGTGACCGGCTGGAGTGACGTTCCCACCGCAGGAGACATGTTCCAGGTCACGTCGAACGAGCGGGAGGCCCGCAAGTTGGCCGACGCCCGCATCGCCGACCTCAGGGAGCAGGAGCTCGTCGTGCCGAGCACGACCGACCGCCTCAGCACCCTGCTCGAAGACATGCGGACGGCCGATCACGCCGAACTCAGGATCATCGTCAAGGTCGACGCCCACGGCTCCCTCGAAGCCATTCGGGACGCGATCGGAAAGATCTCGCGCAAGGACGGCAGTGTCACGATCATCCACTCCGCGGTCGGAGGGATCACAGAGAACGACATCACGCTGGCCGAGACCTCGGATGCGATCGTGTACGGCTTCAACACCCGGCCGGACACCGCGGCACGGAAAGCTGCGAAGCAGTACGGCATCGACGTCCGGACGTTCAACATCATCTACGAGCTGCTCGACGACGTCGAAGGTCTCCTGCTCGGCGAGTTGTCGCCCGAAGAGGTCGAGTCGTTCCTGGGCGTCGCCGAGGTGCGTGCCGTGTTCCGTGCCCCTCGTCTCGGCCTGGTTGCCGGGTGCTTCGTCACCGAAGGTCAGATCAACCGGAATGCGCGGGCCCGTCTGGTCCGCGACGGTGTCGTCGTGTACGACGGCCGGATCGGCTCGCTGCGACGCTTCAAGGACGACGTGCAGACGGTGGCCACCGGGTTCGAGTGCGGCATCGGTCTCGAGAACTTCCGCGACATCAAGGAAGGCGACACGATCGAGTCCTACGAGGTTCGCGAGGTCGCGCGGACCTGAGGGGTGCGCTCGTGCACGCCGCGGCCATGAACGTCGAACTGCGATTGCGGGATGTGCAGTCGCTCAAGGAGAAGCGACACGTCCTGGGCGCACTGCGCACGCTCGTCACGTCGAGATTCCCGGTCGCCTTCGCGGAGGTCGATCATCAGGACAAGTGGCAGCGATCCACGATCGGCGTTGCCGCCGTCTCCGGTCAGGCCGGTCAGCTCGACCGGCTGCTCGTGGCGGTCCGAAAGGCGATCGACGGTTCCCCGGGTGTGGAGGTGCTGGACTACGCCGTGACCCATCTGGAGCGCCCCGAATGAGCAAGCAACCCTCACCCAGGATGCGCAAGGTCAACGAGCTGATCCGTGAGGTCGTCGCCGACGAGGTCACACGTCTCAAGGATCCCCGGCTCGGATTCATCACCATCACCGGAGCAGCAACCGCTCCCAATCTGCGCAACGCCACCGTCTTCTACTCGTCGATCGATGGCGAGGATCCACAAGCGGGCCTCGAAGCCGCGGCTGCCCGTCTTCAGGGCGCCCTGGCTCGTCAGGCGAGGCTCAAGTACACCCCGGTCCTGGCCTTCGAGGTGGATCCGGCCATCGAAGCCGGTCTCCGGATGTCGAAGCTGCTCGACGAACTCGGCGGCGAGGACGAGGCGGACGCCGGACCGGACGAGAGTGCTGCCGAGGAGTCGCCTGCGACAAGTGAGGAAGAGTCGTGACATTGCAGCAGTCGATCCGACAGGCGGCGGATGCGCTCCGCTCGGCGGAGAGCGTCGTGGCGATGGGTCACCTCGGACCCGATGGCGACGCCTTGGGTGCCATGCTGGCGATCTCGCTCGCAGCCCGCGACGCCGGAAAGCGGGCGGTTGCGACGTTCAGCGAGCCGTTCACCATCGCCGATCGCTATCGCTATCTCGACAGCTCGACACTCGAGGCCCCCGGCGACATCCACGACGGCTTCGATGTCGCGGTCGTCTGCGACTGCGCATCGGCGGATCGCCTCGGCACGGCGGCCGGCCACGCGATGGCCGCGAGCCGGCTCGTCGTCATCGATCACCATGTCTCGACCGACGATTCGTTCGGCGACATCAGGGTGATCGACACGACAGCGGCTGCGACGACACAGCTCGTGTATCGACTGCTCGGCGAGCTGGGGTGGCCCATCACGAAGCCGATCGCCGACGCCATCTACACCGGGCTCGTGACCGATACGGGCAGGTTCCAGTACTCCAACACGTCGCCCGAGGTGCTTCGCGTGGCTGCCGACCTGCTCGAGCGTGGCGTCGAGACGGACGTCATCGGGCAGCACGTCTACGAGGAGGCGCCGTTCGGCTATCTCCACGTCGTCAGTGCGGTGTCGGGACGGGCCCGCATCGACACCGAGAAGGGGTTCATCTGGTCATGGCTCGAGCAGTCGGACCTCGACGAGGCGGATCTCGCCTACGAGGAGGCCGAAGGTCTCATCGATCTCATCCGGCTCGCCGACCAGGCCGACGTCGCCTGTCTCTTGCGGGATCTCGACGGCGGAGGCATCAAGGGCAGCCTGCGGTCGCGCGGCAAGGTCGACGTCGCCGCGATCGCCGAAGCCCTCGGCGGCGGTGGTCATCACAACGCCGCAGGCTTCACCACCGAGATGAGCGCACTCGACGTCATCGGATTCATCAAGGCGAGGCTGTGACAGCCGACGGCTTCTTCCTCGTCGACAAGGCGCAGGGCTGGACCTCCCACGACGTCGTCGCCAAGCTGCGGGGGGCGCTTCGGGTCAAGAAGGTGGGACACGCCGGCACGCTCGATCCCATGGCGACCGGATTGCTCGTGGTCGGCGTGGGGCGTGCCACCCGCCTGTTGCGGTTCGTCCAGGAGGCACCGAAGGTCTACGAGGCGACGGCCCTCTTCGGTGTGGCCACCGACAGCCTGGATGCCGACGGCGCCGTGCTGGAGCGGTCTCCCATGCCCGTGACGGCAGACGAAGTCGAGTCGGTCATGGCGCGATTCGTCGGAACCATCCATCAGGTGCCGCCGATGGTCTCGGCGAAGAGAGTCGGCGGGAAGCGGCTCTACGAGCTGGCTCGCGAAGGCAAGGAGATCGAGCGCGAGGCGAGACCGGTCACCATCCATGGGCTGGAGTTGCTCGATTTCGGACCGTCCGACTATCCCGAGGTCACGTTCCGGGTCACATGTGGAACCGGCACGTATGTCCGCACCCTCGCCGACGATCTCGCCGCGGCGCTCGGCGGACGCGCCCACCTCACCGCGTTGCGCCGGACCGCCAACGGCTCGCTCCTCGTCGACGACGCGTCGCCGATCGAGGTTCTGGTCGCAGCAGCAGAACCGGGGGAGCCGCACCCTGCCATGGTCGAGCCGGGAGCCGGCCTGCCCGACCTCCAGAGTGCGGTGCTCGATGACGCGTTGTCGCATGCGGTGCGCAACGGGGTAGCGTTCGGCCGTTCCCTGCTCGCCCCCGACATCGAGGACGGTCCCGTGCGGCTCTTCGACACCCGACAGCGGCTGCTCGCCGTCTATCGCGCCGAGGGCACCCGGATGACGGCAGAGGTGGTGTTGCCGTGAGCGTGCTGCGCGGTCCTTTCCCGACGTGGGAGCTCGACGCACCAGAGGGCACGGCTCTCACCCTGGGAGTGTTCGACGGCGTCCACATCGGTCACCAACACCTGCTCGAGGTGTTGCGGCAGCGAGGTGGCGGCCGACCCTGCGTGGTGATGACGTTCGACCCCCACCCCGTCGAGATCATCGCCCCGGAGTTGGCCCCGAAGCTGCTCACCGGGCTCGAGCATCGCATCGACCTGTTGCACCACTACGGCGCCGACCACGTCGCAGTGCTTCCGTTCACGCCGGAGCTTCGCACGATGACGGCCGAGGATTTCGCGCACGACGTGGTCGCCCGGGCGCTCCAGGCGCATCTGGTGATCGTCGGCGACCAGTTCCACTTCGGCTATCGCATGAAAGGCGACGTCTCCTTGCTCGGGGAGCTGGGAGCGACCCTGGGGTTCGCCGTGGAGGGGATTCCCATCGTCGGTGGCGACGACCCCATCCGATCGACGGCCATTCGCGAGGCGGTGGTCGCGGGTCGGGTCAGTTTGGCCGCCGAGCTCCTGGGGCGTCCGTTCCAGGTGCGGGGGATCGTCGTCGAGGGCGATCGCAGGGGGCGGGAGCTCGGGTTCCCGACGGCGAATCTCGAGCCCGACGAGAGGTTCGTCAGACCCCACCGCGGCGTGTATGCCGCCAGGGCCCACATCCGCGGTGAGGTGCTAGATGCCGTCGTCAACGTCGGTATCCGTCCCACGGTCGACGGAACGGTCGAGCGTGTCGAGGTCCACGTCCTCGATTGGGACGGCGACCTCTATGGACGGCTGCTGCCCGTCGACATCATCGAACGGATTCGCGACGAGCGCCGCTTCGAATCGCTCGACGACCTCGTTGCCCAGATCGCCCTGGATGTCGGCACGGCGCGGGAGATGCTCACCGGCTGAGGCCGGCGTTGCCCCACGCGAGACGTGGGGCCCCCTGGGGACCCCACGTCTCGACGAGTGGTGATTCCGTTTCGCGTCAGGGATCAGGCTCCGCCGACGGGATCGAGCGCCTTGCGGTCCGCGACCTGCTCCTGGAAGAGGAACTCGGGATACGCCTCGCCACCGTGCTCGGTGCGGTCGAGACCCTCGATCTCCTCCTCCGGGCTGACCCGGATGCCCACGAGGACGTCGACCAGCTTGAAGACGATGTAGCTCGTGATGAAGGTCCACACGAAGATCGCCACCACGCCGATCACCTGGGCGCTGAGCGTCGTCGCGTCCGAGAAGAGGGCGACGGCCAGGACACCCCAGATACCCGCGGTGCCGTGGACCGAGATGGCCCCGACCGGATCGNNCACCATGATCACGCCGGCGATGAGACCGACGAGGACCGACCCCGAGAACGAGATGTCGCCGGTGCCTGCGGTGATGCCGACGAGACCGGCGAGCACGCCGTTGAGCGTGAAGCCGATGTCGGGGTGACCCACGACGATCCAGGCCGTGACCATCGCACCCAGGGCGCCGGCGCAGGCTGCGAGCGTCGTCGTCACGGCAGGGAATGCCACGTCGGCGCCCACCGAGGCGAGCGTCGAGCCGGCGTTGAAGCCGTACCAGCCGAACCACAGGATGAAGACACCCAGCGCACCGAGCGTCAGCGAGTGGCCCGGAATCGCCTGCGGCTTCCCGTTCTCGTCGTACTTGCCGATACGGGGACCGATCACCAGCACGCCGGCGAGCGCCGCCACGCCACCGAGCATGTGCACGATGCCGGAGCCGGCGAAGTCGTAGTAGCCGAGCTCGGCGAGCCAGCCGCCGCCCCAGGTCCAGTGGGTCACGACCGGGTAGATGAGACCCGTGATGAACGGGGTNNCACCACCTGGAACAGCCACTCCGAGCCGCGCTCGGGGTTGTTGAAGAAGAAGTCGCCATAGGCGAACCAGCCGCCGACCGACGAGCCGCCGTACGCCAGACCGAAGCCGACGGCCCAGTACATCAGGCCGCCCATGCCGAAGTCCATCACGTTCTTCATCATGATGTTGCCCGCGTTCTTGGCTCGGGTGAACCCGGCCTCGACGAGGGCGAAGCCCGCCTGCATGAACATGACGAGCGCTGCGGCGATGACCAGCCACATCTCGTTGGCGGCCGTGGCCACCTCCTCGATGGTCTGTGCCGACGCCGCTCCTGCGGGCCCGAGGACGAACAGCGCCGTCACCGAGGCTCCGATGGTGAGTCGTTTCTTCATGAGAGTCTCTCCGCCACATGAATAGGTTGCATGTACGAGCGGCGAAGCTACGACCACTTCGTGTCGTGGGAGTAAGCGACGAGTTACGTTTGGGGGGCGCGGATGTTTCGACCGTGTTTCTGCCGTGTGCTCAGACGGCGTCGGTCTCGACGGGCAGCTCGGCCTCTGCCCATGCGATGATGCCGCCGGTGAGGTTCGTCACGTTCTCGAACCCGGCCTGGGTGATGAGCGCATGGACGATCTGGGCGGATCTCGCTCCGGTGCGGCACTGGAACACGATCTCGCGATCGCGCGGCAGGTTCTGGTACCAGCCGTTGATCTCGGACATCGGTTTCAGCTCGGCTCCCGGGATGCGGGCCGCGTCCCACTCGTCCTGCTCGCGACAGTCGACGAGGAGGGCGCCGGCGGCGACGAGGCGCTCGGCTTCGGCGGCCGTCACGGCCGGTACCTCGGGTAGCTGGGGAATCATCGAGCCGACACGCTAGCGGCGTCCGCGGGCCGCGCCGTGCGCGTCACTCGTCGCCGTAGTCGGGGAGCTGCTTGCGGTCGACGTGCTCGAAGATGAGCGACGTCTGGATGTGGCCGACCTCCGGCAATGTGGTGAACCCGGTCACGGCGAGGTCCCTCAGATGATCGGCGTCGCGCACCGCCACGTGCACCTGGAAGTCGGTGGCGCCCGTCACGTGATAGACGCCGACGACTTCGCGCATCGCAAACGCGTGCTCTTTGAGTCGCTCCACCTCTGCCGCGGTGTGGTTGCGGAGCCGGATCGCGAGCATCGCCTCGAGCCCGATTCCCAGCGCCTGGCGATCGACATCGGCGTGAAACCCCCGGAACACCCCCGAGGCGGTCAGGCGCCGCAATCGCTCCGACAGTGTCGAAGGAGCGATCCCGACCGCTGCGGCCAGCTGTTTGTTCGACTGCCGAGCATCCTTCATCAGTCTTCGGATGATTGCCCTGTCTGTTCGATCGAGTTCCACGTTTCACCTCTCCAACCGAAGAATCATCGGCAGATCTATCTGGAGCTCGAATGATATTGCATGATGTCGATGAGATGACAAAGGATCGGGGTGACTTCGCGTCCAGCACCCCGGGAACCGAAGAAAGGACACAGCAACCATGAGAGCGCACCGCAGCTGGGCCGAGCCCTGGAAGATCAAGATGGTCGAGCCGATCCGGATGACGACGCCGGAGGAGCGGAACGCCGCCATCGCCGAGGCCGGCTACAACACGTTCCTGCTCCGGGCCGACGACGTCTATATCGACCTCCTCACGGACTCGGGGACCTCGGCGATGTCGGATCGGCAGTGGGCGGCGCTGATGATCGGTGACGAGGCGTACGCCGGAGCCTCGAGCTTCTACCGATTGGTCGACGCGGTACGCGACGTCTACGGCTACCAGGAGCTCGTCCCCACCCACCAGGGTCGCGGGGCGGAGCACATCCTCAGCCAGATCCTCATCGAGCCCGGCGACGTCGTGCCCGGCAACATGTACTTCACGACCACCCGGTTCCACCAGGAGCACGCCGGCGGGAGGTTCGTCGACGTCATCGTCGACGAGGCCCACGACCCGTACAGCCTGCATCCCTTCAAGGGGAATGTCGACCTCGACAAGCTCGCCGCCGTCGTCGATACGTATGGCGCCGAGCGGATCCCGTATGTGTCGGTCGAGACCAACGTGAACATGGCCGGCGGTCAGCCGGTCTCGCTCGCCAACCTGCGCGACGTGTACGACTTCTGCTCCTCGCGCGGCATCCTCGTCATGCTCGACGCGACACGGGCGCTCGAGAATGCCCACTTCATCAAGGAACGTGAGCGTGGCTACGAGTCGTGGACCATCGCCGAGATCCTGCACGAGATCACGAGGTGGAGCGATGGCGCCACGGTGTCCTCGAAGAAGGACAACCTGGTCAACATCGGCGGATTCCTGGCGCTGCGCGATCCCGAGCTCGCTCGACGTGCGCGCGAACTGCTCGTCGCCTTCGAGGGTCTCCACACCTACGGCGGCATGTCGGGGAGGGACATGGAGGCACTCGCCGCCGGAATCCGGGAGATGGTCGCAACCGACGACCACGTGCGTGCCCGTATCGGCCAGGTGGCGTATCTCGGCGACGCGCTCCTGAAGATGGGCGTGCCCATCGTCCAGCCGGTGGGCGGCCACGGCGTCTTCATCGACGCCGCGGCAGTGCTCGACCATCTCGATCAGGACGTCTTCCCGGCGCAGGCGCTCACCGCCGAGATCTATCGGGAAGGCGGTGTGCGCGGAATGGAGCGTGGGATCGTGTCGGCGGGCCGTGACCCGGTCAGCGGAGACCATCGTCGGCCCCGGCTCGAGCTCGTGCGCCTCGCCATCCCGCGACGGGTCTACACCCAGTCACACATGGATGTCGTGGCCGAGTCGGTGGCGGCCGTGGCGGAGCGTCGCCACGAGATCGGCGGCCTGCGGATGACGTACGAGCCGGAGAGCCTCAGGTTCTTCCAGGCGCGGTTCGAACCGCTGGCGAGCTGACGACCCTCACACCTTGACCCGGGCCGCTGTCGGGTCGTACATCGGCCGCACCGACGCCCGGGCAGGGTGGCGGACGCCGGCGATGTCGACCTCCCAGCGCCCGGTGTCGAGGTACTCCTGCGTCACCGGCCTGTCGGCCTCGATCATGGCGAGCCCGACCGCTGCGCCGAGCGTGAACCCGTACGAGGCGGCACGGACGTAGCCGACGTCGACGCCGTCGCACAGCACGATCTCACCGTGGAACAACAGCGGCTCGGGGTCCTCTACGAGCACCTGCACCAGCCGCCGCGTCGGGCGGTGCTCGAGCGCGGCGAGGACTGACTCGCGCCCGATGAATCCACCCGGCTTGTCGAGATCCGCCGTGAAGGCCAGTCCGGTGGAGACGAGGTCGTCGGTGTTGTCGATGTCGTGCCCGTAGTCCCGGTACGCCTTCTCCATGCGCAGGCTCGACAGCGCCTTGAGCCCGGCGAGCCGCAGCCCCACCTCGGTACCGTGCCGTTCGAGCACGTCGAAGACCCGGCCGGCGTCGCCGGCGGCCACGTAGAGCTCGTACCCGAGTTCGCCGACGTACGTGATGCGGATGCAGAGCACGCCGACGCCGGCGATGTCGATGCGGCGGACGCCGCGAAAGGGAAAGGCTGCGTTGTCGAGGTCTGCCGATGTGACCCGTTCGAGCAGACGGCGGGCGTCGGGCCCGTGGACGTTGATCTGAGCGTGAGCCGTGGTGACGTCGGTGATGGCGACGCCCGGTGGTGCGTGGCGTCGCATCCATGCTGCGACATGGCGACGGGCCGTGTCGGAGGCGACGATCCAGAAGCGGTCCTCGGCGAGCTTGGCCACCGTGAGGTCGGCCTCGATCGTGCCGCCGTCGTTGAGCCACTGGGTGTAGCGGATGGTCCCGCTCTCGCCGTCGACGTGGCTCGTCGAGAGCCGGTCGAGGAATCTCCCGGATCCGGGGCCCTCGACGCGGAACTTCGACATGAAGGACATGTCCATCATGACGACACCGGCCCGCGCCGCCTCGTGCTCCGCCTGCCAGTACGGGAACCAGTTCTCCCGGCCCCACGAGAGGCGATCGACACGGGGCTCACTCCCGGGCGGAGCGAACCAGTCGGCCGCTTCCCATCCGCTGACCTCGCGGAAGTACGCGCTCCGGCGCTCCAGGCGGTCGTGGAGCGGTGACAGGACGAGGTTTCGTGCGGTCTGCATGCTCCGGTTGGGATAGTGACAGGCATAGACCGTGCCGAGGGCTTCGGTCGTGCGGGCCCGTCGATACTCGGCCGTCGCCTGGTGGGGATGGAGCCGGTCCACGTGCATGGCGGTGACGTCCGTGTCCGGCTGCCCGTCCACGATCCAGTTGGCGACGACGCGTCCGATCCCGCCCCCGGTCAGGATGCCGATCGAGTTGAGACCCGCGGCGACGAAGAAGTTCCTGAGCTCGGGAGCCTCGCCGACGATCGGGTGGAGATCGGGGGTGAAGCTCTCCGGACCGCAGAAGAACTTCCGAATCCCGGTCTCGGCCGAGATCGGGACCCGCCGCATCGCGGTCTCGACGTAGGGCGCCATCCGATCGAGATCGGGAGGGATCTCACCGAAGGCGAAGTCGGTCGGAATGCCGTCCACGCCCCAGGGTGCGGCCACCGGCTCGAAGAAGCCGATCATGAGGCCCCCGACCTCTTCGCGGTAGTAGGCGTGGGATGCCGGATCCTCGATCACGGGCCACTCCGGAGACATGTCGGGGATCTGCTCGGTGATCAGGTAGTAGTGCTCGGCGGCCTGGAGCGGGATGGTGACACCGGCCTGCTCGCCGAGCTGGCGGGCCCACATGCCGGTGCAGTTGACGACGAACTCCGCCTCGATCTCACCGGCGTTGGTGCGGACCCCCGTGACGGCTCCGTCACTGGTGGTGAAGCCGGTCACCGTGACGTCCTCGACGATCGTCACGCCTCTCATGCGGGCGCCCTTTGCCAGCGACATGGTGATGTCGACGGGGTTGGCTCGTCCGTCGCCGGGCACGTGGAACCCGGCGAGGATGTCGTCGGTGCGGGCTGCCGGGAAGAGCTCGCCGACTTCGCGTGCCGAGATCTCGTGGACGTCGACGCCGAGGTGCCGGTTGAACGCTGCGACCCTGCGGTATTCCTCGAGGCGGTCGCGGTCGGCGGCGATCTCGATGAACCCGACGGGAGTGAAGCCGGTGTCCAGTCCGGTCTCGGCAGGGAGCCGCTCGTAGAGGTCGCGGGTGTACATCCGCAGCTCGGTGGATGTCGATGAGAGCGAACCGAACGTGACGATCAGGCCGGCCGCGTGCCACGTGGTTCCCGACGTCAGCCGGTTCTTCTCGACGAGGACGACGTCCGTCCACCCGCGCAACGCCAGGTGGTAGGCGACGCTCGTGCCGATGATGCCGCCGCCGACCACGACCACGCGGCTCCGCGGGGGAATGCGGGGCGAGGACGGGTGTGACGGCGCATGCTCCACCGCCGGAAAGCTACTCCATGGCGTCCGGGCACGCGGGTTGGACACGGTTCACAACGTGTTACACTTCGCTCTCGAATCGGACCCCGACGCGTCCGTTTTTCCCTCGAACAGAGTGACTTTGATCGCGTGAAAGACACCGCAACCATCATCACCGAATACGGAACCCACGAGACCGACACCGGCTCTCCTGAGGTGCAGGTCGCACTGCTCACCGAGCGGATCAACCATCTCACCGAGCATCTGCGCACGCACAAGAAGGACCACCACAGTCGCCGTGGGCTGCTGATGATGGTCGGAAAGCGTCGGCGGCTTCTCAACTACCTGCGCGAGCAGGACGTGGAGAGGTACCGAACGCTCATCGCCAAGCTCGGGCTTCGGCGCTGAAGAACCCCGGAAGACGGCATTCGTGCCGTCTTCTTCCGTTTGTACGGCCTGTGGGCCGTGCGGAGCCGGCCTTCGGGCCGATGTAAGCGGCCTTCGGGCCGACACCGGGGGAGTATGAGCCCCGTTCAGTTGACAGTGGCCGATCGTCGCCTTCGGGCGAAGACCGACCACTGCCAATTGAGCGGATTCTCCCTCACAACAGAATGGAGAAACGCGTGGCAGAGACCACGGTTCGCGGCATGATCGGCGACGAAGAGGTCGCCTTCAGTGCCGGCAAACTCGCACAGCTCGCCGACGGCGCCGTCGTCGTGCGTGTCGGAGACACCCAGGTCCTCGTGACCGCAACCGCCGCTCGCGACGTTCGCGAGGGCACCAACTTCTTCCCGCTGACCGTAGACGTCGAAGAGCGTCACTATGCGGTCGGCCGGATCCCCGGCTCGTTCTTCCGTCGTGAAGGGCGTGCCACGGAGAAGGCGACGCTGACCGCGCGCTTGATCGACCGCCCGCTGCGACCGTCGTTCCCGAAGAGCTTCCGGGTGTCGACCCACGTCGTCGCCACGGTGCTGTCCGTCGATCACGTCTTCGGCTATGAAGTCGCCGCTCTCAACGGTGCATCGGCGGCGCTCACCGAGAGCCCGCTGCCGTTCAACGGCCCGATCGGCGCCGTGGAGCTGGCGTTGCTCGACGGCGAGTGGATCCCCTTCCCCACCTTCGAGCAACTCGAGGAGTCGGTCTTCTCACTCGTCGTGGCGGGTACCCGCAACGACGCCGGCGAGGTGGATGTCGTCATGGTCGAGGCCGGAGCCACCGAGCACGGCTACCGACTCGTGCAGAACGGTGCGCAGCCGTCCGACGAGGCGACGGTGACCCAGGGACTCGAAGAGGCCAAGGGCTACATCGACACCCTCATCGCCATGCAGCTCGATCTCGCGAGCCAGCTTCCCGAGCGTCCCGCCGTGGAGTGGCCCGTCTCCCTCGAGTACACGGACGAGCAGCTGTCTCGTGTCGAGGCGGTGGCCCGTCCCTCCCAAGTTGCAGGGTCTCGGTCTCATCTCCGACAAGCACGAGCGGCAGAACGCCGAGAAGGCGGTCCGCGAAGAGGTGCTGGCCGAGCTCGGTCTGGCCGATGACGACGCCGACGCAGATGAGGTCAGGGCCGTCAAGGAAGCCTTCCGGTCCGTCCAAAAGGCCGTGATGCGTGAGCGCGTGGTCAACGAGGGCGTCCGCATGGACGGCCGCGGTCTCACCGACGTCCGCGACATCAACATCGATGTCGGTCTGCTCGCCGAGGCCCACGGTTCGGCGATGTTCCAGCGCGGTGAGACGCAGGTGCTCAACGTGACGACCCTCGGGATGATGCGCATGGAGGCCATGCTCGACACCATCAACCCGGAAGAGTCGAAGTGGTACATGCACCACTACAACATGCCGCCCTACGCCACCGGCGAGGCCNNNNCTCGCCGAGAAGGCGCTGCTGCCGGTCATCCCGCCGCAGGAGGACTTCCCGTATGCGTACCGGCTGGTGTCGGACGTGCTCATGTCGAACGGCTCCAGCTCGATGGCCTCGGTCTGCGGATCGTCGTTGTCGCTCATGGACGCCGGCGTGCCGATCGCAGCTCCCGTTGCGGGTATCGCCATGGGGCTCATCGCCAGCGATGGCAAGTTCGTCACGCTGACCGACATCCTCGGTGCCGAGG
>JABAOD010004606.1_pt1 | contig 13223 bp, 12 predicted proteins | sample 7062151 | NCBI WGS metagenome assembly JABAOD01 (sample SAMN14538626, study PRJNA623070) | marine sediment metagenome | biome: marine biome [ENVO:00000428]; feature: marine pelagic biome [ENVO:01000023]; material: deep marine sediment [ENVO:00002113] | place: India: Gulf of Khambhat ...
TTCGTTCTGATAAGCGTCGAGCCGGGTGCGGAGAGGGAGGTTTTCAAAGAGGTCATCAAGATCGAGGAGGTGGCCGATGTCCACCTCCTGTTCGGAGAGTACGACCTGATAGTCAGGGTGGAGGCCGACGACTACGACCTCATTGGCGAGATCGTGGTGAACAAGATACGTAAGGTTCCAGGCGTGGTGTCTACGAAGACGCTGGCCCGGATACAGCTCTAGCCCTTCAGGCGGGTCGGATCCTCAATTCCCCGACTTGATTTCCCAAGGCCCCAGAGGCGACGGTCGATACATGAGAGAGGAGAACAGAACAGTCATCGTCCTGTCCGCAGTCGTGTTCCTCGTCCTTCTGGGGATCACGATCCTCACACCGGCCCTCCCGTTCTACGCGCAGGCCCTCGGGGCCGACGAGGTCATGGTGGGCCTTCTCATCTCTGGCTACGCCCTAGCTAGGGCCCTCCTGGATCTCCCTGCCGGCATCTTGGGGGATAGGAGGGGCCAGAAGAGGATGATGGGATACGGGCTCCTCCTCATCGCCAGCTCCNNTCGCCGGCCTCGCCTTCAACTACTGGGTGTTACTGGCGGTCCGCGTCGCGGAGGGGGTGGGGTCCGCTTTCTACGTAACCTCCTCCACGGCCCTGCTGGCGAAAGTCGTCCCCACGGAGAAGCGCGGACGATACATGAGCTACTACGTGGCCGCCCTGCTCATGGGAGGCATTTCCGGTCCGGCGGTTGGCGGTTACATAGCACTCATGTGGGGGCTGCGAGCCCCCTTCTTCTTCTACGCCTTGGCAGCAGGTTCCGGCCTCGTCCTCATGCTTTTTCTCCTCCCGGGAAAGGAGCCTGTCGCTACTGGGGAGAGCGTATCCCTAGGTGAGGTAGGACGACTCTTCCGCAATCCCTCTTTCATCCTCGTGAACTTGGCCACCTTGAGCGCCTTCTTCGTGCGCGGCGGCTTCAACGGCGTGATCTTTCCTCTCTGGTCAGAGGCGAAGTTCGGGTACAACACCGCCATCATCGGTCTCCTACTGACCATTGCAGCCGTGGCTTCCCTGGGGACGATGCTCCCCTCCGGTCACCTGGCGGACAGGTACGGTCGAAAGATACCATTCATGGCCAGTCTCCTCCTCACAGCCCTGGTCCTGCCATTCATCTTCGCCGCCGAGACCTTCCCATCGCTGTCAGCGATGATGGTGTTTTACGGGCTCGCCATCGGCCTTCACGGACCTATGGCGGCCTGGGCGGCCGACTTGGCCCCATCGAGGAGCATGGGTACGGCCATGGGTGTATACCGCATGGTGGGCGACTTCGGCTGGGTTCTGGGGCCCGTGGTCTTGGCCTTCGTAGCCCGAAGCACAGGCCCGATTGCGGGAAACATCTGGCCGTTCTTAGTTGCATCAATCTGGTTGACAACCTTCGGACTGATGCTAATCCCGGCCAAGGATCCGGCCTCGAAGTCGGGACGGCCCGCTCCACTCATTGCGAACGGAAGAGGCTAGTCACGCCTCCACGGTGTCTCGACGTAGCTCGGGAGGCGAATATCCAGCATCGTTTTAAGGCCTGGATCGGCCTCCACGACGCGGTAGACGGCATTGACGACCGCACCAATGGTCGCCTCGTCTCCCCTGATGCCCCCTGGAATGTTGACCTCAAGTCCAGGCACTCCCTCAATCGAGAGGGAATCTCTGGGGTTCTCTGCTCCCAAGTACATCTGGAGGTCCAGACGGACGAGCTCCTCGCCACCTCTGAGTCCCCTACCCTTCTGCAGGATCCCGGCCACCTTCCCCTGGGACACTGTCAGCCCGGAGCTACGGATCCTCTTGTTCGCTATGGCGGGCTCGATCTCAACTGAAACGTCAGAGAGGTTCCAGCCGAAGGCCGCCGCCATCATATCGACGGACTCGGCCGTTCCAACGTGCCCCAGCTTGCCCTCGCGCACTAGGGCCTCAAACTCACGAACGCTGAGTCCCACACCCACTTTCCTCTGGAGTGGCAACCGACGCTGAGTCACGTCCACGATTCGCTCGACGTGAACACGCTTGACCTCGGTGCACATGCTACTCAGGGCAATGGCCAAGGCGTCCATGACGAAGCCTGGGTTGACTCCAGTACCTAGGATTGTCACGCCCTCCCTCCTGGCCGCCTGGTCGATCTCCTTGGCGATGTGACGGTGCGCCCGCCATGGGTATGAGAGTTCCTCGCATGTGGAGACTACGTTGCACCCTGCTAGAACAATCTCGGCCAGCTGGCTGTGGGCCTCCCAGATGTACGAGGTGCTGCAATGAAGGGCCACGTCTGCCTCCCCCTTACTCACGGCCTCTGAGATACTGGGGGACACGAGGACGCCCATTTCCTCTCCGAGTCCAACGACCTCGCCTAGATCCCTCCCCGCTTTCTCCTCAGCGATGTCGACGGCGGCCACGACTTCGTACCCTCGGGATAGACACTCTCTGACCAGGGCCGCACCGATGGCCCCCACACCGTACACAACGATTCTCAGATCCTCGGTCAATGCATTGACTCCTTGAGGGCGGGTACGATGTTCGCCACAGCATTCCTCAGATGCAGGACGTCATCGCGAGTATGAGCCATGGAGAGCGCTCCTCCGCCGTGCATGGTAAATACACCTTGGTTTACCAAGTGCAGCTTGTACTCCTCCTCCCTGAGACGGTAGTGCGTTCCCTCGTAGATGTCCCGCGCGCTCTTCACCCCCAGCCCTTCTCTTCTGGGAAAATGGACCTGGAAAATCGATTCAGCGCCGGTGCACAGCGCGTGTACCCCTCCGTCTGCGAAGACCTGCGGAATCGCCGAACGGATCTCATTCCCGAGGACTCCAAGGCGCCTGTACTCGTCCGCGTGCGTTTCGAGGTAGCGGAGCGTGGCGAGGCCCGCCGAGGTGGTGAGTGGATTGGCGGAGAATGTGCCACCTCCGATGGACACCCTTCGCCCCTCGCTGCCCCCTCCCACCGGATTCGAGAGCTCTATGACCTCCTCGCTCCCGGCCACCGCTCCAATGGGTAGGCCTCCGCCGAGGATCTTGCCAAGGGCTACCAAATCTGGAGTGACGCCGAAGTACTCCTGGCCCCCTCCAAGTCCCAGTCGGAAGCCGGTGATGATCTCATCGAAGATCAGAAGGGCTTCTCTGGTCTCCGTCTCCTCGCGAAGCACCTCCAGGAACTCCCGGTCGGCCGGGACGGCCCCTCCAGCTCCTAGAACGGGCTCCACAATGACGGCGGCCAGGTCTCGCTCCCGCCTGATGGCCTTCGTCGCGGCGCCAACGTCGTTGAAGGGGAATGCCTTCACCTTCTCCTGAACCTGGGGAAGGATCCCCAGGGATTCCGGCCTATCGTATGGCCCGTGGACAGCGACGAGGAGGTCTGTACAGAAACCATGCCAGCCGCCCTCTGCCTTCAGGATTGTTGAGCGACCAGTGTATCCCCTGGCCAGGCGGGCGGCGTACATGGTCGCCTCTGCCCCGGTGTTGCAGAATCGGACGTATTCGGCGCAGGGGACGAGTCGGGCGACGGCCTCTGCCAGCTTCACCTCCCCTTCATGGGCCACTCCCCAATGGACGCCCGACTCCAGCTGGTCCCTTATGGCCCTCAGGACCGTCGGGTGGTTGTGCCCCAGCATCAGGGCGAAGTGGCCGATCCAGAAGTCCAGTAGCTCGTTGCCATCGACATCCCGTATCCTCGCCCCTTTGCCCGATGTGATGTAGAAAGGATAGGGCGGGAAGTAGCGGATACCATGAGACACTCCCCCGGGCATGACCTTCAACGATCTCTCGTAGAGTTCCTTAGACCTCGAGGTTCGAAGCTGGTACTCCATTTCGGCTTCCTCCAACCTAATGCCCCCGTGAGAAAGCCGTAACCGCCGGTAACCTTAAACCTCTCGCAGAAGAGCGCGGCCCCAACGGGCAAAGGTACATGTGCGGCCGAGCATCGCTAATGTGGAGACGTGATGACCTTGTCTGAAACGGAGGAGGTCGACATCTCAGAACTGATGCTGGCTGCTTTGAAGTTCAATGAGAAAATAAACCAGCGAGACCTGGAGGGCTTGGCCATGCTTATGACCGATGATCACACCTTCATCGACAACGCGGGGGAGGTCACCCAGGGGAAGGCGGCCATGAAGGAGGGTTGGAGGGAGTTCTTCGAGAGCTACCCCGACTACCGGAACGTATTCAACACAATAACCGTCAGGGACGACGTCGTCGTCATGGTGGGCTACTCGACCTGTTCGTACGAACCTCTCAAAGGTCCAAGCATCTGGACGGCCAGAGTCCACGGCGGCCGTGTCTCTGAATGGAGAGTCTACTGGTTGGATGGGGGTCGGGGGAGGGACTAGGGCCTATCCACATGCGTCCAGGCGAAGACTTAAACGAGACGGCGTGACTCCGTCAGCGTGGGTCAGGCAGAGGTTTCGGTACAGCCGTTGGAGGTGTCAGATGGCACCTACATTATGGATACGCGGATGTTTGGAGTGGCCAAATTCGGCGGAGTATTCCTAATCGATGATGAACGCAGGACACTTGTCGAGACGGGGACCTCTGATGTCCATCCGAATGTCCTAAAGGGACTGCAGCAGCTGGGGATCGCGTTCGATATGATTGAGAACGTGATCGTGACGCACATTCATCTAGACCACGCGGGAGGCGCGGGCTTCCTATTGGACCACTTCCCTCGGGCTCGGTTGTACGTCCATTCGCGGGGGCTCCCCCACCTGGCAAGCCCCCGCCGCCTGCTGGAGAGCGCGAGTCGCGCCCTGGGAGAGGCCTTCGAATCCTACGGGACCCTCAAGCCCGTCCCGGAGGACCGCATGGTCTCCCTGGAAGGAGGAGAGGTCCTCGACCTGGGCGGCAGGGAGCTGGAGATGGTATACACACCAGGTCACGCACATCATCACGTTTCCATCTTGGATCGCGGCTCCAGAACCATCTTCACAGGTGATTCAGCGGGGATCTACTTCCCAGAAGACCGTCTTCTCCTGCCGACCACCCCCTATCCGGAGTTCGATTATCCCTTGTCCATCGAAGCCATGGAGAACATGTCGAGGCTCAACCCGAGGGGAATCATGTACACACACTTCGGGGTGAGGAAGGACGCGCAGAGGGCCCTGAGGGATCAGGAGGCAGAGTACGCCAGATGGCACCGTGAGACTCCAGAGATTCTGGCGGGGGGCGATCTACAGGCTGCGGTCACGGGGGTCTACGACGACTGGTACTCGGAGGTGAAGGGCTTCCCCAGGCCCTTCGTCGAGAAGCTCATAGCGAACAACCTGAGGGGATTCAGGAGATACTTCGAGAGAACAGGAGATGCTCCCGGGACCAGTTAGGAGGATAGCTGAGGATATCGGCTCCGACACGAGGTCAGGAGCCCTTCCGCTTGCCCTCCGTGCCCTCGAGGCATACTCTGGCCTGAGGGGTCATCCCGATCCAGCGACCGGAGCACGGGCCCTTCACGAGCTCTTGCTGCGAGGACAGCCCTGGATGGCAGCAGTGGTCAACGCCTCCGTTATGGGACGAGGTCTGGTCTTGTCCGGTGAGTGGGACCTCCTGGCTGTCCTAGGAGAGCGATTGCACCAGGCACGGGGGGGTGTGGCAACAGCCGCACAGGCCGTTCTGCGGGACGTGAGGACCGCACTTACGCTCAGCTTCAGTAGTGACGTTCTTGAGGCACTGACAACCTATCAGGGCGGCTCAACCTCTCTGAAAGTCTTCGTCTGTGAATCGAGACCACTTAACGAGGGTGTGTCTCTTGCCAGAGAGCTGAGGCGATCTGGGGTCGAGGCATTGGTGATTGCAGACGCTGCGGGGCCAGGTCTCGTGGCCCGCTGTGATGCTGTCATAACCGGTGCTGACACCCTCCTCCGGAATGGACAGCTCGTGAACAAGATCGGAACCCTAGGTCTGGCCCTGGCATCTGAAAAGCACGGCGTCCCTTGCTACCCGCTGATGGAGGCGATCAAGGTTGAGCTAGAGGGTCTAGAGATTCCCTGGCGTGAGGAGTCGAGGGACCCCGAGGAGATCAGCGACCAGGTGGAGGCCCTGAACTTCTACTTCGAGCGAGTACCTTCGGGACTCCTGAGCTCTGTAGTGACGGATGCCGGCGTTCTGAAGGTCCGCAAGGTTCTCCATCGATTCAGACGGGAGGAGGACCTGAAGGCGCTCTACCTTCAGGACTGAGGACCCCCTGCAATTCCCCCAGAGCGCGTAGATGGCGAGGCACTTGCTCAGAACTCTGTCACGCCCGTGAACTTGAAGGCCTCGATTTTGGCGGAAGGAACTGTTGAGGCTCCAATGCCAAGCCATGAGGAGAAGCGATGAGGCCGCGCCGCCTTTCCCACGAGTGTAGCCTGAGAGAACGCCTCCATCAGGCCCTGCGTAAATCTCAAGTTTCGCACTGAGCCTGCTACCTCCCCGTTCTCGATGAGGAAGGTACCGTCCCGGGTCATCCCCGTTATCAACGCCCGCGGCGCGTCTACAGGGTTTGTGTAGTGAAACCTAGTCACATAAACGCCCCTCTTCGTGTCTGCGACCATTTCCTCCAGGTCGGAATCGCCCGTCTTAAGGAAGGGGTTGACGGCTAGGGGGCCTGTCGTGTTGGGTGGAGGCAGTGCGTGACCAGTGGACTTCCTCCCTTCCCTGCCTGCCCTGTAGGAATCGTACACCACGTTCCTGGCGACGCCATCCTCGAGGAGCATCACCTTCTCCTTCGGGACGCCCTCCGCGTCGAAAGCGAGGGGAAGACCGTCTGGTCGGGTCCCCTCATCCCATAGCGTAATCGACTCCCCTGTCACGCGCTGTCCGAGCCTTCCACTTACGTAGGACCTCTTCTCCTGGTACGGCAGCGCCCCGAAGACCGTGTAGGAGAGGTACAGCACCATATCTGCGATGGCGTAATCCTCCAGAACGACATCGTACTCCCCAGGCTCGATGCTCCGCGCTCCTACGGATTTCTCCGCCTTCTCCGCTGCCTGGAGGGCCATCCGAGTGTGGTCGATCTTCGAGATGTCGACGTTAAGGTCTTCCCCCCAACCGTATCCCCTCTGGTCGTTCTGCTCACTGATGGCGGTCACCGTGAGGTGTCCAGTCGTCATCTCGTCGAAGGCCCGGGCACCGACGGAGTTGGCGACGGCGAAGGAGTAGGTGCTTGCCTCCAAAGCCCCGAAGGCCTTCGATCCACCACTGGACGTCACGATGGAGACGACGTCTTCCACCACCTTCGCCCGATCCTCGGGCAGCGAGTCCGTCGTTTTCTGCGAATAACCCTGGACCTCTGATGGCTTTCCCCCCTCAGGCAGCGAGATGAAGTCCTTATTGGGTCGCTGCGCCTTTGCCATCTTGGCTGCTCTCTCCACAGTCTGCCTTAACGAACCATCGTCCGTCCTGTTCGTCCTAGCGATCCCAATCCGCTTGTCGAAGACTAGGCGGACTGTCATAGCTAGATCCTTCGAGAGGACGTTCTGATGGATCACCGAGTTGGCATATCTCGTCAACGCGGTCCTTTGGCCAAGCAACAGCCCCTCCGTCTGGTCCGCAGGGCTCAGCTCAAGCACTTTATCCAGTATCAGGAAGGCCTCAGACTTCTCTAGGTCCAATCAAGCCACCCCCACGCGAACGCCACGGAACCTAGCAGGAGAAACGGCATGACCGACTCTGGCGACCTGCCCTGGCTGGCCCTTGCCGCAGTTCGGCACCCCCCAGAGGACCCAGTGATTTTCGCTGCACACGGCGTCGCAGGATCCCCAGAACTCGTAGGTGATTCCCGTGTAGCTGGGGTACTTAACTAGCTGGCCCAGCTGCCCGTCCCTAATCTCCCACGCCGCCTCGGTGGAGAACTGAAAGTTGAGACGGCGGTCGTCGATGGACCAGGACTTGTTAGTCTCCATGTACAGCCCCTCCTTGGTGTCCTCGACCAGCTCATCAAAGTCCCAATCTCCGGGGAGCAGGTTAATGTTGGTCATCCTGATGAGCGGAATGCTCCCCCAACCGTCCGCACGCATGTTCCCGCTGCTCACATCGTCGAAAAAAACGGAGGTCTCGCGGGAACTCTGGTAGGCCTTGAACAGACCCCCTTCCACAAGGTTCACCCTACTAGCCGGAACGCCCTCATCATCGTAAGCGAAGGTTCCGAGTCCGCCCTCCAGGGTGGCATCGGAGACGATGTTGACGGCCTCGGAGCCATAGCGGAAGCTGCCTAGCTTCTCGGGAGTGAGGAAGGATGTGCCCGCGTAGCTAGCCTCCATGCCGAGGACCCTGTCCAGCTCTGTTGGGTGGCCGCAGGATTCGTGGACTTGAAGTGCTGCCTGGTTCGTACCAAGGATGATGTCGCTCTTCCCAGCAGGACACCTCCTGGCGTCTAGGAGGCCAACCGCCTCACGTCCAATCCTCTCAGCATTTCCAATCAAGTCCATGGCCTCGACAAACTCCCAGCCCGCCGCTCTGAAGTTACCGCCGAAGGGTGCGGGGTAGGATCGGGGGTGGACCTCCCCATTCCTGATGGCAAGGGCCACGATGCCTCCACCCGTCTGGAGGATCTCCTGATCCAGGAAGGAGCCGTCGCTGGAGGCGAAGTACTTCCTCTCCCTGAAGGCCTCCAAGTTCGCGATCCTCACCTTGATATCATCGTCGACCGCCATTGCCTTCTGGGCTTCCATCAGGAGTCCGATTCTCTCCTCGAGGGGGACCTCCCAGGGATTCGTCCTCCATGTGGAACGATACCGATCATCACGAGACGGAANNACGTCCTCCGCTTTCACCCGGGCAGAGGCTCTAGCGATCCGGACCGCCTCCTGGGCTACCCTTCTAATCTCATCGTTCACTAGAACGGAAGACGAGGAGAAGCCCCACGCCCCGTCCGTGAGGACACGAATCCCGAAGCCCGAGCTGGCATTGTCCGTGAGCGCCTCTACGTTGTCATTCTTGATGCGGAGGAAACTGACGCGCCTCTCGACGACCCTCATGTCGGCATAGGTCGCCCCCGCCTTCCTGGCAGTTTCGACCCCCAGGCTGCATTCATCCTTCACGATAAGCCCCCAGTTCCCTAGTCTGTCTGTTCCATAAACCTTCCTAGATCTCGACTTCCTGTCCTACGTCGGCACTCAGAGCTTTCTCGTAGGCCGCGGCGGCTGTGACGACATCTCCCAGAGCCATACCCACGGAACGGAACAGGGTGATATCGTCACTTTCCGTTCTCCCTACCTTCATTCCCGCGACTAATTCGCCGAGTTCCGCGTATATTTCATCCAGCGAGAAGGCTCCAGCATCCATTGCCTCCTTCAAGTCCAGTGCCTCCTCAAGCACTGCCTCTCTCCAGTCGACGGTCACCCTAGACCTCCGGTACACCTCTGTGTCGAGCTCCTTCGTGCGTCCACCGCCAATGGCGTTGACATGAACTCCTGGCTCAAGCCACCGTCCCTCTAGCACTGGGGTCTTGGAGCTGGTGGCAGTGACGACTATGTCGCTCCCCGTTACCACCTCCTGGGGGCTGTCAGCAACCAGCGCCTCTACGCCAAGCTGATTGGCCGTCTCCCTGCAGAAGGCTCGAACGTTCTCCCGCCTTCGGCTGTACGCCTTCACGAGCTGCACATCTCTCACCGCCCAGAGTCCGAGAACCTGGGTCCTGGCCTGGGCGCCTGTGCCAATGATCCCAAGGATCTCGCTGTCAACCAAGGAGAGGGAGCGGGCGGCCAGGGCCGACACAGCCCCAGTCCTCATGGCAGTGACGTACCCCCCGTCCAGAAGGCAGAGCGGTCTTCCGCTCTGCCCATCGAGGAGGACGACTGCACCGCTGATTGATGGGGGGCCTCCCTTTACGTTGCTTGAGAAGTCTGAGACTATCTTCACGCCGGCGGACCCCATGCCGGCGAGGTAGGCGCTCATGGTGTAGATCGTGCCCTCATCGCCTACCTGAATGATCTGCCTGGGAGGCATGTAGACGGTGCCCCGGGCATGTTCCACGACTCCGCGCTCCACCGCGTCGATGACGACCCGCATGTCGAGGATCTCCTCGAGGTCTTGTCGCGAAAGAACAAGCATCCGAGGAGCGAATGCTACCTCGCTTGAAAAGCATTGACCACCGTGGGGTCGCCGCATGTATATAAAAGAACCCGCGATAGCCCAGAAACGGTCCTAGAGAAAAGACAGGAGTTGGCAGCTTGGATGTGGGAGCATGGGTAGCACTGGCCGTCGTCCTACCTTTCGTCTCCGCCCTGCTGTCACCGCTCGTTGAGAGGCTGAGGTCACAGACTGCCCCCATCCTAGCCTCCGCATCGGGGGCAGCGTCCTTTGCTATCCTCACAGTTGCGTGGGTGACCTCTGGCCCCTTGGTCATCTCGTACTCCTGGGTCCCCACAGTCGGTCTGGGATTCACGCTGAGGCTCGACGCCTTGGGCTTCCTGTTCTCCGTCCTGATAACAGGAGCCGGCGCCATCATCCTGGCCTACTCCTACGGCTATATGGTCCACGAGGGCGGTAGGCCGCGGTTCTACGCCTACATGTCCCTCTTCATGGGATCCATGCTGGGCCTGGCCCTCGCTGGGGACCTGATACTTCTCTTTGTGTTCTGGGAGCTCACAACCATCAGTTCCTTCCTCCTCATCGGATTCCGGCGCGACGAGGCGGGATCGGTATCCGCCGCCCTGAAAGCGCTACTGATCACCGGGCTAGGCGGGTTGGCCCTCCTGGTGTCTTTCCTGCTCGTCTGGTCCGTCGTAGGGTCCTTCGACGTGGGTCGCGTGCTCACTGAGGGAGCTGCCTTGCAGGCTAGCCCCCTCCTGCTGCCAATACTCCTCCTGTTCGTCGTGGCCGTTGCAGCCAAGTCCGCGCAGTTTCCCTTGCATATCTGGCTCCCGGATGCGATGGTGGCTCCGACCCCAGTGAGCGCCTACCTTCACTCGGCAGCCATGGTGAAGGCCGGCGTCTACCTCCTCGTCCGATTCGTCCCAGTCCTCTCCTCCGTGGAGTGGACCGCCGCCGTCCTCCCGCTCGGCATGGTGACCATGATCCTCGGGGGTCTTCTGGCAATTCGCTCTGTGGACCTTAAGCGGATTCTGGCGTACAGCACCATTAGCCAGCTGGGTCTCATGGCCTCAGCGCTAGGGTTGGCATCAACAGCCTCCCAGGAGGCGGGTCTTTTACACCTGGTAAACCACGCGGTCATGAAGGCATCCCTCTTCCTCGTGGCGGGGGGCGTGACCCTGGCCACGGGCGCGGCTGATATCCGCAACCTGGGCGGCCTGAGGTCCAAGATGCCCCTGACGGCCCTGGCGGCTGGCATGGCCGCATTCTCGATGGCTGGACTCCCGCCCTTCGGAGGCTTCCTGAGCAAGGAGGTCTACTTCGAGTCGGCCCTGGAGAGCGGCATGATATGGGCGCCTGTCCTGGCCGTCCTCGGAGGCTCCCTCACCTTCGCCTACAGCCTTTACTTCTTCTCGAGGATATTCCTTGGCAGGAGGTCTCCTGAGTCCGCGGCCGAGTCGCCCCTGTTGTCCATCCCGGCGCTGATATTGGCGGGGCTGACCCTTGTCTTGGGAGTCTTCCCAGATCTCGTTACTGGCCTCATATCGAGCGTCGCGCATCCATCTGGAGTTGGCGTCTTCGCCCCTAGCCTGCTGTTACCCTCGGCCTCCGGCCTAGCTATGAGCGGAGTATCCATTGCCCTCGGCCTCATCATTCTGTGGAAGTACGAGGTCGTCGCAGCGGGCCTCAACTCGGTCCTTCGGGTCCTGGGCAGGGCGACTCCCAACGGGGTCTACGAGGGCCTGGTGGGCGTCTCAAGGAGGGTCGCGGCCGCCCTTGGGTACGCAGTACAGAACGGCTCCATCCGCAGGTACTCCGGCGTCCTGGTCCTCTTCGTACTCCTGTCTCTGATCTGGCCCCTATCCTTCGGACCCCTCGAGCTTCCAGCGGTGCGTGACGCTCGGGACGTCTCTACCATCGTCATCCTCGTCGCCTTAGTTGTCTTCGCGGCCCTGGCGGCGGCCTTCCGAGATGTCCTCCATGCCGTCCTCAGCCTGTCTGGGATGGGGTTCCTCCTGGCCATGACCTTCATGTTCCTCAACGCTCCGGACCTGGCCATGACCCAGATTCTGGTGGAGATGGTCTTCCTGGTCATATTCCTCATCGTGTTGTACAAGATCCCCTTCCGGGCCATTCAGCCCTCGAGGCCCAGAGGCGCTTTGGACGGGCTGCTAGCCCTGGGTATCGTAGTTGGCGTCACTCTCCTTGTGGGTATGTCCCTCTCCGCCTTCCTCCTTCCTTCCGTGGCCACCTACTACCTGGACCGGCCTGCTGAGCTCACAGGGGGCGATAACGTTGTAAACATCGTAGTCACCAACTTCAGGGCCTTCGACACCCTGGGCGAGATCACCGTCATCGTGCTCGCTTCCCTGGCGGTCTACACCCTCCTCAGGAGGTGGCGGTCTGACTAGCGTCGTAGCGAGGGTGATGACGGGCGTCGTCCTGTACGTCGGCATCCTCTTCTCCTTGACGCTCTGGATTGCCGGACACAACCAGCCCGGGGGCGGGTTCATCGCCGGCGCCATGACCGCCAGCGTCTTCGCACTACTCTACCTGGTCTTTGGAAAGGAGTACGTGGAGGAGAGGTTCGGGACCGACTACAGGTCCATTGCTGCAGTGGGCATTCTTCTCACAGTCCTCTTCGCCCTCCTGCCCATGGCCCTCGGTTTGCCCGTCCTAACAAACCTCTTCTTGCGACTCGACCTACCCTTGGTAGGCCACGTGGAGCTGACCTCCGCCGCTGGCTTCGACTTCGGCATCTATCTGGCGGTCGTTGGCTCAATCCTCACCATCTTGAGGAGGAGCGCCGGAGGTGGGGAGCCTGGTTAGCTTCCTCGCCTTGGTCATCGGGCTGCTGTTCGGCATAGGCGTCTACGCCATCCGGCACGGTAACACCATCCGCGTCGTGATCGGACTGGGCATCCTCTCGAACGCTGCGAACCTCATGCTCATCGCTGTGGGCTTCCCTGGGGATGTGGCCCCCATCCTGAGCCTCGTCGGTGTGCGCGCTGACCCCTTGGTACAGGCCCTCATACTCACAGCCATCGTCATCGGGTTCGGCGTCACCTCCTTCGCCCTGGTCCTCAGCTACGCCCTCATCAGGGAGGAGGGTACCACCGAGGCGGACGCCTTCAGGAGGTTGAGAGGATGAGCGTCATCGTTGCACTTCCGGTGATACTGCCGCTGACCATGGCAGTCCTCG
>JABAOD010029211.1_pt1 | contig 13218 bp, 13 predicted proteins | sample 7062151 | NCBI WGS metagenome assembly JABAOD01 (sample SAMN14538626, study PRJNA623070) | marine sediment metagenome | biome: marine biome [ENVO:00000428]; feature: marine pelagic biome [ENVO:01000023]; material: deep marine sediment [ENVO:00002113] | place: India: Gulf of Khambhat ...
AGGCCGAAGGCGTCGAACCCCATCGGGAACAGCACGTTGTAGCCCTTCATCCGCATGTACCGGGCCCGGGCGTCCGACGGCGTCATCGCGTACCAGTGGCCGATGTGGAGGTCGCCGGAGGGGTAGGGGAGCATGGTGACCGCGTAGTGCTTGGGGCGGTCCCAGTCGACCTCGGCGTGATAGAGGCCCTCGTCCTCCCACGTCTGCTGCCAGCGGGATTCGATTGCGGTGTGGTCGTAGTCCTGAGCCATCGATGGCGCTTTCGTTGCGATGAAGCGCACAGGATAGGAACCCTGCGCCAGGGGTCGGTCGACCCGCCGTGGGCAGGTCACGGACCCCGGTAGCCTGCCGGGATGGCGAGTGTGACCGCCCAGGCGATGCTCGAGGCCGGCAACATCGACGTGACGCGTCTCCGTCACCACCTGCGGCGCGTCGATCCGGCGCAGGTACGGGTCTCGGTGGCTCCTGCGTGGTTCCGGCTGTTCTGGCCGAAGGGGATCGTCGCGGTGTGCATGGCCTGGGCCGTGTACGTCCAGCCGGAGATCATGGACCGCTACGTGCGCCGGGACCGGGTCGACTCGATCGGGACCCTCATCGCCCACGAGCTCGTGCACCTCGAGCAGTGGCGGCGGCTGGGGCCGATCCGGCATTCGATCCGCTATCTCGGCGACTACTTCGTCGGCCGCCTCCGTCGGCTCCGGCACTGGGAGGCCTACCGGGCCATCGGGCTCGAGCGCGAGGCTCGCTATGTTGCCGCTGTGATCACGGCCGAGTCCCGACGATGACGTTCTACGACGCCGAGCCCGCCGCCGAGCCGACCCTCGCCGGTGACGACTACCTCCCGGGCACCCGCTGGAGGCTCTGGCACGCCGCCGTGGTGGTCGTGGTGTTCATGCTCAGCGCCATCTTCGGCATCATCGTCGTGTCACTGGCCACGGGCGCCGACATCGAGGACCTCACGGCCAATCAGCAGCTCGGCATTCTCGGGCCGGTGCAGTTCCTGGGTGGTCTACTGGGTCTGTACGCCGTGATGCAGATGGTCGGGGAGCGGAGCCCCGTCCGTGCCTTCGGGCTGAAGGTGAAGTTGCGTGACTGGTGGGCCCTCTTCGCCGGTATAGGACTCCAGATCGCGGCGGGGATCCTGCTCCTCGTGCTCGCGCTCCTCCTCTTCCCGGACTCGGAGCCGCCACAGCAGGCAGCAGCGGAATTGACGAGCGAGCTGTCCGGATGGGGCATCACCCTGGGTTTTCTCACCGTCGTCATCCTCGCCCCCATCTACGAAGAGGCGTTGTTCCGTGGCCTGGTGCTGTCGCGGCTCGTGCGGCTCATGTCTCCATGGCCCGCCTATCTCCTCAACGGGCTGCTGTTCGCTGCGATCCATGTCGTCTTCGACCCGGATGCGTGGTTTGCCTCCATCGCGCTGTTCCCCCTGGGGACGGCCCTGGCGTGGATGGCGCATCGTTCCGGCGACATCTCGCGGTCGATCCTCGCCCACATGGGAGTCAACCTGCTCGGTGCCGTCGGGCTCTTCTTCGGTGACGACCTGCAGCGTTGGGCCGATGAGCTCGAGCAGAGCGTGCAGGCCGTCGCTCGTCTCGTCGGTTTCGGCTGAGCAACGGGTCCAAGGCCCCTTGCAAGATCGCCGCCCGGCGCGAAGACTTGTCGCAGGAGGTGTGTATGGAGAAAGACCTGACGCTCCATCTGCACATCGACGAGGACCGGTGGGACACCGTCGCGCATGCCGTGCTCAACCTGAGGGGCGACCACTTCGAGTCGCTCGGCAAAGCGAAGCGGAATCCCATCGACCCGCCGATGCCGGTGGTGGGCGAAGAGCTGGCTGTGGCTCGTGCGCTCCAGGAACTCACCAACCAGGTGATGGACGCCGCCAACCGCAAGATCGAGCAGTTCCTGGTCCACAACTGAGGCGACGAGCGGCCGCACGCTTCGATTGCTCGCGGTGAGCGCGCGTTCTTGCGAGATCGCGGTCCCTCTGCGTCGTCGCGCCTCATGAACATCCGGTTCCCGTGAGGGGTATGGTCGAGGGCACGGTGACAGACGAACGTGACGACCGGCTGGAGGTCGAGGAGCTGAGTCTGCGACTCGGCACGTGGCTCGACGGGCTGTTCACGGATGTGGAGCGGCGCGATGACGGGTCGTTTCACATTCCGCACTTCGGCACGGCCGCGCTCGATGTGTACGTCGAGAAGGTGTTCGGTGGGCGGTACACACGTGTTCGTGTCGATGCCACCGTTCTCGTGGACGTCGATGTCAACACCAAGTTGCTCAAATACGTCGGGGAGCGCAGCGACGACTTCGTGTTCGGCCATCTCTGTGTGATTCGCGACGACAACGGCGGTTCCGGCCGGCTCGTATTCCGGCACACGTTGCTGGGCGACGCGCTGGATGAGGTCGAGCTGGCCTTGGCGTGCCAGGTGACGGCGTTGACCGCGGACGACCTCGACGAGACGCTCGCCGAGATGTTCGGTGGCCGCTTGTACGTCGAAGAGGAGTGAGCCCGGCTCTCCGGCGCCGGACGCGCCCGAGCCTCCGTGTCAGTTGAGGATCCAGCGCGTATGTTCGTTATATGAACCGCTTCGGCTTGGATCGCGTCCATTTGGCGCTGATTGCGGCCATCGCTCTTCTTTTCATCTTGCTGCTGTTCGCTCGCAACCCTGTCGAGACCGTGATCCAGGCTCCGCCGCCCTCGATCACGACCACGACCGTCGAAGTGTCGGCTCCTGCATCCCTCACCGTCGCCGAACCCGGTGCGACGCTGCGGCGCGTCACGGATCGTGGTGCACTCCGCTGCGGCGTGCGAGCGACGACGTTGCCGGGCTTCCTCGAGATCAGGGACGGTCTGCCCGTCAGCGGCTTCGACTACGAGTTCTGCAGGGCACTCGCAGCCGCGGTTCTGGGGGACGCCGACGCAGTTCAGTTCGTGGGACTGAGCACTGGCGAGCGATTCGATGCGTTGCACGATCGCGAAGGAATCGATGTGCTGATCCGGACCACCACCTGGACCTCGGGGCGCGACGTGCGATTCGAGTTCGGTCCCACCACCTTCCACGACGGTCAGCAGTTGATCGGTCCGCGCGTGTTCTTCAACTCGCGGAGCGACGTCGACGACATCGACGGCTTCGCCGTGTGCGTGGCGGAGGCGTCGACCAGTTTCGACCGGATCGCCGAGTTGATCCGCAGTCGAGGGCTCGACACCGATCTCATCACCCTCGACAACGTCCATGACGCGGTGTCGGCGATGCAGGCCGGCGAATGCGAAGCCGTGACCGGCGACGGGTCTGCTCTTCAGCTCGAGTTGGCGGACCGTGGCATGGGCAGCACGTGGGTCGTCTTCCCGGACGTTCCGTTCTCCAAGGAGCCACTCGGACCGGTGGTGAGATCCGACGACGTCCAATGGTCGGACATCGTCTCGTGGACGGTCTATGCGCTCTTCATCGCCGACGAGAAGGGCATCCGCAGCACCAACGTGAACGAGTTCGTCACCGGAGCGGTCGCGGACGAGGAGACCAAGCTCCTGCTGGGCCGGGTCGACGGATTTGCGAACCAGTTCGGTCTGGATCGCGAGGCGTTCCGTCGAGCGATCGAGCAGGTCGGGAGCTACAGCGAGATCTTCGGGAAGACGCTGAGGCCGCATGGGATCGATGTGGGTCAGAACACGAGTCCCGAGTCGTTCGGTCTCCTGTTTGCGCCGCCGATCCGCATCGGAGAATGACGATGGAGGGTGGATCGAAACACGAGAACGACGAAGCCGACGTCCGGGCCGAGGCGAGGGACGAGCCTGAGGGCAGCGGCAGAGGAAGCGACAATCGCGCCCGCATGGAGCGGCTTTGGCGAGACGCGGCCGGCATCGCAAACGAAGCGGCTGACAGCAGCCGAGACCAGCGCATCGATGATGCAGCCGATCTACGACAGAACACGGCCAAGGACAGTGCGAGCCCACCCCGGGCCAGAGACAGCACGAGCCCACCCCGAGTCGATGACGATGCCCCGGTCCCGGCCCCGGTGGCTGTCGTGCCAGACGACGACGAGGACAAGGCGGATTGGAGCCGAGACGAGCTCGGGCTCTTCCTGGGGATCCTCGGACTCGCGCTGAGTGAGCTGGCGGCGTTGGTGAGCCTTCCGCTGTGGCAGCGGGCGATCGCTGCAGTGGTCACGACGGTCGTCGGCATCCCACTCGTGTCCGTCGTTGCGCCAGGGGTGAACCGCCTCGTCGACTTCCTCTTGGAGACGCGAGATCTGGCCAGTATTCGTCGTGCTTTCGAGCGCAACTGGCGGCTCGGTCGTGTCCGCAACTGGCTCGATCCGCAACGTATCGCCATCGTCGTGCTGATCGTCGTGATGGGCTTCATGTGGACGGTGATACGGAGTGCAAACCAGAGCATCGTCGAGGAGAGGCTGATCGCGGCCTCGGCGGAGCTGGCCGCGGTGGCCATCGACGAGATCGCCCTGGGACGGCCGGACTCGGCGATGCTGCTCGCCTTGGAGGCCAATCGCATCCATCCCACGATCGACGCCCACGGTGCCTTGTTGACTGCGCTGACCGCTCAGTCGTCACTGCAGCTGGTGTTCAGCGCACCCGACGGCTCGCCCGCCGTGGTGGCGGCAGCAGCGACGAACGCGGACGTGCTGGTCACGGCGCACGAATCCGGATCCGTGTATGCCTGGGTCGATGACCGGCCGCGTCAGCTTCGCCAGAGCGGGCCGGCGATATCGGCGCTGGCGATCCAACGTGACGGGGCTTTCGCAATCGGAGCCGAGCAGGAAGGTGGGCTCTTCAAGTGGCCTCTCTTGGACAGCGATGGCGAGACTCCCCTCACGGTCGTCGACGACCCCGTACGAGACATCGCGCTCTCGGTCGATGCCGAAGTATTGGGAGTCATCACCACCCAGAGCCTGGTATTCGTCGAGACCACGCCAGGAGGCGCCTACGAGGAACACGACCTCGGATCGGCTCTGAAGGCGATCGCCCCGGCCAGGGTGAGCCGGCGGTTCGTGGTCGGAGGCTCTGGCGTCGTTGCGATCGTCGAGCAGGGACGGGGTCTGGTTGCACAGTTCTCGGAGCCTCTGACGAACATCGCTCACGTCGCGTTCGCCCCCAACAGTCGGCGTGAGGTGATCTTCGCCAGTGACACCCGTGTGTGGTCGGGGGACCCCATCGCCGATCGGTTCGCATCCGTCGACTCGATGGTCGGTCTGGGCGAGATCCGGCGGATGATCGTCGACGATGCGAGTGGTGCGGTGACCGTGACCACGTCGCTGGGCGTGACCGTGTGGGAGTGGGGTCTGATCCCGGAGGCCGTCGATCGGATCGACGTCCCGGCCGGCCCCTTGCACGCGGCGCTGTTGGAGTCGGGGCGTCTCGCCGTCACCTCACCCGGAAACATCCAGGTGCTCGACCCGTCGCAGGCCCCGCTGCGCGACACGGTCGGGCAGCTGGCGGCAGCCCGCACCAGCGACTCGGATGCAGAGACGTCGGTGACCATCACGGGACATGTCGATGGGTCCGTCGTGGTCACCCGGCGGCCCGGAGACCCGACGAGACTCGACTCGATCCACACCACGCCGGTCGACGCCGTTGCGATCGAACCCGGCGGCGATCGTTTCCTCACGGGCGACCGCTCCGGGATGGTCGTCCTGTGGCTTGCCGGCGACGACGGCGCTCACTGGTGGGTCGACTGGTCGCAAGCCCTGGAGTCCGGTGTGAGGGACCTCGCCGCCTTGGGCGACGGACGATTCGCGTCCGGTCACAGCGATGGCAGTGTCGTCATCTGGCGTGCGGACGGTGGGACGCTCCGAATCGACCGCGAACTCGAGACGGGACCACCGGTCTGGGCGATCGACTACATCCGATCCACCGGATTGCTCGCAGTCGGGCGAGACGACGGAGTGGTGTCGCTGTGGAAGGCGCAGAGTGGCGAACTCATGGCGACGTCTCCGACATTCGACCAGCCGATCCGGCACCTGGCGGCTGATGCGGATGGCGAGGTGCTCGCCGTGGCGACCCGCTCTGGCGTCGTGTCTCTGGTGGACGCCAGGACTCTCGAGTCGCTCGGTATCGAGACGTCGCGAGGTCTCGTCTGGGCGCTGGAGTGGAGCTCTCAGGGTCGTGTGCTCGCGATCGGTGAGGAGTCCGACCTCGAGCTGTTCCGGTTCGAACCCGGCGAGGTGGCGTCACTCGTGCCGCTGGGCTCTCCGCTGGCGGGAACGGGCGCCAATCTGCGCGGTATCGGTGTGCTGAGCGAGCTCGAGATCGTCTCGCTCGACTCGAACGGTCTTCTGACGCAGTGGGATCTTCGCCTCGAGTCACTGAGACAGCGAGTGTGCGACGTGGTGAATCGGAATCTGATGGAAACGGAGATGCAGGCTTCTTCGGAGGCACGGTCGCATCACAGCCTCGATGCCGGTCGGACCTACGCGAATTTCTGCCCTGAGGCACCGCAGCACGAGGGATTCCCCGACGCGCCGCCCGTGACGCTGGGGGATCAGGCGTGAGCGAGTTGCTCGGTGGAAACGGGACCGAACTGGTGGTCACAGGGGCGTATGCCGCTGCCGCCGTTGCCGCCTACCTGCTCTTTCGCGTGCTGCTCCCCGTGGCGGATCGTGCCGCTCGGAGATCGAAGTTCCTCTGGGACGATGTGATACGCCACCGCAAGCTGCGACATCGGCTTTCGCTTCTCGGACCCGGATTGGTGTTCTGGTTGGGGGTGCGGTTCGACCTCGAAGCCGCCTCCGGGACGCTCGATGTTCTCTCACGAGTCACCTCCGCCACCCTCGTGTTCATCGCGGCGGCAACGATCTCCGCACTGCTCGACTCGATCAATGAGGTGTACGAGACGAAGCCCATCTCCCGGGACCGACCGATCCACGCCTATGTGCAGATCTTCCAGCTGTTGGCCTACCTGTTCGGCATGGTCATCGCCGTGGCGATCCTCGCCGACCGATCCCCCTGGTTGTTCGTCACCGGGCTGGGTGCCTTCACGGCCGTCATCCTCCTCATCTTCAAGGACACGATCCTCGCCCTCGTGGCATCGATCCAGCTCGCACAGAACGACCTCGTGGACGTCGGAGACTGGATCGAGATGCCCGAGTTCGAGGCCGACGGCCCGGTCACCGACATTGCCTTGCACGCGGTCACCGTCCAGAACTTCGACAAGACGATCACGACGATTCCGCCCTACCGAATGGTCACAGGGTCGTTCCGCAACTGGCGAGGCATGCACGACTCCGGCTTGCGCCGGATCAAGCGGACGATCTCGATCGACATGACGTCGGTGCGGTTCCTCACGGAGGATGAAGTCGAGCGCTTCTCGGGTTTCGACCCTCTCGTCGAGTACATGGACCACAAGCGGCGCGAACTCGACGAGGCGAATGCCGAGGCTCCGCCTGCGGGTGTCCGTCCCGACGCTCGGCGCCTGACGAACATCGGGACCTTCCGTGCCTATCTGGTCGAGTACCTCCGCCGTCACCCGTCCATCGAATCGTCCGACGCCACGATGCTGGTTCGCCAACGGCAGCCGGGTGAGCACGGGCTCCCGATGGAGATCTACGCGTTCACGAAGACGACCGATTGGGCGACCTTCGAGGCGATTCAATCGGACGTGTTCGACCACGTGCTGGCCATGATCCCCGAGTTTGGTCTGCGCGTGTATCAGGAACCGACCGGCTACGACCTCAAAGCCGGAACGGTCGGCTGAGGCCGGCATCACTGCAACGCGTATCGGTCGGTCGGCAGATCGCGCGCGTCCGAGTCGGCGTCGGTCTGGATCGTGTCGCTACGCCGTGATTTGATGGTGCCGGTGGCGGGACCGGTGCGATGGGATCGCGCTGGAGCAACCGATGCGCCTTCAGACCATCGCCGCAGTGGCCATCGTCGCCGCGGCCGGCACATACCTCGTCGTCGCACGCCCGACTCCCGTGCCCGTGTCGCGCGGCGGGTCGCCCCCCGTCGAGCTGATGTCCCCGGCGTCCGGCGCCGACGACGCGGCAACCATCGTCGTCCATGTGTCGGGGTGCGTCGCCTCTCCCGGCATCGTCGAGCTCGATTCCTCGGCGCGGGTGGCTGTTGCCATCGCCAGGGCGGGTGGTGCGCTGCGCTGCGCCGACCTCTCCCTGATCAATCTCGCCGCCGAACTCGACGACGGGGAGCAGTTGGTCGTGCCCGCGTTCGGTTCGGGTTTCGTTCCGTCGTCGGCGGCGCCGGGTCTCGTGGACGATGGCCGGATCGACCTGAACACGGCGACCGCGGCACAGCTCGAGGAGCTGCCGGGGATCGGCCCCGTGCTCGCCGGCCGCATCGTCGACCACCGCGAGCGCAATGGACCGTTCGTCGAGATCGAGGATCTGCTCGACGTGGCCGGCATCGGCGAGGCGAAGCTGCTCGAGCTCAGGGCGCTCGTGGACCTGTGACGCTGCTGCGTGCGCTGCGTCTTCCGCCCGACGCCGATCAGCCGTTCGTCGTCGCCGGCGTCGGGGTGTGGCTCGGCATCGCAGCCGGCGGCAGCGCCGTCGTGGCCGTGGCGTGTCTCGCGGGCGCGGCGGCGGTCATCTGGCGGTGGGCTCGACCATCGGGACCACGGCCGCGCGCCGCCGTCGCTTTCGTCGCCGTCGTCGCGTGCCTCGTCGGACTCGCCGTGGGGCTCGCCGATCGGGCCGCGGTTCGGCGCGTTCACGAGGCGCCCGTTCCCGACGGTCTCGTCGACGTCGTCGCCACGGTCCGCTCCGACGTGGTGGCCGAGCGGTTCGGTGAAGCGGTCGTCGTCGACGTCGTCGACTTCCGCACGGCCGATGGTGCGTCCCCGGCGGCGGCGGCGAGGCTCGTGGCACGCGGTGCAGGTCTCGACGTCGCTCCCGGCGACACGGTCCGTGCCCGGCGGGTCGAGGTGCGGAGTCGGCCCGGCTGGCATCGGACCACGCCGGTGACGGGATCGGTGAGCGTCGACGAGCTCGAGGTCGTGGCAGGTGCGGAGGCGCTGCATCTGCGAGCAGGCAACGCGATGCGAGACGAGGTCGTGCGGGCCCTGGGGCACCGGGGAACGCAGGCCGAGGGTCTCACGCGGGGCTTTCTCATCGGTGACACGTCCTCCCTCGGCGCCCTCGAGGCGGAGGAACTCCGTCGCGCCGGTCTCACCCACTTCGTCGCGGTGTCGGGAGGCAACGTCGCGCTGTTTCTCGGGGGACTCTGGCTCCTCCTCGTTCCCGTTCCGATGGCACCGCAGGCGAGGGCTGCCGTCGGTCTCCTCGCCCTGTCCACGTTCGTGGTGATGACGCGCTGGGAGCCGTCGGTGCTGCGCGCCGCGGGCATGGCGGCCCTCGTGCTGGTCGGCAAGATCCTCGGGCTCCCCGTCGACCCCTGGCGCGCCCTGGGTGGCGGAGTCGCCGTCGTGCTCGTTCTCGCTCCGCGACTCGCCGGCTCGGCCGGCTTCCACCTCTCCGTGGCGGCCACGGCCGGCCTGCTGCTCGCCTCACACCTCGGTGCCGGCCGCCGCCCGCAGTGGGTGTGGCGTGGGCTGGCGGCTTCCACCAGTGCCCAGCTCGCCGTGTTGCCCCTACTCATCGGGTACTTCGGTACGGTCCCGCTCCTGGCCCCGCTCGCCAACGTCGCGGCGGCTCCGGTCGTGTCCGCAGCGACGATCGTGTCGGCCTTCGGTGTCGTGTCCGGCTCGGCGCTGGTCGTCGATGGCGGTGTCGCCATTGCCGACGTGGTGCTGCGCATCGCACGCCTGGCAGCCCGAGGACCCCAGCTCGACGCTGTCGCCTCGGTCGGCGTGCTCGTCATCGGAACGATGATCGCCTCGAGAAGACTGCGTCCCGTCGGGGTTGCCGTCGCGATCGCGGTGGCAGCCATCGGATGGACCGGGCCGCCCGTGGCGCGGGTTGCCGATTCGGTCACCGTGCTCGACGTCGGGCAGGGGGATGCGATCCTCATCCGCGGCTCGCATGGCGGCGTCGTCGCCGTCGACACCGGTCCCGACCCCGTCGTCTATCTCGAGGCGCTGCGGCGAGCCGGCGTCACCCACATCGACCTCCTCGTCCTCACCCACGGCGACGGCGATCACGTCGGGGGAGCGGCGGGTCTTCTCGAGCGGATCACCGTCGACTCGATCTGGATGCCACGGCGACGCCCCCCGGCTCCCCAGGTCGCCGTGCTGCTCGACGAAGCCGCGTCGCGCGGCATCCACGCGACGGTGCCGGCTCCCGGCGCCCGGGTCGACATGGGAGATGTCACGATCGAGGTGCTCGCTCCTCTGCGTCGCTATGACGCAGAGAACGACGAGTCGATCGTGCTGTGGGTCGAAGGGCCCTCCCGGACCATGTTGCTGGCGGGGGACGTCGAGGCCGTGGCCCAGCGCGAGCTCCCGCCCGTGCGGCCGGACGTGTTGCTGGTCCCGCATCACGGCTCGGCCACGACCGACGTGGGCTGGCTGACGGCGACCGCAGGGGAGGTGGCCATCATCAGCGTCGGCGCCAACACCTACGGTCACCCGGCCCCGGTCGTCCTCGGGGCCCTCGAACAGGTCGGTGTTCGCACCTTCATCACGCGCCGCGACGGTGACGTCGTGGTCTCGCTTCGAGGCGGTCATGTCGTCGGCGATTGGTAGGGTCGACCCGTGCAACCGATCGTGACCGTTGCCGGGCCGCGTGACGCGGGTCCGGGTGAGCGAGAGCTCATGTTGAGCCGGGCCAAAGCCGCCCTGGAGCAACTCGGAGCGGAAGACATCACCAGGGTGGACGTGCCGTCGCGGGGCTCCGGCGACGACGTCTCGGACTCGGGTATCCGGGGTCCCGTGCAGACGGCGATCCCTGCGCTGCAATCGGGTTCGCTCTTCGGTGGCGTCGTCGGGCTGCTCATCGTCGACGCCCAGGCACTGCTCAAAGCAGAGGCGGAGGCACTGGCGACGGTCGTGGCCGCCGCCGACCCCGCCGCCGTGGCCGTCGTCTTCGTCGCCGCGGGCGCCATCCCGGCTCCCCTCGGTAGAACGCTCAAGAACGTCGGCGAGACCATCGAGGTGAAGCGTCTCAACGAGCGTGGCGCAGGCGAGTGGGTGCGCACCGAAGCCAGGGCGCGGGGCGTGCACACCGATCACGAGGGCATCGACGCGCTCGTGCGCCGCTTCGGCACCGACGTGGCCTCCCTGGGAAATGCGCTCGATCAGCTCGCTGCGGCCGGTGAAGACGCCTCTGCAGAGGTGGTGGCGACACGGTTCAAGAATCGTCCCCAGGAACCGTCGTGGCACTACATGGACGCCGTCGCCGAAGGCAACACCGGGGAGGCGCTCCGGAGACTGGAGGACTTCCTGCTCCACGACCACCCCCTGATCCTGCTGGCGGCGATCAACAACGACTTGCGGCGGCGCAGCCTGGCTGCTGCCGCACCCGACTACGACACCTTCGCCGAGCTCGATGGCGGCAGGAAGAACTACGGCATGGAGAAGGTGTGGAAACAGCGCCACCGCTCGCGTGACTCGAATCTCCGGCTGGCCATCGATGCAGTGGCCAGGGCCGACCTGACCATGAAGACGATGCCGGAACCCACACACCGGGTCACCATGGAGCGGCTCACCGTCGCCCTGTGCCGCTGGTACGGGGGCTGAGCGGCGTCAGGCGTCGAGCCGCTCGCGATACAGCCGTTCGTTCTCCTCGTCGAAGCAGACGAATCGCACCGCGTCGAGTGCGCCGGGATGGGTCGCGACCCAGGTCGTGACGGCATCGACGGCAACCTCCGCCGCATCCGGTTTCGGGTAGCCGTACACCCCCGTCGAGATGTTGGGGAACGCAACGGTTCTGCAGCCGTTCGCCAGGGCCACGTCGAGTGAGGACGAGTAGCACGAGGCGAGCAATGCGGCGGCCTCGGCGGTCCCGTGCTCGCGGTGGATCGGCCCCACCGTGTGGATCACGTGGCGCGCCGGCAGCTCGCCCGCCGTGGTGATGACTGCTTCGCCGGTGGGGAGGCTGCCCCGCTCGGCGACGATCTGTCTGCACTCGTCGAGGATGGCCGGGCCACCTCCGGCGTGGATGGCCCCGTCCACGCCGCCGCCGCCCATGAGGCTCGAGTTGGCCGCATTGACGATGGCGTCGACGTCCTGGAGCGTCAGGTCACCACGAATGACGGAGATGGCTGTCATGGTGGCGATGATGCCACGACGAAGAACGAGTCGTCAGCCCTCGTAGACGCGAACGTCGGTGATCTCGACGGTGAACGTGCCGCCGGGAGCCTCGTAGCTCACCTTGTCGCCCGGGCGCTTGCCGATGAGGGCCGAACCGAGCGGGCTCTCAGGAGACGCGAGCACGAGGCCGCGCACCTTGTTCTCCTGATTGGCGACGAAGATCTCCATCTCGTCACCGTCGGCGTCGAGCACCGTGGCCACGGTTCCGATGCTCACCGTGCCGTCGTCCTCCGCCTCGCGAACCACCGCGGTGTCGAGGATGTGCTTGATCTGGCGGATGCGGGCTTCCTGCATCCCCTGCTCGTCCTTGGCGGCGTGATACTCGGCGTTCTCACGCAGGTCGCCGTGGTCCCGAGCCTCGGCGATCTTCGCCGTGATCTCGGTACGACCGGTGGTGGTGAGGTATTCGTATTCCTCGACGAGCTTCTGATGCGCGGTCGGGGTCAGCCATGTCGTGTCGTCTGACATGTCCGTCTCCTGGAAATCGACGTGGGGTGTGTGCGGTGGCCTCAGCCGAGCTTGGCGGCGACCTGCCTGGCGAGGCGGGACTTGGTGCGAGCCGCAGCGTTCTTCTTGATCACGCCGGTGGCCGCAGCCTTGTCGATCCGCTTCTGCGCCAGACGCAGTGCCTCCTGCGCCGCGGCGGCGTCGCCGGACTCGGCAGCGACGAGAGCGTTGCGGGCTCGTGTCTTGAGCTCGCTGCGCACCGCCTTGTTGCGCTGACGCGCAACCTCGTTCTGACGGTTGCGCTTCATCTGTGACTTGATGTTGGCCATGCGAAAAGAGACCTCGGGGGTTCTGGGAACGGCGGAATGATAGCACCGGTCCGGGGGACGATACAATGTCGCATCGCCCGGTTTTCCCTCCCCGAGGATCCATGACCGACCAGTCGCGCATCCGCAACTTCTGCATCATCGCCCACATCGACCACGGCAAGTCGACGCTCGCCGACCGCCTGCTCGAGCGTACGGGGGCGATCGCCGAGCGCGACATGCGCGACCAGGTGCTCGACACCATGGACCTCGAGCGGGAGCGC
>JABAOD010005873.1_pt2 | contig 13206 bp, 15 predicted proteins | sample 7062151 | NCBI WGS metagenome assembly JABAOD01 (sample SAMN14538626, study PRJNA623070) | marine sediment metagenome | biome: marine biome [ENVO:00000428]; feature: marine pelagic biome [ENVO:01000023]; material: deep marine sediment [ENVO:00002113] | place: India: Gulf of Khambhat ...
GGTTGGCGTCCACGACGTTGTCCAAAAACCGGACGGCGAGTTGGACCAGGGCAAGCAAACGTTTTTCATCCACGGCGATCTTTGCCCCATCGCGCCTCAGCAGGCGCGACAGGTTGATCGATCCCAGATTGCATGATTCGTAGGGAAGGAGCGGCTGCTCACCGCAAGGATTCGTGGCTTCGATTCGACCCAGACGCGGTGTCGGGTTATCCCGATTGATACGGTCCAGAAAGAGCAGTCCGGGCTCTCCGCTTTTCCAGGCGGAATCCACGATCAGGTCAAAAAGCCGCGAGGCACTCTGCATCGCGGTTCGCTTCCCGGTACGGGGATTGATCAATGGGAAATTTTTTCCCGCTTCAACCGCGCGCATGAATTCATCGGTCACGCCGACGGAGAGGTTGAAGTTCGTGAGCTCTGAGGGATTTGACTTGACTTGGATAAATTCGGTGATGTCCGGATGGTCGACCCGCAGGACGGCCATGTTGGCCCCCCGGCGCGTTCCGCCCTGCTTGATCACTTCGGTGGCCATGTTGAATACCTTCATGAAGGAAACCGGACCGCTGGCCACGCCGCTGGTTGACAGCACGCGATCGTTCCGGGGCCGCAGGCGGCTGAATGAAAATCCGGTGCCGCCCCCGCTCTGATGGATGAGCGCGGTCTGCTTGACGGCTTCGAAAATGGAGGAAAGCGAATCGTCGATCGGTAGAACGAAGCAGGCCGAGAGCTGTTGTGATTCACGCCCTGCATTCATGAGCGTTGGAGAGTTGGGAAGAAACTCCAGGCGCGTCATCGCATCGTAAAATTGCTCCGCCGTTGACTGGGGATCGTCGGGGGGAGCCGACGGGGATTCGGCCGATGCCACGTTTTTCGCGACGCGTCGGAACATCTGCTCGGGGCTTTCGGCCCCACGCCCGGCTTCATCCTTTTTAAGATAGCGCCTCTTGAGAACGGTGCGGGCGTTTCTTGATAGAATGGGTTTTTAGTCATCCGGGCCAGTGGAAACCCTTCGGGTTACTGGGAGGAAGAAAGCGTGCGGATGTAGGCAATGACGTTCCAGCGGTCCTGCTCCGCCAACTGGGTGGCGAAGGGGGGCATCCCGGTTCCCTGCCCTCCCCTGGAGATTTTTTCGAAAAGGTCATGATCCGTCCGGCTTTCCATATGGGACCGATTCCTGAAGCTCGGCATGTTTCCCAGGCCTTCGCCCTGCCTGCCGTGGCATGCGGCGCAGAGTTTGTCGTAGGTCGCCTTGCCGGCGACCGGATTGCCTCCGGTCTCGGCGTCGGAGAGGTTCGGGCCAATCACCGCGAGGGAAACGGCCAGGGCCAAAGAGAGGATAAGCCAGGATGGCGCCGATGAAACCCCTCCCCCCGTTACTCGCCTACGTTCTCCATCCTTTGTCGGCATCAAAAAATAGTATCACCGTCAAATCAAAAAAGTCAAGGGATCCAAGGGAGTCCACCCGCCGTACCCATCCGCCTCTGATTTGACACCTTTCGGGACGATTTGCTATTTGTGTATGCTAAAGGTGGAGGAGAGCGAATGAAACTATCCAAGGAGAGAATCCAGACCCTTTCAAACGAGATCGCCCAGGGCCTGGCGGAGCGGGGGTTTATTTCACCAAGCCTGCCCGAGGCGCAAGTCGCATCGAAGGTGGCGGACGTCCTGGCCGAGGACCAGGCCGCCGAGGCCCGCTTGGATGCACAAGCGCGGGAGATGATGAAGACCTACGAAACTCAGATCAGGCAGGGCGAGGCGGATTTCCACAGGATGTTCCTTCTGATCAAGAAAAAGCTGGCCAAAGACAGGGGATTCGTGCTTTAGTTCGCTTAGGGGGCGGGAATTGCTATTCAGCGAAGACAGGATCAGCCACCTTTCCCACTTAATCGTCCGAAGGATTCGTTCCCTGGAGGGGGTCAAATTTCTGCGGCCCGAGGAGGCCGTCCTGCTCGAAGTACAGAGGATCATCACCGCCGAGCTCAAGTTGGACGAGCAGATCCATGAATGGGTGCGTCAGCGGCTCTCATCCTATTCCAGGAGGATTCCCGAGGGCAGCTCGGAATGGAATATCTTNNCGGCGCGGGTAGCGCGGCCGGACGTGTTATAATAATTATAATAATAAAGATATCATGAGGATTGGCGGGGCAGAGCAATGATCCAAGGCGCGCCGGGGGCGGGGTCAGAGGGCGAGGTCGGACATCCGCACGAGCATCAGTGTGATTTTGATGTGGGACACCCTCATCTCGAAGAACACGCGGAGGGGTACCCGGGTTCCTACCGTCACGTGGAAAAGAAACGACTTTTTCTGGCCAGCGTGCTCACCGGCACGATGATGACCGTGGAGCTGGTCGGAGGGCTGATGACCAACAGCCTGGCCCTGATCAGCGATGCGGGCCATATGCTCACGCATCTGCTGGCGCTCGTGATCAGCCTGCTTGCCATTCTCTTTGCCAGCCGTCCGCCCACGAAGAGCAAGACCTTCGGTTTCTACCGCCTGGAAATCCTTGCCGCGTTGATCAACGGCGTCACCCTGGTACTCATCACCGGCTGGATCTTCTTTCAGGCGTATCACCGGTTCCTCGATCCCACGCCGGTGGCCAGCATGCAAATGCTGGTGATCGCCTTTTTCGGGCTGGTCGTCAATCTCGTCACCGCCCTGATTTTGAGCGGGCCCCATATTCATAGCCTCAACACCCGCTCGGCGAGGATTCATTTGCTGGGCGATATTGCCTCTTCTCTGGGGGTGGTCCTGGGGGCCGCCGCGATCCATCTGACGGGTTATTGGGTGATCGATCCGATCGTCAGCATTGGGATCTGTGGATTGATCTTGGTCTGGTCCTACAAGTTGATCATGGAATCGGTCGAGATTTTGTTGGAGGCGGCCCCGCGGGACGTGGGCTTCGACGATGTCAAGAAGGCCATGGGGGTGCTGGACGAGGTGCAGGAGGTGCACGATCTGCACATCTGGACGTTAACATCGGGAATGTACGCGCTCTCCGCACACGTTCGGATCAAGGACATGTCGGTCGGGGAGACCGCCACGGTGCTTCGAAGGCTGAACTTTCTGCTCTGCCAGCGATTTCGGATCGGCCATACCGCGATTCAGTTTGAATGCCCGAAGGGAAGTGGGTCCTTCGGAGGCAAAGGGCGGGAGGCGGTTGAGGTGGGCTCGCCCGGCAAGGATCGGACGCCATGCTGAATTCTGAGGATCGTTCCAACGGGTGTCGCGTGGGGCTTGCCCTGAGCGGCGGTGCGGCCCGCTGCATCGCGCAGATCGGCGTGTTGGAGGTGCTCGAGCGCGAGGGGATCGGGGTGCAGGCCATCGCCGGGACAAGCGGCGGAAGCCTCATTGGGGCGATGTACGCCAGCGGCGAGGTGGATGTCCATGAGATGAAGAAAATGGCAAAGACCATCAAATGGAGAAAGATGGTCAAGCCCAATGTCCCGCGCATGGGACTGATCTCGAGCGAAAAGCTTTACCATTTCGTCAAAGAGGTGATTCGGGACAGGACGTTCCGGGACCTTCCGATTCCCCTCGCGGTGGTGGCCAGCGATTTGCGCAACGGGGAGAAGGTCGTCCTGCAGGAAGGGTCGGTCGCCAGGGCGGTGCAGGCCAGCTGCTCGCTTCCCGTCATTTTCACTCCCACCCGGATTCACGGCAGGCTCCTCGTGGACGGGGGCGCCGCCAGCCAGCTGCCGGTCCTGACGGCGAAGGAGACCCTCGCGGCCTCATTCGTGGTAGGGGTTGACGTCAATTGCAACAACCTCGAATCGGTCAAGCTGGAGAATCTTTTTCAGATTGGCGTTCATTTCGTCTCACTTTTCGCGCGCCGGAATGCCAGCTTCGAAAAGGTTCACGCCGATGTGGTGATTGAGGTGGATTCGCACGGCATTACGCTGTATGATCTGGACAAGGCCCATCTGTTGATCGAGCGGGGCAGGCTGGCGGCGGAAAAGAAGGTTGACGAGATCAAACAGCGGCTTCGGGACCGGATAAGCCCTTCTTGAAAAGCGCCTCTTGATGTATGGGTTCCCAATCGTCACAATCCAGCGTCGAGACCTTCTTTTCGCCCGTCGTGACCCTGCCAGACCCGGCATCTCCCGCCGGTGACGCCTCCGTGAAGGTGAAATGAGCCACGGGCTTCAGGCCCCTTCTCCTGAGATGAATGTGTGGGTGCTCCGGCGCCGCCTGCCAGAAATTTCTCATTTATAATCAATGAGTTTCGAAGCGCCATCTCGCGTGATGGATCGCGGGGCCGGTACGTGAATTGCANNAATTGCATTATAACCTTGGACTCCTTGGTACCGGGGAACGGGGGGTGAAGGGAATGGGCTTCGAACTAGTTGAAACTTTTGAGAATTTCAAAATGAAATCGGGGCAAAAATCGTCAGTATTACCTTTACTACATACTGACTGTGTAACCGGCGACATAACCGGGTCGTGAAGACGTCTTGAGGCGGTTCGGAGGGTCCTCAATGATTCGTTACATCAGTGAGAGGCTTTGGATCAAGTTCTTCCTCCTATTGCTGCTGATCGGTCTGCTTCCGCTGGGGGTTGCCAGCCTCTTTTTCATTCTGATATCCCAGAATGCCTTCCTGGAGAGGCAACGGCTCGAAATCGAGCGGGAGGCATCCGAAGCCGCCATGACCTTGGAGGCCATGCTGGAAAAGACACGGTCCGATCTTCTGCTGGTTGCCCGTGACCCGTCATTCGCCCGTTACCTAGAGGAATCGCCGGGCAGCAAGGCATTGCGCGTAGAGCTGCAAGAATCCCTTTATGACCTGCAGACCCTTTCCCCCGGGCCGCTCTACCAGGCAGCCTTCGTGCGGGCCGACGGGACCGAAATCAGCCGGATCGTTTCCGGACGCGTCTCGGAACCCGGTGTCTTGGGGACCAATGGAGCGGTCCATCGTTTCCTTAATGAAGAGCCAGAGCTGCGCCCGGGCTGGGTCTATCAGCAGCGCCCCCGGGTCAAGGGCCAAGGCGGGGGATTGGTGCTTCCCCTCCTGACTCCGGTCTACGGCTCGGGTCCGGTCCCCGCCGGCTTGATCCTGCTGGAGCTTGACCTGGAATACATGCGAAGACAGCTGCAAGGCCGCATGCGGCACGGCAACACCTTGTTTGTCGTGGACGGCCGCGGCGAACTTGTCTTCAATACCGAAGCCCCGCCGGATTATGCCGCCGTATTTGCCCCGGACATGGGGGCGAAAGGGGCCGCCGAATTGCGAAGGGTTATCAGGAAGATGGCCGGGGGCCGGGAAGGTTTTGAGCGGCTCAGCCTGGAGGGGGGTGATCGGTATCTGACCTACCGCGCCATGCGGCCGGTGGCGCATCTATCGGATCGCTGGACCGTTGCGGCAATGACGCCGGCGCAAGGCATGGATGTCGGCAGAGATATTCTGGTCTCGTCCGGAATCTTGTTCCTGGCCACCCTGATCGGGATCGTCCTGCTCTCCTATTGGATCGGGCGGGCCGTGACGCATCCGATCAAGAAGATCGTGGCAGTTACCGACGGGGTGGCACAGGGCGATCTGAATCAGGAGATTCGCTTTGAGTCCAAGGATGAACTCGGGCGGTTGGCCGAATCCTTCAATGAAATGATCAAGGGCCTGCGTCAGCGGGAAGAGTACCTATCCCTGAATCGCGAGCTCAATGAACTGGTCATTACGGACGGCCTGACGGGTCTTTACAACCATCGATACTTTCAGGACCGCCTGGCCGAGGAGATGGAGCGTTCCGCCAGGACAGGATCGCCTTTTGCCCTGCTGTTTTCGGATCTGGACTATTTCAAAGCCTTCAATGACTTAAACGGACACCACCTCGGCGATATTGCGCTGAAGAGCGTGGCGGATATCATCCGGCAATCCAAACGGGGCATGGATGTCGCGGCCCGCTACGGGGGAGAGGAATTTGCGCTGGTCCTGCCCGGCACGGAAGGGGCGGAGGCCGTTCGGGTGGCCGAGCGTCTGCGGCGGGAGGTGGAGGCGTTTTCGTTTGAGTCCCGTGTCCCCGAGCAGGTCCGGTTGACCATCAGCATCGGGATCGCCGTATACCCGAAGGACGCGGGGACCAAGGAAGAGCTGATCGAACGCGCAGATTTGATGATGTATTACGCCAAGGTTCTGGGCCGCAACCAGGTCCATCTCTACGAGCAGGAGCGGGGCGCGGGTTCCCTCGTGGGCCGAGACCACCTGCTCCGGGACAGCATGATCATGAGCGCGCTGCAGTTCATGACCTCGATGGTGGATGAAAAGGATCACTATACGCATCGGCATTCCGAGGTGGTCACGGGGTATGCCGTGGCCACGGCCAGACAGATGGGCCTGAGCCGGAATGAAATCTATCACATCGGGCTTGCAGCCCTGCTGCATGACGGGGGTAAGATCAGCGTATCCGATGAGATCCTCTCCAAACAGGGTCCGCTATCAGCGAAGGAAATGGCCTCGATCAAGGCCTATCCCCTGATCGGCGCGGAGATCCTCAAGCGAAACACCAACTTCAAGCATGTCCTCCCGATGGTCCTTCATCATCGAGAAAGGTTCGACGGCGGCGGCTANNACGCGATGCTCACGGAGCGTCCCTACCGCCCGGCGATGTCCAGGGAGGAAGCCATTCGTGAGCTCAGGCGTTCGGCCGGTTCTCAATTCGATCCCTACATAGTAGAGGCCTTTGTACAAGCCCTCCAATCCGGTGCCGGGACGGCCTCGATGAAGGACATCTCCTCCTTCTTAACTTCCGACCGGTAGGCGAGGCGAAGGTGCCATCGGATCCTCGCCGATGGCAGACGCTTTTGACAAAGCGCCGTCGATCGTCTACCCTTGAATGGATATCCGGGGAAGCACGATGGGCGGGTCCAACAAGCGACAGAAGAAGAGAGCCACCATGGTCGCGGCCGCGGCGGTGAAGACCGACGCCGGCAGTTCGCCGGTCGAAGCCCATATCATCAATATCAGTCTGGGAGGGGTCGGGCTTTATAGCCGGCACAGCCTCGAAGGCAGGGTTCAGGTGGCCGTCTGCCTGCGGATCGGTCCGGACCGGGAGGTGGCGGAATCGGTTTGGGGCAAAGTCACTTGGAAGGAGAAGATCGGATCATCCTACGCGATCGGGATCGCCTTCGAAGGCCTCAACCACCAGGAGCACAGCATGCTGCTCTCCTACCTTGAGCGAAATATCAACGATCTTTGATTTTTGGGGAGCCCGGAGACCCTCCCAAAGGGTCTTGCCTCTTCCTGGGCCCGCGATGAGCCGCTTCAATTTTTTCCTTTCTTGACAAAGGGTTGTGACATTCTTTAGAATCGCCCTGCCTTCNNGGCCTCTTGGACCCCGGAGCACGGAAGGGGCGGGCGGTTTTCGGGAGATGGGAGAATACGCGTTGATTCAATCCCATGAGGAAGATCTCACTTGACGATCCCACCGGGAATGATCATGCTCTGGATTCATCTGGTGGCGGCGATGACCTGGGTAGGGGGAATGGTAGTCCAATGGATCGTTCTGGGACCTGCGTTCAAACCCGCGCCGGGTGAGTCGCCCCATGGAGCGCTGCGATCCCGAATCGAGGAGCGATTCAGGAAGCTGCGATGGGCGAGCCTGATCACCCTGCTGATTACCGGGGTTTTCAATCTTTTGAACGAGGGGGCCTCCGCCCGGATGGAGTCGGCATGGGGCGGCGTCCTGATGATCAAGTTGTTGCTGGTTGCGGTCGCGATCGGATTGACCGGGGTCTACGACTTCATGCCGGATCGCAGGGGCGGAAGCGGAACCGCGAAGAGGTCGTGGCGAGGAAGAGACGGTCTGTCCGCGGTCATCCTCATCCTCGGCGTCTTGATCGCGGGCCTGGCAGTCTATCTGGGAGGGGCCTAAAGAATGATCCAGGGCGGGACATGGCACATTTAAAAGGGAGGGTTGCGGTCATAACCGGTGCCAGCAGCGGCATTGGCCTTGCTATCGCAGACCGCCTGGCCGAGGAGGGAATGGCACTGGCCATCTGCGCCCGCAACCGCAAGCGATTGGAACGGGCAGCAAGCCAGCTTCGTGACAAAGGGGCCACCGTCGTTTCGCTGTCGTCGGACGTTTCCCGCGGGGATCAGGTGCGCGATTTTTTCAAACAAACGATGGATTCGTTGGGGCGGATCGATCTCCTAGTCAACAATGCCGGCGTGGGGCGCCATCAGACGATCTCGAAGATGACCGAGGCGGAATGGGAAGCGGTGCAGGCGGTCAACCTGAAGGGGGTTTTTCTCTGCACGCGGGCCGCGCTGCCGATCATGAAGCGCCAGGCAAGCGGGTATGTGATCAATATTGCCTCGCTGGCGGGGAAGTCGGGCTTCGGGGGGGCGGCGGCCTACAGCGCCTCGAAGTTCGGGGTGGTGGGCCTGACCCAGAGTTTGTTGGAGGAGGCCATCGACTCCAATATCCGCGCGACGGTCATCTGTCCGGGGTATGTCGCCACGCCCATGGTCCGGGGTGTCCCCGTCCCGGCGGATGAGATGATTCCAGCAGAGGATATTGCCGAGCTGGTGCGGTTTCTCCTTCATCTTTCGGAGGTGACGGTCATCAAGGAGGTCGTTGTGGAGAGAAAAGGAGCGATCAACACCTGACCCCCATCCCTTCATCCCGCGTTTGCCTTCATTGATTTTTGATTCCCGTTGGCATATCATCTGGCTATGGCGAAGACCAAAACCGCATTTTTCTGCCAGAATTGCGGGTCCCAAAGCCCGAAATGGCTCGGCCGATGCCCCGACTGCGGCGAGTACAACAGCCTCGTCGAGGAGAGGATGGAGCCTGCCGGCCGATCCGGGATCTTGATGCCTGCGATCGCGAAGTCCGTTCCGCAGCGGATGGACGAGATCGAGGAGATTCACGAGGCAGGAGGAATGTCAACAGCCATGGCGGAGCTGGACCGTGTCCTCGGCGGGGGTGTGATCCCCGGCTCGGCCATCCTGATCGGGGGAGACCCCGGGATCGGAAAGTCCACCCTGCTGCTGCAGGCGCTGTACCAAATCGGTCGCCAGAATCGGACGGTCCTGTATCTGTCGGGGGAGGAGTCGCCCCATCAGATCAAGCTGCGCAGCCGCAGGATGGGCATGCGGGCCGACGGCCTCTATATACTCGCCGAAACCGATCTGGATCAAATCCTAGCTCATATTCAGAAAATCTCGCCGGCCTGTGTCGTGATTGATTCCATCCAGACCGTTTATTCCCCCCAGGTCGCGTCTGCTCCGGGAAGCGTGAGCCAGATCCGTGAGTCGGCCGCGCGCCTGATCTACTATGGGAAGAAGGAGAATATCGCGCTATTTCTGGTTGGGCATGTCACGAAGGATGGCTCGATCGCCGGACCGAGAGTCCTGGAGCATATGGTCGACACAGTCCTTTATTTCGAGGGGGAGGCAGGGTCGCCTTACCGGATCCTTCGCTCCGTGAAGAATCGCTTCGGATCGGTTCAGGAAATCGGCGTCTTTGAGATGAAGGAAGGTGGCCTCTGCGAGGTCATCAATCCCTCAGAGATTTTTCTGGCCGAACGGCCCAGGGGGGCATCCGGATCCGTCGTGGTGTGCAGCCTGGAGGGCAGTCGGCCCATCCTGGTCGAGCTGCAGGCGCTGGTCTCTCCGACGCATTTCGGCTTGCCGAGACGAATGGCCGTCGGCGTCGACGCCAACCGGTTATTGCTCCTTCTGGCCGTTTTGGAAAAAAGGGGGGGGCTGGTGCTTGGAGGGCATGATGTCTATCTCAATGTGGCCGGGGGACTGCGGGTCGGCGAGCCCGCGATCGATCTGGGCCTGATCCTGGCGGCGGCCTCGGGGCTTACAGAGCGTGCCCTGGACCCGGATCTGATCATGTTCGGGGAAGTCGGACTGTCCGGCGAGGTGCGCGCGGTCGCCCAGGCGGGCCTCCGGATCCGTGAGGCGGCCAAGCTCGGATTCAAGCGCTGCCTGCTTCCAGCGAAGAACCTGGAAGAGTTCCAGGAAACCGCGGGCCGGAAGTCAAGAAATGCATCGAGGATGAATCCGCGCCCGGAACCCGGTGGACTCTCCCGGGCGTTTTTGCCGGTGGGCGAAGCGGCGGGCATGGAGCTCATCGGGGTGCGGCATATCGAGGAGGCGCTGGAATTCATTCGATCCTGATCCAAGCCATTTTCGGCCCGGGCCGTTTCGCGCGGCGGGCCGCGTTCGGGCTTTTCGTCCTGCCGGTGGTCGTCTGGCTGGGGGGGTGCGGGACGCTTTCCGCCACGAAGGAGGCGGCAACGTTCCGTCCGCTGGCGGATGCCTCACTGGAGGATCTGCTCGGGATCCTTAACGAACGCTATCGGGAGATTGATGCCCTGAAGGCCCTGGTGCGGGTTGAGGCCGAGGTCCCGGGCCAGCGCAGTCGTTTCAACGGAATTTTGTCCTACAACAAACCGGACGCGGTTCGGTTCCGGGCCCTCGACCCGTTGGGGCGCGTCATGATGGATGTGGAGGTTCGGGAGGACGGGATCACGCTGGATCCCGCCCAGCCGGTCCGGCCCAGGGCGGGCGAGGACTTCATCCGAAGGGTCGAGGAACGGGGCCTGACGGGACGCGCCGAGTTGATCGCGATGATGAGTGTTCCGGGGGGGCTGGCTCAAGCAGACGGTATGACCGCGGCCCTGGAAAAGGGGCATGACACTTATATCCTCTATTTCTTGAAGGTCAACGGTTCCACGGCAAGGCTTGCGAAAAAGGTCTGGCTGGAGAGGGTTCATTTCCGAATTATCCGACTGGAGGCGTATGACCCCGATGGCAGACGATGGATGGATGTGAGCCTTGATGAATACCAGAAAGTCGATGGCCATTGGTGGCCGATGCAGGTCAGGGCCAAAATGGGCGAGCGTCACTCCATCCACCTGGGATATAGAGAATTGCAGCTTAATCCCGATGAGGCGCCCGGCGTCTCTCGGCGGCGTGGCGTCGATCCCCGGGTCGATCCATCCTTGGTGGAGGAGGAGCCGACCTGAAGCAGGGGCCGAGAGCGGAAGGGGGACCGTGGGCGGACCGAAGCCCGCGTGTCCTGGCCCTGGAGACCTCCACGCTTATGATGAGCGCGGCAGTCATGGAACCTGCCGGATTGTTGGCCGAGTATCGGTTGATGGCAACGCGATCCCGCGCCGAGCGCCTGATGCCGATGATCGAGCAGATGATGCGGGATATCCAGCTCGCGCCTTCGGAGCTGGAGGCCGTCGCCCTGTCGCTGGGTCCGGGATCCTTCACCGGCCTGCGGGTGGGTGTGAGCACCGCAAAAGGACTGTCGGTCGCGCTCGGGGTTTCGGTCATCGGGCTTTCCTCGCTCGAGGTTCTGGCGGCCTCACACGCAGCGGCCGGGTGTCCCTATTTCATCTGCCCCATCCTGGACGCGAAAAGGGGGGAGGTGTATGCCGCCCTGTTTCAGAAGAACGGCGAGGCCGGGGTTAAACGCCTCCTGGCCGATGCGGTGATGAAGCCGGACGATCTGTGTGATGTGCTGGGCAAGCAGAACGATCCCGTGTTGACGGTCGGGACCGGTGCCCAGGCCTACGCGGAATTGTTCAGGCAGCGGGTGGGAGCGGGCACCATCTATTCGCCCGACATGGACCACTACCCCAGCGCCGCATCGGCAGCCCGCATCGGGTTGAGACGTCTGCTGGCGGGCGAGACGGCTGGCTGCGATCCGGTCCCGGTCTACCTCAGCCGCGTGAAGACCGTGTCGGGTCCCGGCGGGAGGGGGGGGCTGTAATTCAGGTGCGCCTGGACAAAATGACCTCGGAAGACCTCGCCGAGGTCATGAGGATCGAAGAGGTTTCCTTTTCCACGCCCTGGTCAAAAGGGATGTTTCTGACTGAATTGCGGGACAACCCTTTTTCCAATCTGCTGGTCGCCAGGGGGCCAGCCCGGCCCGGCGAGCATCCGCGCGGGCGGGTTGTGGGTTACTGCTGCTTCTGGCTCTTGTTCGGAGAGGTTCACATCATGAACCTTGCCGTGGATCCGGCCTCGCGTCGTGAAGGCATCGCCAGACGGCTCGTTGAAGACGTCCTGAGGGTTTCGAGAGAGAATCGGGTGAGCTCCGTTCATCTCGAAGTTCGAAAATCGAACGACGCCGCGCGTTTATTATACGAGCATCTGGGGTTCAAGGCGGTCGGTATCCGCAGGAATTATTACGACCGGCCCAGGGAAGACGCGCTCTTAATGGCACTCAAGCTGCAGGGGGCTTCGTAAATGTTTGGAATCGGGCTGCCGGAATTCGTCATCATCCTGGTCCTGGCCCTGCTGATCTTCGGCCCCAAGAAGCTGCCGGAGCTGGGCCAGACGATCGGCGCCTGGATCTCGGGGTTGCGAAGCGCATCTCAGGAGATATCGGAAGAAGTCAAACAGTTCATGGAGACGGAGGCGGGCGAAGATCGCTCCCCAGAGAAGAAGCCGGAGCAGCGGGAAAAGCCGGATGACTGAGAAACGGGAGGAGGAACAGTCCGAAGAGGGGCGTATGCCCGTCGGTCAACATCTGGAGGAGTTGCGCAAGCGCCTCCTGATCTCGATTTGCGCTGTTCTGGTCGCTTTCGGGATTTCGCTGTCCNNCGGGTCCCGTCCTGACGTGGCTCAAAGGACCGCTGGGAGAAGAGGTCTATTTCTTCTCGCCGACGGAGGCCTTCTGGACTCACCTGAAGGTGGCCTTCTTTATGGGATTGGGGCTGTCCCTGCCGTTGATCTTGTATCACTTCTGGCGGTTTGTCTCTCCCGCGCTTTACCGGGGCGAGAGGCGGTACGCGGTGATCTTCATGGCATTGTCCATGCTGCTGTTTGCCTTGGGGTTCCTGTTCTGCGGGTACGTTGCCCTCCCGTTCGCATTGAAATTCCTCGTGGGATTCGGCGTGGATCGTGGAATCCAGCCATTGATATCGGTGGGCCGTTATGTCGATTTCACCCTCAAATTCTATCTGGCCTTCGGTTTGGTGTTTCAAGTTCCCCTTGCGGTCACGCTCCTGTCCCGGATGGGCTTGATGACGCCGCGGACCCTGTCCAAGAATCGTAAATACGCCTTCCTGATCAACGCCGTTCTGGCCGCCACCTTGACGCCCACCTCCGATATCTTCAATATGATGCTCATGCTCCTTCCCCTGACCATCCTTTACGAAATTGGAATTCTGGGTGCGCGCTTGTTCGGCTCCCGCCGGGACCCGATGGCGACCGAGGTGGGCGGGCATGCCGGAGCTGCCTGAGACC
>JABAOD010023965.1_pt2 | contig 13193 bp, 18 predicted proteins | sample 7062151 | NCBI WGS metagenome assembly JABAOD01 (sample SAMN14538626, study PRJNA623070) | marine sediment metagenome | biome: marine biome [ENVO:00000428]; feature: marine pelagic biome [ENVO:01000023]; material: deep marine sediment [ENVO:00002113] | place: India: Gulf of Khambhat ...
ACGATCACGTTTTCATCACCTATCAGTTTCCAGACGGTGCGATCGGCCTGGCCGAGACCAGCTGGGCGCACCCCGCCAAGTTTGGTCCTCTCTACGCTAGTCTGGATGTCCTGGGCAACCGGGGCAAGGTGCGATATAGCGATCAGGACAGCAATCCGATGCTGATCTTCGACTCGGATGAAGACGCAGAGTACCCTCGTTACTTCCGCTTCATGTCCACGACGGAGTTCGCCTTTGAAGATGAAATCCGACATTTCGCCCGGTGCATCTTGGAGGATCGCCCGCCCGCCATCAGCTTGGAGGATGCGCGCCAGGCGCTGGAGATGGCTCTGGCTGCCCAACGTTCCGCAGAGACTGGGTTGCCGGTAACGTTCCCGTTCGCGGAAACTACCGAGTGAACCAGACAGTCGGCATCGGGATCGTAAGCTACGCTCATCTCCACGCCCCCAGGTACGCAGCGACCATCGCTGCTCACCCTCAAGCACGATTGGCGGGCATTGCCTCGCTGGGGGTAAACGACTCCGTCGCTCAGGCAGAAGCCGAACGGTTTGGCGTGCCTTACTTCCGGGATTACTCAGAATTTATCTCACAAGGCAACCTCGACGCCATCTACATCGGATCTACCCCTGTCCTGCATAAGAAGGTCATAACTCAAGCTGTAGCACAGGGAATTCACATCCTGTGTGACAAGCCTCTAGCTACGACGCTCGAGGACGCTGACAAAATCGTGGCTCGAGCCCGCCAGGCGAATGTCAAACTCATGGTGCCCTTCAACCCGCGTTTCCAGTTGCCTTTGATCAAGATCAAAACGGCGCTGGATACGGGTGAAGCTGGCGATCTAGTCTCTATTTATGCTGTGAAGCACGGCCGATTGCCAACCAAGGCAATCAGTCCGCTGGAAGCCGATTGGTTTCTTGACCCAACTCAGGCCGGAGGCGGCGGTTTTCTCGATATCGGCATCCATGCCATAGACGCCTTGCGCTGGCTGGCCGGTGCGGAGGTCCGACGAGTGCATGCCAATGTCGGCACAATGATTCATACTGAGTTGGCCACCGATGATCTCGGGACGATGACTGTCGAATTCGAGAACGGGGTCGTGGGTGTCCTGTCTTCCGGATGGGCAAATCCAGATGGATTCCCAACTTGGCTTGACGCACGATTTGAGATTCTGACCACCAGGCAGGTATTCCTCGTCAAGAGTCCCTACCATGACTTCACCTTCTATTCAGAAGAGAGAACNNTGGACGACTTCATAGGGTCTATCCTCAACGATCGGGAGCCAGCCATCACCGGAGAGGATGGTCGCGCAGCGCTGGCCATTGCGTTGGCAGCCTATGAATCTGCCCGAACTGGAAAGATAATAGATCTCAGCGATGAAGTTGCAACGCCATCCTAAGAATCCGATTCTTCTTCCTTTGCAGGATTCGAATTGGGAGTGCTATAACGTTTTCAATCCCGGTGTTGTCCATCACGGTGGACTCTTTCACATGTTTTACCGTGCTCAGGGGCTGGACTGGGTGAGCCGCATCGGTCATGCCATCAGCGAAGATGGGGTTCAGTGGAACCGCAATCGTGAGCCAATCTTGGTGCCGACAGGCGAGGACGAGGCCAGGGGCATCGAAGATCCGCGTGTAACGGAAATTGATGGCTTGTTCTACATGACCTATACCGCTTACGGACGCGTCTATCCGGGACAGAGTGAACCGTCCCTTAGGGGGGCGGAACCACTCCGATGATTGCACGCAGTCACAATCTGCTTCGCTGGGAACGGATAAGCTCAATCGTTCGCGGCGAAGACAACAAAGATCACGTCCTCTTTCCGCGAAAGATTAGCGGAAGGTTCGTTGCGCTGCATCGCCGCCGCCCGGATATCTGGTTTGCATCCAGCAAGGACCTCAGAACCTGGAAGGACACGGACATGGCGCCGGTCTTTGGACCACGGCGAGAGAACGACTGGGAAAGTGAAAGAGTTGGGGCAAATGGCGTCCCCATCGAGACCGAGTGCGGATGGCTCCTACTCTATCATGCCACCGACCGAGAGAATGTCTATCGATTTGGGGTTTGCCTTCTCGACCTTCAAGACCCGACCAAGGTTATTCGGCGCCCCACCAAGCCGATCTTCTGGCCTGAAGAACTGTGGGAACTTCGTGGCGATGTGCCGCACGTGGTCTTTTCTTGCGCCAACCCGGTGGTCGATGGCACGATGTACGTCTTCTATGGTGGCGCTGATCATGTCATTGGTTTGGCAACCTGTCCTCTGGATGAGGTGCTTGATCATGCGTTGCATTCAAAATGAGAGGTTGGTGGGACCGCTCCCAAGTTTGCCTCAACGCATGATGTTGTAATTGGGCCCGGAAGCGTGCGCCGGTTAGAGAATGCTTTCGGTGCCTAGGGCTACTTAGGGTCGGAAGGGGGACGGCCAGTTTGGCCAGGCTGAGATCCGGGCGCGAAGTGTCCTGGGGTTGGTCTAGGTGCAAGGCAAAGGAGAAGGAAGCTGGTGTTTTGGCAGTTCAGGCATAGGCATGTCTTGTTCTTCTTGAGACCAGTGTGTGCTAGCAGACCTCCTGCGGACTGAGAATGGAGCGTCCTCAAGCTTGGTTTCGATATTCATTGGTTATGGATAGGGTCTCCGTTCGCCTCAAGTCTAGAGGCCTGGGCTGATGAACTCTTCGGAAAGCAACTCCGCAAGGCACCGTTCCAAGGTGCGGAAAGAATGGTAGCGGCGTCCGATCTCGAAGTTGTGCTCGAGCGTCCCTTGGAATTCTTCCGGGTTGTCCAGGATCCGCCGAGCTTCCTGGACGATCTCAGCCGTGATGAAATCGGAGAATTCGATCACCTCAAAACCCTTCGGACGGATATCCGTCCTGAAGACCTCATAGGCGTTGACGACGATCGGCCGCCGGTAGTACACAGCCTCGAGAAACGCGTTGCCGAAGCCCTCGATAGCGGAGGGGTAGGTCACGAGGTCAGCCTGGTGATAGAGATCGCCCAGGGAATAGACCTTCTGATCATTCGCTATCCGGCCTCGCCCGTGATCAACACGCTCGGAGGCAAAGACGACCCCCACCCCCAGAAGCTCGGCGTAGTCCTGCAGGTAGCGCTGGTATTCTTGGCCTTCGTCGCCCGAGGCATGCGAGATTACCAGGATGCAATCCGGGCCGAGGCGGCGGGTTAATTCAATGGCAACCTCGATTCGCTTGCGCGGCACGACGCGAGTCGGCTGCAGCACCAGACGTCCCCCGGGAGGGATCTCCAGCTCTGATCGCAGGTCGGCGCCGTACTCGTCGGGCGCAGGTGGCGGCGAGTCGAAGTCCATTACATTGGGAATCAATACAGAGCTTTCACCGGTGCGCAGAGCAAGCTGCCGGGCTGCGATCGAATTGATCACCACATGACGGATGGAAGGCAATTTAGGGGGGAACGCCATATGCAGGTAGTCTCCGGCAGCCGAGACGGCGAAGCGAGCTCTCTCCCAATGAAAATCATGGTGGTGGGCGATGGTGGGTATACCCGTCTCGGCAAGACGCCGCCCAGCGCAATTCCGAGGGGAACGTTCATCGGGAGCGACAAGGCGTTTTGCGTGATCAGCAATTCAAGGTCGAACTTCCCGACGAATTCTTGAAGGCGGCTCTTAAGGTGTTGGCTGAGGCTCTGGACGGCGTTTGATGTGGCTGTCGCTCGGACCCGGCGCTCGAAAAGCTCGCCATTGAGTCGCTGGATGTCCGGGTGCTTGAAGTGCGCTTCTTCAACCAGGTGGGTGCGCTCAGGCGGACGATCGCTCTCACCGGCGAAGTAGAAGCACTCGTTCCCGAGCTCCGTCAGGACAGCGGCCCACTTCTGGACCTCGAGTGAAACGCCGTCGGTCCCCGCCAGCCGCGTGGATACGAAGCCTATGCGGATCGTCGCTCCTCGCATGCCTGTTCTCCCTTTTTCAGATCTCAGTTTCGTTGAGCCCCAGCCAGCGCACCGCGNNGCCGGCATATCGAAGGATCGAGGCGATTTCGGGTGATAAGGTCTACTGGCTTAGAAGTGGCAGGGACGGGGAGTTCGATTGGCCCTTCCCAGCCCCGCCCGGAGACTTCGTGGAGACACAAGACGCGGCGCGTCCCTCCCGGCGCGCGTCTCATCACGGCGAATACCCTTGGGTCCAGGTCGACCACCTGCTGCTCGCCGGCGGGGTCAAATGCCGGATGACCGCGGCGAGCGGCCAGCAGCCGGGCGTAACCTCGGAAGACGCTTGCTGGGACCGAATGCTCTTCATCCAGTCTGGTCTCAAGCTGGGGCAAAGGCAGCTTTTCGCGGTTGATCGAGCGGGGCCGGCCGGTGCGCTCTACCCCCTCGCGATGATTACGCGAGCCAAACAGGCTGTGGAAGTAGATCCCCGGCACGCCGACAAGCGCCAGCATGATCGCCTGGGAAGAGAGGAAGCGGGCCACGGCGCGACCAGGCGCCCTTTGAGCCTCTCCAGGCTCGGTGAGGGCGTCGAAATAGGTGATGTTGAGTTCGTAGGGCTGGCGGCCTTTTCCTTTGAGGCTCCGGTAGGAAACGCGGCCACCATGGGCCTTCGCCCGTTCGACCAGCGCCTCGATTTCCTCATCGCTCAGGATTTCCCGCGCCGGCCGCAGTCCGATCCCGTCGTGAGAAGCGAGGAAATTGAAGAAGGCAGCTTGGCCGGAGGGGAGCGTGAGGCTGGAAGCCCAGGCTGTCAGGCGGGAGGCGTCGCCGCAAGCGAAAGTGTGCAGCACAAGCGGCGGTAAGGTGAATTGATACACAAGGTGGGCTTCATTGGACCCGTCGCCCAAATAGGAAAGGTTCTCTTCGTGCGGCACATTCGTCTCCGTGATGAGGAAGGCCCAGGGCGACACGGCGTCGAAGATGGCGCGCAGCAGTTGCACGATCCGGTGNNGTACCAGCTTTCTTCCACAAGTAGGCGACGGCGTCGAGGCGGATGATTTGGGCGCCCCGGCGGAGGTAGTAGAGCAAAAGGTCAATCACCTCGAGGAGCACCTCCGGGTTGCCGAAGTTGAGGTCTACCTGATCGGCGCTGAAGGTCGTCCATACGTAGCGTGTGCCGGCCGCCGTTCTGAAAGGCGTCAGCAGGGGCAGGTCGCGCGGGCGCACAACCTCGGAAAGATCGGCCTCAGGGTCAACGGTGATGAAGTAGCCGCTGTAGGGCGGCTCATCCGCCAAAAAGCGCTGGAACCAGACGTTTTGCACTGAGGCATGGTTGATGACCGCGTCAACCATCAGTCGGAAATCCCGCGCAACTGTCTCAATGTCCTCCCAGGTGCCCAACGCCGGGTCGACCTTTCGGTAGTCGATTACGGAGAAACCGTCGTCGGAGGAGTAGGGAAAGAAGGGCAGAAGGTGGACGCCGCTGACCAGACCGCTCAGTCTGCGCTTTAGGAAGTCGGCGAGTGTGCGAAGAGGCGTCTTCCCCGGCTGGTGGAGCATGTCGGCATATGTGATCAGGATCGCATCACGCTCGGTGAAAGGTCCGGCGTTGCCGGGCGGCGCTGAGGAGGCGGCCTCGTGGGACTGTAGGATCTTCTCCAGCCGAGGCAGAAACTCCCTGGCGCGTTCGGAGCCGTACAGGTGAGCAAGGTGGTCGGCAAACGTCGGTTTTGAAGAGAGGACTGAAGGTGAGGCGTTCATGGTTCGCAGTTCAGACGTGGCGACTCGATGCGCTCCATGGGGTCAGTGTACTATACCTTGGGAATCGAACGATAGGATTCAAGATACGGCCTCGCCGCCCGGCCCCCAAGCAGCGTAGGTGGCGGCTGCGGCTGCACCTACCAGGAAGGCAGTGTAGAAAAGCGACTGCGGCCCGACCGTCCACAGCCAGCCGCCAACCAGTGAAGCGGGAAAGACGACCAGACCGCGGATAAGATAATAGGCGCCCACCACACGGCCGCGCGCCTCTGCCGGGGCGAGGTCCACGATGAGCGATTTGCGGGCTGGTTCACCGATCTCCCTCAAGCCGGCGATCACGAAGGCAACCCCCACCCAAAGGGTGCTCCTGGCGCTGCCCAGGGCGAGCGGAAAAAGGGCGAAGAAGGCAAAGGTCAGCAGGATGAAGGGCTTGCGGTCCATCCGATCGGACAATTTGGCAAACGGGATGTAGACGAGGATGGCCGCGAGCATCTGGATGCTGGTCAGCCATCCGAACTGGAAGGCATCTCCACGCAGTACGTTGATTACGTAGAGCACAATGAACACGTTCGGCATGCCGCTTGCCCAACGCGCCAGACAGTCGGCGACCAATAGACGCTTGAGGTTGGCATCCATGGCGCGCCACAGGTTGCTGGACCGGACTCTAGCGGCTCTGGGCAAAGCTGCTTCCCTATAGAAACGGCTAGTGATCAGGACCCCGCCTATCGCGAGAACGATTGAAAGGCCGAAGCCTAGTCTCATTCCGCCGCTCATGCCCATGCGGGCAATCAGCAAACCGCCGAGCGGCGGCGCCAAGACAATCGGTACCCGCTTCAGGATCGATTGGACGCCAAAACCGATTGAGCGCTGCGTGCGGGGCAGGTTGTCGCCGATGATAGCAAAGATGGCGGGCAGAGTGAGGCTGCTCCACGCCATAACGAACACTGTGCCCAGGAGCACCCAGAGCCAGTTCGGACTAAAGAGGTAGATGGCATAGCCTGTCAAGGCAAGCAGAGCAAACAGGGTGAGAGTGCGGGCGCCCAAGCCGATCGGCCAACCAGCCCCCCGGATACGGGTAGACGGCGTCCAGCAGATCTTTCAGTGTGCCATAGACCGCGACCACCCAGGCACCGGCTCCGAGAAGCTCAAGATACTTGGGAACAAAGCGCGACCAGAGCTCCTCTCCCATCCCAAGGATCAAGAGCGTTGTAAGCATCACGAGGATGTTTGGTTCCAGGCCAAGCCAGCGTTGGAGCTTGCCCAGCCGGGTCGCTGATTCCCCCGATCCCGATCGGGCTTCGGAGGGATTCTCCGCCGGGTTCACCTGCCGTATAAGGACCTCGCTGGGGGCGTACACGGTGAGCCGTCTTTTGGGCATTGTACTCTGCCCGAGATCTCACAGCTCGCAGGGAAAGGGAACTTGGGGTGGAAACCGCCAAGAATGGGGAGCTGCGATAGGATCGCTCGACTATCTTTCGAGGGGCTGCTGGGCCCGGCAGCTGCTATTTGTCTACCGATCATCGATGTGAAAGGCTTCGCGCCAATCTGAGGGGTCTAGAGTGAGACGGACCGGGCCACTGTGGGCCTGCGCTGCTCAAGGATCTATTCGGTCTCCTACCCAGGAGGCAAGGACGCACCGGAAACTGCGCAGTGCGGCGCGTTGGTCCCCGGGCGAGGCAAGGGGCGACCTGCTGGTCGGAGAGAGCCTACCATTCAAGGCGTGGTAGGCTGGCACAGGTTCCGCCTGCCTTATTCAAGTGGCACGGGCGGGGGCGGTGCCCGGCTCCCCGTTCGTCCAGCACAAAGGGTCACCTGCCATCCTGGCCGTATTCGGCAGGCTGCTTCTCGGGGTATCATCGTTAGGGGAGGCTCCAGGAGGCGAGGAAGGATCGATGGCATAGAGAGTAGTTCTCAGTGACTCTCAGGCGTTAATGCCCTCTGAGGGGGTCCGTCACCTGTTTCAGATGGCCCCCCAAGAGTCGGGCAAAATGGAGACCGCCCTCAGAACTCCAGGGGACTGATGACTGCCCTCATCGACTGCCGACTTAGACAGGTCACTGATCACAGTAGAAAGCGACTGCGAATCACCACAAAACAGCTTTGGATTACGCTTGTTGGCGGCATACTGCTGGCTGCATGTCGATCGGCCAACCCCGGCGCGCCTCCGCCTGCTAACGGCCCGACAGCGGCAGGCACGACCGCAAGTCCCATGTCTCCGCCCACAACCGAGCCCACCTTGATCCTGCAGGGTACAGGTCCGGAGCAGGCGGACGTGGGGCGCGAGGTCTATCAGCGTGCCTGCGCCGGGTGCCACGGCCTCAGTGCTGAAGGCTACGCCAACGAGACTCGAGCACCGGCTCTGGATGGCAGTGAACACGCTTCCCACCACCCCGATCAACAGCTGCACGACTGGATCGTGAACGGCAAGCTTGGCTTGGGGCGGGGAATGCCGGGTTTTGGCGGCCAGCTTGACGACGGCGAAGTCCACGCCATCATCGCCTATCTGCACACCTTGTGGACGCCGGACCAGCTAGCCATTCAACAGGATATAAGCCGGCGCTGGCCTTCCACACCAGAGCCGACCTGGACGCCGGGGCCATAGAGGCGCGCCAATCTGCAGCCTTTGCAGCAGCTTTAGTCGCCGCCGCTTGGGAAGCTGAAGGGCGGTTTTTGCCAAGACTGAGCCGGCGGATGGACAGCTGCTAGCTGGGCTTGACTGGGGCTGCATCCCGATGGTTGTGTGGCGGCGCCAATGAGAGGCTCGGTGAACCCGATCTAGACATGGCCCTGATCTGTCGGCTTGACTCCAAGCAGGAAGGCTTGGGCACTCTTGCTGGCCGATTTCGCCAATGCTTCCAGCGGGTCAATCTACGAAGGGCGGGCTTTTTCTGCGTCCGCCGTAAGCAAGCCCTGGCCGCCCAGGTAGCCCAGGTAGGCGGGGACCAGAGGCAGCACACAAGGGCTGAGGAAAGACAGNNAGGTTGTTCCGCTGCGCCCAAATTGCGATCCAGGTGATGCGGTCCGTAAGCATCAGGATCCCGATCCCGATCAAGAAGATGCCGCTCAGCCACTGGAAGGTGCGCGTATATCTTCTGAGCCTATGCGCGATGCTAAGTGCGCGTTCGAGCATCAGCGCCATGGCCAGGAAGGGCAGTCCCAGTCCGAGAGCATAGCCGGAGGCCAAGACCATGGCCTGACTGGCGGTCTCTTGGCTGAAGCCGAGCGTCAGGATTGCGCCTAGTGTGGGACCCACGCAGGGCGTCCACCCAGCGGCGAAGAGGATACCGAACAGACCCGACTGGAGCATGCGGTTGGAGGGTGCCGCACGCATCTGAGGGCGGGTGTCAACGCTCAACCAGGGTATCCGAATGAGTCCGGTGATAACCAGGCCGAATATCATGACGAGTACGCCGCCAATCTTGCCAAGCATGAGTTTGTATCGCCCGAAGAGGTCGCCGATCAACGTGGCGGCGCCCCCCCAGCCGATGATGAACACCAGTGAGAAGCCAGCCACAAAGAGAAAGGCGTGCAGCAGGACATAGCGGCGTTCGGTGGTGAACGCTGGCGTCGAGGTTGTCGGAAGGCTCATGGGCTCTCCTCCAGGAGGATCTGTATCTTTGCCTCGAGGGTATCTAGGGGGATCGGTCCGATAAACACCTCGCGGACCTTGCCATCTCTCCCAACGAACACGCTGGTGGGGAGACCGAGTACGCTGAAAAGCCCCTCCGAGACCTGGCTTTCGGTGTCCAGCAGGATAGGGAAAGTCAGCCCAAGCTCCTGAACGTAGGGTCCAATTTGATCCTTATCATCCGCGGCCGTCCAGTTGACGGCGAGCACGACGAAGCCCTGGTCTTGAAACTTCTCAAAGGCCTGCTGCAGCGCCGGCATCTCCTCTCGACAGGGCGGGCACCACGTGGTCCAGAAATTGATCACCACCGTTCGTCCCAGATACTCGCTCAAGCGTTGCGTCTGACCCTTCAGATCTGGCAGTTCGAAATCCGGGGCCGGATCGCCCACACGAACCGCGCTGCCGAGGCTCGGTACCACTGTCCCGGTCAATTCTACCGGAATTGCTGTTTTGGAGGCTGCCGGCTGGGTGATCACGTTCTGTGGCTGCTGATCGGTCAACGGCCTAGTATCCGCCTCAGGGGCAAGGAACAGGCGCCATCCCAGGAAGAGACCAAGCCCGACTGCACCCAGCAAGGTGAGTGTTCGGACTATCTTCCCGAGAGTTTCATCGCCCTGCTTTAGGTTCTTCCAGTCGCTCATCGCTTCAGACCTTGTCTGGAAGAGCCCCCAAGCTATCTGACACTCCGCCAACCTTCTCGGGAGAACTCTCTATCCATCATGGGCTAGTCAGCCGTCCCTCCTCGTCCCAGACCTGTCACAGGTGCACCGATCAGGAGCAAGTACTCTCCTCACGGGGGGTGAACATGCGATGCGGGTGATAGATGAAAACGAGGACAATCAGAGGCCTCGAATCCGAAACTTGGCTTCGATGGTGGACTTCCAGCCATGCGCGGCCTTCACCTTTACGAATGCAGCTTGGCGATTTTGACAGCCAATGTGTCTCTTTTTCCCAATTGACCAAACTTCCCAAGAATAAAGTGAGACCGTGTCTGGTACAACACGCAATTCTGCGCGCAACGCCTGGTCGGACGCCTGAGTTTGAGAAGGGAGAGGAGACCGCGTGTATGTGGCAGGTTCTGAATGAGCAGAATCTACCTGGGAGGATAAGGCCTGGACAACCCCGCAGTCTGATGAGTGGCAGTGAATCGTCCGGCTGGCCTCGGGCCGAGAGGCTGGATGCCTGCTGATGTTCGAGAAGTTCTTCGCCGCAAGGACGGCAATCCGCAAGGCGCACTCCAGTGTTACCGGACAGCCTGGTTCACAATCGTGTCCCTTGACAGGGGTTCCAAGGCCGGAGATCTGACCCTTCATGAAGTGACCCTGATCTGGTAGTGGAAGTCGCTCCGTGGCAATCCCAGCCTTAACCGTTGGACCAGGTCGGGAGCAGTCAGGCTCCTGGAGGGACGCAGGTCTGGCTCGAACCCACAGATAATGCCCTCCCTAGTCCGAGAGCACACGGGGAAAGCCGTTCGGATGAAGGTTCTCCCCGACAGTGCCGAATCAGCCCCCNNCCCTCTCACAGGCTCTCACACTTCGAGGCGGTCAAGAATGATAGCCCCCTAGCAATACCTTCGGGTCATGACAACGATACCTACTTCCCTGTAAATTCTGGATAGACCGAAAAGAGGCAAAGCCGTGAAACTGACGGGCAGACCCCGGAGGGAGAAATTGAAGATGGCTCGCCAGTTCCTGCGCATGGATCAGCCGTTAAGGTACCGGATCGAAGTGCAGGGACGGATAGAAGAACGCTGGTGGGATTGGCTCGACGGAATGCAGGTCACAGTGGAAAACGGTGAGAGCGCCAGGCTTGTCACCACGCTGACCGGCACTGTCGCCGACCAGGCTGCTCTGCAAGGCCTGATCCGGAGGCTTTATGACCTGAGATTTCCTCTTCTCTCCGTCACCTGCCTCGATGTATTTTCAGAAGGTCAATTCTAGCTTATTGGATCAGGATGAATCGATCCGTTGAACCAAGAAAGGTGGATGGGTCACTGCGAACTAGTCGAAATACGCATACCATCGGTGATGGAATGCGACCCTTACAAAGGGTCGGGTATGAGGANNCACAGGGATCAGCAACTTGGAGACAATTGAGCAACTAATCCGCTGGCAGGAAGGCCAAGTTAAATCCCTGGAATTGGGGAGCGACTGGCTTCAGCGCGAGTGGGGCGAACGCTTCATCTGGGCCGTGCTGTCTGCTGCCTTCATGGGAGCGCTTGTCATTGAGGCCTATCTGTTGTGGCAAGTCCTGAATGCCCCGTAGGAGTCTCAGATCGACCCGCACGGATGCTTCCGACAGTAAGGGACAGTCGGGACTGCGTCCCATCCGGCAGGGTGGCGGATGTCCCAGATCATGAGGGTAGATGCTCTGGAGAAGAAGGATCGCCTGCTGAGCGATCTAGTGGCAATTTCGGATAGATTCCCCCGTCTGCTTCGATTTTCGTTCGGAAAACTGAACAAAAGGTTGGCTCCCCTTGTGGTCTCGGCCACGATCTCAGAACTGGCTTCAAATGTGCTCTATGTTGCTTTGCTGGAGAAGGCCTATGAGCTCGGCGATCCGGCGACGGGTGTTGGAGGAGTCCTTATTCTTCAGTCCGCCTTGCAGATGACTCTGGGTTCAGTAGCCGGGAGTATGGTGGGTCGCATCGGGACCCGGAAATCAGGCATCATCGGCTTGCTGAGCCAGGCGATCTTTGCATTTGGCCTGGCATGGAGCCGATCGATAGGCGCCGTATATCTTCTGGGCAGCTTGATTATGATCGCGCGGCTGCTCATTGTCCCATCTTGGCTGACAATCCTCCCAAGCGTCAGTACGCGCGCAAACCTCGCCAAATCCACTTCGCTCCTGTACGTCATAAGGGGTTCATGCTTCTTTCTCGGGCCGGCGCTCGCAGCGGGGTTATTCCTGTCGTTCAAGGAAACCTTTGTGCCTGCCGCCGCAGCGGGACTCATGCTTATCGTGGCCGTTCTACCTTCATGGATTGTTCCTTCGGGGTCCCCGCATGGCCGGCCTGATCACATGATGGTTCTCTGGGCCGAGCTGAAGTCCTCATGGAGATTCATCGGACGGCACCGTCCTGTATGGCAGGTATTCGTCTGCTTGACGATTTCTATTATGACCCTTGGGGCTGTGATGCCTCTGCTCACGCCCCTGGCTCGACAAGTTGGCCTTGGNNCTCGGCATTAGGTCTGGGCGCGTTGATCGGGCCTTTCTTGGCAGGTTGGTTCTTCAGGCGAGTGAGTCTATCCACAGCGCTATTGCTCACCGGGTTGCTGACCCCCCTGGGGATAGGGTCCACCAGCATCTTAGAGAGTGTAGAAGGGATCTTCATTGGGCTGATGACCTCGGCGCTTGCTGGAGCCAGTCTGAATGTGATCGTGATCACAATCCTTCAGAGGGTGACCCCTGCGAGCAAGCGGGGCAGTATTTTGGGTGCTGAGCAGACATTCCTTGGTCTGGGCTGGTTAGTTTCCTTGGTCGCAGTAACGAGCCTGGTCTCCGTAGGAATGCCTGAGCCTAAGCCAACGGAGCTGTTCTTGATGATTGGTATGATCGGAGCTGTGATGGTCTTGGGCTGTTGGCTTCCCAACCAAACTCGGTTGAGATTGGCTTTCAAGATCGATAAACCAATGGCCATCTAGGGAAGGTTGCGGGTGTGATCCAGCTGGCAATCATGTCCTGAATCCCCGGATGGATCACCCCCCGCGGCTACGGAGCAGCAGTAAGATCAGATGTTGCGAGCCGTCGGTTTTGTGGGTCTGGTGAAGGATACTTGTCGTGCACGGGAAAACCCCTGGTGCAGCAGGGCCTTTTCGCTGAGAGCCCAAAACAGTTCGCCTGCTTCATGGGCGAACTTTCGCCTCAACAAGCAGTCATTCCCCACATTGCCCCCACTTCGAGTTCCTTAGCC